>Ga0209717_1005107_pt1 | contig 10523 bp, 12 predicted proteins | sample AD_UKC048_MetaG_FD_184418 | JGI IMG/M metagenome (GOLD analysis project Ga0209717, IMG submission 184418) | Active sludge microbial communities of municipal wastewater-treating anaerobic digesters from USA - AD_UKC048_MetaG (SPAdes) (version 2) | ecosystem: Engineered > Bioreactor > Anaerobic >... | reverse complement strand
CTTAATTATTTTTTTGCATCTTGCAAGTGCAGGAAAAGCACTATAAAGCTACTTCAGATAGTGCTTTTTGTTCGTCAAAATGACTTTCTACTACATCCGGATGTTGTAGGGCTGATCCTCCATTTATTTTGAGTGGAGCAAAAAAACAAGCTAAAAAGAGGTTACAATAAGAGAATCATGCTGCTTTACGGGAGGATTGTTTCTTTTTTGGCGGGAGGTCGTATTTTAAGCCGCTTTTTTTCTCGAATTCCTTCAAATCTTCGTAGATGGCATCAAGATCGTAGTTGAACTTAGCAGCGTGTGCGTCGCGTATTTTTCGAACCTTTGCAACAATAGGGTCTTTCCAAGTCATTTGTTTAACTCCAGCATGCTTTCTGGGGTGCAAATGGTTGGACATTCCCACCCCTGGGTTTGAATGATTCGGTTTAAATCCTTTTGCATGAAGACGTTAGCAATGTGTTTGCAGTTCCAGGAAAGAAGGTAATCAACCCTGTGAACCGTGGCGGTTGCTATGTGTAAAGCGTCTTCCTCAGCCTTTTTCGGCAAAGGACCTTTTTGAATCAACACTTTGGCTAAGGCGATAGCTTCCGGTGTGATTGCCAACAACCGAACATCTTTGAGAACAAACTGTCTACCAATAGCCTTCTTACCATCACCACAGCTAGTTTCCTGGACAACCAACGCCGATGTCGTAAGGTCATATTTTTGGCGATGATGAGACCACCATTCGAGGGTCGCCTTTTGATGCGCGGCAACAATCAGATCATTGCTTAAAGAGGCAGCAAGATAGCTGATAACGCTTGTTTCAAGGTATATTGATGTTTTCAAATTAAACCGTCTTTGATAGGAATTGGCTTACATTAAGGAATTCAACGACTGAACGATAGTATCAGCATAACCCTTCAACGTTTGATAAGCGGATTCACTAACATGTTTTCCACGCTGAGCGCTTAATTCGTTAATGAAAGAATCAATGTTGTTTAAGGCAACCTTGTAATCGCTCTGTCGATAGTTTTGGGTGAAATGATCTAGTTTAACCTGGAGGCTATGGAGAATCCCCTTATTTGAAATCAGAGCTGGGAGTTGCGTAGAATATTCATCGAGAGATTGGGCAATTCTAATTTTTTTCTCGACGGTTCTGGCAATTGTATCAAGAATAGATTTATTTACCGTTCCCCAGGTTGAACCCATCCAGCCCCCATGAATATAAAAACCATATCGACCACAACAAAAACCAAGTTTGCCATAATCCGAATTGCGAATTGTCACTCCAGGTCTCGATTCCATGGACATTTCCCAACGATACGTATTGTCCCCGATTACGCTGCCATCAAACGCCGATTCCAAGTAACTCCTTGTCATCAAACCACTCCAGTCCATTCTGACTTCTGCGCGAACAGCGTATTTAGCGTTTTCAGATAAAGGGAAATAGCCATATTTTAGATGAGCCTTAAGAACTCCAATGGTCACACTCTCTGACAAACCTGGAAAAACATCCCAAATTGAGATCAAATTAGGTTTTTCCCAGCCGTCCGCCCCCATTTCTTGAAATGTGCTATTTTTTCTATTGAAAATCACTCCTGCAGGAAGATCTATAGTGGTTAATAGGATGTTTTTCAGGTTTTCTGGTGGAGAATAACTACGCTCACGACCAATAGCATAATTACAATCTAAGAGCGTAATTGTTATAAAACAAATTATTGTGATGAAGGTTTTTTTCATTTATGAACTCCTTTGTCAGTCCCAATCAGAGAAAGTAGGTTGCCCGGTAGTTTCATCAAAGCCGACATAATCAGGAATCGGAACATCTGAGACAAGAGCATGGTCTGGATTACTCACAATATTAAACAAGGCATTAAATTGATTTATGAAATTCCCTTTATTTTTGAATGTAGGATCATAAGAATAATGGGACAAACTTTCTTTAGTAAGAACTGTTGCATGCACGGTAAAAATCCACTCAGATCCATTCCAAGGAGCAATGTTTTCCACGGCGAGATAAGACGAAGCAAGGCGGTAGTCAGCGAAGTAAGGATCCTTTAACCAGTATTGACGGACTCGCACGTCAATACCATGAGCTTCAATCAATGCCTTAAGCAAAAGTGATAATTCCCCGCAAAGCCCTCTCTTTGGAACACTTGATTCGTTGAGAAGAGCATTTAATCCTCGCGGAATACCCTCTTCCGGAGGGATATCTCGATATTGAAAACCACCAACTGGCGAGAAATTTTCCAAAAGATGGGTCATTACATCATCTTGAGTTTGGGAAGAACCATAACCAGTAAGAATGTTGGATGACAATTTTATTATTTCAAGACAAGTAACAGGATCATATTCAACCAAGTCGAAATTCTGGAAGAGCTTTGGTTTTTCCCAAGTGGTATAAAGGTTTTGGATCCCCATTTGAGGAGTTTGCTGGCTGCCAAGATCAGCGCCATTGCTGGTGAATTTCCATTCGAATTCCAGCTCCCAAATTCCAACGACGTCTGGTAGCCCTTCGATGGATTCAAATTCTTTGGACGTTTCGAGATCGTTGGACGTAGAAACCGCAACTGGATTGAAGGTTAGGGTTTTTTCGATCCCATTCCCTTTGCATTTTGCCGTTAAATTCACGGTAAAGTTCAAAGATGGCGCTTTTTCCAGGTCTTTGAATGTCGCTTCTATTTTTAGCTTACTAGGACCATTACCAACGGAAGTTGCATTGCTTCGAACATACGAAACGGGATAACAAAAATCTTTTACAACTTCATTCGCTGCGATTTTTCCTTGCCATTGAATTGGGTCAAGATAGGTGCTCTTGCGGAAATCCCCTTTACGATCATAAATTTTATTCCAGTTGGTTTGGCCGGTCATTGGCTTAAATGCCATTTTCATGACTCTCGGCTTACCACCTTTAACCCCAATTGTGATTGAGTCAGAAAGAGACTGGCCCGTGCTGCTTTGGCCGGAAAGTGTGATGGTGTGAGTGCCAACGCAAAGGCCAGAAGTAGCAATTGAAGGAAACGTATTTCCAATCGTGCCGCTTAAATTGCTGGACCATTGAATATTGTTTACTGTGCCGGTTTTTTCGCCGGTGAAGGTGATGTTTTCGCCCAAATTAAACACGGTGTTACTGGCTGGAGAAGTGATTTTCAATGAAGCAGAGGCGCCGTAAACCTCGATTTCGTTGATGAAGACTGTCGCGTTGGGATGCGGATTCTCTGGACCGGTATTCATGTAAAGAATGATTCCGGTCGTTTGAATCGGAGAAAATGAAAAATCAACATATGGCGATTTTGAAGCGCCATACGTAAAAAATGACCCGGGAATGGTTGTCCACGAGCTTGTCGATGGGTTGTAATAACGAATCGAAGAGATTGTTTGGCCTCGCTGGCTCAGGGGAACCCCGGCGTGAGTCACATAAATTCGGCCGATGGTTTGGACCGTCGGCCAATCAAGGCGATACCAGTGGGAATAATACTGAAAACTTGCCGCCCAGCAATCCGCCATGTTGCCATTGTTTCCATGATCCGGAGTGAATGGAAATCCGTATAACGGCCATGGCCAATAACTTGAAGCACCGGCTATCGCGGAAAGAGCTAAGTTTTGCCCCAAAGGATTTGGAGCTACCGATGCTTTTGAAATAGCTGGTTGCCTTGAAATGACTCCAAGATTGTTTTGCAGAAGAATATTTTGGGCTGGGGCTATCGGATTTTCTTCCGGTTGAGTTAAATCAATCGAAAACGTTGCATTTTCAATATTTGCCAAGAAATTATTCATGGCATCGCTTGGTTTAACCGTCGTTTGTGGAGGAGAAACACCGTCATCTTTCCGATTACAAGCGGTGCCAGCAAAAAGCAGAACCGTTAGGATGAGAAGCAACAACCCGCGTTTGAGAAATTGGACAAGCAAAGGGACACCCCCCGAAAGAGTTCTTTATGGTGTGACAATGCGGTGTTTTTGCGGCTGCGACTTTGTCTTGACGAAAAAAGCATAGTTCTCGACAAAAGATAAGTCAATTTAAAAGATGAACGAAAAGTTAAATTTATTAATTTATTCGGGAGCCCCCAGAGGGCGAACGGGAAGGATTGCGTTGGGACCAGCGCGGCGGGTGGGGTTTTCACGGGCGTAAGCCTGTGGTGGGGGCGGGGCAAAAGGGTGAGTTTGCATAGGCTTCGCTTATGTAAAGTCGACCCTGACGGTTTACGACAGGCGGAGACCGAGGACGGGCCGAAACGAAACGGCCCCATCGTGAGGCCGTTTCGGCATTTGCCCATCCATGGGCTTCGGGCGGAAACCCCAAAGGGGCGAGCCTGGCACAGGCGAGGGGCAAGGTCTGATAAACCGGGTTTATCAGACAGCGACAGGTGCGAGGAACGTGACAACAGGAGGTTGGCGCGGGCCTTGCGGAGCGGTTTGCCCGGTGCTTTTTTTCCGGAGCGAAGCGGAGTGAAAAAAGCATGATGCCTCCGCTCGCAGCTTGCCCTTTTGCCCCGGCACCACTCGCGCAGCAGCGCGAAAAACCCCGTCTTTTCCCGCCGGTCTGGACCCTTCGCAAACCTGGGACCGGCCCGCTCGGGCCGGGGGTGGGGAAGTTAAAATCTTAGAGCGAGTTTTACCCGTTCGGCTGGCCGGTTCCGGCGGGCCGTCGGGATCGCCACCGCTGAGAGTTGTAAAGGCGGAACTTTCCGACTTTGCAACGGAGTCTAAAACTGGATCGCGCTCACACTGTCGGGAAACCGGCAGGGAGTGCGGTTCTGCTGATGTTATTTCTTCTCCATTCAGTTTTACCAACAAACGCTCAAACGTCGCGGTTGGTCTATATTCGGTCAGAAGTTCCCCGGTTTTTGTATCTACAAAGTTTCTTGCCTCTGGGATGTAATCCCAATGAATCGTTTCATTCAATCTGGTTATGGCCGAGGTGGACCTATCTAAAATAATCTCTTCATCTTCACATTTTTGTTTTATCTTTTCCTGAACATCTTTTGGTAAATAGGCTTGAAACGTTCTTCGTCCTCTCATGGCCTGAAAAATGGTGTCTAATGCCTTTGGATGGAGCTTTTGGTCACTAATTAATTTAGTAAAATACTTAAACATTTCTTTTACGGTGTTGTCGTCACACGGAACAATTTTCTGCGCTTCCTCAACGGCTCTGTATTCCTCCGTATTTTTCTTATACTTATTCACTTTCCCTAACCAATAATCTTTTAATAATTGGGCTTGTTTTTTCCCTTTCACAACGGCATGAAAATGTGGATGAAATGTGTTTTCAATCTCATTATAGGTAACCTCCATCTTCCTCAATGCCAGAAATTTCATTTTTTTCGTTTGTTTAATGGAGGTCGCACACATCCCAAAAAGTTTAAGCATTTCATCTATCGTTTGGGCTAATTCCTCTCCTGTTGTGTTTCTCAGGGTCAGGGTTACAAAATACTTGTCTTCCCATTCCGCGATAACCGGCTCATACTTATTAAACAAAATCCCGGTGCGTATCCGATTACAGACGCTACACCAGCGTTCTTTACAATAAAATGCTTTAATTTTCCCCTCTTCCTGGGTCAAGGTTCCGTTACATGCTGTGGACTGAACATATTTTTGATGCAAGGGTGAGGTTTCTTTTATGGCGAAGTCATTCATCAGTCTTCCCTTGACTACCCAGTCCAAAGTTTTTGACCGGGTTCGGTTAACCAAAACTTTTATCGGATCAATCGAATTATTTTTTTTCCCATCCTTCATTTTCTCCACCAAAGGCTTGTCAGAAAAAGTGCCTTGTAGACCCGCATGGGATGAACGAATGGGGAGATATTCTAACTTATCAAGTAAGACACCAAAATCAGGAGCGTTTTTGGCGCTTGCTCCTGGTGTCCCAACACTTCCATTCTGAGTTTCCGGTATAAACAAAACAAGACTCCCATGATTTAACAGGAAGTCTTGACGAACGGCGCCGGTAAGGTTATATTAACCTTACGCCGTTAAGGCTTCCCGCTAATCGCCGCCTGCTTACGCCGCCAAGCATCCGCAGAGGCGATTTGTCATTTTAGCTCCCTATTTCAGGAACCAGGGTTGCAGTATAACCAAAACAAAACGTACAGTCAAAGCATGGTTTAAAGAGTTTTAAAAATGGGGGCTCTGCCCCCAAACCCCCGAGATTTTAACGCTTTACCACAGAAGTTTTTGATATACTTGTTCCGTTCATGGCGGAGGATAGAGCTCTGCAGAGATGCAACTCGAGCGCCGACATGAACCAGAAGTCGGGGCCGGTGGAAACATCGGCCCTGCGTCTTTTCTGGCCATCAGCCCGACTGAAAATTCCCGCACGGAAACCTTCCGTGCGGTTTCCTTCCGTGGTTTTCCGTGGCGGAAAAACCTTCCGTAGGTTTCCGTGCCGAGAAGAATCATGTTAAAGAAAAATGCCTTTGGTAAAGGTTTTCAGCATTTCCGCCGATATTTGGAGGGACGGAAAAACTCTTTCCGTCCCGGACGGAAGACACTCTGAAAATTCGAGGGCAAATGCGCATGAGCACTGAATACGTAAAACTGGCGGAAGCCGGAAGGAAGGTTGGCATCCATATCGACACCGTTCGATACTGGACGAAACTTTTGGGCATTGAGGGCATAAAAAATGGAAATCTTCGTTATATTCCGGCCGATTGTTTAGAAAAATTACAGGCAATTAAGGAAATGGTTTCACAAGGGACTCAACCCAGCGAGGCAATTAGGAAAGTGAGTGAAACATCTCAAAGTTTTCCCCTGACTCCTGTGACTCAAAATCATCCCAATGAAACAACGGCCAGGTTGGAAGGAATGGAAAAAGCCATTTTTACCTTGGTCGAAAAGATATCTGGCCTGGTAGATGAGAACCAAAAACTACGAAAAGAAGTTTCTTTTATCCGTGGTTTTTTAATTCCCGAAAATAAAACAGTTCCAGTTATTCCCTGGAAACCGGAAACTCCCGCCGATCCGCTTGAAGGTCTTGGATTTTTTGAAAGAATATGGGTGAAAATTGTGGAACCGCAAAAATTGCGGCAGTTTGATTCCTGAAAACCTTTTATCGTTTTGATAAGGCTTTTTTTGTTTTCTTCTTGAGAACGAGAGGTGTTTTGTCTTTCTTGTCAAATTTTTTGCTGTCGTTCGCCAGGTCATTCTCAAGAGCATCTAAGAAATTCGGAGTTGAAGAAGGTTTGCTGATCAAGCGTTCAACCGCCATACGAATAACATCAGGCCGACCAACGCTCATTCCTGGATATTCTTTTTTGAACCATTTGATAAAGCGGTCTATTCGTTCTAATAAACGATTTGAGAATCGAATTGAAATAGATGAGCTTCCATCAAGAGATCTCACTTTTGCCATTTGAAAATTCCCCCTTTTTTTCAAAATAACACAAAAATATACAAGAATCTTCTTTTGTGTAGAAAAGAAATGTTATGAGGCTAAATGTCGTGGTTTATTTTGGCTTATTTTGTTGTTGACATGTATATACAAAAGGAATATACTTTTATTATATGAAGTTTGAATGGGATGAGCACAAGAACCGGTTAAACATTCGAGGACACGGCATAGATTTTGATGACGCCAAGGAAATTTTTTATAGTCGCGTCATCGTTGAAATTGATGATCGCCACGATTATGGAGAATTGCGCCTCATTGGAATAGGACTGCTCAAAGACCGGGTTATATCGGTTGTTTTTACGGAGCCTGAACCGGGAATCATAAGGCTCATTTCAGCCAGAAAGGCGGTGAAACATGAACGCAAAAAATATGAAGAATAAATCTCATACCGATTGGAAACGAATTGATGCAATGAAGGATGAAGATATTGATGTTTCCGATCCCGATTGCATTCCTATGACAGAAAAACAATTAAAGTCTTCCAAGTTTGTGGTATTTCAGAATGGGATCAAAAGCACCAAAGAAATTCATGAAGCATTTGAGAAAAAATATGGAATCGATCTTTCCTTCTTCAAACGCGCAAAGATTGAAGAACCACCACAGGCAAAGACGATCAGCCTTAGAATTCCGATTGATTTGCTGGAATGGTGGAAACTGCAAGGCAAGGGGTATCAGACAAGAATGATTGCCTTAATGCGGGCCTACATGCAGGATCAGCTTAAAAAAGCAAAAGCGGCCTAAAGTCACCCTCAAACACTCGTAGTCACTGGCAAAAACCTTGATTTAATCAGGGTTTTTGTTTTTTTAGGGTTTTCAGGGCGTCTTTCGATAAGGCGATAAAAAGTTTCTCTGTTTCCCGCCAAAGCTTTGTGGGAACGGGTGGAGGAACCTTGAAGAATGGTTTTCCGGCTTCAAGGATGAGATTTTTTACCCGGTTTTTGTCGGTCATCAAAACATCGACTTCCATTCCCCAAGGCTTGCCGTCAATCCCGTTGGTTAGCTTCATCCACTTCCGAAGCATCACAGGGGGAGTATCACCACTCTTTTCGATGTCGTAGTGCAACATTTCCAGCTCTTCCGGCTTATAATTTTTGGGAACCGAAAGGTTTATAACCTGGCTGGTTTTAATTCCGAAGGTTTTAAGATCCCCCATGAAGGTATCGAGCAAGGCCCAGCCGAAAGGGTCATAGTCGGTAAGCGATAAAACGGTGATTTGATCGGTGTTCCCAATGTTCTGAAGCTTGGTCTTCAAATCGTCGGTAAAATATTCGCTGGTGATGGTTGAGGGTTGGCCGCCGGTGGCTACGATCGAAGAGCCGGTTAAATCCTGCATTTGCTGAAGAAATCGAAAGTGAGATTCCTTTTCGGCCATAAGAATTACATGCGGGTTGTAAGCTCCAACCTTCCATTTTCCGTCTTCGAGCAAGTCGAATTCGTGATAGGAAAGGATTTTGTTGGAAACCATTTCCCCTAATTTCTCGGAAAGCGTCTTGTAATGGTCAGTTTCGTCGAGGATATCAAGGCGGCTAAGGACCGGTTTCACCAGATACCAAAGCGATCGAACGTTACCGCCTTCAACCGGGCTCGGCGATCCGGCGCGGATGTAATTCACCTGCTGCCAAAGGAAATTAGCCATGAGAACCGAGACCACAACCGCGCTTCCTGAGGCAGTAGAAAAATTGGCCTGCAATTCCTCTTTGGTCATGAACAAGATATTTTTGGTGATTTCCTTCACGCCCAAGAGCATCAGCCGGTAAAAGGGCAGGGCCAGCGGGGCGATATAAATCAGGCTTTCCTCGCCCAAAAAATTCAAGATGGGTTTGGCGTATTCGGCTATCAGAGGGACTTTCACACCGTTATCGAGCGTCAGTTGAAACCCGCTTTTGCCGGGTATTCGTTCGGATCGGCGCAAGCGGTAGAGGTTCACCAGGTAACAACGTCCGCAGGGGAACCACCCATCAAGTTTTTTGAGATACGCTTGAATCTTGGCAAAGGATTTCAGGGTTTGAACCTCGCCGTCAGCGAGGAAAGCAAAGGTTTTTCCGGATTTGAAACGGAAGGCCAGGACATCGGCCAGGTTAACAAAGCCGATATCCGCCCCCAGCCGAACGGCTAAAGGCGGTCCGGTTCTGAGTTTCCGGGAAAAGAAACCGGGGTTCAGGTTCACAATTCCAACCGTTGCCTAAGTTCTTTCATGTTTCCGGCGGCGGCCTGGGCAAACCCTGGAACCTTATCACCGAAATACAGCTCGAAAAGGCCGGTATCCGGATTCTTCCGGAGTTTTTTAACGGCGAAGATGTTCACCAGGAAAGATTTATGCGGACGGAAAAAGCGCGGATCGCCTTGCAACCGCTTTTCCAGTTCGCCCATAAGGTCGAACCGTTGCCACTCTTGGCCGTTCACATCGTAAATCAAGATTCGCCTGGCTTCGGTGGTTTTCACATAGGCGATATCTTCAGGCCGGATGTAAACCACGGCTTCCGGAGTCTGGACGGGAAGCGACTTTAACGGCGAGACAAGGCGCAAAAGCAAGGTTTCCAAAAGGGGCGGTTTTTCCTCCGCTGGCGGTTGAGCCGGGGGAACCGGGCCGTCAAGTCGCCGGCGTCCGCTCGGTTTTTTCGCGGCGGTCGCCTTCGACGGGGAACGTTTGGGTTGCTTGGTTTCCCGGACCTTGGCGGGTTTCCGGGATTTTTTCACGGGGAGCTTTTCGCGTTTTCTCATGGTTTGATTTTACCATGCTTCGAATTCTGCCGATACCGGGAAGCACGTTGAAAGGGGTTTTGGTTCTCCTGCTCGAAAATGCTGGAGAGAAGCCTTCCATCCCGTCGGAGCCGCCCATCGTCACCCAACCGTGCGATGGGCGGCGTAGATGGGGTGAAAGGCGGTGAACGGCGGTGAACGGGTTTTCCCTGCCTCCCGTTGGTGAGCCCGGAGGGGGTTGGTTCCCCTCGCTGGAGGCGCGGCGGCTGGCGTTGACCGGTCTATGCCGAAGATCGTAACTTGGGAACGGCTTCCCGGCTGGGCTAGGTCATTCCTTGCCGTCTGGAATGACGATAAACGGCGGCCTAGGCTGGAACCGGCCTCGGTGGTGAAAGGAGCCTAAAAATAGGCTTTTTAGGCTTGGAAGCTCTAAAAATACCTGTTTTATGTAGGT
>Ga0209717_1005100_pt1 | contig 10530 bp, 7 predicted proteins | sample AD_UKC048_MetaG_FD_184418 | JGI IMG/M metagenome (GOLD analysis project Ga0209717, IMG submission 184418) | Active sludge microbial communities of municipal wastewater-treating anaerobic digesters from USA - AD_UKC048_MetaG (SPAdes) (version 2) | ecosystem: Engineered > Bioreactor > Anaerobic >... | reverse complement strand
CCTTCGTTGAGCAGGTTGCCGGTGCTGGTCGTGTTGGTCGGCTGATAGTCGCGCACTTCATACAGGGCGTAGAAAAAAAGCTTGTCGCGGATGATCGGTCCCGACGCCGAAAGGTTGAGATTGGCCCGGTCGTACTCGTCGTAGCTTGTGATGTAGTAGGGATTGCCATCGGCATCGTAGCGATCGGTGCCGCTGGTCTGGGCGAAGCTCGGCTCCCACACCGCCTCGGCGCCGAACTTGAACTCGTTGGTGCCGGACTGGGTGACCGCATTGATCACGCCGCCGGTGGTGCGCCCGAACTCGACCGAATAGCCGCCGGTCTTGATCTGGAACTCCTTGTAGAACGCGTAGGGCACGCTCGAGAAGCCGACACGGTTGTAGAAATCGGTGACGTTGAGTCCGTTGATGTAGACCGTGTTCTCGGCCACCGACGAGCCGCCGAAGGAAATGCCGCCGAACTCGCCCTGGACGACGCCAGGAGCGAGCAGCGCCACTGCCTGCGCATCGCGCTCTACCGGCAGCCGCGCGAGTTCCTCACGTCCGATATTGGTCGCACTTTCCACCGAGCTGACATCGACCGCTGCGCCCAGCGCCGAGGCATTGACGACGACCGTATCGAGCGTGTCGGTCGCGCCGCCGACATCGACCGTGGTGGCGACGCCGAGGCTGACGGTGATCCTGACCTGTTCGCCGATCGGGCTTCCGTCGGCATTCGATTGCAAGGTGTACTTGCCGACCGGAAGGAACGGGAAACGGTAGTTGCCGTTCGCATCGGCCGTCACCGTGCGCGTGAATCCGGTATCCGGACTGACCACGGTCACCGTGGCTCCCGCCCGCGTTCGGCCAACCACTGAACCGTCCGCATTGGCCGCCTGCGCAAGCGGCAGGGCCAGGATCGAAAGACAGGCTCCCAACGCCAGGCCCAATGCATTCTTGCGCAATGCCAGTCTGTGATTCCGCTTGCTCATTTCCCCTCCCGATTCTGGTTGCCGCATGTACCTGCGGTTGGTTTTGGATCAATCCCCGACAGGCGATACCTGCCAGGTGAAGTCGTAGTCCCACTGGTCGAAGTACAGGTTGCCGCCGCTCCATTCCGCTTCGCCACGCTGCAGGTCGACGGTTTCCGAGCGGAAGTGCGTTTTCGCCGGCACGAACTCGCGCCCGTAGTCATCGTTGAAGGCGATGCGGTAGGCGTCCTGTCCGCCCAGGTAGAAATTGGCGATGGCCGGATCGTCGCTGTGCAGACGCCCCGTCGTGACGTCCATCGGAATCCAGCCGTAGGGCGCGATGTAGAGCTGACCCCAATCGTGCAGGTTGCTGTAGTCGCCATCGGAATAGACCATGCCCGACTGCCAGCGCGACGGGATGCCATTGAATCGAAGCAGGGTCATCAGCAGCAGGGTCTGCTGGCCGCAATCGGCATGACCGGCATGCAGGGCGTAGTCGCTGATGTTGCTGATCGTCGAATATTCGCGCGCACCGGCCCAGGGAATCGAATCGACCGCCGCGTAGAGCTTCTGCGCGATCCGCCAGGGATTCTTCTCGTCGCCGACGATCTGCCGCGAGAACAGGCGGATCGCCTCGTTGAAGACGATATGCGGCGGACGCTCGGTCACGAATGGCGCCAGTTCGGCGGTGATCTCCGCTGCCGCGACCCTGGTCGCATCGATCGCATGCGATTGGGCGGAAATGGTCAGCTCGTAACTGACTGAAAATTCGGTCGGCTTGCCTGCTTCGGCCCTGCGTTCCAGATAGACCGTGCGCTGCAAGGCGGATTCGGGTGCCACGACATGCTTGGCCGGCACGCTTTTCCTGAACCGGACGTCGTCCTGCTGGCCCGGGATGGCGCGTGGATACGGAATCCACGCGCGCACGATTTCGCCGGCGGGCACCGCATCGGCGTGCACACTGAGCGACTGGGTGATCTTCAGGTGCCGTGAGGCCAGGCCGCGTTCGTGGCCCGGGCGCGCGGCAGCCAGCACGTCGCGATGGTGGGCGTTGGCCGCCTCCATCGGTCCGTCGCGCATCGGTGTCTGCTCGGCACGGCGCGCGCGCGCTTCGGCGCTGAGTCGAAACAGGTTCGACGCGGAGCGATTGAAGTACAGGGTGCGACCGTCGATGGTCTGACGCTCGAACAGGCCGTGCGCATCCCAGCGCACGAACTCGGCGTCGGCGAGGTCCGGAATCTGCTTGCGCAACTGCTCCTTGAGCGCGGCTTCGTCGAGCGTGAAATCGAGCAGGATGCGACGCATACGTTCGCGCTGGAATTCGAATGCCTTGCGCGAATCCGATTCCAACGAAGCCTGCGCCAGCGCATCGGCGATGCTGCGTTCGGCCGACTGGAACTGGCCGCCCTCGATGCTGGCGATGACGGCATCGATCGAGGCCTGGCCCGCCGCGCATGCGCCTTGCGCGAGCAGCAGCGTCAGTAGCAACCACACATGCTGACGACGTCCCTGCCGACTGCATCGGGCGCGCGCCAGAAGCGATACCGCTGGCTTGTGCATCGTGTAGGGTTTCCGCCTGGAACGATCCGTGGCGGATGTGTAACACGGTTGCAATCGACGGTCAATAATTTATGCTTCGCGTTACAGGCAATGGAATCATTTATTCCGCAATGCACCATTCGGCACGTTACAACCCGGGATTTGCATGATCCAGACCGTCTGGCCCTATCTCGCTGTAATGCTGCTCTGTGCAGGGATTTTCCCTGCCCTGGAGCGGCGCTTCGAGTGGCGCCTTTTCAAGGTCATGCCGCCCATCGTGCTGACCTATCTGCTGGTCACTGCGCTTTCGGTGAGCGGCTTGTGGCAGATCAACGAGGCGATTCGCGGCACCCAGGCGAACCTGATCGGACGGCTCGTGCCTGCCTTGTTGTTCCTGCTGATGATCAACTGCGACCTGCGCGCGATCTTCCGTCTCGGACCGCGCGTGCTCGGCGTTTTCTTCTGCACCTCGTTGTGTCTGTTGATCGCGTTCGTCGCCACCTTCCTGCTCTACCGCAACTGGCTTGCCGGCGATGCCTGGCAGCCGCTCGCTGCGCTCAGCGGCAGTTGGGTCGGCGGTTCGGCCAACATGATTGCGGTCAAGCAAGCCATCGGCATGTCCGACAGCCTGCTTGCGATGTCGCTGCTGACCGATGCGCTGGGTTACTCGATGTGGGTGGTCGTGCTGTTTTCGGTCGCACCGCTGGCCGGCGCTTTCAATCGATGGACGCGTGCGCAGTCGAGTGCCGATCTGGTCGTGGTCGAGTTGCGCAGCCATGCGCCGGCGACGCCGGACAGCGTGCTGGTATGGCTCGGACTGGCCCTGCTGGTCGGCGCCGGCTGCGCGGCATTGGCGGCCTTGCTGCCGACTTCGAGCATGATCTCGGCGACGACCTGGACCATCCTGCTGGCGACCGCCAGTGGACTGGTTGCCGCGCACACTCCGTTGGCGCGCTATCCGGGTGCCAACGCGATTTCCTCGGCCCTGCTGATCGGCGTCGTCGCCGTGCTCGCTTCGCAAAGCAATTTCGAGGGTATCGGCGAGGCGCCGATGTACCTGTTGTGCGGACTCACCATCATCGTGATGCATGCCGTCCTGCTGATCCTCGCGGCGCGCGTTTTCCATTTCGATCTTTACCTGTGCGGCATCGCCTCGCTCGCGCACATCGGCGGTGTCGCCGCAACGCCCCTGCTGGCCGCCAGCTATTCACGCTCGCTGGTGCCGGTCGGCATCCTGCTCGCCCTGCTCGGCTATATCCTCGGCACCGGTTTCGGTCTCGGCGTCGCTTCGATCCTGTCGGCACTGGCCCTTCCTTGAAGGCATCTTGAACATGACCTGCCTGCGATTCCCGCTCACCGTACTGCTTGCGCTTGCTGCACTGCCGTCATTCGCGCGCGAAACGCCGTCAGCGCCGGCGGGGCTCGGGGTGCCCGGCGTCGGCGAGCAGCAACTTGCGGCGGAGTTCTGGATCGCGCGCCAGGCGCATGTGAACCGGGTGGTGCTCGATCGCGAGGAAATCCTCGCGCAGAACGCGAAACTCATGCGCGAGGATCAATCGATGCACGACCTGCGCAACCTGCCACCGGGTCTTGACCGGCAGCGGGTTTCGGGCTGGATCGAAAACCTCGCGGACGCACCGCAATCGCCGCTGTATGACGTCGACGGCAAACCGGTCGCCACGGAAGTCCTGCAAGCGATCCTCGCCAATCGGAACCTGCACGCCATTCCCGAGTCGCAGGCGACCCGTTATGGCCTGGTCGTCGAGCGCGCCGACCTGCGCGGCTTCCCGAGCCGCTTGCGCGTGTTCCGCAGCGACGACGACACCGACATCGACCGCTTCCAGGAAAGCGCGGAATTTCCCGGCACGCCGCTGGTCATTGCGCATGAGAGCGCGGATGCCGAGTGGTGGTTCGTGGTCAGTCCGCGCTATGCCGCATGGATCGAAAAGCGCCATGTCGCCATCGGCAGTGCCGACCAGGTGTTCGGCTACGCCGACAAGACGCCCTACCGTATCGTCACTGGCGCCAGCGTACGCACCGTGTTCACGCGCGAGGCGCCTGCCGTATCCGGGCTGCAACTCGACATGGGCGTGCGCGTGCCGGTGCTGGCCGCCTGGCCGCCTGACACGCCGGTCAATGGCCAGCACTCCTACACCGCGCACGTCATCGAATTGCCGACACGCGCAGCCGACGGCTCACTCGGTTTCGCTCCGGCCCTGTTGCAGAAGAATGCGGACAGCGCAGCCGACTACCTGCCGTTGACCCGCGCCAACATCATCCGCCAGGCCTTCAAGTTTCTCGGTGAGCGCTATGGCTGGGGCCATGCCTACAACGCGCGCGATTGCAGCGGCTTCGTCGCCGAGGTCTATCGCAGCATGGGTGTGTTGATGCCACGCAACACCAGCGATCAGGGCGTGAGCCCCGCGTTCGGGAAGAGGAAATTCACCGATGCCGACGACCGCGCGCTGCGTTACAAGGCCGCGCGCGCAACCCGGGTGGGCGATCTGATCTACATCCCGGGACATGTCATGCTGGCAATCGGAAGCCTCAAGGGCGATCCGTGGGTGATCCACGACACCACCGGCATCTCGTACCGTTCGACTGGCGGCAGCCTGACCCGCGCGACGCTCAACTCGGTTTCGGTGACGCCGCTGGTCCCGCTCCTGTTCAATGACCAAGACTCCTACATCGACCGCATGCGCAGCATCGTGCGCATCCGCCCCCCTTCAGCCACGGAAGCGCCAACCCTACAATGAAGATCACCGACATCCAGTTCGGCATGCTGCGCGTGCCGCTGAAGACCCCGTTCAAGACCGCGCTGCGCAGCGTCGACCAGGTGGAAGACATCGTGGTCATGATCAACACCGACAGCGGTCATGTCGGCTATGGCGAGGCGCCGGCCACGGCGGTGATCACCGGCGATACGCATGGATCGATCGTCGAGGCGATCCGCCACTACATTTCCCCGCGCCTGATCGGCCACGACATTTCCAATCTCAATCACATCACCCACCTGATCCAGGGTGCGATGGAGAAGAACTCCAGCGCGAAGGCCGCGGTCGAGATCGCGGTCTACGATTTGTGGGGCCAGCTCTACGGTGCGCCGCTGTACCGGCTGCTCGGCGGCGGCGACCCGGTCATCACCACCGACATCACGATCAGCGTCGACTACATCGACAAGATGGTCGCCGACTCGATGTCGGCCGTGGATCGCGGCTTCGAGTCGCTCAAGATCAAGGTAGGCAAGGACATTGGCGTCGACATCGAGCGCGTCAAGGCGATCTATGCGGCGGTGGAAGGCCGTGCCTTGCTGCGCCTCGACGCCAACCAGGGCTGGACCGCCAAGCAGGCCGTGTATGCGCTGCAGACGCTCGAAGATGCCGGAGTCCGCCTGGAACTCGTCGAACAGCCGGTCAAGGCGCAGGATCTCGATGGCATGAAGTACGTCACCGAACGCGTGCACACGCCGATCATGGCCGACGAGAGTGTTTTCGGCCCGACCGAAGTGATCGAGTTGATCCGCATGCGCGCGGCCGACATCATCAACATCAAGCTGATGAAGACGGGTGGAATCTCGAATGCGATCCGCATTGCCGACATTGCCGCAACCTATGGCGTGGACTGCATGATCGGCTGCATGCTGGAAACCAGCATCAGCGTGGCAGCCGCGGTCCACGTCGCCGTCGCCAAATCCAACGCGATCACCAAGATCGACCTGGACGGCCCCTCGTTGTGCGCGTTCAATCCGGTCGATGGCGGCGTCATCTTCAACGAATCGGAAATCAGCGTGACCGACGCGCCCGGACTTGGCATCCGCGAGATTCGCGGCCTGCAGATGATCGCCTGACCTCGATGAACCTGCCGGCCCAGTCGCCCCTGCTGAAGATCCGCGCCGAACGCGACCAGATGTCGGCGATCGAACGCCGCATCGCGGATTTCATCCTCGAGGAATCGCACCTGCTGCGCGACTACTCCTCGCAGCAACTCGCCAATGCGCTCAAGATCAGCCAGTCCAGCGTCGTCAAGTTCAGCCAGAAACTGGGCTTCAAGGGTTATCCCGACCTCAAGTACTCGATCGGTGAATCGATCGCGCGCGGCGACAGCGTTGAAGTCGCCGGCAATGGCGGCACGGCGGGCGTTCCTGCGGCGGACGATCCGCACTCGGCACTCGCCGGCAGTCTCTGGCAAAGCAAGTCACTGGCTGAGCAGGAAACCCGCCTGATCAATCCTTCGGCCAACGTCGACCGTATTGCCGCGGCGATCGACAAGGCCGGAAAAGTCTTCATCATCGGCCTGGGCGAAGACGGCATTCCGGCACGTGCGTTCGCGATGCGCCTGTCCTTGCTCGACATCCTCACCGTGCACCACTTCGACGCCGTGCTGATGACGGCCAGCATCGCCTCGGCGACCAAGGCTGATGTGTTGCTGGTGTTTTCCGAACATGGCCAGCAGCCGGCCCTGTGCAAGATAGGCCGGCAATTCCGTGAACGCGAGGGCAGGGTCGTCTCGGTGACCCGGCATACCGCGAATCCCCTGCGCGCCCACGCCGACCATGCCCTGCTGGTTTCGGCGCACGACGAACGCACGCACATCCAGCCGCTGCTCTATCAGTCTGCCTTGCGTCACCTGCTCGACATGATCTTCGTGCTGTTATGCGAGAGTGGCCGCGACCGGCTCGAACGGCTCGATGCGAACCTCGAACGGATACGCCACATGCTCGAGCCCTGACGCGGCCGATCCGGCCGCAACACGGATCCCTGCACAAGCGCCCCAATCCCCAGCGGAAACCTGAAACGTGTCGATGACCTCGCGAATCCTGACTGGCCTGTTGCTCGGTGCGCTGACCGGCCTGCTGCTGGCATGGCTCGACCCGCTGCTGGCCGATCGCGCAGTGGCCGTGGCCCGGCCGGTCGGCCGGCTCTGGCTCAATGCCCTGCAGATGACCGTGGTTCCGCTGGTGCTCTCCCTCGTGATCATCGGCGTCAGCGCGGCCAACGATGCCGCCGCATCCGGGCGTACGGCGCGCCGTGCGATCGGCGCATTCGCCTTGCTGCTTTGTGCCGGATCCGCGTTCGCCGCCTTCTTCGCGCCGCTGGCGCTTTCGTTCGTGCCGCGCGATCCGGCACTGCTCGAACTGCTGCGTGCTTCGCTGACGAACGAAGCCGTGACCTCGCTGCCGGTCGGACTCGGCGACTGGTTCGCCGCGGTCATTCCGGGCAATGCCATCGCCGCCGCAGCGCAAAGCGCGATGTTGCCGCTGGTGGTGTTCGCGCTGTTCTTCGGCTTTGCGCTGACCCGCCTCGAAGCGCAACGCCGTGCGAACCTGGTCGAGTTCTTCCAGAGCATCGCCGACATCATGATCATCATCGTGCGCTGGGTGCTCTGGGCCGCACCGCTCGGCGTATTCGCCCTGGTGCTGGCGGTCTGCGCCAAGGCCGGCGTCGGCGTGCTCAGTGCGCTCGGCTGGTATGTCGGCCTGCTCTGCACGATGTACATCGCGGTCACCGTGCTGCTGTATCCGGTCGCGGTGGTGTTCGGCGGGCAGAACCTGCGCCGCTTCGCCCGCGGCATCCTGCCTGCGCAGGTGGTCGCGGCCAGCACACAGTCTTCGCTCGCGTCCCTGCCTGCGATGGTCGAAAGCGCGCGCGATCGGCTCGGCCATCCGCGCGCGGTGGCTGCCCTGGTCCTGCCGTTGGCGGTGTCGCTGTTCCGCATCACGAGTCCGATCCAGTACATCGGCGCGGCGTCCTTTGTCGCCTGGATCTACGGCATCGATGTGCCGATCGCGCAGATCGCGACGGCGGCCGCGCTCGCGGTCGTGATCAGCCTCGGTTCGGTCGGCCTGCCGGGCCAGGTCAGTTTCATGGCCACCACGATGCCGGTGACCTCGGCCATGGGCTTGCCGCTCGAACCGCTCGGCCTGTTGCTTGCGGTCGATACCATTCCCGACGTGTTCGCCACGGTCGGCAATGTCAGCGCGGACCTGACCTCAAGCGCGATCGTCGGCAAGGGACATGGCGATGAGGCAGTCACCGGAAAATCTTCCGCGTAGCTGAACGGATGCGGGCTGTCCCGCACCATCGCCACCACGAACCTGCGGCGGAACGCCTGCGCTCCCGTGCTGATGCGACGGACAAGGACGGTCCGTCCAGCGCCGACCCGATCCGCTTCGACGTGATTCGACGGGACCGCATGCCGCGAACGGCAGCGCTTCAGGCAATGAGGCGTCCAGTGATGCCGCCGTCAGGTCGCCGGTCGACGTGCAGCGCGCCGGCCGGGCACGCCCGGACTTTTGTACTATATTGAATCCGCAGGCGCTCTGAAGACACGCCAGCCGCGTCGCGCGGCCTGGCGGGGCAGTCCGACTTCACCTCGCCGCGCAAATACGGGTGGCGAATCTTCGCAGCGCCATGACGGTCGTGCTACTGGATCAGCGTTGCCTTTATCGGGGGGATTGTCATGGCAGCAGCAGGCAAATCGAGGCAAAAAAAGCCGTCACGGGTTCCGCATCGCATAAACTCGCTGCCAAGAAGCAGCGTGTCGCTGCGCAAGCGAGGAAAGGGAACATGTCCGAGCCGAAGAAACCTGCCGTCGATGCCGATGCCGATCGCAACGTCGACCAGATCCGCGACATCCTGTTCGGCGGCCAGATGCGCGACTATGAACGCCGCTTCCAGGAGTTCGGCCAGCGCCTTGAAGCGGAAATGTCGCGCTTGCGCGAAAGCCAGGACAAGCGCCTGGCGCAGATGGACAAGCGCGTCGACGAGCAACTCGAGAAGTTGTCGCGACAATTGCGCCAGGAAGTCGGCGACCGCAACCAGGCGGTCGATGATCTTGAGACGCGCGTCCAGCAGGCGGCACGTTCGGCGCGCGTCGAGGTCAACAATGCGCTGGACGGTGTCGGCAGCGAACTCAAGGCCGTCGACGAGCGCCTGCGTGATGCGCTGTCGGAACTCGGAGCGGCACTCAACGACAGGGCCAGCGAGGCCGCGGCCTCGGTGGCGCGAGCCAGCGCGGAGCTGCGTGCCGACAAGCTGGGACGTGAGGATCTGTCCGGGATGCTGGCCGAGCTTGCCTTGCGCCTGAAGGGCGATTTCGACCTGCCCAAGAATTGATCGGCGCCTGCGGATCGCCAGGGTGAGCGACCTCGAACGGCTCAAGCATCTGTTGCTCGCCGATGAGCGCGAGGCGCTGCTGCTCGCGGAGCAGCGTATTGCCGCGCTCGAGCAGACCCATCGGGAACTCGCGACCCGGTTGCCTTCCCTGGTGCGGGCGGCACCGCAGGAACCGATGACGCGGGCACTGGCCAGTCCGGTGGCCGCCGCGCTCGGCAATGCCGTCCACGAGAATCGCGCCAGCATCATTGATGCGCTGTTCCCGGTAATCGGCCCGATCATCCGCAAGGCGATCGCCGAAGCCTTGCGCGGCCTGATGCGCGACATGAACCAGGTGTTCGAGCACGGTTTCAGTCCGCGCGGAATCCGCTGGCGCATCGAGGCCTGGCGCAGCGGGGTACCGTTTGCCCAGGTCGTGCTCAAGCACAGCCTGAACTATCGCATCGATCATGTATTCCTGATCGAGCGCGACTCCGGTCTCGTCCTGCATCGTGCCTCGTCGCCCGGCCTGCCCGAACTCGATGCGGATGCGATTGCCGGCATGCTGACCGCGATCGGTCAGTTCGTGCGCGATTCGGTGGGACCGGAGGGCGACGAATCGCTCGAGGCGGCACGCGTCGGCGAACACCTGCTATGGGTGCTCGACGGTCCGCGCGCCTCGATTGCGAGTTTCATCCAGGGCGTGCCGCCGGATACCCTGCGCGTGATCCTCAGCGATCGCCTCGAGCAGATCCATGCGCAGATGGCCGGCGATCGGCTGCAGGGAGAAGAACAGGCAGGCGCGCTGCAGACCGGTCTCGATCCGCTGGAACTCGTGGCGGCCAGCGCCGCGCTGTCCGATCGTCGGGAATCGGCGACGTCGAAGTCCTCGCGCTGGCCGGTACTGCTGATCCTGATCCTTGTCCTGGCCGCGCTGACGTGGCATTTCG
>Ga0209717_1005095_pt1 | contig 10539 bp, 8 predicted proteins | sample AD_UKC048_MetaG_FD_184418 | JGI IMG/M metagenome (GOLD analysis project Ga0209717, IMG submission 184418) | Active sludge microbial communities of municipal wastewater-treating anaerobic digesters from USA - AD_UKC048_MetaG (SPAdes) (version 2) | ecosystem: Engineered > Bioreactor > Anaerobic >... | reverse complement strand
TCGCGATGACCCGATTCCAACGGCCAGCCTCCCGACCCTGTGCGGCGGGTGCGATGCCACCCGCCGATTCGTGAAGAGAGCGTTCGCCCGGCCCCGGCCGGGCGTTTTTTCTGGCGATGGTGTGGAGCCATCACCCTACGCGCGGGTCAACCCCGTAGGCGCCGCAGCGCGCTTCCACTAGCGTGGCGGCCGCAAAGGAGCAGCGCATGAACGACACCGTCGCCCCGCAGGACCTGGCCCTCCAGCGCCTGTACCACTGGGAGAGGACCACTCCCGACCGCAAGGTGTTCACCCAGCCCATGGGCAGTGGTGTGGTGCGCGAGATGACGTGGCGCGAGGTTCTGGACGAGACGCGCCGCCTGGCCGCGCACCTGCAGTCCTTCGGCTTCCCGGCCGGCAGCCGCATCGCCATCCTGTCGAAGAATTGCGCGCACTGGCTGATGAGCGACTGGGCGATCTGGATGGCCGGCTACGTGTCGGTGCCGCTGTACCCGACGCTGGCCGCCGAGACGATCCGGCAGATCCTCGTTCACAGCGAAGCGAAGCTGGTCTTCATCGGCAAGCTCGACGGCTGGGACGCGATGAAGCCCGGCGTGCCGGCCGGCCTGCCGTGCATCGGCTACCCCCTGTCGCCGCCGAACGATTTCCCGACCTGGGACACGATCGTGAAGGGCACCGAACCGCTGTCCGGCGAGCCGGTGCGTGACGGCGCCGAGCTGTCGACCATCATGTACACCTCCGGCACCACCGGCATGCCCAAGGGCGTGATGCACAGCTTCGCGACCTTTGCCTGGTCGATCCGCGCCGGCCTCAAGCGCGTGCCGATCGACAAGGACGCGCGCATGCTGAGCTACCTGCCGCTGGCCCACGTGGCCGAGCGCACGCTGGTCGAGCATGCGCTGCTGGCCACCGGCATGAGCGTGTTCTTCGCCGAGAGCCTGGACACCTTCACCGCCGACCTGCAGCGCGCCCGGCCCACGGTGCTGTTCTCGGTGCCGCGGCTGTGGGTCAAGTTCCAGCAGGGCGTGCATGCCAAGATGCCGCCCGAAAAGCTGCAGCGGCTGCTGAAGATCCCCATCCTGCGCGGCATCGTGCGCAAGAAGATCCTCTCCGCGCTCGGCCTCGATCAGTGCAAGTTCGCCGCCGGCGGCGCCGCGCCCATGCCGCCCGAGCTGCTCGACTGGTACGCGAAGCTCGGCCTGCCGATCATCGAGGTCTACGGCATGACCGAGAACTGCGGCGTCTCGCACGCCACCGTGCCCGGCGTGCAGCGCCCCGGCACGGTGGGCCTGCCCTACGAGGGCGTGCAAAGCCGCATCGACCCGGCCAATGGCGAGATCCAGATGAAGAGCCCGGGACTGATGCTCGGCTACTACAAGGAGCCCGAGCTGACGCGCGAGTCGTTCACGCCCGACGGCTGGCTGCACACCGGCGACAAGGGCCAGCTCGAGGCCGACGGCTACCTGCGCATCACCGGCCGCGTGAAGGATCTGTTCAAGACCAGCAAGGGCAAGTACGTCGCGCCGGCACCGATCGAGGACCGGCTGGTCATGCACGCCACCGTGGAAGCCTGCGTTGTCACCGGCGCCAACCTCGGCCAGCCGGTGGGCATCGTGATGCTCAACGCCGATGCCGCACAGCGGGCGAAAGACAGCTCGCAGCGCGGCGCGATGGAGGCGGCCTTCGTGGAGCACCTGAAGGCGGTCAACGCGCCGCTCGACCCGCACGAACAGCTCGACTGCCTGATCGTCGTGACGACGCCGTGGACGGTGGACAACGGCTTCATCACGCCGACCTTCAAGGTCAAGCGCAACCGCATCGAGGAGGTCTACGCCTCGAAGTACGACGGCTGGGTGGCGACGCGGCGCAAGGTGATCTGGGAAGTGAGCTGAGTCGACGCGAGCCGCGGCGCGCGCCTCAGGCCAGAGCGAAGGCTATGTGCAAATGGCCAGCGTCGGCCTGAGGTGAGCCGCCTGCACTACGCAATTCCATAGGCGTTTCGTTCCGGCGGCTCAGGGCCCGCGCCCGTCCACGTCCTGCATGCCCTGGTGGTGGCTGAGGAAGACGCGGCCCTGGAACCACTGGTCCCAGGCACCGGCGCGCAGCCGGTCGAGCACCGGGCCCTTCACCTCCGACAGGTCCAGCCGGATGTCGCGCTCGGCCAGCACTTCGTGCAGCGCGCGCAGCGCCTCCAGCGCGCTGTAGTCGATCGCGTTCACCGGCGACATCAGCAGCACCACGCGGCGCGTGTCGGGCAGCGTGGCCAGGTGCTGCGCCACCACGCTGGCCAGGCGCCGCGCGTTGGTGAACAGCAGGCTCTCGTCGATGCGCAGCGCCAGCACGCCGGGCGTGCTCTGCGCGTCGTAGCGGTCGACGTTGCGATAGTGCTCCGTTTCGCCCACTCGACCGATTCGCGCCACGTGCGGGTTGGCGCTGCGCTGCAGCAGCAGCCCGATCGACAAGGCCACGCCGGCGGCCAGCGCCGCTTCCGAGCTCACCATCAGCGTCAGCAGGCCCACCACCGCCATCAAGGCACATTCGCCGCGCGAGTAGCGCCAGGCCTCCGCAAAGGCGCGCCACTCGACCACGCCCATCACCGCGATGATGATGCTCGCGGCGAGTACCGCGCGGGGCAGCCAGGCCAGCGGCGCGGTCAGCAGCAGCATGGCCAGTGCCATCAGCAGTGCGGCCCAGGCACCGCTGGCCCGCGTGCGTGCCCCGGCCTCGGCGTTCAGGGCGCCACGCGAGAAGCTGCCGCCGATGGGCATGCCGGACGAACAGGCCGCCACCAGGTCGGCCGCTGCCAGGCCGGTGAGTTCGCGGCGCGCGTCGACCTGCTCGCGCCGGCGCAGCGCCAGGCCCTCCGAGACCGCCAGGCTGCTGACGAAGGTGACCAGCGCCAGCGGCACGGCACTGGGCAGCAGCCGCCACCACAGCGCCGCGTCCAGCGGCGGCAGCGCCAGGTGCAGGGCGAAGGGCGGCAGGGCGCCGACCAGCGCCACGCCGCGCGCGTCGGCCGTCAGCGCCCAGGCCGCGCCGATGCCCAGCGCGACCACCGCCAGCGGTGCACAGCGCGACAGCACCGAGGCCGTGGCCGGCGCGAGCCAGCGTGCGAGCAGGCCGCGCGCATGCCGGCGCGCCAGCACCAGCAGGGCCAGGGCGCCCAGGCCGAAGACCGCGGTCAGTGCGTGGCCGGCCACGCCGGCGCGCCACCAGGAGCCGATCACGTCCGGGGCGGTGAAGCCGCGCGCCGGGCTGCCCAGCAGTGCGGGCAGTTGCGACAGCGAGATCGCCAGCGCCGCGCCGGTCGAGAAGCCGTGCAGCACCGGCGTGCTCAGCAGCGCCGCCAGCGCGTCGAGGCGGAACAGCGCCGCCGCGCCGAGCAGCAGCCCGGCCTCGGCGGCGAGCACCAGCGCGGCGGCGGTGGCCGGTGTGCCGTCGGCCAGCACCGGCGCGATCGCCTGCGCGGTGAGCAGTGCGACCACCGCCACCGGGCCGACCGAATTGACGCTCGAAGAACCCAGCGCCGCATACACCGCCATCGGCAGCAGGCTCGCGTACACGCCCACCTGCGGCGGCAGCCCGGCGAGCAGCGCGTAAGCCAGACTCTGCGGGATCAGCAGGATGGCGACGATGAAGGCGGCGACGAGGTCGTCGCGCAGGGCGCTGCCTCGGTAGGCCCGCAGCTTCTCAATCACGTTCGTGCATTCAGTCGACCTTGGCTCCCGACGCCTTCACCACCTCGGCCCACTTCTTCGTCTCGGCGGTGATCAGCTTCGTGAAGTCGGCCGGGCTCATGCCGCTGGGGATCGCGCCCTGCGACAGCAGCCGCTCCTTCAGTGCCGGCGCGCCGAGCGCCTTGGCGGTTTCCTGCTGGATGCGGCTGACGATGTCCGCCGGCGTGCCGGCCGGCGCCAGCAGGCCGAACCAGGAGCTCGCCTCGAAGCCCTTCACCGGCCCGGCTTCGGCGATCGTCGGCAGCTCGGGCACGGCGGCGCTGCGCTCGGCGCTGGTGACGGCCAGGGCCTTGAGCTTGCCGGCCTTGATCTGCGGCATCGCCGAGGGCAGGTTGTCGAACATCAGGTCCATGTTGCCACCGATCAGGTCGAGCAGCGCCGGCCCCGATCCGCGGTACGGGAAGTGGACCATGAAGGTGCCGGTCATCGTCTTGAACAATTCGCCCGACAGATGGATCGAGGTGCCGTTGCCGCTGCTGGCCATGTTCAGCTTGCCGGGGTTGGCCTTCGCGTAGCGGATCAGGTCGGGCACGCTCTTGATGCCGTAGGCCTCGGCCTTGGCCGGGTTCATCACCAGCACGTTGGGCACGCCGGCCACCAGCGTGACGGGCGCGAAGTCCTTCACGTGGTCATAGGGCATCTTCGGGTACAGCGCCGGGTTGATGGCATGCGTGCCCACCGTGCCCATCAGCAGCGAGTAGCCGTCGGGGGCCGACTTCGCGACGTTGTCGGCGCCCACGTTGCCGCCGGCACCCGGCTTGTTCTCGATGATGAAGGGCTGGCCGAAGACACGGCTCAGCTCGGGGGCGAGGGCGCGCGCCAGGATGTCGGTGGTGCCGCCGGCAGCGAAGGGCACGACGATGCGAACGGGCTTCGACGGCCACGCGGTCTGGGCGAACAGCGGAAGGGGAAGCAGCGCGGCGGCCGTGGCGGCGAGCAGGCGGCGGCGAAGGGGGAAGCTCATGTGCGGATCCTCGCAGGGTCGTGGGATCCCTGGAGTGTCCTGCGCCGGCAGCAGGGTCCGGCAGAGGCTTTTCCCGGCAGCGCGGGCGACGGGGGAAAAAAAAGGGAAGCGGGACGTGTGGCTCGGGGCTCGCTCTCAACCTCCCCGGCTCGCCCGCTTCCCTGGTGGACAGGTGTCAGTCCGCGAAAACCTTTCAGCGTGCGCCGCTGGGGCGCAGGAACAGCGAGAGTTGCGCCGGCGCTCGGCCGGTCTGCAGCACCTGGTTCTGGCGCGGCGCGGGCGCCGGCTTGACCGTGGCGGGCCGCACCGGGGTCGGTGCCGCCAGGCGGGCTGCGGGAGTCAGTGCGATCGGTGGCATGGTGGCCTCGAATCCGGGTCGGTCAGCGGAATTCGCTCGCCGCGAAAGCCGGCCGCGTCTCGGCGCCCAGCCCGAGCATGCTGGCTGCGCGCGTCACCCAGTCGGACAGCTCGGGCGCCTTGGGCAGGCGCGGCGAGGCCGGGTTGGCCAGGCGAAGCAGCGACGATGCGCCGCCGCGGCAATGCGGGCTGGCCGGACGCAGGCGGCGGGTGGCGGGAGCGGCTTGGGAGCGGGTCTGAGGCATGGTGGGCAACGACGTCCGGTGGGTGTTCGGCGGAGCGCTTCGGCCAGGGGTCGCGCGTTCCGGTCCTGTGAGCGCGATAGCGCAACGTCTGTGCCATCCCGGAGCAGCTTCGCCGCTGTGGCAAAAGTCACGGAATGAGACCACTTTTGGAAGCGCCGCCACAGCGCCCCCTCCAAAAAATGGCCGCTATGTAAGTGCTTCGATACAAGCCCGACCAATCCGGTCGCGGGCCGCCGGCCCGCGCCGGGCGCATGCCAAAACGAAGGCCCTGCGAAACTGGCCAGCGTCGGCGTCTCAGGCCGCGGCTCTGTAACCGCGGGGGATCGCGCTGAGCAGCCGGCGGGTGTATTCCTGCTGCGGTGCTTCGAGGATCTGGCTCACGTTGGCCTGCTCGACCACCTCGCCGTCCTTCATCACCAGCACCTCGTCGGCCATGAAGCGCACCACGGCCAGGTCGTGGCTGATGAAGATGTACGACAGGCCGAGTTCGTCCTGCAGGTCCTTCAGCAGGTTGAGCACCTGCGCCTGCACCGACACGTCGAGCGCGCTGACCGCCTCGTCGAGCACCAGCACCTCGGGGTCGAGCGTCAGGCAGCGCGCGATGGCGATGCGCTGGCGCTGGCCGCCGGAGAATTCGTGCGGGTACTTGTTCAGCGCCGAGTCGTCCAGGCCGACCTTGCGCAGCAGCGCGCTCGCGCGCGCGACCCGCTGCGCCTCGGTGCCGCCCACGCCGTGGATGGCCATCGGCTCGGCCAGCGTCTGCGCCACCGTGAAGCGCGGGTTCAGCGAGGCATACGGGTTCTGGAACACCACCTGGATGCGCCGGCGCATCGGCAGCAGCTCCTGCCGCGTCAGCGAGAGCAGATCGCGGCCCTCGAACATCGCCTTGCCGCCGACCGGCCCGCCGGCGGGCTCGTGCAGGCGCAGCAGCGTCAGGCCGAGCGTGGTCTTGCCCGAACCCGACTCGCCGACGATGCCCAGCGTGTGGCCGCGCCGCAGCGAGAAGCTGGCGCCCTTGACGGCCTTGAACTCGCGGCGGCCGAACACGCCGCTGCGCAGCCAGAAACTCTTGGTCAGGCCGGTGGCCTCGAGCACCACCGGCGCCTGCGGATCCTTGGTCTTGCCCTGGACGGCCGCCACGCCGCCCTTGATGTGGTCGTCGATCACCATCAGCCGGGCGCTGCGCTGATCCAGCGTCGGGCGGCAGGCGAGCAGCGCCTTCGTGTAGGCGTCCTGCGGCGCGGCGAAGATGTCGGCCACCGCGCCCTGCTCGCGCACCGTGCCCTGGCGCATCACCACCACGCGGTCGGCGATCTCGCCGACTAGGCCGAGGTCGTGGCTGATGAACAGCATGCTCATGCGGTGCTTGTCTTTCAGCCTCGCGAGCAGCTCGATGATCTGGCGCTGGATGGTCACGTCCAGGGCAGTGGTGGGCTCGTCGGCGATCAGCAACTTCGGTTCGCAGGCCAGCGCCATGGCGATCATCACGCGCTGCTGCTGGCCGCCGGAGAGCTCGTGCGGGTAGGCCTTCAGGCGCCGCTTCGGCTCGGGCAGGCCGACCTCGGCGAGCAGGCCCTCGGCCTTGTCCATCGCCTGGCGCGCGCTCAGGCCCAGGTGGCGGATCAGCGGCTCGCACAGCTGCTGCCCGACGCTGAACACCGGGTTCAGCGAGGTCATCGGGTCCTGGAAGACGCAGGCGATCTCCTTGCCGCGCAGCGATTGCAGCTCGCTCAGCGAGGCGCCGAGCAGGTCGCGGCCCTGGAAGCGGATCGTGCCCTGTCGCCGCGCGTTCTCCGGCAGCAGGTTGAGGATGGACATGGCGGTGACGCTCTTGCCCGAACCCGATTCGCCCACCAGCGCGACGGTGGTGTTCTCGGGCACGTCGAAGCTCACGCCCTGCTCGCCGCGGCCCACCGCGTCGGCGTACGTGGCCTGGTCGCCGCGGCCCATGCGGAAGCGCACGCGAAGATCGTTGATGGTGAGAAGCATCACTCGGCTCCGCGCAGCTTGGGATCGAGCGCGTCGCGCAGCGCATCGGTCATCAGCGAGAAGGCGGTGACGAACACCGCCATGAACAGCGTCGCGGCCGCCAGTTGCCACCAGTGGCCGAGGATCAGCTCGCTTTGCGCCTCGGCGAGCATGGTGCCCCAGGAGACCTGGTCGACGCTCACGCCCAGCCCCAGGTACGACAGGATCACCTCGGCCTTGATGAAGCCCACGACGAGGATCGACAGCTGCACCAGGATCACGTGGCTCACGTTGGGCAGGATGTGCCGGAAGATGCGCGACGCGGCGCTCGCCCCCACCGCCTCGGCGGCGCGCACGTACTCGCGCACCGAATGCTTGAGGAACTCGGCGCGCACCAGGCGGTAGATGCCCGTCCAGCCGGTCAGGCCGAGGATCAGCACCACCGACTGCACGCCGCGGCCGGCCACCGCCGCGAAGGCGAAGATCAGCAGGATGCCCGGGATCGAGGTGAACACGTTGTAGAGCCACTCGAGGAAGTCGCCCAGGCGCCCGCCGAAGAAGCCCGCGAGCGCGCCGAGCACGGTGCCGATCAGCGTGGCCACCAGCGCAGCCAGCACGCCGACGAACACCGAGATCTGCGCGCCCTTGATGGCCTTGGACAGGACGTCGCGGCCGAGCCGGTCGCCGCCGAAGGGCAGCGTCGGCGCGCGTGCGGCCTCGGTGGTCTGGTACTTCTTGGCCAGCTCGGCCCACTCGGCGTAGCGCGGCGCGAGCGGGTCGACGGCCGAGATGTCGACGTTCGGGCCGGTGGGCACCGGGATCGCCGTGCTGGCCTCCTGCTTGGCCGGGCCCATGAAGGTCGGCGGCGCGTTGGGCACGCCCTTCTCCACCTGCCAGTCGGCCGCCACCAGGCCCAGGCCGGCGGCCGCCATCAGCACGGCGAAACCGGCCACGATGACCATCGAGACCATGCCGACGCGGTCGCCGCGGAAGCGCCGCCAGGCCGCGGCCCAGACACCTTCGGAGCGGTTCGCCGCGCCCGCCACGGCCATCACCGCGCTCACTTGAGCACCACCCGCGGATCGACCAGCTTGTAGAGCACGTCGGTGGCCAGGTTCACGACCATCGTGATGACGGCCAGGTAGATCGTCACCGCCTGGATCACCGGGTAGTCGCTGCGGTTGACCGCCAGCAGCACCTCGCGGCCCAGGCCGGGGATGGAGAAGAACACCTCGATCAGGAAGGAGCCGACGAAGATGCCCGGCAGCGACACCGCCACGTTGGTGAGGATGGGGATCATCGCGTTGCGCATCACGTGGGTGAGCAGGATGCGCGGCTCGGTCAGGCCCTTGGCGCGCGCGGTTCGCACGTAGTCCTGGCCGATCTCGTCGAGGAAGAAGGTGCGGTACAGCCGCGTCTGCGGCGCCACGCCCACCATCACCGCCAGCAGCACCGGCAGCGGCGTGTAGACGAGCAGGTTGGTGGCCAGGCTGTCCGTCCAGCCCTGCACCGGGAACCAGCCGAGCTGGAAGGCGAACACGTACTGGCCGACGATCACGTAGACCAGGAAGGAGATCGACAGCGCGACGGTGGTGGCCACCATGATGCTGCGGTCGGTCAGCGAGCCGCGCAGGTAGGCCACCAGCAGCGCGATCGGGATGGCCAGCAGCGTGTCGAGCAGCAGGATGGGCACCATCACCGTCAGCGTGGCCGGCAGCCGCGTGGCGAAGAGGTTCGCCACCGATTCGTTGGTGGCCCAGCTGCGGCCCCAGTCGAAGCTGACGATCTGCTTGAGGAAGATGCCCAGCTGCACCCACCACGGCTCGTTCAGGCCGAGCTGGGTGCGGATGGCCTGGATCTGCTCGGGCGAGGCCGACAGGCCGCCGAGGATTTCGGCCGGGTCGCCGCCGAAGGCCTTGAAGAGGAAGAACACCAGCAGCACGACGCCGAACAGCGTCGGGATCATCTGCCAAAGGCGCCGGATCAGGTAAGCGGCCATGCGCTCGGGATCTCCAGAAGAATGCAGGCGCGAGTCTAGGGCCCGGGCAAAGCCCCCTCGCCCCGGTGTTTGCCCTCGTGACCCCGCACGCAACTCGCATGCCATCAGCGCATAGACTTCGGCCGATTCCGATCCTGGAGAACCTGCGATGTCCCTCCGAGGCCTGACCCGGGCCCTGCTTCTGGCCCTGGCCTGCGGCGCCGCCCATGCCCAGCCGGCCGCCGCCGACGCGCCCCGCGTGCTGCGTTATGCCTTCCCGGTCGCCGAGACCGGCTTCGACCCGGCGCAGATCTCCGACCTGTACTCGCGCACCGTCATCGCCGGCATCATCGAGGCGCCGCTGGTCTTCGACTTCCTGGCACGGCCGTTCAAGATGAAGCCGAACACGCTGGTGGCGATGCCGCAGATCAGCGAAGACTTCCGCACCTTCACCTTCCAGCTCAAGCCGGGCATCCACTTCGCCGACGACCCGGCGTTCAAGGGCGCCAGGCGCGAGCTCGTCGCGCAGGACTACGTCTACAGCCTCAAGCGCCACTACGACCCGCGCTGGAACAGCCCCAACCTGTACCGGCTCGAAGCCGTGAAGATCCTCGGCCTGTCGGAGCTGCGGCAACAGGTGCTCAAGGACAAGCAGCCCTTCCCCTACGACCGCGAGGTCGAGGGCCTGCGCGCGCTGGACCGCTACACCTTCCAGGTCAAGCTGGCCGAACCCGCGCCGCGCTTCCACCAGGAGGTGCTGACCGACGCCGCCAACTTCGGCGCGCTGGCGCGCGAGGTGGTCGAGTTCTACGGCGACAAGATCATGGAGCACCCGGTGGGCACCGGGCCCTTCGTGCTGGCCGAGTGGCGGCGCAGCTCGCGCATCGTGCTGGCGCGCAATCCGAACTACCGGGAGGTGCTGTACGACGAAGAGGCGCCGGCCGACGACCCGCGCTCGCAGGCCATCGCCGCGCAGCTCAAGGGCCGCCGCCTGCCCATGCTCGACCGCGTGGAGATCGCCATCATCGAGGAGGCGCAGCCGCGCTGGCTGTCCTTCCTGAACGGCCAGACCGACCTGATGGAGCGGCTGCCCAACGAGTTCGCGCCGGTGGCGGCGCCGAACGACAAGCTCGCGCCCAACCTGGCCAAGCGGGGCATCACGATGGACCGCTCGCCGCTGGTGGACATCACGCTGGCGGCGCTGTTCAACCAGGACAACCCGGTGGTCGGCGGCTACACGCCGCAGAAGGTGGCGCTGCGCCGCGCCATCGCGCTCGCCTACGACAGCGA
>Ga0209717_1005093_pt1 | contig 10540 bp, 11 predicted proteins | sample AD_UKC048_MetaG_FD_184418 | JGI IMG/M metagenome (GOLD analysis project Ga0209717, IMG submission 184418) | Active sludge microbial communities of municipal wastewater-treating anaerobic digesters from USA - AD_UKC048_MetaG (SPAdes) (version 2) | ecosystem: Engineered > Bioreactor > Anaerobic >... | reverse complement strand
AAGTCCCTTACATGCCCGCCGAAGAACTTAAAAATTCGATCTCCATTGAAGCCGAACAATATATTCCTTTAAGCCTGGACCAGGTTGTATTGGACTATCAGGTGCTTTCCGAATCAGAGGAAGAAAACCAGAAAAAAATGGAAGTCCTGCTGGTAGGGGTAAAAAATGACATCATGGCTCAGCATCTGCAGATGCTTAAGGAAGCCGGAGTTGTACCGGCGGCTGTTGAAGTTGATTCTTTCTCGCTTTGCAACGCTTATGATTTAAACTCTTCGGAACAGTCTGAAGGCGGAATAAAAGCGGACACGGTCGCGCTGATAAATATGGGTTCAAAACTTACCACAATAACAATAACGGAAAAAGGCATTCCGCACCTTTCAAGAGATGTGGGAATAGGCGGAAACAGCCTTACCAAAGAAATTCAAAGGGAATTAGCCACAAGCTTCGCGCAGGCTGAAGAACTGAAGAAACAGCAGGCGGTCATTATGGTGGAAAGCGAAGAACTTCTTTTAAGTTCCATGCCCGGCGGGGAGGACGACAAGTCATCCAGAATATTTGAAGCCATAACCCCGGCGTTAAATAAGATGCTTAATGATATCAGAAGGGCTTTTGATTACTACGAAAGCACGGTAAAAAGAAAACCGGTGCAGAAGATACTTTTAAGCGGCGGCACATCCAAGATAAAAAACATAGACAGGTTCCTGTCAGAGCGGCTTGGCATACCGGTGGAAATTAACTATCCGTTTAAGAATATCAATATCAGCTCAAAAAACTTTGATTTTGACTACCTAAGGGCAAACGCGGTGCATTTTAATGTCGCGCTTGGGCTGGCGTTAAGATCGGCGGAAAAACTATGATAGAGATAAACCTTCTTCCGCCTAAGATAAAAAAAGCTAAAAAAATGCAGCTTTTTTATGTTTTTGGAATTTTAGCCGCGGGCGCGGTAATTGCGGTCCTTGCCGGAATGGTAATCGCGCAGAACAACAGGGTTAAAGAGACGGAAAGAAAGATTAAAACAATAGAGGCTGAATCAGCCGCGCTTCAGGATAAAATAGCGGAAGTTAAAAAGTTTAATGCCCTTGAGGACGCGCTAAAAAAGAAAAGGCAGATAGTTGAAAGCCTTTTGATTGACCAGTCGGCATGGATAAAGCTTCTTGATATGCTTGCTGAAAAGATTTATCCCGATATGTGGCTGTTAGAAGTTTCTCACGAGAAAGCAAAAGAAGAAGGCGCACAGGTCAAAGTGGCGGGTTATGCCGCATCAAGGGCTGTACTGGCGGACTTTGTAAGAAGGCTTGAAGAAGACGAGTCCGTTTCATCAATCGGAATAACGAAGATAGAGATGACAGATAAGTATGGCGCGGGTTGGGTGGGTTTTGAATTTAATTTTACTTATTCCGTACGCCCTTTAAAAAAGCAGGGATAAAAAATGGACCTTAAAAAATTAAAGGATATAAAGCTTACACAGAAACAGCAGACTGCAATCGCGACGGTTGTCATGATTGTGGGTTTTGGAGGCTACGCCTACTGGAATTATCTTTACAGCCCGCTTGTCAAGAAAAATAAGGATAAAACAGTTATACTTCAGCAGAAACAAAAAGACCTTCAGGATGCTAAAAATATGGTTTCAAAGTATCCTGAATTTTTGGCCAGGGCCAGCGCTATTAACAGCGAGACTGAATATCTGAATTCAAGGCTTCCGGAAAAGTTAAGTTTTGCCGAATTAATTAAAGAAATATCGGATAAGGCCGCGGCAAGCGATGTAACGATAGAAAATTTTTCGCCCGAGAAAGAGACAAAAAAGGGCGAATATACGGAAAAGCGGTTCAGATTCACCACTCGTTCGGGTTACGCAAACCTTGGAAATTTAATAACAGGGCTGGGTTATTCAAAAATGGTTATTATATGCGATGAACTAAAGGTGAGAATGGATGAAGATGATATTTACGCAAAAAATAATATCCGCACGGAAATGGTGCTTAAGATTTACAATTATCCAAAGGCGGCAGAACAAAAATGAATACGCTTAAATTGTTAACGGCCGGTTTTGCTGTGTTTTTTGCCGTTGTTTTTTTACCGGTAAATTCAGGCGCGGAAGTTTCAGATTTTTCTGCAAAGCCTGTTTTTGAATATAAAGTTGAAAGCGGAAGGGATCCGTTTTCTCCGAAACAGCTTGTAACTTATGTAAGGACGCAGTCCAACGTCCAGATAAGTTCACTGATGCTGGAAGGCATTACGATTACCGGAAACAGCAAATCCGCGCTTTTGCGCACAACCGGCGGTTTCCTTTTCAGTTACATTTTTGAAAACGGAAAACTTTACGGTGACAATTCAAAAGTTATTGAAGGGATTACCGGAAAGATTCTTAACAAGAATGAAGTCCTTTTGAAGCAGGGCGACAGGGAAATTATTTTTAAACTTGAAAAAGACGCGACAGGATACAATATAGGTCCTGAAGAAGAATAAATATCCGGGCATAAAATGCCCTTGATTGATAAAATAAAATAGAAAAACAGGAGGCGCGATGAATAATAAACAAGTTTTATTGGCGCTATTTTTTATTTCAATGCTTTTTGTTGCCGGGCTGCCGGCATTAAGCGCGGAGGATGAAGAATTCATAAGCGTTTCGCCGGTGGAAAAGGCGGAAACTTCATCGGCAATGGAAGCCGGAGCTGTTAAAGCTGTTCCGGCTGCGGTAAAACCCGCGGTAAAAGGCGCGGCTATTGATGGTATAAACAGTTCGGAAACTGACGCAAAAGTGAAAGTCACGGTCAATGTTTCTGATAAAGTAAAATATAAAGCGACCGAATTATCATCGCCGGCAAGGATTCTTCTGCAGCTTGAAAATACATCAACAAAGTCGGATACCATAAAGGTTGACAAAGGTGCTGTAGGCAAGGTAAGGCTTGCCCCTCATGATTCAACAGCATGGGTTGTAATTGATTTAAACGAAGGAAAAAAATGGCAGGCAGGCGTTCAGGGCAACAGTATTTTTGTGGAAGTGGAAAAGGGCGCGTCTGCCGCGCCGAAAGCTGATGCTGAAGCCGAAATAAGAAAACCCTCGGGTATGATTTACCGGGTTGTGGACGTTGCTGCGTCGGAGCAGGATTCAAAAGTAAGGGTGATAATAACAACGGACGGGCCCGCGAAATACAGGATGAAAAAAGACTCGAAAAACAAAAGTTTAAGGCTTGATGTGGTTGACGCGGTTTCATCTGTGGTTTCAAGTTCTGTGGCTGTGAATAAGGGAACGGTTAAAAGCATAGGCATAACCGAAAACAAAAAGTCAAAAGAAGTCGGTATTAACATGAATTTATCCAAGGATTCCCCCTACACGGTGGTAAGGGATCATAATCAGATAATAGTGGATGTTGAAAAAGGGGAAGAAGAAGCGCAGGCTAAAAACAAAAATTTAAACTTAAGGCAGAAGTTATCAATAAATGTTCAGAATGCCAGTTTGCCCGGAGTTTTAAGGATGCTTGCTTCGCAGACCGGTTTTGAGTTTATAACAAGCCAGTCAGTCGCCCTTGCGGCTCCTGTTACCATGAAAGAAGACGACCAGCCGTTAAGCGTGATTTTAAGGGACCTTCTTGTTCCGCAGAACCTGTATTATGAAGTCCGCGGAGACATGATAAAAATAGGGTCTCCTGTTGAAATAAAAACAGAAAAAGCCATGCTTCCCAAAGTTACAAGGCATTATTCGCCAAGGACGATGAAAGATACGGATCTTTTAAAAATACTGCAGAAACAGGTTGCGTCAAATCCCATGCTTGATGTAATAATTGATGAAGACTCTTCGCCGGGGATGAATAAAATACTTGTAAACGGGACAAGATACGATATAGACACTGTTATGGATATGATTGCCGGGATTGACGTGTCTGACGGCAATTCTGAAGAGTATAGTTCGGGCATAGTGACAAAAATATTCAAACTAAAAAATATAAGGCTTATGACAAGGGCGGGAGATACGCTTGAAGGCGACACTATAACGGAATTAAAAAATATTATTACTCAGACGCTGGAAAGCGATGATGAAGCAAGCGTTAACTTTGATTTAAGGACATCAAGCATTGTGGTGACCGCAAGCCAGACTTACATGAAAAGGGTTGAAAAAATAATTGAATCCCTTGATGTACGTGTACCGCAGGTAATAATAGAGGCAAAACTTTACGAAGTTAATGTAAACAACATAAAGGATCTTGGCGTGGCGTGGGACGCTTCTTCGCAGAACACAGAGCCGTATATTAAAGGCGAAATGATTCCGCTTGCCGTAAACCCGGCGGGCAAGCTTACGCTTGGCACCATATTAAGCGGATTCAAGATAAACGCGTATTTAAACGCCCTGGAGCAGAAGAACGAAGCAAAACTGCTGTCTGCCCCCAAAATAGCGGTTCAGTCGGACAGGGAAGCGGTAATAGAGACAATGAGAAGGACATATTACGAAGTTCAGAACATTGTCACCAACGCCAATTCCGCGCCCATTATAACAACTGAATATAAAAACCTTGACCTGCCAATTTCATTAAGGGTGGTTCCTAAGATAAATAATAAAAACGAAATTGATATGAACGTGACCGTAAAAGTCGTAAAACTTGTCGGCACCACATCCACATCGGCCGGCCCGCCCGACACTTCAGAGCAGGAAGCCACCACTTACGTTAAAGCTTCAAATAATGACACGCTTGTTATAGGCGGCCTGATGAGCGAACGTATTTATGACACTGTTGAAAAAGTACCCCTGCTTGGCGATATTCCGCTTCTGGGTGAGCTGTTTAAAAGCACAAAAAAATCCGCAGAGAAGGTGGAGTTGATTGTGTTTTTAACCCCTTCTATTGTAGAAGACTGAAAATAGACGCATGTTAAGATTTTTAACTGCGGGAGAGTCGCACGGAAAAGGCCTTGTTGTAATCATTGACGGCGTCCCGTCAAATATTCCCTTAAAGCAGGAGGATTTTGACAGCTACCTTGCAGAAAGGCAGAAAGGGTACGGGCGCGGCGGAAGGCAGAAAATTGAGACAGACCGCGCCGAGATAATATCCGGAATACGTTTTGGAAAAACAACAGGCGCGCCTGTAAGTGTTTTTATAAAAAACAGGGATTTTGAAAACTGGGCGGCTAAAATGGACGCCTGGCAGCGCCCTGCCGGGCTTGAGGAACTTAACATACCAAGGCCGGGACACGCTGACCTGTCCGGGGGAATACGGTATAATCACAAAGATTTCAGAAACGTGCTGGAACGCGCCAGCGCCAGGGAGACGGCGGCAAGGATAACAGCCGGCGCGCTTGCGGTAAAATTTTTAAAAATGTTTGACGTTGAAGTCTTTGGTTTTGTCGATGCCATAGCCGGTGTTGCGGCGCAGTATTCAAAAGACGCGCCCGTTAAAGAAATAAAAAAACTTGCCGCACAAGCAGATGCGGCATCACAGGCCTGCCTTCGTTTTCCGGATAAAAACAGTGTATCAAACGTAAAAGCCGCCATTGATATGGCGGTTAAAGAAGGCGACACACTGGGCGGTGTTTTAAAAATTATCACTTCAGAGCTTCCTCCGGGGCTTGGCGATTATACGCAGTGGGATAAAAAACTTGACGCGCGGCTTGCAATGGCCTTAATGAGCCTTCAGGCGGTGAAAGGCGTTGAAATAGGCGCGGGCTTTGCCTATGCGTCAGCCACCGGAAGCGCGATGCATGATGAAATTTTTCATTCGGCAAAGGCCGGTTATTACAGGAAAACAAATAATTCCGGCGGAATTGAAGGCGGAATGACAAATGGCAATCAACTGGAAATTAAGGCGGCGTTAAAGCCCATTTCCACGGTTTTAAAGGGATTAAAATCCGTTAATGTAAAAAATAAAAAAGCGGTTAAGACGGTATATGAAAGGTCTGATGTATGCGCCGTGCCTGCCGCTTCTTTAATAGCGGAAACCATAGTCGCGTTTGAACTGGCAAAAGCATTCCAGGAAAAATTTGGCAGCGGGGATATGGATTATATACTGTCAAATTACGAAAACTACAGGAAATACTTAAAGAAGTACCGGGGGTAATTTGAAGAATATTGTGTTAATAGGTTTTATGGGGAGCGGGAAAACATCGGTAGGGAAAAAAATTGCGGAATCAGCCTGCTTAAAGTTCACCGATGTTGACGCGGAAATAGAAAAAAACTCAAAGATGAAAATTAAAGATATTTTCGCGCGGCGCGGAGAAAATTATTTCAGGGTGCTGGAAACAGCGGCCCTTAAAAAAGTTGCATCGCGGGCAGGCGCGGTAATATCAACGGGCGGCGGAATAATAAAAATGCGGCGCAATTTTCCGCTTTTAAAAAAAGCGGGCGTTGTTGTGTACTTAAAGAACTCCTTTGCCGTATCCGCAAGGCGCCTTGAAGGAAAAGACGACAGGCCGCTTTTTAGGAAAGATAATATTAAAAGCGCCAGGCAGCTTTATAAAAGCAGGCTGGCATTATACAAAGAAGCATCGGATATCACGGTTGTAACGGATAAAAAAAATATTGACGAAGCCGCGCGGCTTATAATAAAAAAAACGGAGAATTTTTTTGGAACAGGTAAAAGTAAAATTAAAAAATAACCCTTATACGGTTTATATGGGGGCAAACGCCCTTGAAAGAACCGGAGAGATACTGTCCGGTTTCAAAAAAGGCGGCAGGGCCCTTATAGTCAGCAATAAAAAAGTTTTTTCCCTTTACGGAAAAAGGCTGCTTAACGCGCTTAAGGGTTTTACACCATCCGTTTATCTTATAAAAGACGGCGAGCAGTACAAGAAACTTTCAGCTGTTGAAGGAATTCTGGAGGCCTGTGTTAAAAATAAGCTGGACAGGCACAGTACAATAATCGCGCTTGGCGGCGGGGTTGTGGGCGACGTGGCGGGTTTTGCATCAGCGGTGTATATGAGGGGGATAGATATTGTGCAGGTTCCGACAACCCTTCTGGCGCAGGTGGACAGTTCTGTCGGCGGAAAAACAGGGGTTGACCTTCCTTCGGGCAAGAACCTTGCAGGCGCGTTTCATCAGCCGCTTTTTGTAATAGCGGATGTTTCCGTGCTGTCTTCGTTAAGCGAAAGGGAGTTTTTAAACGGGATGGCTGAAGCCATAAAACACGGCATTATTCTTGATCCAAATTATTTAAATTTTATGGAAAAAAACAGGGATGGGATATTAAAAAGGGATAAAGATTTACTGCTGAAAATTGTCAAAAGGTCGGTTCAGATAAAGGCCTCTGTTGTGGAAAAAGATGAAAAAGAAAAATCAGGTTTAAGGGCTTTTTTAAATTTTGGGCATACAGTGGGACATGCCATAGAAAGCGCCATGAATTACAGGGGTATTAAACACGGCGAGGCAATAGCCGCGGGAGCGGTAATAGCGGCAGGGATATCAAAACAGGCGGGATTGTGTTCCGAAGAAACAAAAAACAGAATAAATAAAGTATTTTCTGAGTATAAGCTGATAAAACCTTTAAGAAATCTAAAAAACTCCCAAATTATAAGCAGGTTATCAGCAGATAAAAAGGCAAAAAACGGCAAAATAATATTTGTATTGACAAAGGAAATTGGCTGTGTTATTTTAAAGGAAATTACTGATTTTTCTGTCATAAAAAAGGAATTAAATCGTTATAAATGTACTTCTTTTTAAATAAGGAGCCTGTTTCATGGCAGACGCCTTTAAGGCGGAAATTGAGGACCTAAAGAAAAAACTTTCACAGAATCCGGATTCTTTAACGTTTGTTCCGCTTGCGGAAGCTTACAGAAAATCCGGCATGTATAAGGAAGCTGTGGATGTCTGTAAAGCCGGCCTTGAAAAACACCCTGCGTACACATCGGCAAGGGTTGTGCTTGGAAGGCTGTATCTGGAGCAGGAACTATATGATGAAGCCGCGGAAGAACTGAAAAAAGTTGAAGTTGTTGACCATGACAATATTATGGTTCATTCCATGCTGGGAAATATTTACGTAAAAAAACAGATGTTTGCCCAGGCGGTTGAACAGTTTCAGCGCGTGCTTTCGTTAAATCCGGAAGATATGGAAACACAGGATAAACTTCAGGAAGCGCTGTCAGCAAAGCAGACCGTCCCTTCGGAATCAAAGAAAGAAGAAAAAATAGCGCCTCCTCCGCCGGCCGCCAAAGAAGAAAAACCTGCAATGACCGATCTGCAGAAATCGCTTAAAGTGGCGGAATTGTATTCCAAAAAAGAGGAATTTGACAAGGCGATAGAAGTTTACAGGGAGCTTCTTGAAAAGGACGCGGAAAACATAATAATACAGCAGAGGCTAAGGGAAGTATATGACCTGCAGCAGAAAAAGATAAACAAGCAAAAGGAACAGAGCGAAAAACGCAAATCCGCGGAAAGCGATAAAATAACAGCGGAAGACATACTTGATGTTATGAAAGAGGCGGTGGAAAACGACCTTGTTGATGAGGAAAAAACAGAACCGCCCGCAAAAAAAGAAGAGCCAAAGAAAGAAGCAAAGAAGGAAGAACCAAAAAAAGAAGAAGTAAAAAAAGAAGAACCTAAAAAAGAGGAACCCCGAAAAGAAGAACCAAAAAAAGAAGAGCCAAAGAAAGAAGAACCGAAAAAAGAAGAAGTAAAGAAAGAAGAGCCCAAGAAAGAAGAAGCAAAAAAAGAAACAGTTGAAAAAGCGCCGGAAATATCAGATAATAAGAAAATTGAGATTGGCAACGTGCTGCAGAGCCTTTCCACTGTTGACGGAATCGTGGGAAGTTTGTTCCTTCTGCGCGACGGGCAGCTGGTTGCAAGCGTGCTTCCGACAACCATTAATAAGTCGGAAATAGGCGGAATTGTAGCTTCAATTGTTGATAAAACTGAGCAGTCAGTTAAGAATATGAAACAGGGCAAGCTTAATCAGGTTGTAATTGCGTCGGAACACGGGCAGCTTTTGTTCACGGAATTAGGCAAAGGCGTCCTGTTTATAATCGGCGATGAAAATATAAATGTAGGCAAGATGGGCCTTGTATTAAAGCAGGTAAAAGAAAAAATGAAGCAGTTGATGTGAATAATTTACGAAGGAGCCGTGAGAAATGGATTTTAAGAGTTTGCTTCAAAAAATAGTCAGCAGCGTGGACGGCGCGATAGGCGCGGGCGTTATCGGAGAAGACGGTATAGCAATTGACCAGTTCTCCAGCAAGTCTGACTTTGACATTACGGCTGCCGGCGCTGAATATTCCACAATTATATCCAATGCCAAAAAAGCTTCGCAGAGTTTTGGCCTTGGAAAAACAAATGAAGTTTTGATATCAACCGAAAAAGCCACCATGATAATGATGATGGTGGGGGATAATTATTTTGTTACGCTTGCGTTAAGCCTTGACGGAAACCTTGGGCGCGGCAGGCTGGAACTTAAGAAATCCATTCCAGAACTGGAAAAGATGCTTTAATGTTTTCCCGGTTATTCAAAAGGACTTTCTGGATTTTCTATGACAATCTTTTAAAAGGGCTTATTTTAAACGCTTCTGTTTTTGCCGTGATGTTCCTGGCTTTCTTCGTAATTTTTATTCAGCTTTTCTTAAATAATAAAATACTGGACGCCACATCAGGCACTCTTTTGGCCATTGGTGCCATTTCCCTTATCTGGCATATCCTTGCGCCGGCCGCCGTTCATTTCTGGGCAAAGCTTATTACCGGGACAAATGAAGACATAGGAATGTTTGCCAGGGTGTGGGAAGGGCTTAAACTTTTCTGGATTAAGGGAATCGCGCTGTTTGCCATAAATACTTCGTTTATATATCTGGCTTTTTTAAGCCTTAATTTTTACAAGGCGATTATCAATCTTGGCTGGTGGGTTTATATAGCCGGTGGCATAGGCATCTGGATTGTGATAATGTTTATGTTTATTCAGATATTTTTAATCCCCATACTTGTGCTTGATGAAAAAAGAAGGGTGTTAATTTCATATAAAAAAGCCCTTATCATGCTTTTGTCGGCGCCTTTCGCGGCGTCTTCCGTGGCGCTTATTATCCTGTACCTTAATTTTGTGTTTTATTTTGTCCTGCATATAGGCGGATCACAGGTGCCAACGGTGCTTGAACTGATAACTCTGTTCCCGCTTTTTCTGGCGCCTTTTATCACTTACACATTCATAATGCTTTTGCAAGTGAACTTTGCCATACTTATTTATGAAAAACATAAGATTATGCCTGACCTCCGCGAAACGTGGGAAGAGGGAAGGAATTTTTCAAATCTCTTTAAACCGTGGGAGTCAAAAGGGAAATGAAGGGAAATTACAGGTTAAGAAAGACAACAATTAAAAAAGGTAAAAAAGCCATTGTGCCGCTTATAATAGCGCTTGTTATGGTATTTGGCTTTTTTAAGGCGGCATATACTTTTGTAAAGATGAGGGTGCAGAAAGCGTCTTTGACCTCCGAAATAGCATCGCTTAAAGAGGACAATACAAAACTTTCCGGGAAAATACAGGACGTAGCCAATGACGAAGAGTACGTTTCCAAAACCGCCCGCGAACAGCTTGGACTTGTGAAAGACGGGGAAACGGTATTTATACTGGTGGATAAGTAAGGG
>Ga0209717_1005091_pt1 | contig 10543 bp, 5 predicted proteins | sample AD_UKC048_MetaG_FD_184418 | JGI IMG/M metagenome (GOLD analysis project Ga0209717, IMG submission 184418) | Active sludge microbial communities of municipal wastewater-treating anaerobic digesters from USA - AD_UKC048_MetaG (SPAdes) (version 2) | ecosystem: Engineered > Bioreactor > Anaerobic >... | reverse complement strand
GACCGTGCGCGCGGCAGGACTTATGCCTCATGTTTCGCCGCAAGCAATTCGGACTACATCTGGGAAAACTACGGGACCGGCGGATCACGTGGAAAGATTGCTTTCGCATTCGACGCCGAGAAACTTCGCGCCCGGATCAATCGGACGGTCGCGGGCGAGACGTCTGCGCTCATGGTCAATGGCCAGCGATGCACTCAACTTTTCTCGGTCAATTCGGCGATGGTCGAGTACGTGGATCGGTCCTTTGCACGCGAGAACCTCGACGTCTTCCCGAACCCGGTCCGGTACACGTTTATCAAAGACCGGGCGTACGCGAGCGAGAATGAGTTCCGCGTTGCTCTCTCGGCAATAGGCATGGGTCAATTCCGTCTGGCGAACGGATCGATCCTGACCTTCCCGCCAAGCTTGCAGCTGGCTTTCGATTTCCAGGAGGCAATGAGCGACGGGACGATTGAAGCGATTCTCCTTTCACCCGACGCGGACATCCCCGCCCTAGAAGCCGCGCTCATCAAGGCCAGGATCAGACCGCAAATGTCAGACGCTCCGCCGCGACAGGGATTGTAACCCGGAGAGCCAAGACCTCTTGGCTCGGGACGCAGCCTGGAGCCCGGCCACAAGAGCGGGTCGCCTTGATTGGCGGCCGTCCTGTCACGCGATCACACCCGTCACCACGCCGCTATTCGAACCGCTGTTCCCGGCGGTCGACCCGCTCTTCGCGTGCCGCTGCGTCGGCGATGTTCGCCTCAAGCTGCCTCACCGCGCTGGCAGCCCAAGCGCGGACGTCCGGATGGGCATGCGATGCCAGCGCAGCGACGCCATCACGACGGCGACGAAAAATGCTGGACAAAGGGCCAGAGAAAACGCCCCGAGGATAAAAATTCCGCTGAATCGCCGCCAGCACGGGAGCTTTGTCGGGTGCTCTGTCGATGAGCGCGATCATGACCGGATGGAGCTGCGACAATTCATCATTGTCGCCATGATCGTTCGCCGGCAGGGCCATGAGCGGAGCAAATTTGGCCAACACGGCAAACCGCTTACTAGGATCGGCCTCTGCCCAGGCGATGATCGCCGGCAAATCGACGCCCTGCAGCAGATCCTCGCGACGGTCAAAACCTTCGCGGACGAGGTCCTCAAGCGCTTTGCCCAACTCGCCGTCGAGAAGCAGCGCATCGAGCGCACGACAGGGCCTGGCCTTGACGATCGCCTGCGCATACTTGCGCCATTCGTGCCCGTAGGCTCGCCGTTCCATGCGTGCGCGCACAAGGCGCGCCATGAGGTCATAGGCAAGATCGACATGCGCATCGGCTTTGAGAACCCGCCGAGCGAGATCAGCAAAACGGTTCGCCGCCACGTTGTTGGGCTTGGCCGAGAACGGATTCGCAGCAAGTAGTTCGGCGCCTGCCTGGAGTAGTTCGGGCGACGGGTCCGCCTTCTCGAATCTCAGGGCTATCTCCACAATCTCGATCGCGATGTCGTGGCCGCCCTGGGCGCTACCAAGCGCAATAGTGAGATCCGCGATACGGTTAGGACGCAGACCATCATCGGTGGAGATGCCGATCAGCGCGCGGAAGCGCTGGACCGGTGTGATCGCGCCAGCGAGGGCCGCGACGAGGCGGTCGACCCCGCGGCTGTCGAGCCCCGCGTAGCGCTGCAAGGTCGGCAACAGCTGGGCAAGCGCGGGATCAGCAGCTACGGCATCGAGCACCGCATCCACATCCCCGCGTGAGCGGGCGCTGAGCGCACGGACCGCCCCGCACAGCATGGAGTCGTCCGCCTTGTCGCGCGGCACGTCCTTGAAGGCCTGCGCCAATTGACGCCACATCGCGGAAGGAGACGAGGCTCCCTGCATGAGCCCTGTTCCGACTTGGTTCGCCCGCCCGAATCTTCCCGCCGCAAGGCGCGGAAGCACTCGCTCCAGCGTGGACGGGTCAGCGGCAAGCTCCTCGCCAAGCGCGACCGCAGCGGCATTTGCGCGATGGTAGCGCCTGACTGCATCGCTGCCATCCGGCGCGGCGCTCTGGGAGGCGCCGTCACCCTCCTCGTCGTCATCGTCGGCGACGTCCAGATAGGACCATTCGTCGGCGCCCGCCACGACATCGAGGCGATCTTCAAGCGTCGCCGGCGCCCGCTCCGACAGAAGCGCCAAGACCTCCGCTCTCACGTCTTCGCCCAGCTCTTCCTCGTCGGACTTCGCAGCGACGCGAAGCGCGCGCCAGCCGGCCGGCCAATAGCCTTTGCTGAACAGTGTCCGTGCTGCCGCCAAAGCGTGTTCGGCGACGAATGGCACGGCAAGCAGCGACGGCAGCTCGGTGGCAAGCATGTCCTGGGCGCGCCGCCCGATGTCATCGCCGCGCGCGATGAGCCGACAAGCGAAAGCAATCGCGGCTGCATACCAAGCCGCTGTGTCGCCATAGGTCGTGGGCTGCCAGCCGAAGTCGCGGCGGCGCATCCCGAAGCTGAATTCGCGGCCACTCGAGAATTGGCCTGAATGCAGGAGTTCGTGCAGCGCATTGAGCGCCGCAGCTTGGTCGTCGGGGTCATCCGATGACGCCAGGCGTTCCGCAACTTCGATCCGCAGGGTGACCGGGGCGCGGGTGCCGGAGAGATGCAGCCAGAAGAGACCCTGGAAGATGTCGCCATCCCGCCACCCGCCTGACGTTTTGGTGGCCCGCTTCCACGCCACCAGCGTCTGAACACAGCGCTCGAACCAGACCGGCTCATATGCGAGCCCGTGGATGAGGCCGGTGAGATTGCCGTTGAAGCCGAAATGCTCGCCATCCGCCTTCCGCAGGATGACCTGAATGCGACCGAGCGCCGCCTCTGGCGCCGAGGGCGCGAGATACCCAAGACGTTCGCGGGACATCGTGTCGTCTTCCCTCATCTCGCCAATCAGGCGCGCGCTGAGCGTCGCGGCCCGGAGGTGATCATGAAGATAGCCGAGCCGCCTGCAGAAGGATGTCACGAGCCGAGCAGGCGCAGAGCCCGCGAACGCAAGCAGCGCGTCATCAGGCGTCCGGTCGATCTTCTTTTTCGCGAGGTGATTGGCAAGCGGGTGCGGAAGGAAGGCCCGCCATTTCGAGCGGGATTGGATCAGATCCCTATCGCCGAGGTCGGCGACGCGCGCGAACAGATCCGCCGACGTGTTGTTGCCCAGCTGTGCCAGGGCTGCGAGCTCGCTGTCGACCGTGATCGTCTCGCCGTCAAAGCTGTAAACCATCGAAACAGTCTGAGCGGCGGCGAGGAGCGCCGCGTCTGGAACATGTCGCTGATGGAACAGGCGGTTGATGAGGTCGTCGTTGGTCAGGGCCGACGCGTCGACATCACGCCCGATCGCATCGGCCAGCGCCAGAGCAACGCGAGCGTTGCCGTCCGAAATCTCCGCGAGCCGGCGCCGATCGACGTCGCTTAGATGCGCGTGGCGGGACCGGAGAAGCCGCTCCAGAACGGCATCAGACAGTCCGACGAGCCGGAAGACGTCAGTCTCCTCCGGTTGGTCCGCGCGGACATCATACTCAATGGTCAGGAGACGCAGCCGAGAGCCGTGAGCAAGCACGGCCTGCGCGAGAGAATTGTGCAGATTGGGCGGGCAGTTGTCGATCACGACAACTACTTCGGAGACCGCCGCCTTGAGCTGCTCGATCAGCGCAAGCGGCGAAGGTTGCGGGTCGGCGCCAATATCGGCGTAGATGACATCGTCTTCACACAGCGCGTCGGCGCCGACACCGGGATCGAACAACGCCTCGGCGAAACGCGTCTTGCCCGTCCCGGACAATCCGACAAGGCGAGCCACCCTTCCCCGCTGCCTCAGGCGCTGGCGCACAACTTCAACGCCCTCGATCAGCGGCAGCTGCCGATCCCCGCCGCCGCCCTCGACAATCAGCGTCGTGTCGGCGTCGGCAAAGAATGGCTCACCGCTGACGGGCGCGCGCGACCACCGGCCATAGCTCTTCCAACCGCTCGGGGCGGCCCCAAGCCGGCTCTTGATCCACATCACCGCGCCTGCGTGTGCGTTCGCCCACGCGGCGATCTCGTCGCGCCCCAAAAAATCAAGATGGAGCCGCCCTTGTGGATCCTCGGCCGAGACGGCGCTGCGCATCGCCGCGCGGCGATCATCACGGGCGGACTTCGTGACGGATGCGCCTGAGCTTATGATCAGGTACGCGCCGCCGGCCGCAATCAGCTCGACAATCGACGGCCTAAGGACGCCATTCGGGCGCATCTCGTTAGCGATGCCAGCCTCACCCAGCGCAGGCTTCTTGACCTGCAAGCCCCCGAGCGAGCGCGCCAGATAGCCGCCCTGCGGCAGAGGGGCCGGCGTCTCGACAACGACATCCAGGCCGCCGTCCGGCGCATCCTGATTTCCCCCTGCTCTGACGCACGTAGCCGAGAACCCCGCAGTTCTCGCCTCGAAACGGCATAGCAGCGCGACCAAGTCGCGAAGGTCGGCATCGGATAGCGCCGCGATCTCATTCGCTCCGACTGACAGAAGAGGGATCATGCAGGCTCCGAGTAGAAAAACGGGCCATTCTGAGCCGAGTCTCGACCCACCGCGAGTCTCGTCAGCAGGCGGATGCTAGCCCTCCGGGATCGCACAAGCCCTTCGGAAAGTCGACGGGTTCGCAGTGCTCGAATATCGTCTTAGCCTGGCCAGCGAGCCCGCATTCGATCGGACGCGCGGCCACGCGGCGGGAGGGGACACCTTGGCTTTGGCAGCAGCGACCAACGTCGCGCCAGCGACAGATCCGTTCTTCGAAGTGATCCATGAGCCCGAATGGAACGCCTGCGTCGGGAGCCAGGGTGACGAGCAGAACTACGTGGATGGATACATGGAAGCTGCCGTCGAAATCGTTTCAGCCCTCCTCGACAAAAAGATGATCGGGAGTCGCGATACCCTAGCGATGCCCATACTCTACAACGCCCGCCATGCGATTGAGCTTTCGTTGAAATTTGCGATAGGGCGATTGAATCGGATGGGAGCTGTCCATGTTCATCGGCAAAACCATGACATTCTATCTCACCTGAGCCATCTCGAATCGGCGCGCATTGGCGACGAGGAAATCCGGTCCCTTGTCACCCAGCTTAAGCCATTCGTCATCAGCCTCGCAAAGATCGACCAGGACGGCCAGGAGCTTCGGTACGCGAAGAATGCGAACGGCAAGCGGAGCATGGCAGGGATCGCAATCGTCAACCTTCCACACATCCGGACAAGCCTTGTAACGTTGAAGGGCGTACTTGAACGCTTGAAGTATCGCATACTCGACTACGAGCGCGAGCGTTCGTCCGGAACGTTCACGAACGAATGCTCGCGGTCGGACCTCAAGATTATCGCGGCAATGCTGGGCCCACACGCCAGCTGGGTGGAGCCGACATTTCTGCAGAGGAAGGCAGCTGTGCAGACTCGCTTTGGCCTCGGCAGCCGAAAGTTCTCGATGGCCGTGGACAAGATCAAAAAATCCCGCGAACTCGCGGTCCTTGTGAACATTGAAACCCCGCTGCTTCACATCAGTGACGACAAGGCTCTTTTTGCGATCGGAGAATGGGCGAAACGAAATCCGACAAGACTGGCCAATCCGAAGCACCTCGGACTCGACTTTTTCGAGCGAGATCCGAAGGCGATGGAGGACCATCGTCGCAACACGAAGGAGTTGAACGATGCAATCACCAATGGCCTGACGCTGGAGGAGCAGTCTGACATCGAAGTCCTGTTCTATCTCGGGCGAGATCGAGAGCATGGCGAGGAGTACGATGGATGGGTGGTCGAGACGATCGCAAAGCACTCCGTCGCGCCTTCCAGGTGGGAAGGCGTACATCACCTGATGTCGAAGACCAGCCTGCAGGAGTGCGTTGTGAAAGGCGCCACAATCGCCGGACGGCCCAGTCTGGCCGCGAAACTACTCTTGATCCAGCGACCCGTGCTGCAACCACCGTCTGATGCGATCGACCACTTGCGTAGATTTCTCCTGTTGATCCGAGCGATATCCCGTCAACTGACGAGCCGGGGTTGACGAGAGCAAGTGGGTTGATCTGTCGACGAACGGAGACAGGGATGTTGGGCGCAGCCGTTTCTTGAAGACGCTCGGTGTAGAGGGCGGTTTCGGCCGCGCCGTCCGTATTGAAGTTGTCCTAGCTGGCAACGCCAAACCGCCGCCCGAAGAAGTGCTGACCTATGCACTTATGAATGGCTGCGCACACATTGAGCACCTCCGCCTATCGGCCCGCAGCGGCGGTTGACCTCACGCGAGCCGGAACCCGCGTGAGGCCGATGCGCTGCATTATTCTGCGGCCACCGCCGGCTGCTCAATCATGGAGAGACCTTGCTCAGTCAGTGCGAGCGATCCTGCCGCCACCGGAGTGACGAGAATTTCCGGCAGATATCCACTTCTTTCGAAGAGCGTAGCGACCTTGGCCGCAAGCTCATCCTTACGGAGCTTTGCAAGCGCCTTGAGCGCATCCTCGCGCGCCCTGCTGCTGCGCTCTGCCATACCGGGGGCATCTGACACCGACGCAAGCAGGGTCGATTTTGGCAACCGGGCCCAGAAGTCGATTCCGGCAGTCCAGAAGGCCCGCATGTCGATATCCAGGTGCTGGGCAAGCCGATCGGCGATGACCTGCTTCCTGAGGTCCGCCGGGGAGGTGTCCTCGTGAGCCAGGTCAACCGAAACGGCAACGATGACGGCAAGAACAGCCAGCAGCCTCTCTCTGGAAAGACCGAGCGCCCAGTCGAGCAACTCGATTTCATCCGCCGGGAGACGTCCTTCCATCTCCGCCCATCCATCCTGTAGCGCGGGCAAGTCATCGACCTGCCTGGGCTGCGCATTGATGGAGACGCCGATCATCTCGGAATGGTGAACTGCGCGAAGCGCCATGGTCGCCACGCATACGGCCAGCGCGATATCTGGGTCGCCTGACAGAGCCAATCTCACCGCTTGCGTTCGCGCCAGTGTGAGGTCCCTGTTTACTGCTTTCGGCAAAGCGCTGACGCGCGTCGGCGCCACGTCCTCCGAGCTAGCAATGCTCTCGGCGCCATCATCTCCTGCCCTGCGCTGCTTCAGGAAGGCTTTGGCGCGATTCTCGTCTTCGTCGCGAACGAGCCCCTCGCTTGCCGAGATCGAGCCGTCGCGATCAGCCGATCTTCAAACTGGGAGACATAGCTGGGCAGCACGGCGATGCCCGCGCCGGCCGCGCATGCTTCCATGAGAACGGTGCCCGCATCCGTTTCCATCGTGTGGGGAAGGATTGCGCCCCAGGCCGCCGCGTCCTGTCGCGAGCCTTCCGGCTGGTACACTTCTCCTGACAGCCTCAGGCATTTGTGCGCTTGGAGGTCGGCCATCTGGCGAGGTTCACCGTGCCGCGCGAGATAGCTCGGCGCGGCGTACAGAATGTAGTGCAGCCATCCAAGCTGACGCGAGACGATGTTGGCGGTTGTTGGTTTTTCGAACTGGATTGCAATGTCGCCATCACCTTCGGCAAGGTTGGGCGTCGTCGGCAGAACCTTGATGAACAACCTGACGTCGGGCTCGATCTGCAGGAGCTCAGGCAGGCGCCGGGCCAGCCAGTAGCTGGCGATGCCCTCGCGCGCGCAGATCACGAGCTGATCCGGAGCGCTGTCGTTGGCGCGGTCAATGATGGTCTGAACGGAATCAGCCATGCTGCGTGCAGTTCGCAGGATGTCTTCACCAACGGTTGTCAATTCGAGCCCCCGGTTCGATCGGTCAAACAGCTGGTGACCGAGGGCGCGCTCGAGTTCCTCGAGGTCCTTCGATACCTTGCCGTAGCTACGACCCAGCACCTTGGCGGCTGCGTTGATGCTTCCTGAATCGGCTACGGTCTGGAAAACCTTAAGCCGATCCCAATCCAGTTTCGCCCCACCCACGTTCGCTCCTTTTCGACGACCCCTTGTCGAAATAACTGGGAAGCGGAACCGCCGCGGTCGCGACTAAGCCTAGCCAATCGAATGGCTGGTGCACGCGATGGACAAGTGTCTACCCCCGTTAAGAAATTATCCAAGCAAGGCCCGGACCAGCTTAGCTTTTTGGTGCGCCGCGGGCGCCGCTTACGTAAGCGATGCGCGCTGCCGGCGAGCGGTGGTCAGGAGACTTGTCCAACATCGCACGACACACGCAGTGTTCGCCGGCCGGCTCATGATCAAGCCGAAGGCGGCCGATCAATGAGCGCCGGCCGCGTCTACTGGGGCCAGATCCTGGCCGTGCTGTGCGCCTTCGTCGCCAGCGCCGTCGTGGCGACGCAGTGGACTGCGGATGCGCTCGGCTATCAGCCACAGCTCGGGCCTCCGGACGCATTGGTCTGGGGCGTCCGCCTCTACGCGCCGTGGAAGTTCCTGCTGTGGTGGTATTACTTTGACGCCTATGCGCGTGAGGTTTTCGAAGCCGCGGGGCTGATCTTCCTCTCTGGCGTCGCCATCGCTGTCGCAATGGCATTCGCCTTCTCGCTCTGGCGGTCCCGCGAGGCCAGGAACTCCAACACCTATGGCACTGCGCGCTGGGCCAATGCAGCCGACGTCAAACGACTCCATCTGACGAGCGGCGACGGCGTCATCCTCGGCGCCTGGAACAAGCACATCCTTCGCCATGATGGCGACGAGCACGTGCTGGTCGTGGCGCCCACCAACACAGGCAAGAGCGTTGGCGTCTCACTGCCGACAGGCCTCGTCTGGCGTCACTCCTATGTAGCGCTCGATCTCAAGGGTGAGAACTGGACGGTCACCTCCGGACTGCGCGCGTCGTTCGGACCCGTCTATCGCTTCGCACCGACCGAGACGGGCGCCCATCGCTACAATCCGCTGACGCAGATCCGGCGCGGCGATGCCGAAGTTCGCGACGCCCAGATCCTCGCCGACATGCTTGTCGATCCGGAAGGCGCGCTGCGTGAACGCAGCCACTGGCAGCTGCGCGCCTTCGAACTGCTCGTCGCCGTCATGCTGTGGACGCTCTATGCTGAACGGCAAAAGACACTGGCGCGCGTCGCGGAACTGCTGGCCGACCCGCAGCGGCCGGTCTCGAACCTGCTCGAGGAGATGCTTGGCCGGTCGATAAAGAACGGCCTGCCCCACCCTGTTGTTGCGGCCGGCGCGCGGCAGCTTCTCGACATGGCCGAGGCTGAACGCTCCGGCGTTGTCTCCACAGCACTTGGCTATCTCGTTCTCTATCGCGATCCTGTTCTTGCGCGCGCCACCGAGGTCTCGGACTTTTCGATCGAGGACATCATCACCGGAGCGCGGCCTGTCTCGCTCTACCTTGTCATTCCACCGGAAGAGATTTCGCGGCTGAAGGCGCTTTTGCGCCTGGTGCTCAACCAGATCCTGAAACGGCTGACAGAGGTCGCGGCGCGGCAGCACGGCCCAAACAACCACAGCACTGGCCGGCGGGTGTTGCTGATGCTCGACGAGTTCCCGCAGCTCGGAAAGCTCGACTTCTTCGAGCACGCCCTCGCCTACATCCGCGGCTACCGCATCAAGGCCTGCCTCGTCGCGCAGTCCCTGAACCAGATCTCGCAGGCTTATGGCGAGCACTCGTCGATCCTCGACAATGCGCATGTCCGCGTCGCCTTCGCCTGCAATGACGAGCGCACCGCCAAGCGCATCTCGGACATGCTGGGCGTCACCACCGAGTCGCGCTCGCAGATGAACTATGCCGGCTCGCGCATGGCGCCCTGGCTCGGTCACACCATGGTCTCGCGGCAGGAAGTCCCGCGCTCGCTGCTGACGCCTGGCGAAGTGATGCAGCTGCCCGCAACCGACTCGCTGATCCTCACGGGCGGATCGCCGCCCATCCGCGCGCGCAAGGTTCGCTATTTCGACAATCCGGCCTTCGCTTCGCGTGTCCGGCCCGCCGTGACCTTCCCGCCAGTCCGCGGCCCAGGCGTTCCGACCGTGTGGGATGGCGTCGCCCTGCCCGTGACGCCGCCGATACCTGCGCCCGCGCCCAAACCCGCCAAGTCGGCCGCGCGTCCAACCACGCGCCGCGCTGGCGCTTCGTCCCAGCAGAAAGCTTTCGAGTTCGGCGCGCCTGCCCCGCCTGGCAATACAGCCGTCGGACAAGCCCCACCTACACGAGATGATCGCGACGATACGCACGCAATCGATGCGCCCGATCCTGTCCGCCTGCAGTTCGGTCTCGACGAAGACCTGTTCACCGGAACGGAGCGCTGATCGTCATGGCCCGCACCAAGATCACCGTCTACGTGACGCCCGACATTGCCGAGACGCTGAAACGCGTGGCCGCGATCGATGATCGCAGCATGTCCGACATCATCGAGGACGCGATCATGCGCCGGCTCGGCAATGCCGGGCGCGACGTCGAACACGCGGCCCTGATGGCGCGGATGGACCAGTTCGGACGCCAACTCCGCCAGATCAGTCAAGTGCAGGACACGCATTTCGAACTGACCGCGCAGGCCGCGCGCTTCTCCCTCAGCGTCGCGCCCGAGATACCGGAAGCCGATCTCCCCAGGCTTGAAGCACGCGGAAGCGACCGGTTGCGCAACATCCTGTCGATCGTCATCGCCCGGCTAGCCGCCGGTCGCA
>Ga0209717_1005078_pt1 | contig 10557 bp, 7 predicted proteins | sample AD_UKC048_MetaG_FD_184418 | JGI IMG/M metagenome (GOLD analysis project Ga0209717, IMG submission 184418) | Active sludge microbial communities of municipal wastewater-treating anaerobic digesters from USA - AD_UKC048_MetaG (SPAdes) (version 2) | ecosystem: Engineered > Bioreactor > Anaerobic >... | reverse complement strand
TGGTGCCGGAGTAGTTAAGGACTGTGTTGCCGTATGCGTCAAGTGCGACTACGCTTGTAACAAAAGGCGTTGCCGCGGTCTGTGTGTTTATTGTATTTGGGAAAACAAACTGTGTCGCAGTGGGGCTGTAAGTCATTGGCGCGGTGTCAGTACCTTCCGTGATTCCGGCTTCGCTTGAAGACGCGGTTATTGTCTGCGCTTTGCCCGCGCCTACTGTCCTTAACGTTGCCGCAAATAACGCCATGCCGGAAGATAATGATTTTGTTGCGCTGTCGTAACTGTCATTTGCATCAGTGGAATCAAGGGTCACTGTCCCGGCAGCCGAAGGCACGGTGTTCCAGTAATCATCAACTGCGTAAACCGTAACTCCAAACGGGACACCGGCTGTCTGTGTGGTAATTGTGGTGGAATTTGATACCCTTCCGTTCCCGCCGTTGGTTCCGGGATTATATGTCTGGCCCGGCCCTACTATAAGCATACGCGCGAAAGTACCGGGATTTACTGCGAAATTATTACTGTCATTGGACCTTGCCGGCGTAGTTGATACGCAGCGTATTAATACGTTTCCGGATTCAGCATTATAAAGCGTTGCAAGCCCCCTGTAAACACCGTCTTCAAAAGTTACAGTGCCAAGCGATACATTGTCCGCGCTGTTTGGGTAAACCGCCGTAAGCGAAGCGGTTCCATTAAAACTTGATACAACCGCACCGGTATTATCAATTGCGGTTATTGTAAGCTGAATGGGCGTTCCTGCCGTTGCCGATGCTATATTTACAAAACTGAAGCTTTGAATATACTGCGCGGTTACCGTAACAGATGAAGGCGAAAGGCCGGAAATTGGGGCAATATTGTTATTTACATATATTCCAACCGAGCCGGTTGATGTTGTATTTATTGTCGCGCTTACGGTCCTGGATGAATTTATAGTTGTAGGATCAGGCGAGAAAGAAGCGGCACCTGAAGAAGAAATATCAAGCCCCGCGCCGGATGCGTCAATAGTCTGCCAGTCACTGTCATCAACAGCATAAACATTCAAATTAAAGGGAACACCGCAGGTTTGCGGATCAGGCGTGCCTGTTTTAGGGCTTCCATATGCGAATGATTCACCCGGAGCCACAATTAAAAGCGTAGGTGCCGCAAATGCTGTGATTGAAATTGAAAGGAAGGCCAGGGATAGAATAAAGGCTTTAAATTTATGTAGTTTCATTAAAAACCTCCAAATTTTTATGAATAGATAAAGATAATATATACCAATTCTATCATAAAAGCAAGTATTTTTTAAACGTTGTACCGCTCAAAAAACCCTTATTTTAAAGGATAAAATCGCATCAAAAGAAGTTTTTTGGACCTTTCGTCCACTTTCGCACGTTCGTCCGCCCTTATACCCGCTGCCCAGATTATCTGTTTTTCATCACATACTAAAATTATTTCATTTTTTATTTTTTGTGAAATTATAAAATCCTTAATTTTCACCTGTGATTTCATGCCAAAAGGCATGAATCTGTCCCCTGACCGGCGCCTTCTTATTGTCAGGGGGAACACTATTTTTGACAAATCCAAGTAAGCTTTATATTGTTCCTTAAAATCAATACCCGGCTCATTTTTTACAATCTTAGTTTCAAACACAAAACCGCCAAATGCAGTTTTTTTGCCCGGTTTTGCAATAGATACATCTTCTTCTGATTCAGGCTTTTCATTTTTACATTTAAAAATGTGTATTTCACCGTTAACCGTTTTTAACGCAAAACCCGAAGGCAATGAAATGTTTTTATTACGTAAAATCGCGCAATCTGCTTCCGACACCAGCGCGAAATCAACCTTTCTTTTTGATCTTAAAATTTTCTGAAAAAGCGCCATTAATACCCTTTGCCTTAACGCCGGGTGAAGCAGGATAAAAGGGCTCCATAAAAAAACAGCGCTTTCCCCTTTTATTTCAGCATTTTCGCGTATATACTTTTGCGCTTCTTCGCTTATAAAACCTTCTTCAGCCGCAGCAATTTCCGTGTTTCTTACCAGGCATTCTTTTATTTTGGGATTCATTTCTTTTTCAACCAGCGGAATTAATTTGTTCCTTATAATGTTCCGCTGATATACAGATTCCCTGTTGCTGCTGTCAGTGACATATCTTTGTTTTAACTCTTTTAAAAGCAACATTATCTGTTTTTTTGAAAATCCAAGAAGCGGCCTTACTATAAAAATATCTTTGCCTGTTTTTATTCCAAACTCACCTTCAGCCAGTTTTCTTTTTGCGGGAATACCGCACAGCCCTTTTGTACCGGTTCCTTTAATAAGCCTGAAAAGGATTGTTTCCGCGTTATCATCCATATTGTGCGCCAGTGCTATTTTCTCGGCTTTGTATTTAACCGCGGTTTCAATGAAAAATTTATACCGTTCTTCCCTGGCTGTTTTTTCCGTGCCAAAACCTGTTTTTTTATTAAGCACGTTTATATTTCTTTCCCTGCATACAAATTCCACACCGGCTTTTTTCGCTTCTTTTTTAACAAATTCCATATCCCGTTTGCTTTCCGTCCCGCGCAGCATGTGGTTAAAATGAGCGGCTATAAGTTTAAGGTTATATTTTTTGGATATTGATACCAGAAGTTTAAACAGGGCCATTGAATCAGGCCCCCCGGATACGCCGATAATAATTGTATCGTTTTCATTTATGTGTTTTTTTATTTCTCTAAGCATGGCAGGATAAAACTTCATATCAATTTTTCCCCTGATAAAAAAACATTTTGGATAAGGTGTTGTTGCATATACGGCTGCATTTATTAATCTTGCTGTAGAGGCGTAACATGTTACGCCTCGCCTTTTAAATTCGTGAGACGCAACATGTTGCGTCCACATCAATAATCTTTTGTCTTTACTGTAGAGGCGTAACATGTTACGCCTCGCCTTTTAAGCCTGTGAGACGCAACATGTTGCGTCCACATCAATAATCTTTTGTCTTTACTGTAGAGGCGTAACATGTTACGCCTCGCCTTTTAAATTCGTGAGACGCAACATGTTGCGTCTCTACATTAAAAGACTTATTTGGTAGCGAGGAAGGGATTTGGCCACCCTGCGCTTTGCGCAGCTCGGCCCCGTCGCTCGCTTCATCCTCGCTATTCGCTCGGCGCTCGTTCCATTCAAATCCCTTTGTATTATATTTTTGGTAGCGGGGAAGGGATTTGAACCCCCGACCCACCGGGTATGAACCGATTGCTCTGACCAACTGAGCTACCCCGCCACCTTTAATATAACTGTGTAATAAGAACACTGTAAATGCCGCACAACTGTTTCCCTAAGTTCCGGGAGCTAAAGTTGCCTGAGCTGAAACGCAAGTGTACGCGAAGCGTACACATTATAATACCACTTTCCTATCGTTTTGTCCTCGTAAGAGGACCCCTCCGCCACCTATAAATATAGCCACCTTTAAATATAACTGTGTAATAAGAACAAGCTTGAACATACAACTGCTGAAACATTAAGGTTATATCAAATTTAAGACTTTTTGGCAATAGTATATGTTTGTTATTCACACGAATATCTTTTCCCTTGAATAATGGCAAAAAATTGATAGAATTATAAACGTCTTAATTACCGCTAAAAACTTACACAGAGGTGTACATTGGAATACAGAAGCATATATACAGGAAAATCATCCGCGGATGCCCCGGATTCAAAAAAGAAAAGCACGTCAAACAGCCCTGACCCTGAAAAGAAAAAAAATTTCATGCTTGCAGTATACATAATCGCGGCTTTCATTATTTTGGGCGCTGCCACAGGCATATTTCTGGCTTACACGCAGGAAGTACCGGAAGTCGCGGATTTAAGGAATTATAAACCCAACATGTCCACCGCAATATATGACAATAACGGGAACCTTGTCAGCCAGCTTTTTGCGGAACAGCGCACGGTTGTAAAAATAGCGCAGGTCCCTGCCCTGCTTCAGAATGCAATCTTATCAAAAGAAGACCCTAATTTTTATCAGCACGGCGGATTTGATTTTAAAGCCATAATCCGCGCCACCGTTAACAACCTTACCCACGGCAAAATCGTGGAAGGCGCGTCCACAATTACGCAGCAGCTTGCAAGAAACCTGTTTTTAAACCGGGAAAAAACCATTGCCAGAAAAATAAAAGAAGCCCTGCTTGCGCTTCAGATAGAAAAATATTATACAAAAAGCGAGATACTTGAACTTTACTGCAACCAGATATTTTTCGGCGCCGGCGCTTACGGAGTCGAAGCCGCTTCAAGGACTTATTTCGGCAAACACGTTGAAGAGCTTATCCTGCCCGAATGCGCAATGCTTGCCGCGCTTCCCCAGGCGCCTTCCAACTATAACCCATACAGAAATCCGGGCCTGGCAAAAGAAAAAAGGGACGTGGTTTTGAATATCATGTCCGAACGCGGAGTAATAACACCGGAAGAACGCGACGCCGCAATTGCAACACCTTTGGTATTAAGCAAACTTGAAGTAAAAAACGCGCCGTATTTTGTTGAATATATACGCCAGCAGCTTGAAGGCACCTACGGAAACACTGTCATATACAAAGGCGGCCTTAAGGTTTATACAACCCTGGATACAAATTTTCAGAATATAGCGCAGGACCTTCTTACAAAACATGTCAGGACCCTCCAGGAAAAAATAGAAAAGCAGAGAGGCAAACCACTTGCCCAGCCGCTTCAGGGCGCGCTTATAGCAATGGAACCTTCCACCGGAAACATAAAAGCCATGATAGGCGGCCTTGATTATAACGAAAATGAATTCAACCGCGCGGTTCAGGCAAAAAGGCAGACAGGTTCCGCTTTTAAGCCGATTGTTTACACCGCTGCCATTGATAACGGTTTCAGGGTGTCCGATGTCATAATGGACTCCCCTGTCGTATATAAAAATGCCAACGGCACTGACTGGCGCCCCGAAAATTACAGCGGAAAATTTTCCGGCCCTATGATTGTATTAAACGGGCTTGCATTTTCAACAAACGTTGTCACGGTCAAACTTCTTGATAAAATAGGAATAAGGACCGCGCAGAAATATGGGCATAAAATGGGTATAACCAGCGAGCTTGCGGATGACCTGACACTGGCGCTTGGTTCTTCATCAATATCCCTTCTGGAAATGACAACCGCTTTTGCCACTTTAGCTAACGGCGGAATGAAGCCGGATCCGCTGTCGGTTTTATCGGTTAAAGACAGTTCCGGCAAAGAACTTGAAAGCCGTACATCGCGCCTTACAGAAGCGCTGCCGGAAACCACTTCTTACATAGTCACATTCATGATGGAAAATGTAATTGACCGCGGCACCGGCACTTCCATCAGAAACCGCGGATTTTCAGGCCCTGCGGCGGGTAAAACAGGGACAACAAACGAATTTACGGACACCTGGTTTATAGGATTCACACCGCGGATGGTGCTTGCCATTTGGATAGGCTGTGATACAAAAGAAAATCTTGGCAAGCAGATGACAGGCGGCTATGCCTGCGCCCCTTTATGGGCGGATATAATGCTTAAAGTTTATGGTTCATCTGACACGGAATTTCCCGTGCCCAACAATATTGTCTTCAAGAAAATATGCGTAAAAAGCGGTATGCTTGCTGATAAAAACTGCCCCAACCCGATTGACGCGCCTTTTGTGGAAGGCACAGAACCGGTTAAATACTGCACCCTTCATTCAGAAGCATCAACAAGTTTCATGCACAGCGACTTCAGCGATTACGAGGAAAACGGCGAAGAAGCTCCGGCTGACACAAAGAAAACCAAGTCTGACGACCCGGATTCAGAAGATGCCGGCGGCGCACTTTCGTTTTAATAAGCTCAGCGGTTCGGTTTTATTTAAGTTTGCCCTTTAAAGCGTCTTTGTCCTGCCGAGCGCCGAACATCTGAGCAGCCGGGCTGCAATCTATCATTTATTCACCATATCTTCTTCCACGTCTCTGTATGCCGAGCTGTATTCACGGATTAATCCCGCGTCATAAAAGCTGAAGTAGTTGCCTCCGCTGCCCACAATTAAATGGTCAAGCAGCGCCATATCCATTTCTTTTAATGAAAACAGCAGCCTTTTGGTTATTCTTTTGTCGCCGGCGGAAGGCGCAGGATCGCCGCTTGGATGATTATGTACAAGCACAACGCTTAAAGCGCCGTGCTTGATTCCTGTTTTAATAATTTCCCTTGGATAAACCACAGACTGCGTCAGCGTGCCTTCGCTTATTTTGGAGTTTATTATCACCTTATTCTTGGCGTCAAGAAAAAGCGCATAAACCGCTTCCCTGTCAGCCCCTTCACAGACAGCCCTGAAATATTCAATTATATCCTGCTGATTTTTAACCTGGAACGGCTTTCCCTTAAAAGAATCTTTTGCGTAATTATCCAGAAAGGTTTTTATTACCCTGAAAAAGGTCTTTGTTTCTTCCCCGATTCCCGCGATATTTTCATTGTCAATGACCGAAAATAACCGCCTGAAATTATCTCCGCATAACGAAAATATCTCACGCGCCTGAGGTTTTACGTCCCTGCGTTTGATTACATAAGATAACAGCAGTTCAACTATTTCCTGCCTTGAAACCGCGCCGCTGTTGAACCTTTCTTTCAGCCTTTTTATATGGCCGTCCCCATAATCCGTTTGTTGCCCCATCACACCCTCCATGTTTTGGTTACTTTGTTATATTCTTTTGCCTTTACTGTAGAGGCGCAATATATTGCGCCTTGCTCTTAACAGACAAAACATCACCACAAAACCTTAAGCGCAACATGTTGCGTCTCTACTTTAAATTCTTTTTCCTTTACTGTAGAGGCGCAATATATTGCGCCTCGCTTTTAAGATCTGAAAACCAACGCCAAACATTTAACACATGACCGCTTTTATGTATTGTACTCGTCTAATTCCCATCTTAACGGATTTAATTGAATATACTCACTAATCTTCATCATCGATTTTTCATCTCTTATTATGTGTTCATAATAACTGTCCTGCCAATTAAAATCCATATTATTTTTTACCGCAAATCTTTTTACCGCGGCTTTATACTGGGATATAATAACTGATAGCGACCCTTTCTTGTGCCCTTTAAGGCTGCGGCTATTGCATTTTTCTCCTTGTATTTTTTCTTCTTTATTAACCACAATAATCCCATGAATATGATTGGGCATAACTATGTGATTGGCAATAGATACATTATTAAAGTGTTCAGGTATGCCCAGGAAGAAACGTGATGCTGCCTCTCCTAATCCATTTAGATTAACCGATTGACTGTCAACAACACCAAAACTATGTTTGTGGTTCAAAACACAAATTGTAACATAATAAAAACCCGAAGAACTATAATCCCATGATTTTAACCTTACGGAATCCGTGCGGTATTTATTATTAAACAGCTTCAATTAAAAACACCCCTCAATGTTTTTTTAGTTCAATAAACTGCGTCTGTCTTTTTATACCAAACCCGAGACGCAACATGTTGCGTCTCTACTTTAAAATCTTTTGCCCTTACTGTAGAGGCGCAATATATTGCGTCTCTACTTTTAAGACCTACCTTCTACTGCCAAACCTTAGACGCAACATGTTGCGTCTCTACTTTAAGGAACCATAAATAATAAGAGGCAGATATGGCCTAAGCCACACCTGCCTCTTAAATATCAACAGTTTAAATTTTTAGAATAAGAAAAGAACTGCTATCGTTCCCGCAAAAAGGCCCGCTAAAAGAAGCGGATGAACGCCCATCTGCTGGCTTAAACGCGGTTCTGAAGAAGCGTCACCGCCGCCAAGTTTTGCAAGTATGTTTCTTACGCCTGTATTATTGGGATTAAGCTGAAGCGATTTTTCATAAGCAATTTTAGCGTTTGCTTTGTCGCCTTTTTTATAATATGCGGTTCCCATAAACTGGTAAGCCTGATATGTCGGCTGTGTTTTGGCGCTTGCGTTATAATATTGAATAGCTTTATCGTATTGTCCCGCCTTTAAATATTTATGCCCCATTGTAAGATACTGATTAGCTTTGCTTCCGCCGGCTGCAGATCCGCCGCCCTGAAGTTTTGCAACCATTTTCTTCGCGTTTGCATTTGACGGATTAACCTTTAACGCATTCTGAAAAGAAGATAAAGCTTCCGCTTTTTTCCCTTTCATGTAATACGCAAGCCCCATGTAATAATAGGCAGCATCCGTAGGTTTCATCTTTGCGCTTGCGCTATAATACTGAATGGCTTTATCGTACTGTTTTGCCTTTAAGAACTTGTTACCCTGAGCAAGATACTGCTCTGCGGTAGCGGCAAAAATCAACCCCGCGGAAAAAACAGCCACTAAAGCAATAACCAAAACCTTCAAAGACTTAAATTTCATAATTTCACACTCCTTTTAAGAAATGATTTATTTGTCATTTAAGGCATTGGCGGAAGTTCGTCACCGGGCAGCATGCCCATGTCGTCTTCCGGCATTCCCATATCATCCATTCCCATATCATCAGCAGGCATTCCCATGTCGTCGCCCATGCCCATATCGTCCATTCCCATATCATCAGCAGGCATTCCCATGTCGTCGCCCATGCCCATATCGTCCATTCCCATATCATCAGCAGGCATTCCCATGTCATCGCCCATGCCCATATCGTCCATTCCCATATCATCAGCAGGCATTCCCATATCATCGCCCATTCCCATGTCATCAGCGGGCATGCCCATGTCATCGCCCATTCCCATGTCATCGGCGGGCATTCCCATGTCATCGCCCATTCCCATATCATCAGCTGGCATTCCCATGTCATCGCCCATTCCCATATCATCAGCTGGCATTCCCATATCGTCGCCCATTCCCATGTCATCGGCGGGCATTCCCATATCATCGCCCATTCCCATGTCATCGGCGGGCATTCCCATATCATCGCCCATTCCCATGTCATCGGCGGGCATTTCTTCACCTGGTAATCCTACACTTTCATCTTCAAGTCCCATTCCTGAATCCATACCAAGATCATCGCCCGGCATACCTTCCATTCCGGGTTCAGCCATCATATCCATTCCTTCAAGACCCGGTTCAGCTTCCATTCCGGGTTCAGCCATCATATCCATTCCCGGCTCAGCTTCCATTCCGGGTTCAGCCATCATATCCATGCCCGGCTCTGCTTCCATTCCGGGTTCAGCCATTGTATCCATACCTTCCATACCCGGGAATTCAACAGCTGCTTCAGGCGCTGCCGGTACATCTATTACAGGTTCAGGAACCGCTTCTTTTTTAGGCGCAGCCTTTTTCTTTGCTATTGTCTTTTTTGCTGCCGGTTTCTTTTTTACAACCGTGTAAGGTTTTACCCTGTACTGCTTAATTTCCGCCTTTGCGTATCTGCTTTGCGGTATTATCTGGCCTTCCTGGCCTTCGCCAAGAAGGAAACTGTCAACAACTTTAACTGCCGACATCCTGTCAAAAGACTGGACAACTTCCACCTGAACCTTGCCATACTTGCCTTCAACATAAAATTTGTCCCCTACTTTAACGCCCTGAGCTTTGCCCATATCAACATATGAATACTGTTTATTCGCATCGGCAACGCCTATTATTTTGGCATTTGCCTTAAAATCGGTTTTATTTTCAGCCTTAGATGAAAGGACTTCCTGAGAAGCAAAAACAGATATGTTAAGTATAAACATTAAGAAGCATGCAAACACCGCAGCTGATATTCTTTTCATATATCCTCCGAAACTATACTTTATTTTTAAGTGAGTAAAGCCATAATATATTATTTGCATTTTATTGTCAATATATATTTTTTATTTATTAAAATAGGGTTTCAAAACCAGATACACACCTTTAAAACCCTATAAAAATATGGTGTTTTTGCTGTTAAAAAGCGGTTAAACGTTTTTTTTGCCCTGCTTTTTCTTTATAATAACCAGCGCTTTCTTTACCGCTTTCTGCCTGTGTGAAACTTTATTTTTCTGTGAAAGATTCATTTCCGCGAATGTCCTGCCGGCAGGCCTGTAAAAGAATACCGGGTCATAACCAAAACCATCTTTGCCTCCCGGCTTTTCTGTAATATAACCGCTTACCCTTCCTTCCGCAAAGGCTTCTGCTTTATCCGGAAAAACTATGCATATAACAGTCCTGAACAAAGCTTTTCTCTGCGGTTTTTTTACGCCCTGCATAAGCTTTAAAAGCTTCACGTTATTATCATTATAAGTGCATCCGGGGCCCGCAAACCTTGCCGAATATACGCCCGGCGCTTTTGCCAGATAATCAACTTCCAGCCCGGTGTCATCCGCTATTACCGTCCTGCCGCCGGCTTTTTTCCATACAGCGCGCGCCTTTATCGCGGCATTTTCCTTAAGAGTCTCACCTGTTTCCTTAATGTCTCCCTTAAAACCTATTTCATCAAGGGTAAGAATCCTGAAACCTGACCCTTTAAATATATGGGCAATTTCCTTTGCTTTGTTTTTATTGTTTGAAGCAAGCACTATTTCTGTCATTTTTATATACCAAGCGCTTTTTTCTGAATGATGAAAAGCTCTTCTATGCCTTTTTTTCCAAGCGCTGTCATCCTGTTTAAGTCTTCGGGTGTAAAAGGTTTTCTCTCGGCGGTTGCCTGAAGC
>Ga0209717_1005077_pt1 | contig 10558 bp, 18 predicted proteins | sample AD_UKC048_MetaG_FD_184418 | JGI IMG/M metagenome (GOLD analysis project Ga0209717, IMG submission 184418) | Active sludge microbial communities of municipal wastewater-treating anaerobic digesters from USA - AD_UKC048_MetaG (SPAdes) (version 2) | ecosystem: Engineered > Bioreactor > Anaerobic >... | reverse complement strand
CTTCTGAAATAGTAAACCGAAAACCAAAGTTTATAGTTTTAGAAGATTTGAATGTAAAGGGTATGATGAAGAATAGACACTTAGCTAAAGCTGTACAAGAGCAATGTTTCTATGAATTTTATAGACAAATACAATATAAAAGTTTATGGAATAACATCAATTTTATAACTGCTGATAGATTTTTTCCTTCAAGTAAACTATGTTCTGTATGTGGTAATATCAAGAAAGATTTAAAACTTTCTGATAGGACTTATATATGTGAATGTGGCAATAAAATAGATAGAGATTATCAAGCAAGTGTTAATTTATGTAATTATGGCAAATCAATAGTATAGCTAAAACAAGTATTATTGATATGTACTGTACGTTAAACAGGAATTTAAGGCTCTGGAGTGTTATACCAAATGTTATTAGTATAGAGATATATGAAAGCAGACACGCTGAATGAGCAATGAAACATTAAAGTTTAGTTATAATATTTATATTTAATTTATAACTTTTTATAAGTTTTCAGTAACGGTTGAGATGTTTTGAAAAGTTAGAACACGGATATTGGACTGGATGGATAGAACATGAAAAAGTAAAGGAGAATTAACATGGAATTTAAAAAAATAATAAATAAAAACTTTTTTAAAAACGCTTGACATTCTGCTTTTGCTATGCTATAATAAGTATAGCAAAAGTTTTCTAATATAAAAAAATAATAAATTAATGATTAATAGGAGGAATTTAAAAAAATGAAATACTACACTAGCGACATTCACTTTGGACACAACAAAATAATTGATTTTGAGAAAAGACCTTTCAAATCAATTGAAGAAATGGATAGTAAAATAATTAATAATTGGAATAATAAAATTAAACCTACAGATGAAGTTTATATTTTAGGTGATTTTGCTTTTTACAAAGGTGAAAAAACAAACGAAATTTTAAAACAATTAAATGGTACTAAATATCTTATTATAGGCAATCACGATTGTTATTTTCTAAAAGATAAATCATTTGACAAAAGTTTGTTTAAGTGGATTGAAAACTATAAAGAAATTAAAGACAACAAAAGAAAAGTAGTTTTATTTCATTATCCAATAGCTGTTTGGAATGCATCACATCATGGCTCATATCATTTACATGGACATATTCACAGAAATATTGAAACATTGCATCCTTTGAGATTTGATTTAGGAGACCATGCATTAAATGTTGGTATGGATGTAAATAATTTTGTTCCTATGAGCTTAGATGAATTAATTCAAAAATATATAGAAGATTTTAGAAAGGCGTTTTTTAAATTAAAATTAAGGAGAAATTAATATGAAAAATAAAAAACAACAAAAACAATCAATTCACATTTATCAACAGGGAAATAAAACAATAGCACAGCTAAACCAAGGCAAAGAAATCATAAGTATGTCTAGTGCAATATGTCATCCAGATGATAAATATGATTTTACTATTGGCTCTAAAATAGCCTATGAGAGATTAATAAATAAAACTATAGACAAAGATATAAAAACTAAAATAGAAAATAAAACAGAGAATTTACCTGTGGTAGAAGTAAAAAGACCTGCTAAAACTGGAGAATATATTAAAGCTCTTAGAAATTCTGAACACGGTAGATATAAGAAAGACGATATTTTATTAGTTACTGATGGAGATTTAAAACATCCATGGGATGATAGGGCAGTTTGTTATTATAGCAATTTTTACAAAGGTTTTGTCATTAGAAATGAAGATTATGTAGTTTTAGAAAATTATAAAGGCAAAAAAACATTTAGACCTTTCTTGATATCAAGTTTTCATGGGAAACCATATGGAACTCAAAAAGAAGGATATATTGGGGAAGATACGTCTTTAGTAGATATTTTAGGAAATAAATTAAAAGTAGGCGATGTTGTTGATGTTTATAAAAATGGCAGTGTAGTTAAAACGGATGTAGTTTGCAAAAATGTGGTAGAGAACGAAGATTATATTAACGAATATGAGGGTTATGACTTTGCTAATGGTGTCAACAAACAATATCAATATTATATAATCAAAAATATAAGTTATAAAGATATTAGACATAAAGTTATAGTGAATGATATTATGTATATTAAAGAAGATGAGGTGATTTAAATATGAGTTTATTAGATTTATTAACAATAATAGAAGATGACAAACAAATAATGGTTGCATCACAGTATGGTGATAAAATATTCTACGATGGTAAAAAAGAATATGTTGAAACTATTTGTAAGCCTTATTTAGATTACAAAGTAATAGGCACACAAATAGTTGTTATATCTAGTTGCTATGGCTTAGATAATATGTTAAGGATATTATCAGATAAATGTAGTAATATAACGCTTGATGAACTTGTGAGACCACAAATTATAATATATATATGTAAAGAGGAAATTTAAATATGAATTTATTACAATCAAAATTTAAAGCTATTATATTTTATAGAGATGAAGATAGGGTAGACAAATATTTAGAAAAATATAAAAACACCGCCCCAATTAAAAAATTTGAAAATATGGGTAGAAAAAATTATATCTATGAACACCTTGAAATATATTGTATAAAATGCGATAGAATTGAGGGTCGTATAGGTGCAAGATGTGATTTTATAGCTGTTCAAAAAGAAATTGTAGAGGAATATGTTTTTGATGATTTTGTAGACTATATTTATAGACCTATTTTAAGACCCATGTTAGCAAATCAAAAATTTAATATTGATGTGAAATATTTTTAGAATGAAACAACAAAGACTAGCTAACAACTAGTCTTTTTTTTTATTTTCATGCTCAATACTAATTAAGCTCCAGCATGAAAGCAAATACAATAAAAAATAAACCATAGAAATCAATCTATGGTTTATAATTATGTGTCTACACATATGTGCCTGTATACTACTCCAAGTTATCGTCTAATAATATATTTCTATTGTTCTTTAGCATTTCTCTTATTTCTTTTCGTTTAGCATCATCAAAAATAAATGGCTTATGTTCTTTAGGATTGTAATATCCTTGCTTCAAATTATTAAGTATCTTGAAACGCTCTAAATTATTAATCAAAGTTTCTATTGCTATACATTCTTTTTCACAAAACTTCTCATAGTCATTATACTGTTCTACAGGAGTGTTCTTACGCATTCTTCTGTCTATTGATATTCTTTGCTTACATATTTCCAATGCCTTGTTTAGTGTCATTGCAGTTGTATTTGCTACATTGTTTTCTTCCATGTTCAATTCCCCCTATTGTGATACATTAATAGAATTTATATTGCCAGCGATAACTTTGCTACTATTATTTATGTCTAATTCTCCACTATAAAACATCTCTCTTAATATAATTTTACTTACTCTTTCTTTTTCAAATTTTTCAAAGTTTTCCTCTGCCAATTCATCAGACATAAATCTAACAACACTTCCATCTGCGTTAAGTCTAATTGTATGGTCTAACATGTAAAAAGATTTCTCGCTCGCTAGTAGTTCTAAAAACCTCTCTTTTTCTTTTTGATTTAAAACTTTTTTAATTCTCTCTTCTTTTTCAATCTCAATTGTAATTTCATTTTCTTTCATATAATAATTCCTTTCATAATTTAATTTTGAAGTGATTAATACTTCTCTTATATTATAGCATATATAATTTCTAATGTCAAGAAGTTTCTAAAAATATTTTTGTGCCTTATCTGTGAGTAATTTTGAATAAAATAAAATAAACACCTACTGCAATAGTAGGTGTTATTATAATATCTTAATTATCTTCGACTACAATTAAATCACCAATCCAAAAGTACCATTCATAATCTACATCCTTAACTTCAACTATATCACCATATTTAGTGTGATAGCTAATAAAGACTGTATCTATATTACTCTCCACAAACTCTTTGTATGTAGGCATCATAGTGCTGTAGTTAGGATGTTCCATAATTGATTTAGAATTTATTTTAACTTTAGTTCCCTCTTTTATAGGTTTTAGTTGAGGAAAAGTAGTTAGGATTTTATTTTTTATATTGTTGCTCATAATTAATCTCACTTTCTAAAAATTCTTTAACTTCCTCGTCTTCAATAGTCTTAGGAGTTATAAAACCACCTGTTTTAGCTACACTTTCCCAAGCCTTATCTAAGTTAGTGTTTATCGATAATATCTTACCTTCTATGTCTTTCACAACATAATAGTTTTTAGTGTTCATTTTTCTAATCCTTTCTTCCAATAAATTTCTGATTTTGTCCTGTTATTTCAACATATATTCTTTCAATATCTATTTTTTGTTTTAGCTTGTGGATAAATTTTTCATATTCTTTTGTAGTTTGTTCAATTTGTCTATCTCTAAGGTCTCCTTTAAATCTTAATAAATATCCATCGTCAATTTCATCGAAAGCAATTTGAATATTGCCTTCACTACCAGTAATAGAAGGTAAAGTAGATATAATATTCTTAAGAGTATTTAGTCTTTGCTCATGTGAATAACCTAGGGGTGATACTACAATTCTTCCTATAATATAAGTCCATTGTGACATATTATTTTCTCCTCCCTTTCATAAAATCAACTATTAATCTACCTACAAAAATTCCTAAAATAAAAAATACTATTTGTGTTGGAGTCATTTAAATTTCTCCTTTCATAATATAATTTAGTTTGCGTATTGATTATTAATTATTTGCTATATTAATTATAACACATTAGACTCTGCTTGTCAATAGCAAAGTCTAATATTTTTTAATATTTTATTTATTTATTTTAAATATTTTATTTATTTTTCTAATAAAATTTCTTTAACTATTCTCATACAGGTTGAACCACATAATTTACCAAATGTTTCTCCTACTTTATCAACAATTTCTTTTTCCTCTTTAACACAATCATGATATATTAGTGAATTAATATTTTTAGCAATAACACCCATATTACTTTCATCCCAATCTATAGGAATTATATTTTCATCAATCATCTTATGCAATGTCTTAGAAATTCTTTCTTTAGTCACAATTGATTTTACTAACTCTACTTTATATTCTTTATCAGCTTGTTCTTCTAGATTAATTACTTTTTGTTCTTTTATTCCTTTTGTTTCAGTAAACTGTGGACAAACAATTTTAATATAAAAAGGCAATCTAGTATTAGGATTGTTTATTTTACTCATGTTCTTGACTACAATTCCTTCACCATATTCTCCACCTAATTTAGTTTGTCCTAAGAAACTATATATATGTTCCCATGATTGAAATTCACCTATATAAAGTGTAGGAACATATATTAAACCTAATTTTTCTGCTAGTGTTTTAACTATGTCTTGAGTTAAATACTTCTGTGTGGCTGTATTATATATATCAAAGAGATAAAATTTTTGATAGCAATCAGAAGGATATTTAACTGTATGTTGTACTAACCATTCTCCAAAAAATCTTAAATCTTTTAAAATTAAATCATTGTATTTTTCTTTATCTAGTGATTGAGTATATTCCCAAAACCCTCTAAGGTTATTTTCTAGACTTAGTGTTTGTTTTCTTGAGTAAGCTGTAATTAGATTGTTTTCAAAATCATATTGAAAACTTGCATTTGCTCCATCAATTTTTTCTTGAATTATTATTAAATCACCTTTTTGAAAACCATCTGTGTAATTATTTTTAAGTCTTTCTATGCTTAAATATTTTTTGTGTTCCATATTTTTTCTCCTTTTATTTATTAATTTTAATATTCGTCATTTATGATTTTACATTCTACATTTTCCAATACAATGGTTTCATTTCCGTTACCATCATTATAAATAATTTTGATTGTATTATCATAAGTATCTTCATTTTCTTTTAGATTTTGTTCACTAAAACAAGGTATAAAGACTGTTTGACTATCGTCTCCAAAATAAAACCCATCTTTAGCTTTTTCAAATTTCAATGGAGTTTGAAAATCATAGAAGAATATCCCACTACGAACATAGAAGTCTGGATAATTGTCAGCTAAAACATAGTATGGATAATGAGTGTATGTGTCATATGTAATATATGAATTATCATCAAAGATTAATCTATCTTCTTTTATTCGTTTTATTCTCAAATCAACCCTCCAATCCATCTACAATATCTTGCAGATTTTTAATCTCATCTTTACATTGTTGTAAAACTTTTCTTTCAATTATTACTCTATCTAACTCTAAGTCTCCTGTGCTTTCAGAAAGACCGCAATCAATTAGAAAATTACCTAATATATTAACTTTGCCATTGTGATAGGTAAAGCTCTCTATGATTTCTGCATTGACAAATAAATCGTGTGTAATATAGTGTTTGTATTCATTGGTTTCCCATTTTTTCATATTAATTCTCCTTTCAAAATAATATTTTCTAACTTATTTAATAGCTCTTTGTCGTTTAATAAATTCTCATCTATTTGATTGTAAAAAATTATCTTTGCTTTATTATGATTAATTCCATAGCGTAATAAAATTGCTCCACATGTATAAGTAAAATATGCTATTGCTTTTTTATTATCTATGAGAACATATGTGTTGTATTTTTCTTCATACTTCCATGTTTTTGTATTGTTAGTTTCTCCAATAATAATATGTGCTATTGGTTTTTTGTTTTCCATAAGTGTGTGAGTTTCATACTTCCATTTTTTCATATTAATTACTCCTTTAAATTTTATTTAAAATAAATTACATCCTTGTATTTTAAAATCTTCTATATATTTGTTCCAATCTTCTTTACTTAAATTCAAATCTTTTATTAAACATTTTTTACATTTAAATTGATTAATTTCTCTACCCATTAATTTTAAATTCATTGCAATTTCATCTTTCTTTCTAACTGATTTACTACAGCACATGCAATTTTTACTAAAATATTGTTCTGCTAATTTAATATTGTCAAATCCTTTATATTTGCAAAATTCCTCAACTACTTCCTCTGTGGGTTCTTTTCTAACTAATCCACCATTCCAATTTATATGATATTCTTTTCTTGTGCAATTTAATCTACACCATTTTTCACCTTTTGTAAAATCTTCGTCTAAGATATTGTGAAATCTTTTAAATTGTGTAGGATACCAATGTTTATCTAATACCCATGTTGACTTAGTATAATAAGGACACGCAATTGCACAACCCACCCTAGCATATCCCATTTTATATTTTTGATTAATTGAAATATTATTATGAATAGTATATAACCAAAGCTCTAATTCAGTCCATTTTCTAATAGGTAATAATCCCTGCCATGTATTGTTCTTCCATTGTGTGTTTTTCCATAGAAAATCATAATTTGAACGTGTAGAACTTTCTTCATTTCTCATACCCATGATTAATAATAAATTATCTCTTCCACTCATATATTGTGAAGTTCCACCTTCTTTAAAATAATCACAACACCATCTAAGAGTTCTATTAGGTAACCCATGTTTTTTAACCATATTATAAAAACTTCTATTTGTTCCATCTGATTTTTTAACAGTAATAATTTTTATTTCTGGTCGTGATTTAACTTCTTTATATACTTCTGGAGAGTCCATAGTTGTATTATTAAATATTAATTCTTTAGGAATATTTGTAGCTTTATTATATAAATATTCTGTAAGTTTGCTATCTTTACCCATACTAGTTGGAATTATTATTGAATAATTATTATTGTGATATGAATTAACAATTTCTTTTAATATTTCTAAACTCTCTCTCTCTCTTTCTAAGATTGAAGTTTCTAATCTACTGTATGTTTCTTCATAAGTTTCTAAATTTTCGTCTTTAGGAAGTTTAGAATAAAACTTATATTCGTAATTTAATTCCTCTGTAATCTTTAGCCTACAAATTTTTTCAATTTTTCCTTCTTTTGTAATTCCTCTTATAATCAATCTATCTATCCATAGTTTGTTTTCACTATATAAAGATAAATCAATATTAAATGATTTTAACATTTCTCTATACTTTTTAAATATTGGTAACATAATATCCTCCTCTGATTTATTTTGTTTCTATTGCTACTATTATTATAGCTTATATTTTTCACATTGTCAAGTGTTTTTTAAAAATAATTTTTATAAGTTTTTAAATATTATTTATCTTCGTGAAACACATAAATATGTGGTTAACAGACATAATACTTAAATTAGTCTACAAACCACATAGGTACGTTGTTTTAATATAGGGTAGGTATAAAATTTAAAAATTAAGGTTTTTAATTATATGGTTTTGTTTAGGATTTAATTTCATATAAATTTTTATTTCATTAAACTTTTCTAGTAATTTTTAAGCATTTTCATATGATATAGGGATGTTGTAGTCAATTTTCTTTATGTAAATTGATTTATAGATTGCCTTAAGCTTGTAGATACGTTGTTTGTAGTTAGAAGTTTGTTTTTTTTCCGTGGGGTAAATTTAGGATTTTAGGGAATTGAGGTTGATTTTGGGGGTATTTTAGGGAATGGGGTTAAGAGTGAATTTGGATTTGATAAGAATTGATAATGTGATAAGAATGATTAGAATTGATTAGTGTTAATATAATTTAGATTAGACTAATGTACATAGGTTGTTTCTTATTAATTATTCTTCTAGATTGTTAACTCTATATTCTCTTCTTATTTTACCTTTGTTTACATGAATTTCTCCTTGTGTTAGTTTATTGGTTTTATAGGTTTTTCTAGGAGTCACTATTAAACCATTTGTAATATCATTAAAGATATTGTATGGATAGGAACTTATACATTCAATTATGATGTTGTCTCCTATAGCTGTTATATCGCTTTCTCCTCCTATTTTTAAGAAAGTATTGTCTTTAATATTAACTATATTACTAGAACTAAGAGAAATCATACATATTGTTCCTGCATTTATATTGTTTTTTATATTACCTACTACATTACATTCATTTTTACAATATATATCGTTGTCATTGTTCATCGCTATCGTGCAACAAGATGTTGCATTTACTTTGCAATTGTTTTGACATAATACTTTAGATTTGTTTTTAACATCTATAGAGCAAGCATTATTACAATTTACTGTAATGAGATTTTCTCCATGAATTTTACAGTAATCATTACAATCAATTGTGCAATTATTCATACAATTAATTGTACAGCAACCACCACAAATTATTTTAACAGAATTACCACAAAAGATACTAACATTATTTTGGGCAATAATTGTTACATCTTCTTGTTCTGACGGAAGTGTTATTAATATTGCTTCTTTTTTAATAATATAGGTTTTTGTTTCTTTAATGTAGATATATTCATCTAAAGTTCCATTTGGAGTTAAAATTATTGATTTCATAATATACCTCTTTCTTAATTAGATATTAATTGCATATCAGATGCAAATACTTTAATGTTTTTATTTTCGTATGGAATGTTAACTATATAATAGTTATTGGAAAGTATAGATACTATGCGAGCTGATTGACCATTGATTAATAGGACTTTGTCTGATATTTTGAATTTAGGCATTTTAGTTTTCATTGGTTACTCCTTTTATTTTAATTTTATTGTGAACAATATATAAACTCATCAATTGATGTATTTATTGAAATTTTACTCCAATCTCTTGCTTTAATTATTATTAGCTCACTTACGTATGTTGTATAATCATTTTTTGATTTTGAGTCTGTCCAATATATACAACTAGTTTTTTTCTCTTTAATTAAATTTAGATTAAAATCAAAATTAAAAAGCCTATGTTCTTTATTAGTATTTGTTACTGTAGGATGTATATCCCATTTTAGTCCAGAGTTATTGTATATGGGAGTTTCTACACAAAACTCTCCATCTATATATATGTGTACTGTATCTCCTAAGTGTAACTCTTTTCCAAAAAAATCATTAACATTTATTTTAGTACCAACAATTCCATAATGTTCATTGTCTTTTTTTAATATTAATTGTGTTTCTTTTAAATTTTCCATTTTTTAAATCTCCTTTATATTAATTTTATTGAGGATGCTATATTTATTATATCATAAGATTTAGGGATTGTCAATAGGATTTAAAAATTATTTTATAGTAGCATCTATAAAATTTTTATCCATTAGAAACAAAATAAAATCATTAAATGATAATGTTTCAAACAGTTCCTTAGCGGTAACATCTGTGAGAGATACTATGTTGTTTTCTACTGTTTCAATAAATTCTATAAACTGATGCTCAAAAATTTTAATAGTGCCTAAGATATGGTCTGAATGCTCAAAAGCAAGATATTTTTTATTTTTCATTTTAAGAAGTGTTCCATCGTATGTTAGGGTTGAATAGGGTAGTTGGTTTATGTCTTTAATTGATACTTCTTCTATAGGTTGTATGAATGGAATATATTTTATTTTTGATTGTAACTTTGTGACTATAAATGTTTTGGGTTTAGAATTGCTAGAATTGGGATTAGGATTATAAATTATTTTTTGAGTTATTGTTTGGATTATAAGATTTCTGTTGTTTCTATTATGTGTATTATTATACATGGTAAACTCCTTTATCGATTTATTTTGATTTATTTACTGTATAAAAATTTATGATAATAATATATTAAAATATCTTTAATAATTGCCTTGTTTTATAAATTCGTTGTAATATTCCAATATATTTTTATAGTGT
>Ga0209717_1005060_pt1 | contig 10580 bp, 18 predicted proteins | sample AD_UKC048_MetaG_FD_184418 | JGI IMG/M metagenome (GOLD analysis project Ga0209717, IMG submission 184418) | Active sludge microbial communities of municipal wastewater-treating anaerobic digesters from USA - AD_UKC048_MetaG (SPAdes) (version 2) | ecosystem: Engineered > Bioreactor > Anaerobic >... | reverse complement strand
TTATTGCGGGCTGACGAAATCCAAAAAATTACACATACTGGAAAAGATACTAGAACCAGCAACCGGCGCGGAGCCGGAGGAGTGAGAGGGAATGTATTGGTACGGTGCGAAAGACGGTGATCCGCGCTCTAAAGTTTATTCGAACTTTGTAGGTGAAAAGTCCTGAAACATACGTTCTAAAGCCGGGTGATCCCCGGCCTTTTTTTGTTATTTAACCGGCGGTACTTCCCCAAAAAACAACGATGGGTCAGCCGCTTGCCCCTGGGCTAGCAGAGTATGATAAGCAGCTGTTACCTGATCAAGCGGTGATAAAAATGTTGCAACTCGATCTATCTGCTCCTCGTAAAACTCACGCGCCATCTGGATCACCCCTCCCGGTTGCGTGTCAGTATCGAGTGCGGTTTGCTCCGCCTGTGCTTCTAACATAATAAATAATGCGTTTAGTAGTTTGCGCCTGATTAACCGCTCTCTGATTTTGTACTCTGTTATGTGGTTTGCAGTTTCCTGATCCATTTAATTTCCCCCAATTATTAACATTTGAAAATACCTTATGTTCCCCTGTCTATTGCGTATCTGTATTTTATCCCCATAAGAAGATACACCTATTTTGCCATCTGTTGTATTATTTAACACAGTTAGATCAATTCCTTCCTTCACTTCCCAACTCGTAGATTTTTGATAAATATCCTTAAGCTCCTGGTGTGATCCAGTCAGATAATATGATGCAATAATTGCGTTATTACCTGATAATGCCTGCACCTCTGAGCAAATAAAAAAACCGGCCAATACAGAAGGTGTAAATTCCGATATTGCATCATCAACTAACGTACATCCGAATGATGTTATAGCGGGGATATTGGCCCCATCACTCCCCATTTTTGTTTTTGTCCCCCCCGCCCCATCACCTATCACCAGCGAGCCGTCAACCTGCAACGCCGCCCCTGCTATTGCCGATCCCGCGCCAATTTTGGCGGTTGTAGCGGTTAATGCGCCGATTCCGGTAACATCATAAAGAGCCGGCTCACCACCCAGGGCGGTTATGATTTTTTCACGCTCATAATCAAGCTGAAGCTGAAGGTTTTTTAAGTTCTGTGCTATTTCTGCAAATAGATAGGTGTTAATGTCCATCATTGCCCCTTAACCAAATACCACAGATATTAACGCATACGTTGTCCCGTATTGATCGCCCGTTTGGTGAATTACTTCCCATTGGGCGGATGTTATCTCAATCGAGCCGGTATATTCGTGATGGCGTTCACAGCCTTGCTGATTAGTTGTCCAGGTGTCTACAGGGGTTTTATTGCCGTTAAGATATAATTTATAATCCGTTCCCCCGATCATATAGTAACTTATGGCGGCGTAATTGATGGTTATGTTAGTATATGGGCCACCTTCCGGGATAGTGAAAGCTATTAATTCGGTTGTGCTGTCTAAAGAAATAACAACACGTCCGGTTAAATCCGTACAAATTTCACTGGTGTCAACCCCGTCAGGGTTTTTACGGACATAATACCACGCCGCCGGAGCGCAATCGCTTGTAAGGGGATCGGGTGTGTAATCCGCCGGAACTTCAAAGGCATCCTGAAACAAGATAGCTAGTAAATCATCAAATACCAAAAGATTTAACGCTTGCCCGTTAACTACATCAAGATCAACATTATCTGTTATGGCGTTGCGCGCCTGAAAGATATTGCTAGAACTATATAAACCGTTAACTATAAATTGCTTGTTCTCTTCCAAATCATCATAAATGGTCGAAAAATTAAGCGTTCTAGTTAAGGCAAACCCAATAACCGCCAATATCGCAACGGTTGCAGGAGCCGTTAAGCCCACTAAACTAGCCAACAATGGAGCTACATAAAATCCGGCAATTCCCCCAATTATAATACCGGACATTTCGATCCCCTCTTCTAAGGGCGCATCAATAAAGCCATCAACCGTTTCCATTATGGTATCGATAATAAAGTTTGCTTTCATACAACGGCTGGTTTGTTGTGATGGAGTAAAATCCTCATCCGGGTCAAGACCAACTAAATCTTGAATTCCGCTTGGCCCGGTTAATCCGCCGGAGCCGCCGGAGCCGCCAGAGCCGCCGGAGCTTATAGCGGCTTTTAACGATAAAATAGCGGCTTCAATTTCATCAAACTTAACAGAGTGTTCATTCTGTGTTAAAATTAATTGGTTTTCAGCCGCTAATAAAGTTGTGTTGTTGGTTAATCCAGGCATAGGAGTTTCCCCATGTTTAATTTGTTCAAAGAAGCCGGAGTAGATTTATTCGACATTTTACATTGGATCAATTTTATAGTGTTTTCCGCCAATTTGTTCTCAAACTTTAAGCACCATGATCTGGTATCTGCAAGCATGATTTTAACCGTTTTAATGGCTCTTTATTCGATCCCAATGTTCAAAGCTAAGCTAAAGCACCCAGGACAGTAGCCACGGTTTGAATGGTATTTACAATCCCAGATAATTCATCAGCTAATTCTTCAGGATTGCCTGCAGCTTGAGCCGCTATTGCCGCACGTATATTGTCCAGATTGGTATTGACCGTTTCCAGTTCGCCAACGGCGTTATCTAACGCTTCACGCAAACTAATCCGCAACGCGCCCACGGCGTCATCAATGTTATCCAGTTCGTCAATCACGGACGAAGCGGGATCAAGCTCCCCGGAAAGATAATTTTCCGGGTGATCCCGGTCAATGGTGACGCCGGTCATAGCCGACCACAGCATCAAATTGGTTTTAATCAGATCGTCAACTGACAGTACGGCCATTAAATTACGCTCCAATTGCTCTACAAACGTGAGTACGTCTAACCAGCCCGGATCATCCCTTTTTAACCCCCAGGAATGAGGCTGTTTAACAATATTAATACAGGATAAGGCAACGGATAATTCCCGGTTATTGAGTACCACCATCTTGTACAGGTTGTCATTATCAGGATTTTCAGTTAACAATTGTTGCCAATTTAACCTGTAAAAACCAACAACTGTTTGCTTGCTATCCATTGACACACCGCATTTTTTATGATACGATCGGCTAGCCAGCCGATTTGACAAAAAAAATAAAAACAAAACCGGGGCGGTAGATACCCCGGTTTTTTGTGTCCTCCCTATCTACCAGGTGTTAACGGACGGTTAATAATTACCCGTTGCGGCTACCGCGATGGATACGTTTGCCCTTCCAGGTGCCGGCGGCGGTCGGGTCTTCAATCCGTTCCCCGTCTGATACGGTCACATGGCCGGTAGAAGTGAATAAGCCGAGGTAGGTACGAATAGCGGCGTCAGCGGTATCCACAATGTTGCGGTTTTCGCCGGTAGTGCCCAGGAACACGCCGTCATTGGGAGCGGGGACCCGCAACGTGGTGAATTTCGCCGGGGCGGAACCATCCACACGGGCGGTAATCAGGGCCACGTTCTCCACTTCACTGCCAGGCGTGCCGTAGAACACGGCGTCTTCCGCAAAGTCCTCACCCATATTATAGGCGATTACGTTGGCGTCTGTAACCGCATCCAGGGCGGCCAGAATAGTGGCGATGGAAGCCGCGCCGGTATTCAGGGCGGCCAGATCGGCAAAATCAAGGGCATAACGCAACGTGGATTTGTTGCCGGCGGCATCAGCCAGGGTAACGTTCAAATAGGTGCCTTTTGATACTAAAGCCATTGGTTAAAATCTCCTTTCTTCAGTGATAACTTTCAGTATTTACTGAAAGTATTAAAAACATCCTGATATTAACACAGTTTTAAGCGGCAGTCAAGCCCTTTTTCACTGATTAAGCGAATAATACCCCAAAATTACGCTTAAAAACACGCCTGAAAAACAAAAATCAACAAATACAGGTAAAAAATTATATTCGTCACCCGCATAGCCGCCACAATGTAACGGTAATAACATTGTTCCATAAACATAGACAAGAAAAACAACGTTATATAAATTGCCACCACCAAAAGCAAAAATACGTGTAGCGCTTGATTGTTTAAAACAAAATCATTAACCCCAAAGGGTAATGTCATCCTTAATCCACACATAATTTAATCCCAGTCCCAAAAAGAAATTCCGCAACCGATCCACGTCACCCGTGCCGGCGGCGGCCAATAATTCACCCCGCGCCGAATTTGCCAGGATAACCTTCCATTCCGCACTATCCAGTTTAGCCAAAATAGTGCCGGTTTCATCCTTACGGGCGGCAATTTCTTCATCCGTATCCACCTGCGCCAAACCCAGCAAATCCCGCAAGCCCTTACTCCAATAAAGCTGGCTTTTGCCCTTAAACGCGCGGGCATATTGTTCAAATAGCCGACCAGCCAGATCATCCCCGCATAATGACAAGGCCAATAACTGCATGGGAGTGAAGCCGCCGCGCTCATTGGTTTTGCGTTTGATCACCCCCAGCGTCATTTCGTGCGCTTCCGTCCAGCTACGAATTTTGGCTACGGCGGCCTGCATATCATCCTCGCCGTGCTTCGCCACATAATCGGCAATATCCGCATTGGCGGATTTGATGTTCACCCCGTGCAGGCCGTCCGCGTATTGCCCGCCCCGGTTCAGCACGGCTTGCCAGTGATCAGAACATTCGTTCCGTAATTGCTCCACCCCGCCAGAGGGCAAAACGCCCCGCACAAATAACAAAACGTGCAAGTGCACGTGCCACCCGTTTTCCCGCGTGAAGGTGGTTTCCAGCCCGCGCACGCGCCCGGCCACCCGGTATGTAGCCCGGATTTGTTGCCCGCGCCGGTCTTGCCAGAACCTGGAAAACGCTTCAGTGACGCCGGTTAAAATATCGGCGCAATTATCTTTCAGGGTGTGGCGTAAGGTGAACGTTGCCAACAGCACCCCGTACCCACGATCCCGCCAAATATCAATAGCCTGACTTAACTCCTCTTTGCGCCGGCTGGCAATTTTGGCCGCGCAAACCGGGCAATGCCACACTGACCCGCACGTTTGCAGGTTCCCGAAACATGCGCTTTGCGTCACCGGAATATGCCACACGTCTACCGGATTACTACTAACACGCACCCGTAAACAGTTTTTAACCCGTTCACTTTTCAACAAATTCCGGCTTTCTGCCTGTAACGCAAACCGCGCCGCCACGGGCGATTTTTGCCAAAAATCGGCAAAATCGGCAAAGCGGAGCGTAATTTCGCATGTATTACCTAGTATAGGGACAGCCTGCCCCAAATCGGTTTTTGAAGGTGGGAAAAGCGTTTCTATTGCCAGGGGAAATAAAGCAGAGGGGGCGTTATTCATTGGGCAAGCCTGCCTTTACTGCCAACTCGTGAATGGCTTGCCGGTTGGTGATACCATGAATTATGGCGTAAATGTTGATAATGTCAAGAGGTTTGGAGGTATGATCTTTGCGCCAATTACAATACGCCGGGCAAGCCGGTATAAAACACCCGCAAGTTTGCGTAGGCAGATAAACCCAAAATGTCCGGCGCTTGTGGCAAACCGGACAATCCCCAATCATAAAGTTCCGGCCCCCTGACGGCTTCAACCCGTTGGTGTACGGAGCAATCCAGGGGGCCAAAGGAACGGCCTTTTTAATTTCTGCAATCAATGACATATTGACATACCAGAACAACTGTGCTATTCTGCTGAGTATGGGATGGTGGAAGCGGCCCTCGGCGTTTGTCGGGGGCCGCTTCGCGTCCGGGGCCTAAAACAAGGCCGGCTGTTTGTTGCCGTTGCGGTATTTGTCCTTCTGAAAAATCAGTACGGGGCCGTCAATCCGAAAATAAATATCACGCGGCCCCAAAGTTAACAAGGCACGCTCCAACCGCAACCGGCTGAAAATGCCCGGATGATAAGCCCGACCCCGCCGTTCATTGGCCCGATGATCCCGCCGTACCACAACGCGCAGGCGATCATTCTCTGAAGCTAAAATAAATACCCGTTTTTCCAACATAGCGCCCCCTATGAAAAAGGCACTTCCAGGTCACTGAAGATTTTCTCCAGCTGGGGCCGGTAGTCTACCGCTTTGTGCGTTTGCGCCCCGGCGTAAGAAAAGTGGATGATATAACTTTCACCCAGCTTCACGCCGGCCCGTTCCAGGATAAGGCGGTAAGCGGAAAGTTGCAGGCTGTAAATATTCAGCTTTGAAGCGTTTTCTCCATCGAACGGCGGCAACAAAAATTCAAAGCGGTTGTACGTGTCAAACTTGCCGGTTTTCCAGTCTACCAGGTGCAACAAACCGGTTTTTGAGCTATGCATCAGGCAGTCAATCGTACCGGCCACCCCCGCCGCGTCATCCCCCACAACCCACTCGACCGCCACCGGTTCCATACTGGTTTTGGCTTTGGCCCAAAACGCGCCGAACGCTTCAATTTCCGGGCAATCGGATTTGGTGTTCAGTGCCAAAAACGGATCATCAGACACGGCGGCGCCGTTGTTCAAAACCGACTGAATGTGTTCGTGAACGGTGGTTCCCAGCGCCAATGACGCCCGGCCTTTGGCCGCCCATTCCGCCAGTACGCTTTCCACCGGCCGGCCGTCACGTTCCGCCACCCGCGCCGCCATAGTAGCCTGATCAAACGGTTTTTGGTACTGGGATAAAAAGCGGGTAACGCCGGTCAGTTCCGCGCCGTTGGCAACGTAACTGTGTTTGGTTGGATCAAACTGGATGTGTGAAAAATCGGGGAGATCAAACTTTTTGAGCATGGTAAATTCCTTTCAAAATTTATGGTTGGTGGTAAAAAATAAAAATAAGGGTTGTGGTTAGGGCGATTGAGATTGATAGGTTTAGCCGGCTGATTTTCCCCTCAGTTTTGCCCACGGTTGGCCGCCGGGGTATAAGCCGGGTTTCTCACCCCGGCAAGGGCCGCAAAAGCGGGTTTTTCAAAAGTTTAAGGTAAACAAAAAAGCGTAAACTATTGATAGCGGTAAGATACCATAGAATTAACCGCTTGTCAACTACCGTTTACGCTTTTTGGCAAAAAAATATAAACTTTTTTTTATTTACTATTTTTTACAGCCAACCAGTCTAAATATTTCATCAAATCATTTTTCCCTTCAGGCGATAAATCATCATATTTTTTAATTAGAATTCTTATATCCTCACTTTTTACCACGCTTTCCGGCGCATCCTCTGTTATTCCGGCCAATATAAAAATTTTCCAAATAGGAACATTCAACCCATTGGCTATCGCCTGACAAAAAGTTAATGTTACGGCCCGCTTTTCTGCTAAAACCAAATGGAAAAAAGTGTTAGAAAAGCCTGTTTTTCTGGCTAATTCTCTCTGCGATATATTCTTAACAACAAGCTCTTTTTTTATCCAATCTAACAAATCTTTTTCCATAAGTGGTAGGTTAGTAAAAACAAATAATCTTCCAAATTACCTTGTTATCCATAGTTGACACCAACTATAGTTTACAGTATAATGTCAACATCACAGAACGATAGGAGGTTCTACTAATGCAAAACGAATTGATTAAACGGTTAAACGAATACCGGGGCGATCGATCATACCGGGAACTGGCAAAAGAAATCAGTTTTTCTCATAGTTTTGTTACAGACATAATGGCGGGGCGGCGGCCTGTTACGTGGGGATTTGCCTACCTGGTATCAAAGCCGCTGGGCCTTGAACCGGATGACGCTTTCCGTCTGGCCGGTCTGTTGCCCAGTGTAGCGGAAAAGGGATCAGAAGGGGCAACGGGGGGGATCGAATGAGTAGAAAATTTACCATCACCCTGACCGACAATGATTTAGCCACTCTGCAAGAGTACGTGAACGAGTGCAATAAACATACCAACTGGCAAAACCCGGAAAATGCCATTGTTGAAATAGTTTGCCAATGGTTATTCAAATGGCGTGAACACAAAGCGTTTATGCTCAAACTTGAGAATGACATCGATGAAATCCTTACCTACAAAAGCCAAAAGTAAATCGCCGGTGCCGCCTATGCACCCGCGTGAACAACTGACCCAAAAGGCCCGGGCGGCCATATTTCAATACGCCTGCCACAAAAGCAAAAAAAGCGGGATGATCAACTGGCTGATGGTCGGTTGGGTGCTGGATGCGGAACGAATGACGCGCCAACAATTATACAAAAAGCTGGAGGGGTGGGGCTACACCTGGAAACCGGAGCTCGGGTTCTGGTACACGCCAAAGGAACTGCAATGATTATCTACCTGTTAACCGTAACCATCTTAACCTGGGCGGCGTGGGGACTGCTTCACTATCGCTGGGAACGGGCGGAACGGGCGCGGACGGTGGCCGGGGTGGTGATTGTGTTTGCGCCGGCGGTAGTGCTGGGCCTGGCCGGGGTGATTGATCTGGCTACCGTGCTGGTGCTATTCGCCGGGTTCGGCGCGGCGGGGGCCGTCACCGTGGCGCGGGATACGGACGCCCTGGCAAAAGCCAACGGCGCAGATATGGAAGATCGGCTGAAGCAGATTATGGGGGAACAATGACCCGGCCTATCTCTGACATTGATCTGGAATTTCTGGAATGTGTTACCGCCGTCACCCTGGACGGCAATGATTTGTGCAAGCTGTTAGCCTTGCACCTGACCACGCCGGCGCAACTGGCCGTGCTTCAGGATGTGCAGGGTAAATTCAAACGGATACGGGAATTGGTACTCAACCACAAACCGGTAATCGCCAAAAACCGCCTGAACCGCGCAGAAGCCTCGTACAGCCCCCAGAACGTGTGTTCTATCGCCAAACCATCAAAACCGGCCTAAAAACGGCTAAAAACGGCCACAGGGCCAATAAAAAAGGGCCGGCGTGCCAACCGGCCCATATCACACGGAAGGCAGTCCGTATGACCAACGCATTATACCTGAAAACCAAAAGCAAGACCATCCCCGCCGCCCTGGAAGTTTATCAGGGCGCACTTGTTTTAACCGCCGCCGGGCAATCGGTAGAACTGGCCGCCGCGCCGGTAGCCCTCATTGCCCTGGCTAATGAGATTATTGCCGCCCAGCGGCCCACCCGCCAAAACGAATGGACAATTACCCCGGAACAAGTGGTTCGGTACTTTGAACAATCGCCAAATCTCAGAGAACACGCCGCCGATGTCCGCGCCGTGCTGTTGGGAAACAGCCCGGCCACCCCTGCTAACCGGCTGGAAACGGACGTGCAAGCGGTTCAGCACCTGGTTGAGCCTTCGCTGGCGGATATTGCGGAAGTCATTCTGGGCACGCGGTATTACAGCGGATCAAACCACAAACGGCTGATTGCCATTCAAAACGCCCTCAAATCTTCTTCTTCTCACGTCAGAAATCAGTCTGACGGGGTAGAAGAAACCAAGATAGCGGCGTAAGCGGGGAGAAGAAGAAGAAAATGCGCCTCGCCGTTTACATCCGGGTATCATCCGCCGAGCAGGTAGAAGGCTATTCGCTGGATGCGCAAGAAAGCGCCTGTAGAGCATGGGCCGCGTCAAATGGGTATGACGTGGCCCATTTATTTGTGGAGCCGGGGCAATCGGCCCGCACGGATCAGCGCCCGGCGTTTCAGCAGATGATCACCGCCGTATGCGCCACTCCCCGGATTGACGGCGTGTTGATCCACAAATCGGATAGGATAGCCCGAAACCTGCTGGATTTGCTCACCTACCGCAATTTACTCGAACGGCACGGCAAGCAGATTTTATCCGTCACGGAACCCTTCTTCAACGATGATAGCCCGGAAAACCGCATGGTGTGCGGAATTGTCGGTAGCGTGAATGAGTTTTACTCGGCCAATCTCAGCCGGGAAGTGAAAAAAGGGCAGGTACAAAAGGCCAAATCGGGCAGTTTTCCGGGGGGCCGGGTGCCGATGGGCTACACCCGCAAAGACAAAATCATCATTCTGGATGAAACCGCGCCGGCAATCCGATCCGGCTTTTATGAATTTGCCGAGGGGAAATACACCTTACGGCAATGGGCCGCCAAAGCCGTTAAAGTTGGCTTCACCCACAAGGGAACCGTTTTATCCGCCCAAAGCTGGCAAAAGATTTTCCGCAACCCATTTTATACCGGCCAGTTCACCTGGCAAGATGAATTATTCACCGGCGATCACCCGGCCCTGGTAGACCCCGAAACATTCAACCGGGTGCAGGAATTGTTAACCGCCGCCGATAGTGGCGGATCAAAAAACCGGCATTTCTGGCTGTTATCCGGCTTGCTCTGGTCACTAAAATATAACGCTAAAATGTCCGGTTCCCTCAGTGGCGGATACACCTACTACCGCGCCACCGGCAAAGGGCCTGAACACGCCGTTCGCGCCGAAGAACTGGAACAGCGGGTTATCACCCAGCTTGAACGGGTACGCGGGGAATTAGCCGGCGGGCGGGAAGATTGGCGGCTGGCCGTCAGTGTGGCCCCGTCAATCCGCGTGGTTTTTGAGAAATTAAAAACCCCGTACGAACGCCGGGAGCTACTTTTGCTGGTAATCCGGCGGCACGGGGTTTTTGTTTCTGCCGGCGGCGCGGTGGTAAAATTGGCCCTGCGCGCCGGTTTTGAGTATTGTTAGGTGCGCCTATGAGCTGATGAAACGACATTACAGTTTTCAGCCGTACCACGATGGGCGGCGGCAGAACCAAAGCAACCCAAATCGTAACCTGTTTGTCGGGCCTGGTGAAAAAATGGTACTGATGACACC
>Ga0209717_1005052_pt1 | contig 10604 bp, 9 predicted proteins | sample AD_UKC048_MetaG_FD_184418 | JGI IMG/M metagenome (GOLD analysis project Ga0209717, IMG submission 184418) | Active sludge microbial communities of municipal wastewater-treating anaerobic digesters from USA - AD_UKC048_MetaG (SPAdes) (version 2) | ecosystem: Engineered > Bioreactor > Anaerobic >... | reverse complement strand
GCCAGCACGTCGCTCATCGCGGCAGGCGTGCTGATGCGGGCGGGCCGCGTCGCGCGCGCCGAAAACACTTGATACAGCTTTTAAGCGCAAGCGACAGCCAGCCGGTCGTTGTACGCCGATTTTGTTGAAAATCAACATAAGTAAAAAACGGCCTGAAATAACCACCTGGCTGTCGATGCAATGAAAAAGCTATTGGCGAACCGAAGTGTTCTGATGTCGCGCAGGCCAGAAGTCAAAGCTCGAAGCGCATGATGAAGAACACATCGTTCACTTGCTCATGCCGTAGCGCGCCAAGGCGCTCGTAAAACCCCGGCCCATCGGTGCCAAAGTACACCACCGGAATCTGCATCGCCCGCGCTTCATCAAGCAGCGCATTCACCAACCGCGATCCAACGGCGCGGCCACGCATATCCTCCGCCACCACCAACGCCGCAAGCCACGGTCGCAGGTGCGCGCGCTTGCTGTCGTCGTTCTCAATCAAATTGATCGTCCCAACCAAGCGTTCGTTGTCAAGCGCCACCAACGACAGCGGAATCCGTCCCGCGTCGGTCGCCGTGCGCAAATGCGCCTCCAAATCCGCGACCGACATACCGTCAGTCACATCCACCCAAAACTCACGATAAATCATCTGCGCAACAGCGGGCAGATGGTGCGGATGTTCAAAGAGGTGGCAGATGCGAACGGTCATGGCGAGTTCATTTTGCTCGGGCGCCTTGTCAAATACAAGCCCGTTTCACGAAACCGCGCGCCGCCCATCGCGAAGCGATCAGCTTGCGCTTACCGCCCCGTCACCCCGCGCCGAGGAGCGGAGCAACGGGCGGTCGTAGACCAAAACCATGAGCCCACCGCGCGCGGCAGCGCGCCATCGGGCGATTTGTTCTGGTCACGCCCGTTGCGAGCACCACAGGAAACAAGCGGGGTTCGGGGCTAGGCTCTTTGCCTACTTTCTGGGCAATGCCAGAAAGTAGGTCGGCTGCCGGGCCGAGACCCGGCTTGGTTGATCGGAGCGGCCGAGCTGGTGAGTATCAGTTTGCAGCGGTTTACCAACCAATCGACAAACTCAATGCAAACATGAGTCTCACCCCAATGTCGCCAACCCAAACCGAATCCGTTTATCCGCGCCCACTTCGCGCGTCAGTCGCCCAATCCGCCAGCCGTGATTCACATGCGCGACGGCCTCAGCAATCGCAAAAAACAACTGATGGTTATCGAGCTTGCGGCGGAACAAAACCGGGATGAGTTCTGCCGCAGTTTTCGGACTGTCGAGCACTGCCGCATACAAATCATTCATGCGATCTTCGTGATGCGTTTCTAGCGCTTCGACGCGCGCCTTTATGCCACGGAACGGGAGGCCGTGTGACGGCAAAACGAGCGTGTCGTCTTCGCAATACTTGAACGCTTGCAACGAGTTCACATAGTCCGACACCGGGTCGGTCAATGGTGTCGCTGGCCACACGTTTACGTTGGTAGAAATTTTGGGCAACAGCATATCACCCGAAATCAAAAGTTTGAGTTCTTCGCAATAGAAACTCAAGTGCTCAATCGTGTGGCCGTAACCCACAATCGCGGTCCAAAACTTACCGCCGATCTCGAGCGTGTCGCCCGGTGTGATGCGGTTGCAACACGGCGGCCGCGAGGGCACGCCGCCGCTGTAGGTGTTGCCTCGATTGGCGGTCACGTCCACTTGCTCTTCGGTGAGCCCATGTGCACGGAAAAAGTCTGCCAACGTCGCACGTTGATACGGTCCGGTACCGTCGGCAACGTGATGCGCCGCGAGGAGTTCCATTAAGCTCATCTCAACGATGATCGGCCCTTCAGGCGTCGCAAAACGCTCGGCCAGCCACTGCGCGTTGCCAATGTGATCCGGGTGATAGTGCGTGAGAATAATGCGCGTAATCGGACGCCCGCCGAGCGTGGTTTTGAAGTGCTGTTCCCACAGCGCACGCGTGGCTTCAACGCCAAAACCCGTGTCCACCACTGCCCACCCGCCGGCCTCTTCGATCAGCCACAAATTGATGTGGTCCAGCGCAAACGGCAGCGGCATGCGAATCCACTTCACGCCGGGCGCGATGTCAATACATTCGCCACCCGGAGGCGGCGCGTCGTAAGGGAAGCTCAAGGGGTTGGTCGCGGTATTCATGGCATTGATGCTATCTGAATGCGAGGGCAATTGACGTGCGCGTCAACGTGCAGAGGAGATAATCGCTTATCAACAAGGAGGCCCCATGAATTCACGTTTCACTACCCGCCGCAGCTTGCTCGCAGGCGCGGCCGCGTTTCCCGCAGTCGCCACGTTTGGCTCCGGCACACTCGCTGCAAATGCACAGGTACCCGCTCAAGCGAAAATCTTCGTCGGCTTCGCCGCGGGCGGAGGCGCAGATCTCATCGCCCGTATGCTCGCCGACAAAATGCGCGAAGGCCTCGCACCCGGCACGCAAATCATTGTCGAAAACAAAATCGGCGCGGCCGGAAAAATTGCGGTGGACGCCCTGCGCGCCTCGCCTGCCGATGGCAGTGCGATGCTCCTCGCGCCTTTAGTCACGCCCGTGCTGTCGCAGCTCACCTTCAAGAATCCGGGCTACAACCCAACGACCGACATGACACCCATCGGCATGGTTGGCCACTTCCAATTCGCGCTGGCTGTGCCGCCCAATCACCCTGCGAAAACGATGGCGGAGTTCGTCACGTGGCTCAAGGCCAACAAAGACAAAGCCAACTACGGCAGCCCCAGCCCCGGCAGCCTGCCGCACTTCTTCGGCATCATGCTCGGCCGCGCCATCGGCGTGGACATGGTGCACGTCGCGTACAAAGGCGGCGCACCGATGCTGAACGACCTGATGGGCAGCCAAATCGCCTGCGGCATGGACACCCATATTGAGTTGATCGAGCTGCACAAGAGCGGCAAGATTCGCATCCTCGCCTCGTTCGCCGAGAAGCGCAGCGCCACGCTGCCCGATGTGCCCACGATGGCCGAACTCGGCTTCAAAGACGCGGTTGGCAGCGGTTGGTACAGCCTCTGGGCACCCGCGAAAACACCCGCTGCAACCGTCGCCGCGCTGAACAAAGCGCTCAACAGCGCGTTGGCCAATGCCGAGGTGAAAGAGAAGCTACTGCGCACGGGCACCGAACCCGCGACTTCGACTCCCGAAGGATTGGAGAAATTTCGGTTGGCCGAAATTGAGAAGTGGCGGCCGGTGATTGTGGCGTCTGGATTTAAGGCGGACTGACGCGCGCCGCGCGTGGGGCATCCGTAAAACACGTAGGGCGCAATCTTATTGCGCCACAAATTGATACCAACTAACGTGGACTGGGAAGTCACGGCGCGTACTTGCCGCCGTTCGCCCCCAGCCTTCGCTGGGGCAGGCTCTGAGCGCAGCGAAGGGTCTGATGGAATGAGGTGATTCGTGTGCCACGGCTTCATTTCGCCTGACGGCGAGTTACTTTTTGCGCCGCCAAAAAGTAACCAAAAAGCTCGCCCCGAACCCCGCTGTTCCCTGTGGTGCTCGCAACGGGCGGGACCCGCACAATTGGTTTCGGCCGCTTCGCTTAACTTGCTGCGCAAGTTAGCCTGCACCGAAGCCTCGCCGCTTCGCGGCTACGTTTTCGCCCGAAAGTTGCGCTAACGCGCAACCAGTGGGCTCATGGTGCGGGCCTACGACCGCCCGTTGCTCCGCTCCTCGGCGCGGGGTGACGGGGCGTAAGAGGCAACAAATGATCGCTTCGCGATTCGGTTACGGGAACCCGGATGCGAGCATCCGGGCTAAGACCCTAAGCATCTTCGGGAAATAGCTTGGCGTAGCTTGGGTCGGCGTATTCCCATGTGGTGTTGTGACGAATGAGGTGGTCGCGCACGTTATCCAATTCGATGCCATGCGGCACATTCACAGATATGTACTTTCGATTCATGCCTTCATACGTACATCCCCAAGCGACAAGTTCTTGGAGGACTTTATCTGACTCATTTCCGTCTTCAACCGGCGCATCAAACGATATACGAACCGTTCGATTGCCAGATTTAGCGAGTACCGACTGAAATGTGAGATGCCCCTCGACGTCCGAAAATGGAGCAAGCACAATATCTTGCCACGACACTTCGTAGGCCCAAAAGGGAGAGTTTTCCAGCCTGTACTTATCACCGCCAAGGTGCGTGGCCCACAACGTCTCCACGTGAGCGGTACCGCCTTCGTTTTCCACGCGAAAGAGCACCTTCGAATCAGCGCTTGGCGACTCACTCATCGCGCGTGACGCGAGTTGGAACCATCTTCATTTTTTAGGCCTTTCGTATTGAGAGCGATTGAGAGCGACTGGTCGTCAAGCCGCTTGGATTGCATTGCCAGCGTTTTTGTTTCCGAACGGATCGCCAAGTGGTGGCAATTAATTTTGACGTATCGCACCATAACCCGGATGCTCGCATCCGGGCTCCCGCAAACAAATCGCGAAGCGATCAAGAACCCGTTCGAACGGGGTCCCCGTGGATTCGCTCCGAGGAGCGCAGCGGCACGCGGTCCAAGCGGCGCACCATGAGCCCACCGCGCGCGGCAGCGCGCCATCGGGTGATTTGTGCGACGCCCGCCTGACGCGAGCACCGCAGGAAATCAGCGAATCCCCGGGGTCGCCTTTTTGGGGCACCTTTTTGGCGAAGCAAAAAGGTGACTGGCCCCGCGCGGCCACAGAGCGCGCTGGTGGCGATACAAAACAAGTGGCTTGGTAGCAATTTGGGTGCGGTGAACCAGCACCCTACGTGTTTCACTGGGCTGCAAGCGCCGCCGCCACAGCGTCCCGCCGTGCACGCGCCGGATCACGCGCGATCCACGCGCTTACTTCTGCGTCATACGTCGGATGCTTCGCGAGTAAGCGTTCCGCGCCGATCTTCATTAACGCTTGCGTATCGCTGCTAAACGACACGCCGCCCTCGTGCGCGACATACGCGTTGGGGCACAGCACATTGCGCAGGCCCGCTGCGGCCGCCCGCATGCAGAAGTCATTTTCTTCGCCATAGCCGCGCGGGAAATTTTCCACGTCGAACATGCCCATCGTTTCGCGGCAGGCTGCGGAAATGAGCATGCAAAACCCCACGCCGGTGGGCAAGTCAATCGGGTCGGCGCGCGATGCTCGCAGGGCGGTGGCGATGCGTTCGCGCTCGGTGCGTTCTGACACCGGATGCGCGCGTGTGAAGTCGGGGAAGCTGCAAATCGTGGCGTTGTTTGAGAACGGTGTGACGGTGCCAATCTTCGCGTCGGCGGTGACACAGGCGAGCATTTCGTCTAACCAGCCGCTGGTGACGAGTGCGTCGGAGTTGAGCAAGACCACATGCTCGCCGCTGCGTGCGGCTCTGAACGCTTGGTTCACGTTCCACGTAAAACCGCGGTTCACGACGTTGTGGCGCACTTCGGTGTCGGCGTGTGCGAGCGAGTACGCGTCGAGCATCGGACGCACGCGCGTGTCGGGCGAGGCATCGTTGATGATGAGCGTACGAAACGGTGCGGCCACGCGCGCGGAAGCGAGCGCGCCCAGGCAACGCTCGGTGGACTCAAACCCGTTGTAGACGGGCACACATACCAAAATGCTCATGTATCAGCTTTTACCTCGAAACGACAGGCAGGCGGTCGTTGCAGCCATTTTTACTATTAAGTCGAATGTTCACGAAAAACGCTTGAAACGACCGTCTAGTAGTCGCTCGTGCCAAAAAGTTGTTGCCGACATCTGTTCTCAGGCGAATCAAACACCGCCGCGCGCTGCGCCCGGAGGTTTACCACGTCCAATCGCATCGAGCCGCACGACGGCGTGACCGTCCGCAGTTTTCTTCGGCGCGACTTTCCACGCATGACCATAAATCACTTCGACGCTGATGCGAATCGGGCCGCCGTCGCGTCGCCCGGCGTCGAGCGCAGCTTCAATCGCTCGCAGCTTTCGCGGCGTCATCAATCCGCGCGGCCGCGATTGCATGGCGTTGGTCGCGGCCTGCGCTTTGAGGTCGCGCCAGAGCGCGTCGACGCTTGCGTATTCGAGCGTGACCACTTCCATGTCCATCACGGGATCTGCGAAACCCGCATGCACGAGCATGTCGCCGATGTCGTGCAAATCGGTGAAGCGCTGCACGCGTTCATCGGGTACGACGTTCGCCCACGTCAGTGCGCGACGCAGCTCGATCAGCGTGTCGGGCCCCGGCGCGGTGAACATCATCACGCCGCCGACTTTAAGCACGCGATTCCATTCGGCGAACAGCGCTGGTAAATCGTTCGCCCACTGCAACGCAAAATTGCTCCAGAGCACGTCCGCATGTTCGCGAGCAAACGGCAACGTGGTCATGTCGGCGACGACGCCGCGCGCGTGACCCGCGGGCGTTGCGTTTTTTCGAGACAGACCAAAGCGCTCCAGCCAGTTTGCTTTCGGCGCATCCACCACCGGCGCTGCACGCGAAACCATCGCCGCCGATTGATCGATGGCAACGATTTCTGCGTCGGCAAATCGCGCCGCGAGCGCCCCTGTGTGCGTGCCCGGCCCGCAGCCGACATCGAGCACTACGGCTGGCGACAAACGCATGACATCGAAGCGCTCTAGCAACCGGTTGCCCACTTCGCGTTGCACCACGGCAGCGTCGACGTATGTCGCGACCGCGCGATCAAAGCGCGTACGAACGAGCTCCGTGTTGAGCAATTCAGGTGTGCTCATCGTGGAGAGGCTTTCTGCAAATGTGCGAGCAACGCCTGCGCCGTCGCTTCGGGGTCGGTCAGGTGAGGAACGTGCGCGGAGTGCGGCAGATCGATGTGCGTGCCGCCCGTCGCAGCGGCGAGCCACGCGCTCGATTGGCTGTAACTCAGACGATCTAAGCGCCCGGAAATGGCAAGCACCGGTGCGCGAATGTGCGTAATTTCCGCGCGCAAATCCACGTCCGAAGTGAGCGCGATGCCGTCGTCGAGCGCGATGTGAGAAACCGGGGGCCGCGCCGTGCCAAGCTTCGCAAGCTCCGTCGCAAGCGGAGCATATTTCGCGGCCATGTTGAGTTCAAAAAACTGCGCAAGTGTGCCGGCGTAATCGCGACGCAAGCCGCTACGCAGAAGTTCCAGCGCGTGTGGCGTTGTCGCGTGCATCCAATCATCCGCGCGCAAGAAACGCGGTGACGACGCGAGCGTCGTGAGGTGCGAAATCGCTTCGGGGAAATCAATCGCCATTCGCTGCGCCACGGCACCACCCAACGACCAGCCGGCCACGGCGTAGCGCGGCGCAACGGCGCGCATCGACTGCGCCACCGCTGCGGCCATCGTTGGCAGCGTAAACGGCGACACTTCCGGGCTCAAGCCGTGACCCGGAAGATCGATCAAGTGCACGCGGCAATGCGGCGTCAGTAGCGGCAACCACGGTCGAAAAAATTCGCTGTGCAAGCCCCAACCGTGCAGCAACACAAGATCTACACCTGCGCCGATGCTCTCAACGGGCAGCATAGGCAAGGCAGGCAACGCTAGATCAAACGCGTCAGGTGGCGGCATGGGAAAATTTACGCGGACTGCGAACAAAGGCGAGAACCCAAATTTTATTGCGTAAGCTCTACGGCGCGAACACGGACACGATGGCGGGAGCGCATGTGCCTGAAGTCACGTCGTTGCAACCACGGGCCATCAGTGCTGCGCGCGCCACGTTGCAGCGCATCGTTGCACGTGCCCTCCCACAGCCGTGTTTCTTCTGCGGCGACAGCAGCGCTGACGCTGTGTGTGAGCCCTGTGTCCACGAGCTTGCGCGCATTCCGCCACAGGCGTGTCCGCGTTGCCAGCTGCCGGCGGCTAACGGACAAGTCTGTGGCCGCTGCATAAAACGACCTCCTGTGTGGCAGCGTTTGCAGGCGCTGTGGGTGTACGACTTTCCAACCAGCGACGCGATTGTTGCAATCAAGTATCGGCACGCGTTTTCGCTCTGTCACTGGGTTGCGACACAGTGCGAATCATGGCCGTACTCGGCGACGGCGACGCTAATGCCCGTTCCGCTTGCTGCGGGACGGCTGCAGTTTCGCGGTTACAACCAATCTGAATTGATCGCACGCGAAATCGGAAAGCGCTTTGGTTTGCGCACGGATGCAGACGCACTGGTTCGAATTCGTGAAACCGAGATTCAACAGCAGCTTGATCTGGTCGGGCGGCGGCGCAATGTGCGTCAGGCCTTCGCAGCGACGCGTTCACTCGCAGGAGAATCGGTCGTGTTGATCGACGACGTGCTCACCAGCGGATCGACGCTCAACGAACTCGCCCGAGCGGCATACGCGGCGGGCGCGGATCGCGTGGACGCCTTTGTACTGGCCCGCGTGCAACCGCTACGTGCGCGCGAGCGAATTACGCCTTTCAAAAAATCAGTCGCCTAAGCCAAGCAAAGCCAGGCGAAGCCACGCAAAGCGACCCAAGCCATTTCTATGATTCATGTCGTTCTAGTCGAACCCGAAATTCCGCCCAACACGGGTAACGTCATTCGCCTGTGCGCCAACACCGGGGCGACGCTTCATCTGGTGCGTCCGCTCGGCTTCCCGCTGGAAGACGCACGCATGCGCCGCGCGGGTCTCGACTATCACGAGTACGCGACGATGCAAGTGCATGACGATTGGACCGCATGCAAAGCGGCGCTCGCGCTACTCGGCGTGACGCGTATGTTCGCCATTGAAACCTGCGGCACGCGTGCGCCGCACGACGTGACGCTCGCGCGCAACGATGCGTTTGTGTTTGGCTCGGAAACGAAAGGGCTGTCTGCCACCGTGCTTGAAGATTTTTCAGCGGAACAGCAATTGAGATTGCCGATGAGGCCCGCGATTCGTAGTTTGAATTTATCGAATTCGGTCGCGGTGACGGTGTATGAGGCGTGGCGGCAATTGGGCTTTGAAGGGGCGGGCGTTTAGATGCGCGAGATCAGCACAAAAAACGGCCCCGAAGGGCCGTTTTTCTTCGGGCGAGCGAAAGACTACGCCGCCTTCTTGTCCATGTCTCGCAACTCGCGTCGCAGAATTTTTCCGACGGGAGTCTTCGGTAAATCCGCGCGGAACACGATGTATTTCGGCTTCTTGTAACCCGCGAGATTGGCTTCGCAATAATCGCGCACTTGTTGCTCGGTGAGGTTCGGGTCTTTCTTGACGACAAACACTTTCACGGCTTCGCCTGATTTGTCGTCAGGCACGCCGATCACCGCGCATTCCATCACGCCGGGGCAGCTCGCGACGACATCTTCGACTTCGTTTGGATACACGTTGAAGCCCGAAACGAGCACCATGTCTTTCTTGCGGTCCACGATCTTCACGTAACCGCGCTCATCCATGACGCCGATGTCGCCGGACTTGAAGTAACCGTCGGCCGAGAAGACTTTGGCCGTTTCGTCGTCGCGCTGCCAATAGCCCGCCATGACCTGCGGGCCTTTGATGCATATTTCACCTGGCTCGCCCATCTTCACGGGGTTGTTGTCGTCATCGCGAATCGCGATTTCGGTAGACGGCAGTGGCATCCCGATGGTGCCCGAGTATGCGTCCGTATCAGTCGGGTTGCAGGTCGCAGATGGTGAAGTCTCCGAGAGTCCGTAGCCTTCAACAATCGGGCAGCCCGTCGCGGCGAGCCACTTGTCAGCGACGGCCTTTTGCACGGCCATGCCGCCGCCGTTGGCAACGCGCAAGTCAGAGACGTCTAGCTCTTTAAATGTGGGGTCGTTGACCAGCGCGTTGTAGAGCGTGTTGACCGCAGGGAACATATGCAGCTTGAAGCCTTTGAGCGCTTTGATGGTGCCCGGAATGTCGCGCGGATTCGGAATCAAAATTGATTGCCCGCCGGTGCGCAACACCAGCAGATAACAAATCGTGAACGCGAAGATGTGATAGAGCGGCAGCGCGCAGACCGTAGTCATCTGCTCCGGCGGTTTCGGCTTCTTCGGGTTGTTCAGCGCGGGCTGCATCCAGGCTTCGGATTGCAACACGTTGGCGATGATGTTGCGGTGAAGTAGCGTTGCGCCTTTCGATACGCCCGTGGTGCCGCCCGTGTATTGCAACACGGCGGGGTCGTCAAACTTCGCCTTCGATGGCGACAGCGCGAGCGGTTTGCCCTTCGCCATCGCGTCGTTAAATTTCACGGCGGTGGGCAGCGAAAACGCGGGCACCATTTTCTTTTTGTTGCGCACGACGTAGTTAACAATCGCGCCTTTCAAAAAGCCCATCATGTCGCCCATTGATGCGAGCACGATGTGCTTGACTGGCGTCTTGTCGACCACCTGTTGCAGCGTCGCGGCGAAGTTTTCGAGAATGATGATGGCTTTCGCGCCGGAGTCCTTGAGCTGGTGCTCGAGCTCGCGTGGCGTGTAGAGCGGGTTCACGTTCACGGCAACGAAGCCGGCACGCAGTACCGCCGCAACCGCAACCGGATACTGCAACACGTTGGGCATCATGCAGGCCACGCGGTCGCCTTGTTGCAAACCGAGGCTCTGTAAATATGCGCCGAGCGCACGTGAGTACTCGTCGACTTCTGCGTAAGTGATCGTCTTGCCCATGCAGCTAAACGCGGGACGCGAGGCGTACTTTTGGAAGCTCTCTTCGAGGAGCTGAACGATCGAGGCGTACTGATCGAATTTGATCGTTGCTGGCACGCCAGCGG
>Ga0209717_1005049_pt1 | contig 10606 bp, 10 predicted proteins | sample AD_UKC048_MetaG_FD_184418 | JGI IMG/M metagenome (GOLD analysis project Ga0209717, IMG submission 184418) | Active sludge microbial communities of municipal wastewater-treating anaerobic digesters from USA - AD_UKC048_MetaG (SPAdes) (version 2) | ecosystem: Engineered > Bioreactor > Anaerobic >... | reverse complement strand
TTAGGATTCGGTACCAAAGAAGAACTTATTAGAATATTAAGCAATTCAAAAAAATGGTATCCTGGTGAAGAAAATGGAAAAAAAAGGAATTGTAAATTCCAATTATCTCTTACAATCAAACCAAATATTGTCAAAAAAACATTCTTCACAACGAAAACAGCCTCCAAAATTGACACTATAGAAATTAAACGAATTACCAAATACGAACACGATTAATTTAACACAAAAACCTAAAATTAAATTAAAGCACAATTCCTCCCTTCTTTACTAGTAAAATACTTTTTTCTGTCAAAACTTGCAAATCTCTTATGGTAGTTGCTATAGAAACAGCGTTACTTTGAATCATAAATTCATTAATCACCTCAAAAAACATCAAATTTTGAGGCAATTAACTCCATTATTCGCCTCACTTTTCAATTTAGGTAAGTTTTCGAATGCTATTCCAGTTCAAAACACAATTTGTTGCACACATTCAAAATCGTAATTAAATATAAAAACCGTAAATTCGCTTTTTAAATTACAATGAAAAGCAACTTACTTCAACACATCAATAGAACAAGCGATTTACTAAACCGCTTGATTTATAAATACTAATTTACTTTAAACTTTACTTTTTATGCTTTTCAATAAAAAGTTTGTATTTATCTAGATTTGTTATTGTGTCCTCTTTTAGTTCAAATATAATTTCATGACTCGGGACAGAATTCCCTTCAACGATTTGAGGATTATACAAAGCTCTTATTTTTTTTACCTTCATTTTTTTATTAGTATCTAATTCTTTAGACAAGGTATGTACTACCTCTTTCATTTGGTTGGTATAATAGACAAAGGTTGTGTCGGGGTAAGTGTAATCTTTTTTTTCCTTGCATTTGTATTTTTCAATTAAGGTATAGTTGCCTTGAGTAGTAATAGAACTTAATAAAATGTGGTTCTCCAATTTATTAAATATTGAATATCCTCCAAAAGCCCTTTTATTTAAAAAAGAATCTACTGCTACTTTCCTGCCATTAACAACATTTAATGAATCATAGTAATAACCATAAAACTCCTTTTTTGCAAATAACAAATATCTATGTCGTATTTCTCTTTTTACTATCACTGAAGAATTGTGTAATGTATCTAAATTATGCGATGTATATACATCAGATAATTCATATAAAATTTGATTTTTGAAGTATACAATCCCTATACTATCTTTATAATTAACAAATTCATTATTGTTTGTAAATAAAGGAAGACTAGATATAAATTTTATCCGTGTTATATCATTTTGAAATTTGTTTTTTGACTTAGTATAGGAAGTTAAAAACATAAAAAAAACTAGGGTAGCCAGCAGTGCTACCCATTTTGTTTTGAAAAAATTATTTTTTATCATTTATATTAAAATTATGATCAGAAAGAAATATCATTTCACTTGTCGCAGGAGATAATCCTTCACAAACCAGAGAAAATTTGACACTATAATTTATTGCCATAATAGCATTGTATTTGCCAATTTCGGGCATAGTGCGCCCCTCTACAAAAGAAATATCAACTAAAACAACCTTTCCGGAAGAAAGACAATTATTATGAGTTAAACTGACCCATTCCCATTGCAAATTTGGATCTGAATTAATAACCTTTTTATGCGTTCCTGTTTCATAGGAAATAATCTTATAAGTTGAACAATTAAAAATTTCCCAAGAATAATATGCAGTTCGAGTGTTTAAATTTTCAGGACTTATTGTTGCACTCAATAAATTTGAGGTTGAAAATGCATTATCAGTGATGCCTTTAAGAGAAGCTTCACATACTGCTTTAGGATCACTAGTTGCGCTTCCTGATCCACCACCTGTTCCTCCTCCACTTCCATAGAATATTTCGCCACCACCTGACCCAGGTGCTTCATAACAATATACGAGAGAAATTTTATGAAATTCATTGAATTCATCTAAATAACCATAATATACACAAGTTAGTTCTGCTGGTGCTAATTTATTTGACAATGGTTTTGAAACCAGTTTTAAATCTTGATATTTATCAAAATCTGTAATTTCATTTTTAGAATTTAGAACTGTTACATAACCATTAAAACCCGTATTGAGTTTATAAAAATTAAAAGCTTTGCTTTTACTGTCAAAAGTTTTTTCATTTGTAGTAATCAATACGTGATATGCTTTATATCTCTCTTTTTCGTCTGGAATAAACATAAGTCTATGATATGTTTTAAGTGATTTTTCATCGCCAACTTTCGCCTCAAAATTACCTTTAAGTGTCAGTGGAACTTCTACTATTGTTCCTTTATCGCCATTAGTTAATATAGCATTATTCCAATCTAAAGCATTTATATAATCTAACACTTTTAAATTTGGTTTGCTTGTATCAAACCATATTTTGGCATTTACCAGTGATGAGTCTTGATTTGGTAAATCAAGATTTTCAGTTGCACAACTTGTAAGCATAACAAATACAACAAGAACTTTTACAATGGTTTTCAATTTTTTTTTCATAATTTATTGGGTTAAAGTTAGGTTTTTTAAGACATAAAACATTATTGTTTTTAAGTCCTTTCAAAATTTCAGTAAACATATATCTTCCTGAATTGGTGTTGTTACAGTTTTACTGCACATTCTGTTAATGAAACGTTAAATTTTTTGTTCCTTATTTAGATTTTCAAGTCAATAATTCTCAATATAAAAACCGTAAATTCGCTTTTTAAATTACAATGAAAAGCAACTTACTTCAACACATCAACAATCCAACCGATTTACTAAACCGCTTGATTTATCAAAACTAATTTACTTTAAACTTTACTTTTTATGTTTTTCAATAAAAAGTTTGTATTGTTCTAGATTTGTAACTGTATCCTCTTTTAATTCAAACATAATTTCATAGTTCGGAACAGAAATGCCCTTAAAGACTTTAGGATTATACAAAGCTCTTATTTTTTTTACCTTCATTTTTTTATTCTCATCTAAATCTTTAGATAAGGTATGCTCAACCTCTTTCATTTTGCGGGTATAATGTACAATTGTTGTATCTGGATATGTTTCATCCTTTTTTACCTTACATTTGTATTTTTCAATTAAGGAATAATTGCCTTGAGTTTTAATAGAACTCAATAAAATGTGGTCTTCCAATTTATTAAATATTGACTGTCCCCTAAAGGCTCGACAACTTAAGAGTGAATCGACTGCCATTGTTTTGTAAATATTCGAGTTTATCGAATCATAGTATCTGCCATAAAAATCATTTTTATTATACAGAAAGTAACTATATTTAATCCATTGCCGAAATGAAGTTGTATCTCCTGAATTTTGAGAACTCCAATGAAGCGGAAATTCATACAAAATATGATTCTTGTAATAAATAATACCAACACTATCTCTAAGATAAACAAATTTTTTATTGTCCTTAAAATAAGGAAGGCTAGATATTAAGTATATTTTAGATATGGTATCGCTTTTTCTTTTTACGGAACAAGCTATAAGTAAAGAAAAAACAAAGATAATAATTACTATCATCCTTGTTTTTTTACTAGTTTTAATTTTCTTAATCATTTATATTAAAAATATGATTTGCAGGATATGTACGTTCATCTGAAAGTGGAAATCCCTCACAAGCAAGAGAAAATTTAACACTATAATTCAAATTCATTATAGCAGTGTATTTACCTATTGTGGCAAGATTAGAAATGTCCATATAAGACATAGCAAATCCAACAACAATGCCTGAGGAGGCAATATTATTATGAGTTAAACTTACCCATTCCCATTGTAAATTTGGGTCTAAATTATATACTTTTTTATGCATTCCTGTTTCAAAGGAAGACAAGCTATAACCTAAACATTTAAAAATTTTCCATTCATACTGTACATCTCTAGTGTTTGAATTCACTAATCTTGATTTCGAAGTTACAAAATCTGAGGTTGAAAATGCCTGACTAGTAATATCTGAGAGCGTAGCTTCACATAATGCTGTAGCATTGTTAGTTGCTGCACTACCCGATCCACCTCCTGTTCCTCCTGGATTTGTAGTGAAAATTTCACCACCCCCTGAACCTGGAATTTCATAACAATATAGTAGGGAAATCTTATGAAATATACCCTCTTCCATATAACCATAATATACGCACATAAGTTCAGCGGGAGCTAATTTATGAGACAATGGTTTTGATTCCAATTTTAAATCTTGATTATTATCAAAATCTGCAATTTCATTTTTAGAATTTAGAACCGCTAAATAGCCGTTAAAACCCTTATTAAGCCTATAAAAATTAAATTCCTTGCTTGTGCTGTCAAATGTTTTATCATTTGTTGTAATCAATACGTGATATGCTTTGTATCTCTCTTTTTCATCAGGAATAAACATTAGCCTATGGTAGGTTTTAAGTGATTTTTCATCTCCAACTTTCGCCTCAAAATTACCTTTAAGTGTCAGTGGAACTTCTACTATTGTTCCTTTATCGCCATTAGTTAATATAGCATTATTCCAATCTAAAGCATTTGTATAATCTAACACTTTTAAATTTGGTTTGCTTGTATCAAACCAAATTTTGGCATTTACCAGTGATGAGTCTTGATTTGGTAAATCAAGATTTTCAGTTGCACAACTTGTAAGCATAACAAATACAACAAGAACTTTTACAATGGTTTTCAATTTTTTTTCATAATTTATTGGGTTAAAGTTAGGTTTTTTAAGGCATAAAACATTATTGTTTTTAAGTCCTTTCAAAATTTCAGTAAACATATATCTTCCTGAATTGGTGTTGTTACAGTTTTACTGCACATTCTGTTAATGAAACGTTAAATTTTTTGTTCCGTATTTAGTTTTTCAAGTCAATAATTCTCAATATAAAAAACCGTAAATTCGCTTTTTAAATTACAATGAAAAGCAACTTACTTCAACACATCAACAATCCAACCGATTTAAGCCAACTCGACGGAGCTCAACTTCCTCAAGTTGCACAGGAATTGCGTGATTTCATTATTGATATTGTCTCCGTAAAAGAAGGACATTTGGGTGCTAGTCTTGGCGTTGTTGAACTTACCATTGCTTTGCATTATGTATTTAACACTCCCGAAGATTTATTGATTTGGGATGTAGGGCATCAAGCTTACGGACACAAAATATTAACCGAAAGAAGAGAAAATTTTCATACCAATCGCCAACTTAACGGAATTTCTGGATTTCCAAAACGTAGCGAAAGTGTTTATGATGCTTTTGGCGTAGGACATTCTTCGACTTCTATTTCGGCTGCTTTGGGAATGGCGATAGCCTCCAATTTAAAAGGAGATTTTGATAAACATCATATCGCCGTAATCGGTGATGCTTCGATTGCATCGGGTATGGCATTCGAAGGATTGAATCACGCAGGAGTCACCGATGCTAATTTATTGGTTATCCTCAACGACAACGCCATCGGGATTGATCCAAGCGTGGGTGCTTTGAAAAATTATCTCACTGCTGTGAAAGAAGGAAAAAATCCAAGAAAAAATAATATGATTCGGTCTTTGAATTTTGATTATTCAGGGCCTATTGACGGACACGATATTTTTGCTGTTATCAAAGAATTAAAACGGCTAAAAAAAGTAAAAGGCCCAAAATTCCTTCACGTTATTACCACAAAAGGAAAAGGGTTACAACAAGCCGAAGAAGACCAAGTAAAATACCACGCACCAGGAAAGTTTGATGCTTTAACTGGGGAAATTCATCCAAAATCGGAAGAGAATTTGCCTCCAAAATATCAAGATGTTTTTGGTTTGACGCTTTTAGATTTAGCTAAAGCCAATGAAAAAATTGTTGGAATTACACCGGCAATGCCATCGGGAAGTTCATTGAAATTTATGATGGACGCTTTTCCAAAACGCGCCTTCGATGTTGGAATCGCCGAGCAACACGCCGTTACACTCTCAGCAGGAATGGCAACACAAGGAATGGTAGTTTTTTGCAATATTTACTCCACTTTTTTACAGCGTGGGTACGACCAAGTCATTCATGACGTGGCTTTACAGAATTTGCCTGTGATTTTTTGTTTGGACAGAGCAGGATTAGTTGGCGAAGACGGAGCGACGCATCATGGCATTTTCGATTTGGCTTATTTGCGTTGTATTCCCAATATGATTGTGTATTCGCCATTGAATGAAATCGCATTGAGAAACATTTTATATACTGCTCAATTAGGATTAAATCATCCCATAGCAATTCGTTATCCAAGAGGTCGTGGTCAAATTGTGGATTGGCAAAAACCGTTTCAAAAAATTGAAATTGGAAAAGCAAATTGCCTTAAAGAAGGAACAAAAGTGGCGATTCTATCCAACGGAACTATTGGCAATAACGTGATTTTGGCATTAGATGCGATACATCATCCCGAAAATTTTGCGCATTACGATTTTGCTTTTGTAAAACCGCTTGACGAAAATTTATTGCACACTATTTTTAGGTCATTCAAAAACATTATTGCCGTTGAAGAAGGTGTTGTAAAAGGTGGTTTTGGAAGTGCTATTCTTGAGTTTTCTGCACAAAACAATTATAAGTCAAACATAAAAATTCTTGGAATCCCAGATGAATTTATTGAACAAGGAACTGTTGATGAACTACAACAATATTGCAAAATTGACGTTAGTAGCTTGTCGATCATTTTTTCGAGTTATTAAAATTAATTATTTTTGCCCTTTCAAACATAATAAATTATTATGAAATTACTTCACAACCTCTTAATCCTATTTTCTATCACAATTTGCACAAATTGTTATTCTCAAGATTTTCCAATTGAACCAATAGTCATAGAAATAAAACCTGTAACAGCAGTTGCAACCGCAACAATAACAGCAACAAGAAAAATAAAAACAGGACTTCCTTTGCCTATATTTCCTGTATCTGCTTGGGCAAAAAAAAATACGATTGGTTTTGACCTTAACGAAATTGCATTTGTAAATTGGAATGCGGGTGGAGTTAGCTCCATTTCAGGCTTATTCAAAGGGAATTTCACCAGAGTTTATACAACAGAAAAAAGCAAATGGGTGAATGAACTAATCGTTAAATACGGTATTAACAAGCAAGATGGCCAATCAATAAGAAAATCGGATGATGAATTTAGAATTAATTCAACCTTTGGTTATAGAAATAGCGAATCTTCAAATTGGTACCATTCAGCAAAATTCAATTTTAACACTCAGTTTTCCAATGGTTACAAATATCCAGATACTGAGAACGCCATTTCAAAACCATTTGCACCAGCTTATACTTTCTTAGGTGCGGGTGCCGATTATTTCGACAAAGCAAAGAAATTTGACGTCTATATTTCGCCAATTACCTTGAAAAGCACTTTGGTATTAGACCAAACTTTGGCCGACAAAGGTGCTTTTGGTGTAACGAAAGCAACCTATGATGAAGAAGGAAATATGCTTTCTAGAGGGAAACAATCCAAAAACGAGTTTGGGTTTTTGGTAACCAACTACTATAAAAAAGAAGTTTGGAAAAACATCACTTTGGAAAACCGACTGAGTCTTTACTCTGATTACATTAACAATTTTGGGAATATTGATGTAGAATGGAAATTGCAATTTGACTTGGTTGTAAATGAATATGTCAGTGCCAACATTGGAGCACACGCGATTTATGACGATGATGTTAAAACCTATGAAGAAATTGATGGAGTTAAAGTTGCGGGAGGTCCAACATTACAATTAAAACAATCCCTTGGCATTGGTATGGTTTATGTTTTTTAAAAAATCAGCTGGTTTTTCTGCCATTGATTGTTTCGTATAATTCCAAAGCATTTCCGTCTGTCAAAAGGGAAACATAATGACAAATGTGTAAAAGCCTTTGGTACAAATCCTCTTTTTCTTCCAGAAATTTTTCGGGTAACATTTTCAACAATAATTTGTCATAATTAGAGGAATTACCATCAAATTTATTATTGAAAGCCGTGATGAATTTATCCAATAAGGTTTGTATAATTTGATAACCAACAATTTCTTTTTCGATGACTTCTCGGCTTTGATAAATATTTTTGACACTCAATTTGATAATGTCGTCCATTTGAACTTTATACTTGCTTTTGTCCGTCAAAGCGTAAGGAAATCTTCCCTCCAAAATAGCTTCTTCGTTTTCGATAAAAACTTTCACCGCATCATTTATTAAACTCCCTATTGCCAATGCTCTGAGGTAACTTATCCTGTCTTCTTTGGTAGTTAACGAATTATATTTAGAAGAATCTATGCTGTCTTTGACTAATTTTATTAAATATTCCAAAGCAAAATCCTCGGAAACCAAACCTAAATTTATACCATCTTCAAAGTCGATAATCGTATAACAAATATCGTCGGCAGCTTCGACCAAATAGGCTAGGGGATGTCTTTCGAAACCAATGTCGTTGCCATCTTTGTTTGGAATCATTCCCAATTCAGCTGCTATCTCCTGGAAAAATGCTGCATCTGATTGAAAGAATCCATATTTTTTGTCGGCAATGTTTGAGGTTGGTTTTTTGGGTAAACTTTCCTTTGGATATTTCAAAAAAGCTCCTAGTGTTGCATACGAAATTCTCAATCCGCCTTCAATTCCTGGACGACTTGCTGTAAGAACCGAAAAACCATTGGCATTTCCTTCAAAATCGATTAAATCTTGCCATTCTTTAGCCGAAAGTTGGTCTTTGTATTGTTGCCCTTTTCCAATGGAAAAATATTCACCAATGGCTTTTTCACCCGAATGACCAAAAGGTGGATTCCCAATATCGTGTGCCAAGGAAGCTGCGGCAACAATTGCTCCAAAATCATTGGCTTGAAAGCCGTGAATTGCTTTTAGATGTGGATATTTTTCGATGATTTTTTTTCCAACTAATCTTCCGATGGAACGACCAACAACTGAAACTTCTAAACTATGCGTCAATCGAGTATGCACAAAATCAGTTTTCGAAAGTGGAATAACCTGTGTTTTATCCTGTAAACTTCTGAAAGCTGAGGAGAATATAATTCGATCATAATCTACTTCGAAGCCTAAACGCGTGTCGTCTTGCTCAATTCGTAATCTTTTGCTCGTGTCGCCTTGACGCTTTAGTGATAAAAGTTGTTCCCAGTTCATTTTGTGATTTCTGTTTGAAGATTAGTGTTTTTTGATTAGATAAGATTGGGAATATATTTATAAGTGGAGTCTTTTCGACCAATTTTTTGGAGAACGAGAAGTATGGAAAACGCCAATAACGGTTATTTGATTTTCAATAAATACATAATGAATTCCATAGGGAAAGCGAGAAATAAATCTAATTTTAACTTGTTTGTGCCTTTTTTGAAATGCTTCAGGATTTCTTAAAACCTCTTCAATCCCGGCTTCTAAACAAAGTTCAAAATCATACGAAAGACCTAATCTTTGTTCTTCATACCATAATATGGCAGCTTCAATGTCAAATAATGCAACTTTAGTAAATTGTATTTTATGCATTTCGGATTGACTTCAAATAGCTTTTTACCTCATCCCAAGAATATAATTCTGTTTTTCCTTCTTCTAAATTTTTTAATCGAATATCTAATTCTTTTTTTAATTCATCAGATATTTCTAATTCTTTTTTAGAAATACTATCCCATAATTGTTCGGCAAGAACAATTTTCTCCGCATTGCTATATTTAGATAAATTCTTGATTTCCATTATTAGGTTTTTATGAGTTCGATTATACAAATTTACATGATTATTCTTTTATCTGTTTCGCCTTGACGTCGAAGTGATAAAAGTTGTTCCCAGTTCATTGTGCTGTTTTAGATGTAGCGAATATAACAAAAAGGAGTTGCATTAAATAAAAACAACTATCAAAATGATGACAAAATCTATTCTCTTGGTTTTTTTAAGGAAATAGAATAGCTCCTTTTTTATGATTGAACTCATGTTTTCGTACGACATAAGTATCCGAAAATAAATCGTGCAATCCCCTAAAATCACCCCATAAAAAAGTAATGCCTTCAAGAGGAATAAATCGGGAAAGTGTTCGAATGAAAATCAGGTGTGTTTTTGGTCTAGAGCCGTTTTTTGTTACCACAATTGTTTGTGTAAAATACTTAGCAAAAGTTCTTGAAAAATACGTTTCTGTCAAAAAGTAGTAAAAAAACAGTATTAAAATCCAAAAAAGAAATTTCTCAAGAGTTGTAGTCGATTCAATCCAATTAGACAATTCATAATTATTGGTAACATCTCCTATGATGATTACGGTTGTTCCAATACTAGCCAAAATAATATGGACAATCAACAAATCGAGAAGGCAATTTATAAAACGCTGCCCTCGTGTTGCCCACAAATCATCTGTAACGGTGAATTCTGTATTTTTCATTTTGAAGTTTTTTATAAAGATGAAAAATGCTTTTATAAAGATAACTCCCTCAAATATAGTGAAATTAAGTGAAATAATTCAGGTTTTAATGTTGTTTTTTACCTCTGAATTTACTCTTCATTTCTAATTAATACCTTCTTATATACGAATGTTTTTAGGTGGCAATGCTCATTGATTTATTTATTAACCCGTTGGGTGTAATTAAATTATTTGATTTTTAATATTATTTATTGGTCTATCAAAGATAAATTTATTGATATATTGAACCAATGTTAATGCTGTAATTTTAGCTAAGATTCTTGTTTTAAAAC
>Ga0209717_1005045_pt1 | contig 10615 bp, 12 predicted proteins | sample AD_UKC048_MetaG_FD_184418 | JGI IMG/M metagenome (GOLD analysis project Ga0209717, IMG submission 184418) | Active sludge microbial communities of municipal wastewater-treating anaerobic digesters from USA - AD_UKC048_MetaG (SPAdes) (version 2) | ecosystem: Engineered > Bioreactor > Anaerobic >... | reverse complement strand
GTTATTTTCTTATTCATCCAAACTTATGTTATGCGAGTACTTTGTATCGACAATCTCCATCCCCTGCAACCTGACGGTTTACGTCCCACTGATAAAATCCGGGAAGGGGAGGTTTATCATGTGGTGGAACAAATAACGATTGGTGAACACCTGTTTTTCCTGCTGGCTGAAAAACTTAAAGCCACACGGGCGGTATTATATAAAGCCACCCGTTTCCTGCCCTGTATGGGGGAGGGGGAAGTGGCCGCTCTGCCACCTGAGTTGCTGCCCATCCTGGAAAAATCCCCGCAATTTTAATTTTTTTCAGTTTTCTGCCAGACCTCCAATAGACGGCGGTCTGCCCTTGTTTTTTTGTATCGTAAATAAATACCGAATGCAAAAGCACCAATTCAGCACTACCGTTATTACGAGGGAAACCAATCCTGCCAGCGGGGTTAGTCTTACCCTGGAAGAACAACTCAGCTTGCAGGATGCCATGCAGCCAGCCTGCCGTAGTCTCGTATCCCTCGTACGGCTCGGCTACTATTTCCGGTATCATACAGGAAGTTTCCTGGCACTCTGGAACGAGTACTGGGGGGCCAGTGCTGAATTTGAGCTGGAAGTATTGCGTGTCCATCTCCGTGAAGTCCCGTTTTTAAAACAAACCCTTGAACAACACCGTTCGAACATTTACAAGTATATGGAGCAACTCACGCTCTTATCCAAAATGGTTCAGTCCGATGCCGCAGGCGATATCCGCCTCGGCTGGGGCGGTGACATGTACTACCGTATCCTTCGCAATCATTATCCGGATGAATGGTGCTGGTTGCTGCACGCTTATGCGCATCCGGATGCAGAAGAAAGAGAAGCCGAACTCATGCTCCGCCGCGGCAAACATTGACTGGAATTACCAGATTCAATTCCTCAGGAGGGGCTGTTGTCCGAAGCATCGGACTACGAACTGCGAACTACTAACTACTAACTGATTCTTGTTACCTTTGTCCAAACATCAGCCATTTGCAGCCTGTTCTCCTCATCACTCCTCCATTCACCCAGTTAAATACGCCTTACCCGGCGACCGCGTACCTCAAAGGATTTTTTAATACCAGGGGTATTCCGTCAATACACGCAGACCTCGGAATTGAAGTAACCCTGATTGTTTTTTCAAAAAACGGGTTGGAAAAATTATTCACGGAAATTGAAAACAGGGGAGGTGAACATTCAGCCAATATCGAACGGATCCTTGCTATGAAGAGGGATTATATCCGAACAATTGATGAGGTGGTGCTCTTCCTGCAGGGTAAACAAAATACCCTGGCCCATTTAATCAGCGGCCGGAATTTTCTGCCCGAAGCCAGCCGCTTTGCCCACGCCGAAGAACTCAAATGGGCTTTCGGCTCAATGGGAATTCAGGATAAGGCTAAATACCTGGCCACGATGTACCTGGAGGATCTGAGTGATCTGATCAAGGAAACCGTGGATGAGCATTTCGGCTTCAGTCGCTATGCGGAAAGCCTGGGCCGGTCAGCCAGCAGCTTTGATGATTTGTATGCTGCCTTAAAAGCACCTTACACTTACCTGGATACCGTACTCATTACTATCCTGAAGGAAAAGATGGAAAAAGTCCGGCCTTCCATGCTGGCGATCTCCGTGCCTTTTCCGGGAAATCTCTATACTTCTCTTCGCTGTGGACAATGGGTAAAAGAACATTACCCGGAATGTAAAGTAGCCATGGGCGGAGGTTTTGCCAATACCGAACTTCGTTCTCTCAGCGATCCGAGGGTGTTTGAATTTTATGATTTTATCACTTTGGATGACGGGGAAGCCCCGCTGGAACAATTATGGCAACATATACAAGGTCATATATCAAAAGATGAACTGAAGCGTACTTTCACACTTGAGAAAGGGAAAGTGGTTTATCTCAACAACAAAAGCTGTACGGATTACAAACATGGGCAGGTAGGTACTCCTGATTACAGCGACCTGCTGCTGGATAAATACATCTCCGCGATCGAAGTGGTGAATCCGATGCACAGTCTGTGGAGCGATGGCCGCTGGAACAAGCTTACCATGGCCCATGGATGTTACTGGGGCAAATGCACGTTTTGTGACATCTCCCTTGACTATATAAAAAATTACGAACCCATTGCGGCCTCTTTATTGGTTGACCGCATGGAAGAAATGGTTGCGCAGACCGGGCAGAACGGATTTCATTTTGTGGATGAAGCGGCACCGCCTTCTCTTATGAAATCACTGGCTATTGAAATTATCCGCCGCGGACTGGTGGTCAGCTGGTGGACCAATGTACGCTTTGAAAAAAGCTTTACGCTTGATCTTTGTTTGCTGTTAAAGGCCTCCGGTTGTATCGCTGTCAGCGGTGGACTGGAAGTAGCTTCTGACCGTTTATTAAAACTGATTGATAAAGGCATCACGGTTGCTCAGGTAGCGAAGGTCTGCCGCAACCTGACCGAATCCGGCATCATGGTACATGCGTACCTGATGTATGGTTTTCCAACACAAACCGAACAGGAAACCATTGACTCCCTGGAAATGGTCCGCCAGTTATTTGAAACCGGCGTATTGCAATCTGCCTTCTGGCATTTGTTTACCATGACGGCTCATAGTCCCATCGGACTGGATCCCGATAAATACAAGGTCCGTAAACAAAGCAGCGAGCTGGGCACATTTGCCAATAACGATGTTCCGCATATTGACCTTACAGGGGCCGATCATGAGATGTTTGGTTTCGGGCTGAAAAAGGCTTTGCTGAATTATATGCACGGCACTTGTTTTGATTTCTCACATGATAAATGGTTTGATTTCAAAGTGCCCAGAACCAGCATCGCCCCTGATTTTATTAAGAAGGCTATTGAAGAACCTGAACTGAATAGTAATCCCAATAGTCGTATACTATTTACCGGTAAACAACCCACTTCTGAAATTATCCAGAAGTCAAAAAAGGGTGCAAAATGGGAATTGATGTCGCTGAGTTTTCAGACGATTAAAGGCATACATACCATCAGCGTTGATCCAGATAAAGGCGCCTGGTTGTGTCAACTCCTGCCACAGCTACAGCTGGTTAATCCCAAAATAATGACACTCAAAGAAGTGATGGCCGATTATGAAAAAGCCGGTCTCGAAGATTTTGACTTGTTCTGGGACAATAAGCCGGTTAATGGATTGTGGAAGGCGGGGTTACTTCGGATATAAATGGGCGAGTGGTGAATGGGTAATGGGGAATGGGGAATATGGAGTGGGCACCCGACTGTTGAATTATTATGTACATTCAATCAAAAATACCTTCATCATGAAATCGGTTATCAAATTTGTTTGCACTTTAATATTCATTCTATCGCTTACTTCTCTTTCTGCCCAGACGGTTCAGGATCTGCAGAAACAACTGACAGAAATGAGCCGGCAACTGGCACAACTGAAAGCAGAACTGGCAGCGCTTAAGTCAGTGGTAGAGGTACAAGGTAATAACGTGGAAATTACAACTCAGGCCAATCGTCAGGATGTAGTGGGGGGTAATTATTCAATTACAACCGGAGCGGACATGGTCATTCAAACAGGCCGGAATTTTACTTTCACCGCGGCCAATACGGCCAATATTACGATTGGCGTGAATTTATCTGAAACCATCGGAACTAACAAGGCGCTTACCATCGGGAGAGATTATTCAGAAAGCATTGGAAATAACCGGTCAGTGAATATCGGAAGGGACCTCTTTGAAACGATTGGTCAGCATCGAACCTTAAATGTCACCAGAGACTTTTCTGAAACAAATGGACAAAACCGGGTGATGACTGTAGGCAAGGATTTTTCCGGAATTGTCAGCAGCCGTTACTTTATCAAAGTGGGCAAGGAACTGACCTTCGAAGCCGGCGACCAGATTGTTTTTAAAGTTGGCAGCGCGATGATCATTCTCAGAAAGAACGGTGATGTCGAGATCAAAGGAAATATGATCAACGTAAAAGGATCCGGCGATGTGCAGTTAAAAGGAACGAAGTTGTTGCAGGGGAACTAGGGATTTGGAATTGGGAAATAGGAAATGGGAATTGGGAAATAGGAAATAGGAAATAGGTATTGGGGAGAAAGAAGTCTGGCAGATTAAGAACAACATTCTTAGAATGGGCTGTTGACTACTAACTACTAACTTCTAACTACTATCTACTAACTACCTCTTTCTCCACAACCACGGTGCCACCGGCTCCTTCTCCGCCCACAAACCCTTTTTCGCCATCCGGGCTCGGTTCTCCAGCAGACTATATGTTGAATCAGCCGAGTACTTCTTATAATGCCAGGCCAGTCCGGCTTTTACCAGTTCGCGATTCAGGGTATCTCCATTAGGAATGATCACTTCTGCAATCAAGCGCTTGTTCCGGTCATATTGACCGCTATGCAAGAGCGTGATCATTTTCCCAAAACATTTTTCCGATGTGAATCCTTTGGCTTTTGTTCCATAGGGCTGGTTTTTTTCCGGACAATCGATATGGCCAAAACGAACCCGCTGAACTTTACCATTCAGGAGTACTTCGATGGTATCACCATCTTTAATCGCAATCACTTTTCCCGTCTCTTTTACAGGAAATAGAAACAGCCAGGAGAAAAGCAACAGTTGAATCGGATAGGTAAGCATGCTAATGTTATATATTGAATAACTAAGTATATGAGGGGATTATTGTGTGAAGCAACGGAAAGCGAGAGGCAAGAAGCTAGAAGCGAGAAGGGGGCTTTTTCTGCAGCCCTGAACTTTTATAGTCTCATAAAAAAAGACTCCCATTTCTTTGTGTCCTTTGCGGGATAATTTTGTATTCGTACGAGATTATTTCATGATCTCTTTCGCATTTGATTTACCCAAGGCCTCCACAGCCGCTATCGCGTCTGACGGCTTTTTTATTTGCCCACAAACTGGAGCAAGCTCCGTTTGCGGACAAATAAAAAAGCCTCCCAGCTATCGCTGAGAGGCCTTGTAGCCCGTACGAGATTCGAACTCGTATCACCACCGTGAAAGGGTGGTGTCCTAACCCTTAGACGAACGGGCCTCCTTTGCTAAAGCTACGGAGGCCGAAGGCCCCGAGCTTTCTTTGGTAAGTTTCTTTGCCTCGAGGGCGATGAGAAAAGGACATTCTCATCAGATTCTTACCGGAGGTTTTCCTTACAAACAGAATTTCAATGTTTTAACACTTCCTTTCTGTTTTTCAGGACGGCAAAGATAGGCCGATTCGGATTTCCTGCCAAATGTTTTTGACCCGGTTTTCCACAAATTTCAATCAGGTTCTCACCGGGTCAAAATCAACCTCCTTTTTGCCCCCCTTTTCCCGCCTATTGGTGTAACTTCGCCCCGCTAATAAAAAAACGGTGTTACCTGAGTACGACAGTCTTCTTTTACAGATTGTCAGCTTGAGTGAAGCGAAAGCCCGGCACCGGCGGCCCCAGGCCGAAAATTTATAACCTTAAAATTCTCACGCACTATGAGCACAATTAAAGTTGCTATCAATGGATTTGGCCGCATCGGTCGCCTGGCTTACCGCCAGATTTACAACATGGAAGGTATTGATGTAGTTGCGATCAACGATCTGACCAGTCCCAAAGTGCTTGCCCACCTCCTGAAATACGACAGCGCACAAGGCCGTTTTGACGCCGATGTGAAAGCTGGCGAAGACAACATCACTGTAAACGGAGATGTACTGAAAATTTACGCGCAGAAAGATCCTTCCCAGATTCCCTGGGGATCTCATGATGTGGACGTGGTACTGGAATGTACCGGTTTCTTCACCGATGCAGTTAAAGCCGGTGCTCACCTGACCGCCGGCGCTAAACGCGTGGTGATCTCTGCCCCCGCTACCGGTGAACTGAAAACCGTTGTATTCAACGTAAACCACGAAATCCTGGATGGCAGCGAAACCATCATTTCCTGTGCTTCCTGTACCACCAACTGCCTGGCGCCAATGGCCAAAGTGTTACATGAAAAGTACGGCATCGCTGCCGGTTTCATGACCACTATCCACGCCTACACCAATGACCAGAACACACTGGATGCTCCGCATGCCAAAGGTGACCTGCGCCGTGCCCGTGCCGCTGCCGCGAACATCGTTCCGAATTCAACCGGAGCCGCCAAAGCCATCGGACTGGTTCTGCCCGAACTGAAAGGTAAACTGGATGGTGCCGCCCAGCGTGTACCAACCATCACCGGTTCACTGACCGAATTGACCACTATCTTAAATAAGAGCGTGACTGCAGACGAAATTAATGCCGCCATGAAAGCTGCCGCCAACGAATCATTCGGTTATACCGAAGATGAAATCGTGAGCAGTGATATCATCGGCACCAGTTTCGGTTCCCTGTTTGATGCCACCCAGACCAAAGTAATGACCGTGGGTGACAAACAACTGGTGAAAACCGTTAGCTGGTACGATAACGAAATGAGCTATGTAAGCCAGCTCGTACGTACCGTTAACTTCTTTGCAAAACTGATTAGTAAGTAATCCGAAGGGATACCGGAGCGACATAAAGTAAACGCGGAAGCGTTGCTTTATGTCCGTTCCCGGACCTTCAGCGCTGGATATAATGAAGATTAAGAATATTGAAGGCCTTTCCGCCCGTCAATTACAGGGGGAAGGCGATAATGGGTCCCGGTTTATTTTTTTTGCCTACACCTTGTCCTTCGGAGTCGTAACATTTAAACGCACGTCTGATGTTTATATGATCCGGAAAGGGGAAAGCAGATCTTACCGGTCCTGGCCTTTTACGGTGATCAGTTTTTTATTCGGCTGGTGGGGCATTCCCTTCGGACCGAAATACACGATTGAAGCCATCCGCACGAACCTGAAAGGGGGCAAGGATGTTACTGATGAAGTGATGTCCACCGTCGCTGGTCATATCCTCTTCCGGGAAGCAGAGCGGCAAAGAATGCAGCCGCATTAACCTGATTCGTTCAACTTAATATTACAACTATGTCAAAATTTACTGCTTATGATTTCCGGAATCAGAAAGCCCTGATTCGTGTTGACTTCAATGTGCCCCTGAATGACAAGTATGAAATTACCGACGACACCCGGATGCGGGCTGCTATTCCTACTATTAAAAAAATTCTGAACGACGGCGGCAGTGTGATCCTGATGAGCCACCTGGGTCGCCCGAAAGACGGCCCCACAGAAAAATATTCTTTAAAGCATCTGATAAAACACCTCAGTGACCTGCTGGGCGGGACACGCGTTTTGTTTGCAGATGACTGCATCGGGGAACAGGCCTGGCTGACTACCGGTATGCTCCGCCCCGGTGAAGTGTTGTTATTGGAAAACTTACGTTTTTATAAAGAAGAAGAAAAGGGTGACGAAGCTTTTGCCGGTAAACTGGCCCGCCTGGGTGATGTTTGGGTAAATGATGCCTTTGGTACAGCCCACCGGGCTCATGCTTCCACTGCCGTGATTGCTAAATTCTTCCAGCCGGAAAAAAGACTTTTTGGCTATGTGATGGAAGGAGAGGTTAGCAGCGCCGAAAAAGTATTACATGCGGCAGAAAAACCATTTGTCGCCATCATCGGTGGTGCCAAAGTGAGTGATAAAATACTGATCATCGAGAACCTGCTCGAAAGGGCCACCGATATCATCATCGGCGGCGGTATGGCTTATACCTTTATGAAAGCCCGGGGCGGAAAAATCGGTAACTCACTTTGCGAAGAAGACCGCCTGGAAACTGCACTTGAAATCCTCAAACTGGCGAAAGACAAAAATGTAAGCATACACCTGCCGGAAGATTCCGTAATCGCCGATAAGTTTGATGCCAATGCCAACACAAAAATCTGTCCCAGTGACGCTATTCCCGATGGCTGGATGGGACTGGATATCGGACCCAAGGCCGAAGGTATTTTCGCCGAAGTGATCCGTAAGTCCCGCACCATTCTCTGGAATGGCCCAATGGGTGTATTCGAAATGGAAAAATTCCAGAAAGGCACCAAGGCTGTAGCCGTTGCTATTGCAGAAGCCACCCAGAACGGTTCCTTCTCCCTGGTGGGAGGTGGCGATTCCGTGTCGGCTGTTAACCAGTTCGGCTTTACCGACAAAGTCAGCTATGTCTCCACCGGCGGCGGGGCGATGCTGGAGTACTTTGAAGGGAAAGTGTTGCCGGGTATCGCAGCAGTACAAGGCTAGTTAGTAGTTGGTAGTTAGAAGTTCGTAGTCCTCCAAAGCGGGACGATACAAATAGCATTGAAACCTTCCTTTTGGGGAGGTTTTTTTTGGCAAAGAGGTCAAAGGAGAAAAAGAGGAATAAAGAGGGGCGTAAATAATCTGGAGAATCATTTTGACACCCAAAAAGCCTAAAAGGTTTAGATGTTTAGTCGTTTGAGGTTTAGGGAGAGATTGCCGTAATCATGTCCTCTTTCATCTTCCGAAGCTTTATCGAAGGGGGATTTTCTCTCTTTTTTCTCTTTTGAACTCTTTGCCGCCCCGGCAGGGCCAATAGGGTTTGATGTTTAGTCGTTTGGGATTTAGCCGACTCTCCGTTTTTCACCATCTCTTTCAACCTCCGAAGCTTTAGTGTAGGGGGATTGCCTCTCTTTTTTCCTCTTTTGACCTCTTTAGCGCCGCCCGCAGGGCTTTTACCGGTATCCAGGTTGTTCTCACCGAAATTCATCCTCCGTATTTCCCAAAAGCACTAATTTTAGTATCAAATCAAAAACTCAGTAAAATGAAAGGAACCCGTAATGTCGCTTTATTAGTTGTTCTTGGCCTGTTTCTCATACTCGGTGTGTGGGGATGCAATGGTTACAACGGCGTCATCAAACAGGACGAGAGCGTTAAAAAAGCCTGGAATAACGTAAATACAGAATACCAGAAAAGAGGTGACCTGGTCGATAACCTGGTGAATACCGTAAAAGGAGCCGCCAACTTTGAAAAGGAAACCCTGACTGGTCTGGTAGAAGCAAGAGCGAAAGCCACTTCCGTGAATTTTACCGCCGATCAGCTGACGCCAGAGAATATTGCCAAGTTTCAGGCTGCCCAGGGACAAATGACCGGAGCCCTCAGCCGCTTACTGGCCGTGGTGGAAAATTATCCCGACCTCAAAGCCAACCAGAACTTTACCAAGTTACAGGGACAACTGGAAGGTATAGAGAATGATGTACGTAATTCACGTAAAGTGTTTAACGACGCAATCAATACCTACAATGTAAAAGTGCGTTCATTCCCGATGAACCTGCTGGCAGGTATGTTTGGCTTCAGTTCAAAAGAAGGTTTCAAAGCCGATGAAGGCGCTGAAAAAGCACCCAAGGTTCAATTCTAAGCAGGGCTGATCATGCAAAAAAAATATACCGGTTTATTCATAGGTGGAGGGATCCTGGTCATTTTACTGGTCTGGATCTCCTCCTCTTATAATTCCTTTGTAAAAAAAGAAGAGAAAGTGGGACAGCAATGGGCCGAGGTGCAAAGTACTTACCAGCGCCGGCTGGACCTGATCCCCAACCTCGTAAATGTGGTGAAAGGTGTATCTGACTTTGAACAGGGGACCCTGGAAAAGATTGCAGAAGCAAGGGCCAAAGCTGTTGCCGGTCTTACCGTTACTGAACTAAGTGGGGCAAATTTTGAAAAACAGCAACAACTGCAAAATGAAGTAGCAGGTTCTGTAAACCGGCTGATCATACAGATCGAACGTTATCCGAACCTGAAAGGAACGGATGCCTATGCCGGATTACAAACCCAGTTGGAAGGTACCGAACGCAGGATCAGAATAGCCCGTAACGATTTTAATGCGGCAGTGGCTGATTATAATCAGAAAGTCCGCAGTTTCCCTTCCAACCTGGTCGCCGGGTTGTTGGGATTCAGTCAGAAGACCGGATTCCAGGCAGAAGCCGGTACAGAGAAAGCGGTCGAAATAAAATTTTAACTTCTAATCAATTTTCCGGTGAAACTATTTCCCTGGCAAAAAAACAAACCACTCCTCAATGAGGAAGAAAACCGGCTGATCGTTAAAGCGATCCGTCAGGCAGAGAAACGAACCAGTGGTGAAGTGCGGGTCTATGTGGAAAGCCGTTGCCGGTTTATGGACGCGATCGACCGTGCTGCGGAGTTATTCTTTTCACTTAAAATGGAAAAAACGGATGACCGCAACGCCGTACTCGTGTATGTGGCCCTGAAAGATCATCAACTGGCGGTATTTGCCGACGAAGGCATTTATAAAAAGGCCGGTCCGGATTACTGGAACAATGTGGTAAAGGAAATGCTCAGCACTTTCAATAAAGAGGATTACGCCAAAGGAATTGCCGAATGTGTGATCCAGATCGGGGACGCCCTGACCACCCATTTTCCATACGATAACGATACTGATAAAAATGAACTGCCGGACCAGATCGTTTTCGGCAAATGATATTCATGAAGAAATTACTCCTGATACCTGTACTATTGTTTTCACTGCTGTCTTTCGGGCAGATGGAAAAAATCATCAGCACGCCTCCAAGTCCGGCCAGGTTGGTGAATGATTATTCGGGTACGCTGACAGCCGAACAGATAACGACACTCGAAAATAAACTGGTGCGGTATGATGACTCTACGTCCAATCAGTTTGCCGTGGTACTGGTTAAATCCACGGATGGTTATTCCATTGAGGATGCAGCCATCGAGCTCGGCCGTAAATGGGG
>Ga0209717_1005041_pt1 | contig 10619 bp, 10 predicted proteins | sample AD_UKC048_MetaG_FD_184418 | JGI IMG/M metagenome (GOLD analysis project Ga0209717, IMG submission 184418) | Active sludge microbial communities of municipal wastewater-treating anaerobic digesters from USA - AD_UKC048_MetaG (SPAdes) (version 2) | ecosystem: Engineered > Bioreactor > Anaerobic >... | reverse complement strand
GTCCACGTCTTCTGGCCGTTCACGATGTAATGATCGCCAACGCGTTCGGCTTTGCATTTCAGCGACGCGAGATCCGAACCCGAGCCTGGCTCTGAATAGCCTTGGCACCACCAGTTTTCGCCCGAGAGAATTTTCGGCAGGTGGTAGTCCTGTTGTTCTTTATTGCCGAAGTTCATGATGACCGGTGCCACCATGCGCAGACCGAACGGAATGAGTTGAGGCGCGCCTTCGTCGGCGGTCACTTCATCAAAGATATGCTGGTGCGTGGAGTCCCATCCCGTGCCGCCAAACGCTTTCGGCCAACCCACACCGACCCAGCCCTTTTTGTGCAGCGATTTGTGCCAATTCAAAAAGTCATCGCGCTCCAAGCGCGCGCCTTCGAGCACTTTGCGCGCCACCTTCGGGTCGAGGTTCGCTCGCGTAAACTCGCGCACGTCCTGCGCGAATTGCTGTTGTTCTGGGGAATACCGCAGGTCCATCCTTGTCGTGCCTCCAATGTTTTCAACGTCTAGTTTAAGCAATCTTAGCTATGCCAATCCCCGCCGCTTTAGAAAATAAACTCAGTTTGCCCGTGATAGGCGCGCCGCTGTTCATCATTTCGCACCCGCCACTCACCATCGCGCAGTGCATGGCCGGCGTGGTCGGTTCGTTCCCTGCGCTGAACGCGCGCCCTAAGGAACAGCTCGACGATTGGCTCGCCGAGATCACTGAAACCCTCGCTGTGGCGCGCGCGAAGGAACCAACGCGCCGCATCGCACCGTATGCCGTGAACCAGATCGTGCACGCGAGCAATGACCGTCTCGATCACGACATGAACATGTGCGAAAAACACAAAGCGCCGATGCTGATCACCAGCCTACGCGCGCCGGGCGACGTGGTGAAGCAGGCGCACGGCTGGGGCGGCATTGTGTTTCACGATGTCATCTCAGTGCGTCACGCCGAGAAGGCGCTGGAGGCTGGCGTCGACGGTTTGATCCTCGTGTGCGCGGGTGCAGGTGGGCACGCGGGCACGCTCTCGCCGTTTGCGTTGGTGCGCGAAGTGCGCCGCTTCTACGACGGTCCGATCGCGCTTTCGGGCTCGATTGCACATGGCTCGAGCATCCTCGCGGCGCAGGCCATGGGCGCAGACTTTGCCTATATGGGTACGCGTTTCATCGCGACGCAAGAAGCGCGCGCAGTCGACGCCTACAAAGACGCGATCGTCAACTCAACGGCACAGGACATCGTCTATTCGTCACTCTTTACCGGCATTCATGGCAACTACCTAAAGAGTTCGGTGAAAGCCGCGGGCCTCGATCCAGACAATCTCCCGAGCGCCGATAAGTCCGCAATGAATTTCGGCGGAAACGCGGTCAAAGCGTGGAAAGATATTTGGGGTTCAGGGCAAGGCGTGGGGCAGATGGATGACGTGCCAACGACTGCAGCGCTGGTTGAGCGTTTGCAGGCGGAATATCGGGAGGCGGCGAGCGCGCTTTCGAAGAAGACTGCTGAATTTATCTAGCCCGCTCGTAGGCTCGGACATGACCCAATACTCTTCCGTTCAGCGGTAGGCGACGACTTGGCGTCGCTTCGTGCCACTGGTAAAGCGCGGCCGAGTCCGCGCCTACAGATCGATTTGAATGAACGATATTGGAACTTGGCTGCGCTATACCGCGCCGACTCTCAATGCTTCGCGCTACTCTTTGCCAACGCCGCACGCGCCATCGCATCCACACGCGACGGTGCGATGAGCTTTAACCAGCGTCCGAGCTTGCCCTTCGTGCTCATGACTTCGTCGCGTTTACGCGAACGCATCGCCGCTACGATCAAGCTCGCGCATTCCTCAACGCTCATCGCGCCTTCTTCCGCGAGACCCGACACGCCAGCCCGCTCGCCTTTTGCGTTCCAGCCATTGCGGCGAATTTCAGTCGCGACCACGCCGGGATAAACGATTGTCACGTCCACGCCCTCTGGTTGCAGCTCGGTGCGTAGCGCTTCAAAAAAACCCACCTGCGCAAACTTCGTCGCGCAATAGGTGGTGCGGCCCGGCACACCGACCAACCCCGCGAGGCTCGCCACGGCAACGATCAAACCTTTGCTCGTCTTCAAATGCGGAAGCGCCGCGTGCGTCGGCCAAATGCTGCCCATGAGATTCACGCGCATCAAGCGTTCGTACACATCTGTGTTGGGGATCTGATCGAGCGTGGCGTGCATCGACACACCGGCGTTGTTCACCAGCGCATCAATGCGACCAAACTTTGCGACAGCGGCGGTAATCAGCGCGCGGCAATCGGCCTCAACCGAAACATCGGTGGTTACGCAAAACGTTTGCGCGCCTGCCGCTTCGCACTGCGCAGCAACGGCCGCGAGCGCATCGGGGCGTCGCGCGGCGAGCACGAGCGTGGGTTTGTCGCGCGCGAGTTGGCGCGCAAGCTCAGCGCCAATGCCGTCGGACGCGCCCGTGATAATGATGACTTTGCCCGCAAACGACATGATCGCCTCGCCCATGAATGTGTGGCGCGATCATAGCAAGCGGGTGCGCGACGCTACTTCGCTGCGGTCGCAATCCGATACAGCTCGTCTTTCAAGTGCAAGCGTTGCTTCTTAAGCGTTTCGACGGCCGTGTCGCTCATCGGTGCCACGCCGGTTTCGCTCTTGGTGATATCAAGGTCAAGTGCGTCGTGTTGCGACAGCAGATGCGCGAAATGCGCGTTGCTCAATTTGAGCTTGCTGACAGCCTCGCTGAGTTCGGGGAATTCGCGGTTAAGGGCGTGAGGAAGCAGATCAGAACGCATAGGGTCTCCTTAAAAATTCGGCGAACGCCGCGAATGTTTCGCGACGAAAAATGTGTCGTTGATTCATCGTAGCAGTCAGCCAACGAGACTGCTTGATATGCCGCAAGTCTTCTCGGCTTTAGGAGAAGTCAACGCGGTTTTAAGTACCGGGCGTCATCAAACGTTGCCACCCATTGCGGGCGGTACACCACACCAATCGTGACAATCATTCCCGTCAGCGCGGCTTCACCGAACCCGAGCTGCAGCAAATACGGCGCATAGTTTGACAGCATGTGAGTGAGCGGCGCGTCGGTGGCGAGCGCGAAAACCGTGATTGAGAGCAAGCCTGCAACCGCGAGCGACAACGCCGTTCCAAAAAACGCAACAACGAAAATGTAGATGAAGAAATTTGGCGCGAGAAAGCGCTCGGCCACACGCAAAGTGAGCCATGACACCGCAATCGCCGTAACGCCCAATGTCACCCACACTGCGGCAAAGTTTTGCCACGCACCGCCATGAATCAGCAAATGCACGGCCACCACGACCGCGGCGGACACCAGTGCGAGCGGCGCACCAAGCGCCAACGTCAAGCCCGCCATTCCAAGCAGGTGAAATGTGAAGTTGCCTGATACCGTCGCTTGCAAGCTCCAAAGCAGCACGCATGTCGCGATGCCACCGTGCCAAGCGGGCGTGATCGCGTAGCCCGTTTGTGCGTTTCGCTTGGCCATCATCACAGCCACGGGCAACAAAAGCAGCGCCACAACCCAAAACGCGAGAGTCCATTCGGCGGGGAAGGCAATGTTGCTTAGATCCATACAGCGAATTTAACGTGGTCGAGGCACGACGAATTTACGTTGGCGCAAAGAAGTTTGGATCAGCCCGGTACGGGCAATTCCGTAACGGCCGACCAGTCGGGAGCCACCACATCATCGCGCACGTAACGATGAAATGACGAATGCGGCCAATCGATCGGTCGCGTGCAATGGCCGTGTTTCACCGGGTTGTAGTGGATGTACGCGATGTGATTCTCAAGGTCGCGCTCGTCGCGGATGGTGTGTTCCCAGAAGCGGCGTTGCCAGATGGGATATTCGCCATGCGTGTTTGCGGTGAGCGACGGATCACGTTTCACCATCGCGCGCGAGAATCGCGCCTTGATCAGCGCCCACGCCGACGAGTAGTCAGCGTCGCCATCTGGCATTGCCCAACTCGCAAGTAAATGATCCGGCAGCACACAAATCGCAACGGTTTCGATGCCTCGATCCGTAACAACGAAACGATACGCCGAACGCAAATCATCAATGCATTCCACCAGCATCGACGAACGACGGTCCGCCAACGTCACCGTGAAAAAGTATGTTCCACCCGGAACAAAATTTCGTCGATATTGAACCATTGCGTAGCCTTGAGAAGCGAAGCGCGTCAAGGCATTTGTACATCGAACCAAGGTGCGGGAGAAGTGCCTTCGGCGGAGCGACGGAAACCCGGACGCGCTTCGCTTCTCCGGGCTACGCTGCTGAGATTGCGCCCTGCGATCCTCTGATCTAAATCGGGTACTTCTCAATATCGTTAACAAATACGCTAAGAATGTCGCGTCTACTCATTTGGTCAACGTTATGGCCAAGATCTGCTCGCATCGCTAGGAACAGGTCAGCAATAAGGCGCGCGTTATTTCTACTATCGTCGCTTGCATTGCGCCGAAATTCGGACCAAGCGCGAATTACATCGTCGGACGCCCAAACAATCGCGCCGCGGTTGAATTCGTATCCACGCTTCATGGCTTCTTTTGCATTGACGGACTTCTGTGTCTTTTCAGCAATCATGTAATCCATGACGAGACCGACCAACTTGTCGTAGAACTCGGCCTTTCTCTCTCGATGCGCCTTAAGCGTTGCGGCTCTCTGCTCCAGCACTTTTGCGTAAGTGGTTCCACCAAACGCGATTAGTGCAGTGAGAATTGCGGCAGCCAGCGTCAGCACGCTGACCATCGCCGTCGAATTTTGTCCTCGGTACATTTCGGCTACCGCTGAACCTCCAAGTACAGCGACACCAAATATCCATCCGGCAAGTGGAAACAACCAGGCGCTAAGTCCGCGAATTTTCATTTTGGCTCCAAAAAACTTCGGGCTCCCGCAGGAGCCCGAATCTACATCACCGTTTGCTTACTTCTTGTCGTCTTTGACTTCCTTGAAGTCTGCGTCAACGACGTTGGCGTCGTCCGGCTTGTTGCTTCCCGCGCTGCCACCCGCTGGGCCAGCACCGGCACCGCCTGCCGCTGCGCCTGCTGCGGCTTGTTCAGCTTGCGCTGCAGCGTACATCTTCTCGCCGAGCTTTTGCGAGACCGTCGACAGCGATTCGAGTTTGGCGTCTAGCGCTTCCTTCGTGGCGTTTTGGTCTTTGAGCAGTTCTTCGGCTTCTTTGAGTGCCGATTCGATGCTCGCCTTTTCTGCGGCGTCGATCTTGTCGCCGTATTCGGTGAGCGACTTTTTCACGCTGTGCGCGAGCGTGTCGAGGTTGTTCCGCGACTGCACTTGCTCTAGACGTTTTTTGTCTTCGACTTCGTTGGCTTTAGCGTCGTTCACCATGCGTTGAATTTCGTCTTCGCTCAAGCCGGAGTTGGCCTTGATGGTGATCTTGTTTTCTTTGCCCGTGCCTTTGTCTTTCGCGCTGACGTGCAAAATGCCGTTGGCGTCGATGTCGAATTGCACTTCAATTTGCGGCATGCCGCGCGGTGCGGTAGGAATGCCTTCGAGGTTGAATTGGCCCAAGCTCTTGTTGCCCGACGAGACTTCGCGCTCGCCTTGCAACACGTGAATGGTCACGGCGCTTTGGTTGTCGTCCGCCGTCGAGAACACTTGCGATGCCTTGGTAGGAATCGTGGTGTTTTTCTGGATGAGTTTCGTCATCACGCCGCCGAGCGTCTCAATTCCAAGCGAGAGTGGCGTCACGTCCAACAGCAACACGTCGGTGCGGTCACCGGCGAGTACGCTACCTTGAATCGCAGCACCCACGGCCACGGCTTCGTCCGGGTTCACGTCTTTACGTGGTTCTTTACCGAAGAAGTTTTTCACTGCTTCGATGACTTTCGGCATGCGCGTTTGGCCGCCGACGAGGATCACATCGTCGATCTTGTCGATGGTCAGGCCCGCATCTTTCAATGCGACGCGGCAAGGCTCAATCGTTTTGTTGATGAGGCTTTCCACCAACGATTCGAGTTTGGCACGCGTGACTTTGAGCGCGAGATGTTTCGGGCCGGTCGCGTCCATCGCGATGTACGGCTCGTTGATCTCCGATTGTTGGCTCGACGAGAGTTCGATCTTGGCGCGCTCGGCAGCGGCCTTGATACGTTGCAATGCGATTGGATCTTTGGTGAGATCAATACCGCTTTGCTTCTTGAATTCTTCGCAGAGGTAATCGACGAGCAATTGGTCGAAATCTTCGCCGCCCAAGAACGTGTCGCCGTTGGTGGCGAGCACTTCGAATTGCTTTTCGCCGTCGACGTCGGCGATCTCGATGATCGACACGTCGAAGGTGCCGCCGCCGAGGTCGTACACGACAAATTTGCCATCTTTTTTCACTTTGTCGATACCGAACGCGAGCGCAGCAGCGGTCGGTTCGTTGATGATGCGCTTGACTTCAAGGCCCGCGATGCGGCCCGCGTCTTTCGTGGCTTGACGTTGCGAGTCGTTGAAGTACGCCGGCACCGTGATTACGGCTTCGGTGACTTCGTGGCCGAGGTAATCCTCAGCGGTTTTCTTCATTTTGCGCAGAATTTCGGCGCTGACAGCAGGCGGCGAAAGTTTTTTGCCGCGCACTTCTACCCATGCGTCGCCATTGTCGTTTTTGACGATGGCGTAAGGCATCAGCGAGATGTCTTTCTGCACTTCTTTTTCTTCGAAGCGGCGACCAATCAGACGCTTCACGGCAAAGATCGTGTTCTTCGGGTTGGTAACGGCTTGGCGCTTGGCTGGCGCGCCGACGGTGATTTCGCCATCTTCCATGTAGGCGACGATCGACGGCGTGGTGCGCGCGCCTTCGGCGTTCTCGATGACTTTAGGCTGGCCGCCTTCAATGATGGCGACGCACGAGTTGGTGGTGCCGAGGTCAATACCGATGATCTTGCTCATGATTCGATTCCTTTATTTTTTTGGTGGCGCGACAACAAGGTGCCGCTCTACGATGACTGATATGTTTGGGGACTAGGCTTTGGGTTCAATGGGCGACGCGCTCGAATCGTCTGAATTTTGCGCGGCGTCAACATTCGCGGCTTCCGGCGCTTTCGCAACCGCCACCATCGCCGGGCGCAACACGCGCTCAGCAATCGTGTAGCCCTTCTGGAACACTTGCAGCACGGTACCCGGCGCATCGGTGGTCGATTCGATTTGCGTCATCGCCTGATGCAGGTTCGGGTCGAACTTCGCCTTCTCGGCCTTCACTTCCTTGACCTTCGCGCGCTCAAACGCGTTGGCGAGGTTTTTGAGCGTCATGTCGACGCCCATCTTGATCTGATCGGTCGTGCTCTTGTCGTCCTTGAGCACCATCTCCAGCGTGTCTTTCACCGACAACAGCGAAAACGCGAAGTCCTTCGCCGCGAATTCGCGCGCGGATTGCACTTCGGCGGCGTTCCGCTTGCGCAGGTTGTCCATTTCGGCGAGCGACCGCAATTGCTGGTCTTTGAGCTGGGTTTTCAGCTCAGCGATTTCGTTCTGGGCGGCAGCGAACTGCTCGTCGCGGTTCGCGGGCGCGGCGTTGTCCGCGCCTTGCGGGTCGGCGTGCGGATCGGCGTTCAGGTCGGTGTTCGGGGTGTCGTCGGGCGTGGCCATATTTTTCTTAAAAGCGAACTTAAACAAGGACGGATTCCATTGCTAAATCGATAGTGCCGTGAAGCGGAGCCGAAGACTGTGCGGCAGCGCGCCTAGGACAACGCGGCAGAAAGCACGATGGATTTCGTCTGGGATGCACGGTATCTAGGGGCCAGTTCCCCTGTTTCAAGCAAGGGCTTCAAAATTTATATGGCTTTCTGGCCCAAGCGACCGCCAGGCGGTCATTTGCGGCCATTTATACGCTATATCGATAGTCACAAAAATTGCCCGCAAAGCGCCGCGCGGCTGTCGTTTATAGCAAAAAGCCGTATTTTCCGAAAAACACTCACTTAGCGTTGTAGTCGACAATGCGTCCATGAAGCCCCCCAAGAGACTGCAATCCCTGATCGACGAAGGTTTGATCGACACCGTCGTGCGCCAACTCATGAGCGGAAAGGAAGCGATGGTCTTTGTCGTGCGCTGCGGCGACGAAACGCGTTGCGCCAAGGTCTACAAAGAGGCGACCAACCGCAGTTTTCGCCAAGCCGTCGATTACACCGAAAACCGCAAGGTAAAAAACACGCGCGACGCCCGCGCGATGGCGAAGGGCAGTCGTTTTGGCCGGAAAGAAACTGAAGCGGCGTGGCAGAGCGCCGAAGTCGACGCGCTCTATCGCCTCGCGGGCGCGGGCGTGCGCGTGCCCAAGCCGTACAACTTTTGCGACGGCGTGCTTTTGATGGAACTCGTCGCCGACGACCATGGCGACGCTGCGCCGCGCTTGAACGATGTGGTCTTCTCGCCGGAAGATGCGCTTGAACACCACGCAACTCTCATCAAGGAAGTCGTGCGCATGCTCAGCGCGGGCGTGGTGCATGGCGATTTGTCCGAGTTCAACATCCTGCTCGCCGCCGACGGTCCGGTCATCATCGATCTGCCGCAAGCAGTGGACGCCGCGGGCAACAACCACGCCAAACGCATGCTGCTGCGCGACGTGCAAAACCTCAAAAACTTCTTCGGTCGTTTCGCGCCGGAACTACTCGTGACCGACTACGGCCACGAAATTTGGGACGCGTACGTGCGCGGCGAGCTGAACGTCGACGCGCCGCTCACCGGCAAATTCATCCACGAGACCGGCCCGGTAAATTTGGAAAGCGTGATGGACGAAATCGAAGACGCCCGCTTCGAGGAAGAAGCGCGGCGGATGCGGATGGCAGAGGAGTAGTTTGGGGTTGGCGTCCGCCCTGCCATCGCAGAGGCGCTGTTGCTTTGCTGACCTCGCGCGAATTTCGGCCAAACGTGGAGAGCGCTACGTATCTTCCCTGGCCACGTTAGAGCGTGAGGGGAATTCCTTGCCGATAGTTGAATACGTTTTTCGGGTCCACCGCACGCTTAACGCGCACAAGACGTTCAAGGTTTTCGCCGTAGTAGGCGCGTAGGAAGTTTGTCTGCGTGTCGTCGATGAAGTTTTGGTAGCAACGGTCCGAAGTGTGTTCCGCCATCACTGCATGAAAATTGGCTAGCCATGCCTGACTCGCGGGAAGTGTTGTTCCGATGTCTGTAGCGTCCCAATTCAATTCGACCGCGGTCAACATCGACGCCGCACGATGAACATAGGCCGTCGCGTCCGGCGCAACTTTGGAGGCGGCGCCCCCCATCAAGAACATTTTCCACATGGCGCGTTTTTTTGTTCGCGGCCAACGCCGCAGCTCCGCGAGAATGGTTTTGCTTGCCGCTTTGCTCATGGGGCCGAAGGCGTAGCGCGACCGTTCGTCGAAATGCTCCGGCGCACCGCTCTCTCCTAAGAACGATGTTTGCGCCTCCCAGTAACTCATCGGCTTTACGATGTCGTAGTTGGGTTTCGCTAGTCGATACAAGGGAGCTAACAATCTACGCAGCTCGTTTACATCGCCGCCTTTCAATTGGCCGGCGATCTCGATGTTTAGTTCGCCGTTGGCTTCAGCTTCAACGGCGAGCACGCATCCGAAGCCGTTCGGCATGGACGGCAATAGGTCAAGCATTGCGGGCAAAAGCTCGTCGAGATTCGCCATCCAATCTACCTTGAAGGCAGTCACTGTTTCTACTGGGAATGTTTGAAACGTCAGCGAAGTATTGATCCCGAAGTTGCCACCACCACCGCCGCGACACGCCCAGAAGAGATCGCTATTTTCCGTTTCATTGCAGCGCAGCAGCTTGCCATCGGCGGTAACGATTTCGGTCTCGCGCAATTGATCAATCAATAGCCCGTGATCGCGTAGATTGAGCCCTACCCCACCGCCCAACACTAATCCACCAACGCCCACAGTGGCGCACATGCCGTGCGTGACTGAAGCCTTCGCAGCTGGCATTTTTCCGTACAGCGTCAGGTTGCGTGCGCCACCACCGACCACCGCTTCACCGGTTGTGGGATCAAAAGCAACGGAGTCGAGCTGCGTCAATTCGATCATGAGTCCCGGGGTGGTCGAGTAGCCCGCGTACGAGTGACCACCTCCGCGTGTAACCAGCGGCAGCTTGTGCAACTGTGCCCAAGCAAGACAAGCCTGTACGTCGGCGACACTCTTGCAGCGGGCAATGCCGGCGGGACCAGCAACGCTGGCATAGCGCAAGTTTCGGGGCGCGGCTAGGAACCCGAAGTCGCGCTGGCCAGGACGCAGAAGCTCGCCTTGCAAATGCGACGCCAGTTCAGCCCAGGCTTTTGGGCTGACCGACGATACATCGCTGGAAGGTGTTGTTGTGCAACCAGCGAGCCACGGGGCAGCCGTTAGGGCGGCACCAGAGGCCAATTTGATGAATTCGCGGCGACCGGATTGCGCTTTTGGGGAGTCGGAATTGAGTGGCATCGGGGGTTCTAATTGGACGGTTGGGTCAGACGCAAATGGGTCGCGTCAATTTCAATTCTTAAACAAATTCAGCACGGCTTCGATAACGGGTTGAGGCAGATTCAGGCCATCCGTCAGATAGGCGTTGATGTGCTGATACCCCGCTTCGGGGAAGAACCCGCCGGGATTCTCCGGGGTATAGGTGTTCGGTGTACCGCTGAAGACAAATTCTTTGTCAGCGGCGATGCGGG
>Ga0209717_1005037_pt1 | contig 10622 bp, 5 predicted proteins | sample AD_UKC048_MetaG_FD_184418 | JGI IMG/M metagenome (GOLD analysis project Ga0209717, IMG submission 184418) | Active sludge microbial communities of municipal wastewater-treating anaerobic digesters from USA - AD_UKC048_MetaG (SPAdes) (version 2) | ecosystem: Engineered > Bioreactor > Anaerobic >... | reverse complement strand
AATCTTCACCCAACCCGAAGTGCAACCCAAAGCACAGCCGGTAATCCCACCAGTTCAGGAAGAACCCGAAGAGGATCTGAACACCGCTTTTATTTTCAATCAACAAATTCAATTTACCAATCAAAAAACCCAATACACCGATGGAAACAGGAACAATTATATTTATCGGCTTGCTTCTAATTGCAACCGATCTGGTTTATCGCAGTCCGATACTGAACTTTTATGTACGCAACATTTTGACTTACCTGAAAGAGAAATTAAAGAATCGGTAAAAAGTGCCTATACCCACCACGTAGGCGAGTTTGCAAAGTTTGCAAACACTGCAAAGCTGCAACCTGCAAAGCAGTTGCAGCCATTGCCCGAAGAAGACCCTTTGGAAGATTATTTAAAAACAACTCCCACCATTCCCGATGCCGTGTATGATGCTTTGCCACTATTGCTGAAAGATGGTGCAAGGGCATTTACCGACAAACGAAAACGGGATGTTTTCTTCACAGGTGCAATCTCCATCATCAGCGGATGCTTACCCAATGTTACTGGGGTGTATTTTCAGGAAAGAGTATATCCACATCTGTACACTTTCATCATTGCTCCGGCAGCAAGTGGCAAAGGTGTTTTGAAAAACGCCAAACGATTGGCCGACAAATACCATCAAAAGATATTGCAGCAAAGCCGGGATGCTCAAAAAATACACGACAACGAAATGTCCGATTTCAAGCAGTTGGAACGCAGCCGCAAGAAAGGTGAACCAAGTCCCGAGAAGCCACAAGCACCACCGTTTAAAATCATTTTCATTCCTGCCGATTGCAGCAAGGCAAGGATGATAGAACATTTGAAAGCCAACGATGGCCAGGGCATTATTTGCGAAACCGAAGCCGATACCATGAGTGGGGCAAAAAAGCAGGATTGGGGCGATTACTCTACCATCCTCAGGGCAGCCTTCCATCACGAAACAGTTTCCAGTACCCGTAAAACCGATAACCAGTACGATGAAATCAATGAACCCCGTTTGGCAGTGGCCTTGTCAGGCACACCGGCACAGGCTCCCCGTTTGCTTTCCTCCGCAGAGGACGGCCTGTTCAGCCGTTTCCTGTTCTATGCCTATAAAAACTGCATTGAATGGCAGGACCCTTCACCCAAAAGCAATGGCGTGGTGTACAACGATCACTTTGAAGCCCTTTCTGTGCAGGTTTTGGAACTGATTAGCCTCCTGGAACTTTCCCCTACCACCGTTGAATTAACCGAAGAGCAATGGCAACGCATCAATACCGATTTTCCTGTAATGCTTTCAGAAGTGGTAACCTTTACCAGCGAAGATGCTGCCGGAGTGGTGTACCGCTTAGGCTTGATATTTTTCAGGCTCTGCATGATATTTTCGGCATTACGGAAATATGAGAATGGTGAAATGTCCTCCACCATCATTTGCACCGATGAAGATTTTAATACCGTAATGCAGATTGTGCAAACCTACTTAGACCACAGCTTGCTCATGTTCAACAACCTGCCAAAGCAAAACGAACCCATGCAGTTTCAGTCAGGCGATGGCAAACGCAGGTTTTTTGAGGCTTTGCCCCAGGAGTTCACCCGTAAAGAAGCCACCGAAATCGGCACAAAATTCAAGCTATCAGCCCGTACCGTGGACGATGTGCTGAAATCGGCCACCGGAGTATCCCTTACCAGAATTAAGGCTGGGCATTACCAAAGAGTTTAAAATATTGTATTTCAATACTTTAGTATTTACATCGTCAGTCTATGACCTTACTATATTTATTCAATCGTCAGTTTATAGGCTTACTATTTTCTTTTTTTTGTCAGTTTATAGGCTTACATTTGCATTTGTTTTGTCAGTTTATAAACTTACGATCATGGGAAAGAAATCATTACAGGTACAGCAGCTCAACAGCAAAATGCTGGTAGTTGCCTCAATTAAAAAAATTACTCCTCCACCTACCGGTTGGATAAAAGCTGTACGCACTGCTTTAGGCATGTCACTACAGCAATTGGGTAATAAAATATCAATCACCAAACAAAGCCTTACGGATATTGAACGCAGGGAAAAAGACGGGTCCATCACCCTCAAAACCTTGAGAGATGCTGCCAATGCTTTGGATATGGAGCTGGTTTATGGCTTTGTTCCCAAAGATGGCTCACTGGATGCATTGATTGACCGCAAAGCAAAGGAACTGGCCACTCAAATTGTGTTGCGTACATCCAATACAATGAAACTGGAAGACCAGGGCAATTCTAACAAGCGTATCCAAAAAGCCATTGAAGAAAGGGCTGCATCTATTAAAAACGAAATGCCTAAAATTTTATGGGATTAGATTTAGACTACATAGATGGACAAACCCCCTTAGACGAAGAAGAAAAAGACGGCCTGCTCATTCCTACCATCGCCACCCGTGGCGAGTTAGACGAGTTTGAGCAGCAGAATATTGAACAGGCAGTGCAATGGACTTTAGGCCGTTCCTTTAAGCCGGAGGTGATTTTTACCGAAGACTTTATCCGCACGGTGCATAAGCGGATGTATGCCGAGGTATGGGCATGGGCAGGTGAGTTCCGTAAAACCAACAAGAATATAGGCGTTGACAAATGGCAAATACCATCCGATCTTAAATACCTGCTGGATGATGCTAAGTATTGGCACGAAAACAATACCTACCCACCCGATGAAATTGCTGTAAGGTTCAAGCACCGCATTGTAAGTATTCATTGCTTTCCAAACGGCAACGGAAGGCATAGCCGGTTAATGGCCGATATTATCATCGAAAAAATATACAAGCAGCCAGTTTTTAGTTGGGGTGCTGCCAACCTTTCCAGCGAAGGCGATACCCGAACAGCCTACCTCAAAGCCGTTAAAACTGCGGATAAGGGCGATTACAGTTTGCTGTTGGCTTTTGCCAGGTCATAGGTAATTGTAACCATCCATTTCAAACACATTCAAAAGCCTCCTTCGGGGGCTTTTTTGATGCCAATGCCTTTGCAACCATTACCATCTTTGCAGACTTTGCAAGGTTTGCAACTTTGCCAATTATGTTAGTAAAACTTGTCTTTTGTTTGCTTATATTTGCCAATATTTGACAAGTCAATAAAACAACGATGGAAAGCCAGTTTGGTGAGAAAATACGAGCACTCAGAGAGAAGCAACATTTGTACTTGCGGCAGGTAGCACCATTGCTTGAAATGGATACAGCTCAACTGAGTAAAATTGAAAAGGGTTTGCGGCAACTCAAACGGGAGCAGATACCCATCATTGCCGAAATTCTCAAAGCCAGTAGCGATGAATTAATGACACTATGGTTAGCCGACCAAATTTACGCAGTGGTGAAAGACGAGAAGCTGGCGAATGAAGCTATTCAGGCCACAGAGGAAAAAATAAAATTTAAAAAACGCAAGAAATAATTTATGGCAATAGAGACAGGACAAATAGTTAAAAACCTTATACCAACAGAACCTGTAACGGTGAATCAAATTCAACCGTTAGGCACTATGGTATCCATAAAATTCACTGGCGTAAATACCAACCGTGCCAATACCAAAGTTATTTCTAAAGAAGAGTTTGATGCATTGGAAATGCTAACTCAGGAAGGAACATTCAACTTCAAAGGTGACCCAACAAAATTTGGATTATTTGCCGAAGCAGAACGCATCAATTCTGCTTACCAGTTTGACCCACTCTTTGCGGTCAATTGTAGTATTGTTGATCCTTTACCCCATCAGGTAGAAGCAGTTTATAAATTTCTGTTACCACTTCCTAAAATTCGGTTCCTGTTAGCAGATGATACAGGTGCTGGTAAAACAATTATGACTGGGCTTCTCATTAAAGAACTGATGATGAGAGGGCTTGCCGAAAGAATTTTAATTGTTACTCCAGGTGGTCTTACTAAGCAATGGCAGGAGGATGAAATGGCTATCAAATTCAACATCCCTTTCACATTAGTAAACAGGAGTTTGTTTTCATCCGACCCAAATGTTTTTCATACTGCACAGCGAATTGTAACATCTATTGATTTCATTTCACGGGAAGATGTATTAAATGTTGCCAGCAATTCACATTGGGACCTGATTGTGTTTGACGAGTGCCATAAACTTTCTGCTTACGATTACGGCAGCAAGCAATATTTATCACTTCGTTATAAAGCTGCACAGGTTTTATCGCAACAGTGCGAACATATTTTATTGCTAACAGCAACACCGCACAGAGGCAGAACAGATACTTTCAAAAAACTATTGCAATTATTAGACGAAGATATTTTCGCTACAGATGAAATTGCCTCCACACGTATTAAGGAATTAGAACACAATGGCATCAATAAGTTCTTCATCCGCAGGTTGAAAGAAGATATGAAAGACTGGCAAGGCAAGCCACTCTTTAAAGACCGGTACACAAAAACAGTAGCCTATCAGCTTACACCTGAAGAAAAGGAATTGTATGATGCTGTAACAAGCTACCTCACCAAGAAAAAAGAAGAAGCCTCTGAAACTAAAAACATACACGTTTCTTTGGCATTAACTGTAATGCAGCGAAGATTGGTTAGCTCAATCTTTGCCATAAAAAATACATTGGGCAGACGTTACAATGCCCTGAAAGGAATATTGGATGAAACCAATAAAAACCCTAACCTGTTTAGCCAAAGGCACAAACTGGAAGGCTTTGATGTAGATAACATTGAAGAGTTTGAAGATTTGGAAGATGATGAAAGAGATGCATTGGAAAACATTCTTTCAGATCCTAAAAAATTCAAGCTGTTTACAACGGCTAAAAGTTTGGGCGAAATTCAAACAGAAGCCAATGAAGTAAAGAAGTTGTATGAGATGGCGGAATCTTTATACAACCGCAAGCAGGAAGAAAAGAAGTTTCAGGAATTACAGGAATTACTCAAATCAAATGGTGTTTTAGAAAACGGTGAAAAGCTCGTAATCTTCACCGAACACAAAGACACTTTATTATACCTCGAAGAACGCCTCACCAAAAGCGGTGGCTATAAAGTGGCTACCATTCACGGTGGCAAAAATGTGGATGACCGCAGAGAAGCTCAATGGGCATTTGCCAAACCCGATACACAAATTCTAATTGCAACCGATGCAGCCGGTGAAGGTATCAACTTGCAGTTTTGCCGCTTACTTATCAATTGGGATATTCCCTGGAATCCAAACCGTTTGGAGCAAAGAATGGGAAGGATACACCGTTACGGCCAAAAGCAGGATGTGCTGGTGTTTAATATGGTAGCAAGCAATACCAAAGAAGGTAAAGTATTAGAAAGGCTTTTAACCAAGTTAGACATCATTCGTGAAGGCATGGGTGATGATAGAGTTTATGATGTGATACAGGATGTATTGGAAGGAGTTGGGTTGGATGATATTATCAATTCCGTTTTCAATGGTAAGGAAACTGATTTAGATAGATTTTTATCACAAGATGATGCAACCTTAAAGCTGAAATTCACCGAGAAAATAAATGAGCAAAAAGATAAATTAGCCCACAGCACAGTTGATTACAGAGATGCAAGACTGCTGAAAGAAAATTCAGATGAAAAAAGATTGCAGCCCATTTATATCAAGTTGTTTTATGAAAAGGCATTTCAAAATTTAGGTGGTGTATTTACCGAATTAAGGCAATCCATTTTCCGTATTGATAAAATGCCTGACCCTGTAATTGCAGAATTGAAGGAGACCTACAAAATTCACTTTGATGCCATTAAGTCTATCCAGTTTTGTTTTGATAAACAAATCTTCCTCGACTATCAAAGTGTTGGCGATTTAGGCAAGGTACATTACATCAATCCGGGTAATCCTGTTTTTGATAGTCTGGTTACAGTGGTTCGCAACCTGTACAGAGAAGATATGATTAAAGGCACTATCCTTATTTCACCTGATGATAAGGAAGACTACTTTGCATTTTTTGTAAAGAGCCAGATAGTAGATAACCGAGCAAGCAAAAAGGACGATAGCATTGCAGATGAAAGATTAGTAATGGTGTATCAATCCAAAGATGGTGAATTTCATATCACCTCACCTGCTAAGTTTATTGACCTGCATACGCCAACCGAATTTACAAAACCTATAGAGCCTCCTGCGGTGGTAAGCACCAACGATGTGGTGCAGTGGAGTTTTGAAAAAATAACTACTCAGCAATTTGAAGATACCAAAGCCCATGTAAAAAAAGATGCTGCCGACCGTAGGGTTTATTTAGAATCTGCCTTTACGCAGGTTATAATGGATTTACAAATTGCCATACAGGAACTGCAAAGCAAAGTGCTATACGGTGATAACAAGGTGCAGGAAAAGATTCTGAAAAAGCAGGAACGCATCAACGAACTCATAAACAAAAAACAAAGTCGTTTAGAAAGTTTGGAACTGATGGCACAGCTTAACCCCAAAGCACCAGAAGTATTGGGCTGTGCGTATGTAGTGCCATTAACGCAGGTTGAGTATGTAGGGCATTACGGCATGAGCCGTGATGACGAAGCTGAAGCCATTGCCATGAAAGAAGCTATGGATTACGAAATAAGTGTGGGCTGGAAACCGGTGGATGTAAGTGCCAATAATGAAGGCTATGATGTAAAGAGCATAAGCCCTGAAGAATTAAAACGATACATTGAAGTTAAAGGCCGCAGTGCTGGTGATGGCAGTGTAATGCTGAGTGAAAATGAAATGAACCGCCTGGCACAGTTAGGTGATGCAGCCTGGTTATACATTGTAATGAATTGCAAAAGTAACCCTGAGTTGTATCGCATACAAAACCCGGCTAAGGCACTCAAATTTGAATTGAAAACAAAAGGAGTTCAATACTTTTTGCCAATGGCAGAATGGAAACAAAAAATAAAGGAAATATGAGTAATAAAGGGTATAAAAAGCGAAACGCCTCTGTTAGGAGGCGTCAGACCAAGGATGCTATCCTTGGTGTTGTTCTTGGCTGCAAATGTAATACAAATTAATTGACACATGCAAGAAAAAGAGCAAAAAAAAGAAAGAGTGATTGCCTACATAGATGGGTTTAACCTTTATTTTGGGATGAGGGAGGCTGGATTTGACAACTGTAGGTGGCTCAATATCAAACTTTTAGTTCAAAAACTATTAAAACCGCACCAAGAGCTAATGGGGGTTAAGTATTTCACCAGCCGGGTGAGCAACAACCCCGATAAACAGAAAAGGCAATCCACCTACATTGATGCGCTGGAAAGCACCGGGGCTAAAGTTATTTACGGAAACTATCAGGATGGATCTGAGGAGTGCCTTCGTTGCGGCCATATTTGGCGTACCGCAAAAGAAAAAATGACTGATGTAAACATTGCCACTGCAATTATGGTGGATGCATTTCAGGATAACTACGACATGGCAATGCTCATTTCAGGAGATAGCGACCTCACTCCACCCATACGGGAGGTGCACAGGCTTTTTAATAACAAAAGGGTTTTTATTGCTTTCCCTCCAAAAAGGCACAATTCATCCATGGCATTGGTGGCAAAAGGATCTGAAATAATAGGAAGAAAGAAATTGGCGGATGCCCAGTTTGATGCGGAGGTAACAAGTAAAACAGGCTACATATTAAAAATTCCCAAAGAATGGGTGTAGTTATCGGGTGATAAATATTTAGTAACAAGATAGTATTGAACGAAAGTAGAATGACACAAGCAAAAAAACTGATAGAAGTAGCAATGCCAATAAAAGAAATATCGGCAGAATGTGTAAGAGATGATCGGATTCAACACGGTCATATATCTTCTTTGCATAAATGGTGGGCAAGGCGCCCTTTGCCGGTTTGCCGTGCTGTTGTTTTTGCCAGTTTAGTTCCCGACCCATTGGATGAAAATTGCCCTCAACAATTTAAGGATGCAATCGAAATGCTATTGGGAAGTGCAGAAAGACCATTGCAAGTAGATGGAATGAATATCGATCCATACAAGCCATATTCAGATATACCATGGACAGCCGTTTTTGATCCTATGGAAGATAATCTGCGTAATAGGCTTCAAATGTATATTGGAAAATTCTCCATTGAAATGCAGCAGCATTTATTAGGTAAAACTCTAAAACCGACTGCAAGTAAATTAATAAATGATTTAAGTCTTATAAAATGGGAAAACAAAAACAATAATAAGATCATTGAAAAAGCTCAAAAACTAATTTTTATTAGTCATCAATGTATTAACTTAAAATCCACTTTATCTGCACAAGAGTTGATTGAAAAATTTGAAAATCTACACGGGAGAGTAAGGCAAGCAGAGAAAGATTTATTCAACCTCACTGATAGGCACAGAGAGTCTAAAAAATGTATTGAGTTAAGTAAGAATTTACAGGATTGTATCGAAGCCTTCCTGGATCAAATGCCAAGAGTTTTCGATCCTTTTGCAGGAGGTGGAGCAATACCTTTAGAGGCATCTCGTTTAGGTTGCCGCAGTTTCGGTAATGACTTAAATCCCGTTGCTCACATTGTCCAAAAAGGTAGTCTTGAATTTCCTCAAAAATTTGGTAAACCTATTATATATAGTAAAGAAGAATTTATTAAAATATACGGTAATGATAAATTTGATTTACATCCTACAGAAGATAAGTTATTCCAAAATGGGGAACCGGTTGCTGCGAAAATTAATAATCGATTGTCCTTTGATGTAAATCATTATGCAACTAAGGCACTTCAAAACACAAAAAAGGAGATTAGCCCTTATTACCCAGAAGACGAAAATGGTGTTGCGCCAAGAATCTATTATTGGATAAGGGTAGGTATCTGTATGAACCCATCTTGTAAAGCCGAAGTTCCATTAATGAAGCAATTCTATGTGTGTAATAAGGAGGGTAAACAGATTTATTTAAATCCAGTGATTGACGGGAAAAAAATAGATTTCGAATTAAAAAATGGCAAGTGTGAATTAGAAGGATGGATTAAAGGAGGAAATCTGGTTTGCCCATGTTGTAAGAATGTTACAACTTCTGATGTATTGAAAAACCAATTTATTACAGGGGTTGCATTTGATAAATTAGTATGTGTAATCAAGGATGGAGTCAAAGGAAAAGAATATTCAAAGCCGAGTGAAACTGATATTGAAGTTATTTCTAAAATTCCAAAAGCGATTGACAGACCAACTGAAAGCCTTCCTGTGAAATATACTAAAGCAATGGCTTTCTGTTTATGGGGATTTGAAGAGTGGGGGCAATTATTTTCAGACCGGCAAATACTTGCAATTAATTCCTTAATTAAAAGTTGTAAGGATTTGTCAATTCATGATTCTAATACTGAATATACAAACGCTATTAAAACATATTTAGGTATATGGATAGATAGAATGGCAGCTCGATTAACCAAATTTGGAATTATCGACCTAGGTGGTGAAAAAGTGGTTGATCTTTTTGGCTTGCAGGCCATACAAATGGTTTTTGACTATCCAGAAGTAAATTTATTAAAACTCGAACAATTATCTTGGATTGAAAAATATATTGAATCAGAAAGTCAAAGTCCTTTTGTTACAAATTTATCGAATGTTTCAAGTGGTGAAAAATTGCAGTTTGATAAAAAATACATTACAGTCGTTGTAACAGATCCACCATATTATGATGCCATTGCTTATGCAGATCTATCCGACTTTTTCTATATCTGGCTTAAGAAGTCGATTGGGGATATTTATCCATTGACTTTTTCAACACCTCAAACCCCTAAATCAGAAGAATGTACTGCGTTAAAGCATCACCATGGTTCCAATGAAAATGCAAAAATGCATTTCGAAAATAAATTGCTTCAGATATTTGATGCAATCGAATACCAGACCTCTGATTTGGTCAGCATCATGTTTGCTCACCAAAGCACGGAAGCATGGACAACTTTATGTAATTCAATTTTAGGCGCAAGAATGAATATCACAGGTAGTTGGGCTATCGGGACTGAGAAAAAAGGCGGCCTAAAAGAAAACAAGGCATTCCTTTCATCATCAGTAACGGTTTGTGCTAAACCAACAAAGCAAGTAGGTGATGGCAATTTTAGAGAAGTAAAAAAAGCAATTGAAACAACTGTTGCTAAAGAAGTAGAGGAATTGTACAGATTGGGTTTTAGGGGTGCAGATTTATTGACTGCTTGTTTTGGTCAGGCCGTAAGTGAATTTGGTAAATATCAGAAGGTTGAAAAAGCAGATGGAAGTGAAGTTTCTGTTGCTGAGTTATTAGAAATGGCAAGGGAAAGTGCTTTTAACGCATTACTTAAAGGATTTGAAGGGGATGATTTTACCAAGTTCTACATTGGTTGGCTTCAACTTTACAGTTTTACAGAAAGTGAATTTGATGATGCCGCAAAATTTAGCCGTGTAGGGTTAAGTATTAATGTGGCAGAATTGTTTACAGAACACATCCTTATTAAACATGGCAACAAACAAACCTTAGGCACTTTTGAAGAACGCATTAATGCCAACAAAAATATTGGCGACAGGGCCAATAATTTTTTAATTGACCTGGTACATAGGGCCATGGCATTATACAAAGGCAATAACCGTTCAGCATTGCTTCTATATATTGCAAAGGTAGCAGCCCAGCCCGAAAGTAGTTTTTGGAGGGTTATCACTTCGCTTTGCGAAGTGTTGCCCAATGGCAGCGAAGATCATAAACAAGCCCTTGGCTTGTTGACTAATAAAGACAGT
>Ga0209717_1005033_pt1 | contig 10627 bp, 7 predicted proteins | sample AD_UKC048_MetaG_FD_184418 | JGI IMG/M metagenome (GOLD analysis project Ga0209717, IMG submission 184418) | Active sludge microbial communities of municipal wastewater-treating anaerobic digesters from USA - AD_UKC048_MetaG (SPAdes) (version 2) | ecosystem: Engineered > Bioreactor > Anaerobic >... | reverse complement strand
TCTTAGTTTAAATGTCCTGAGGTTGCGAGCAATTTCTTCTATCCAAAATCCAACTTTGTATTTAAAATCCGATTCTCTGAATGAACTCGACATGCCTGATGGTGCTGTAAGTTTTATAACGATATACAGTAAGGTAATCAGGATAAATCCGAATATAATGAAGATAGGACTATACAAAGACAACAAGATTAAACCAAATAAGATTTGTATCGTAGCCACCGGAATTTCCAACAGGATCTTTGAAATTCCTTTTTGAATGGCAGATGTATCGAAAAATCTGTTTACCATTTCCGGTAAATGATAATCGTTTATCGCTTCTTCCTGTAATTTCGGCAACCGGTCTGCGTATGCTAATGACATTAAGGTAAAAACACGTACCTGAATTCGTTCTGTGACACGCATCTGTAAAATATACATAAAACCATTCAAAAATACACCTGTTACTACTAATGCAATAAGCAGTATTAAGGAAGCAGAAAGCTGCTGTGCCGTCATCAAAGAGATGATGGCTTGAATTCCTAAAGGAAGTGACAGGTACAATAATCCACTAAGAATGGAATAAAAGTAAATAAAGTATACATTGCTTTTTTCGAGCCTTAAGAGACCCAGGAAGCGTTTGATTGATTTTTTTGCTGACGATGAATCTATAGTATCCATATTTGACAACTAACAATTGTTTTAAGATTTTAGTTTAATTGTAAACGTAATTTTTTTGTTAAAAATAAAACAAAAAAACTCGATTTATTGCTGCTGCTGACTTTGAATGTGAATTACCGGCGCCTGATCGGTTTCTTCCTTATTCATCAGCACTTCATTTTCATCTTCAAAAGTGGTTCCGTCTTCGTAGCCAACTGATACATACACCATCAAATCATGATTGGCAGGACCTTTAAAAGTTCCTTTTACCGGTGTGCAATCTGAAAAATCTCTGCCAACTGCCAACTGAATATGATGTTCGTTTGCAAAACAATTATTAGTAGGGTCGATGCCAATCCAGCCCAGATTTGGAATGTAAGCATCAATCCAGGCATGTGTGGCACCTTCACCGCGCATACCGTTTTTATTCGGACAAATATAACCGCTTACATATCTGCTGGGTATGCCAACAGTTCGCAACAGCTGTAAGAGTACGTGTGCAAAATCCTGACAAACACCGGAACGGAATTCCAGAATTTCATCTACTTTGGTTTCCACGTTCGTAATACCTTTCACATACTTAAAGTTTTCGAAAATAAACTGTGAACATTTTTTGGTGGTTTCTAAAGGAGAATAAGCTTCGTTATAGATATGGTCAAGTATGAGTTGTATTTTTTCAGGAGATTTCAGGTTTTCTTTTTGTGCCAAATCTAGCAAAATCATATTGCTGTTTGTTTCTTGCTGCAGAATTTCCCAATCTTTTTTGGAGGAAAGTGTTTCGTCAATTTGCTGCAAAGTTGTTTTAGCAATCAGCCTGCTGTCAATAATAAGTTCTTCATGAGGTTTGGAAACGGTAAAAAATCCAACCGTATTACTCCAATAATCTGTGAATTTATTGATGGATGGCTCGTCGGTAATCACTACTTCGTGACTTAAAATTTCCTGTCCCGGTTTATTGAAAGAGAATATTTTTATCTGATTGGCGCTTTCCCGAACAGGTCTGTCATATTTATATTTAGTGATGTGTTGAATTTTAAAGACAGGCATCTTGATGTATGATTTACGACGTATGATTTATGATTTGCAATGTATAGTTTTAATCAATGAATTCATAATGCTGAATTCATAATTCACTATTATTTTAATGATATGCAAAATATACTTTACTTAATTTATCGCTGAAATTAAAGATGTCAGCGACGATTTCTTCCAAAAATTTATGTAAACCAACTTTGGCGATTGTATCTAAGTCAGAATATTCAATGCGACTGCGCAACCTGCCTATAACTTTTTCGAGGTTTGCATCGGCATCGGTTTGTTCGTGCGTAATTTTTTCCATGATATGACTGATCTTTTTTACAGAATATAAAATGGAACGCGGAAAATTGGTATTCATCACAATCATATCCAATACGTTTTGTGTTTGCAAACCGGTGTGATAGCTTTTCATATAGTATTCATAACCGGAAACTGACAGCAATAAATTTTTCCAGTAAGGTATATCCATCGGATTGTGCAAATCATATTCAATATCGTTGAACTTTATATCCAGAATATCAGCCGTCAAAATAGCGCGTTCAATAAACTTTCCCATATTCATAAAGTTCCAGCCTTCGCCGCGCGGCATGGTGACTTCTGCAACACCGTAGAAATACAAACTCTCATCAATCAAAGAAGAAATGGCATAAAGTTGTTCACCTGATTCCAGCAAAGTTTCAATTCGTTTGCTATTGACTTTCTGGTAGTATTCGTTGATGCTTTCCCAGACTTCTCTGGTAATATGATCCTGCACACCACGAGCATTCTCGCGCGCTTTGGTGATGATGGAACGTATAGAATTGGTATTGCTTTTATCTGTAATGATATAAAGTAAAGTGGCTTGTGTATCGTCTTTGATTTTTTCTATAGCAGCATCATCCAGTTCTGTGAAAATTTGCAATACCGGACTCCAATTGTATTTTTCCTTTTCATTTCTATCCAGCGAAGTTACGTAGTTTATTTTCAACATACGCATCATGCCTTCCGCACGTTCTACGTAACGGTTCATCCAAAATAAAGATTCTGCTATTCGACTTAACATGTATGTTGTAAATTATTTGTTAAAGGTTTTTTATCATTCACTCTCACTCTCACTCTCACTCTCACTCTCACTCTCACTCTCACTCTCACTATTATTTTTAATCAATTATCCAGGTGTCTTTACTTCCACCACCTTGTGATGAATTTACCACTAAGGAATTTTCTTTCAAAGCTACTCTTGTTAAACCACCTGCCACTAATTTCACGCCATCCGGTCCGCAAAGTGCATACGGACGCAAGTCGATATGCCGTGGCACCAGTTTTCCATCCAAATAACATGGAACTGTTGAGATTTTTACCGTTGGTTGTGCAATATAAGAGCGTGGATCCTTTAAGATGGCTGCTTTAAATTTTTCAATTTCTTCATCGTCGGCGCTTTCGCCCATCAGCATGCCATAACCACCGGATTCATTGGTTTTTTTAACCACCATTTTATGCATGTTAGTAAACACATATTCCCTTTCTTCCGGAATTTCCATTCTGTAAGTCGGCACATTTTTCAGTAAAGGTTCTTCATTCAGGTAATATTTAATCATATCCGGAACATACGTGTAAATAGCTTTGTCATCGGCAACGCCATTTCCCATGGCATTTACAATAGCTACGTTCCCTTTTCGGTAGGCAGAAACCAAGCCAGGAACACCTAGTAAACTATCGGGTCTGAAAACTAAGGGATCTAAAAATTCATCGTCCACACGGCGATAAATTACATCTACCTGTTTTAGTCCTCTGGTGGTTTTCATGTATACTTTATGGTTGTCTACCAATAAGTCTCTGCCTTCTACCAATTCAATTCCCATATAACGTGCCAGAAAGGAATGCTCATAATAGGCAGAATTATACATGCCTGGTGTGAGCAATACTATTGTTGGATTTTGAATTTGTTTAGGCGCAAGCTGCACTAAAATATTGTGTAATAAAATCGGATAATCCGAGACTTTGCGAACGTTGTATTCATTCATTAATTCCGGAAAAATCCGCTTGGTTACATCTCGGTTTTCCAGCATATAAGAAACACCGGATGGTGTTCGAAGGTTATCTTCTAATACATAGTAAGTTCCATCTGAATCACGCACTAAATCAATGCCTGCAATATGTACATAAATATCATAGGGCACCTGAATGCCGAATACTTCGCGGTTGTAATGCGGACACGATACAATCAGGCTGGCCGGAATTTTGCCATCTTTAATAATGTGTTGTTCGTTGTAAATATCTTTTAAGAAAAGGTTGAGTGCCTTTAAGCGTTGCGTGATGCCGCGTTCCAGAAAATCCCAGTCGCTGGCTGTGATGATACGCGGAATAATATCAAACGGGAAAATACGCTCGATGCCTTCTTCATCATCAGAATAAACCGTAAAGGTGATTCCCTGATTCATGAACGTTTTTTTTGCAATCTCTTCTTTCTTATTAAGAATATCGAGATTAATGGTGTTTAGCTGGTTAAAGATAGATTGGTAATGAGACCTGATATCGCCGTTGGGCAATGCCATTTCATCCCAATAGTTAGCTCTTGTATGGTATTTGTCGAATATCATCTTTTAAATTAAAAGACATGATAAGAATATTTTTTGATTATAATTATAAAAACGAATAAAAATACATCAGGCTTAACCAAATAGTAAAGATATTTTTTATTGTAATGTGTTTTTTTTGTTGCTTTGGATGTTACTTCTTTTATAGATTGTGTTTGCCATATAAGTTGGTCTATTTCCGCAACCGTAATCTAAATAAGAAATGATAAAACTCAACCAAACATAGTATTGAAACAGGAACATAAATTTTAATTTTAACCATTATGCTTATTATTCCAATGCATGCATTGAAAATAACAACCTTATAGTAAACTTTAGGTAACATGCCGAATTCCGTGTTTTTTTGACATTTTTGTATCTTTCGAGCACAAAATCATTTTACGTTATATGTCAGCTTATCAAACACCGGAAGGAATCCAGATTAACGGCAAATTCACACCTGAATACGCCGAAATATTAACACCTGAAGCTTTGGCGTTTTTTGCCAAATTACAGCGTAAACACAACGAACGCAGAAAAGAATTGCTCCAAAAACGCGTGGAAAGACAGGTTAGACTGGACGCAGGAGAATTACCGGACTTTTTACCGGAAACGAAATCCATCAGAGAATCTGACTGGACCGTGGCACCTTGTCCTGCTGATATTCAGGATAGAAGAGTGGAAATTACCGGACCGGTTGACCGAAAAATGATTATTAATGCACTCAATTCAGGTGCAAAGGTGTTCATGGCAGATTTTGAAGATTCAAACGCTCCAACCTGGGAAAATAATATTTCCGGACAAATCAATTTAAAAGATGCGAACAATAAAACGATTTCTTTGGAATCGAATGGCAAATCTTATAAACTAAATGATCAGATTGCAGCATTATTTGTGCGTCCACGTGGCTGGCACTTATTAGAGAAACATGTATTGGTAGACGGAGAAGTAGCAAGCGGTTCAATCTGGGATTTTGCTTTATATTTTTTCCATAATGCCAAACAAAGAGTAGCAAGCGGCAGCGGTGTTTACTTCTATTTACCAAAAATGGAATCACACTTAGAAGCGCGTTTGTGGAACGATATTTTTGTAGATGCACAAAATGAATTAGGGATACCGCAAGGTTCTGTCAAAGCAACTGTATTAATAGAAACCATAGTTGCTACTTTTGAATTACACGAAATCTTATTTGAATTGAAAGAACATTCAGCAGGCCTCAACTGCGGTCGCTGGGATTATATTTTCTCGTTTATCAAGAGAACAGTGAAAAACAAACAGTTTTTAGTGCCTGACAGAATGCAGGTTACCATGACGACGCATTTCTTAAAATCATACTCAGAGTTGGTGATTCAAACTTGCCATAAACGTGGTGCGTTTGCAATGGGTGGAATGGCTGCACAAATTCCAATTAAAGACAATCCGGAAGCAAATGAAATTGCTTTAAATAAAGTGCGTGCCGATAAAGAACGTGAAGCGAAAGCCGGACACGACGGAACTTGGGTAGCGCATCCTGGTTTGGTGCAAATTGCGATGGATGAATTTAATAAATACATGCCAACACCGAACCAAATTCATGTGAAACGTGAAGACGTAAGTGTTACCGCTGCTGATTTATTAGCAGTTCCAGCTGGAACGATTACTTTATCAGGTTTAAAAAACAATATCGATGTTGGAATCCAGTATTTAGAAGCTTGGTTGCGTGGTAATGGTTGCGTGCCGATTCATAATCTGATGGAAGATGCTGCAACGGCTGAAATTTCTCGTACACAAGTTTGGCAATGGGTTCACCATGAAGATGCAAAATTAGATGATGGTACAAAAGTAACTGCAGAATTAGTACAACAATTAATAGATGAACAAAAAGCAGCTTACAAAGCAACGTTAGGAGATAAGTATGCTACTTCTAAATTTGATTTAGCTACAGAATTATTTACCAAAATGAGCTTACAAGATACTTTGGAAGAATTTTTAACCTTAGAAGCTTATAATTATATAGACTAGAATTAGTCATTAGTGATTGGTCAATAGTTAATTGGTATTTAATCTAGATATGAATAAAATAGTAACCATAGCAATCATCGTTTTTTTGTTTACAGCCTGTAAACAAAAAGCAGAAGACGCTGCTTCATCTGCTGAAGTTACTATTGATAGTGTATCGGCAAGTACTGACACTTCAACATCGGAAATTATACCAGTTGCACCTGCAGGCAAACTAGCGGCAACGGCTACGGATGAAGTAGAAGGAAAAGATGGAAAAATAGTTTCTTTTACATATGATAACAATGCATCCACAGTTTCTTTTGAACTAAACGGAAAGCAAGTGGTATTAACGTCAAAAGAAAAAATATCGGATATGCCAACTGCAAATGGCAGAACATACAGCAATGATGAGTTGATGTACAACAACAAAGACGGAATTAAAATAACGGATAAAAAAGGGAAATTAATTTTTGAAGAAAAACAATAAATACTATTATTCACAAAACTTTTTATTTATAAATTCAATAACTTAATAAAAATGGCAACAAAACAAGAAAGAGCGGAAGCTCTAAAAAAAGATTGGGCAACTAATCCACGTTGGAAAGACGTTAAAAGAGATTACACAGCTGAAGAAGTAATTAACATCAGCGGTTCTGTTCAAATTGAATACACTTTGGCAAAAAATGGTGCTGAAAAATTATGGAAAAAATTACACACAGATGACTGGGTGGCTGGTTTAGGTGCTTTTAATGGTAACCAGGCTATTCAGGAAGTGACGGCTGGTATGAAAGCAATTTATCTTTCAGGATGGCAAGTGGCTGCTGATGCAAACTTATCAGCAGAAATGTATCCGGATCAATCTTTATATCCTGCGAATTCTGTTCCTATGGTGGTGAAACGTATCAATAACTCTTTGATGCGTCGTGACCAAATCGAATATATGGATGGCGAGCCTACGCGCGACTGGATGGTTCCTATCGTTGCCGATGCTGAAGCTGGTTTTGGTGGTAACCTGAATGCTTATGAATTAATGAAACAAATGATTGAAGCAGGTGCTGCAGGTGTTCACTGGGAAGATCAGTTAGCTTCTGCTAAAAAATGCGGTCACTTAGGTGGTAAAGTATTGGTACCAACGCAAGAAGCCATCAATAAATTATCTGCGGCTCGTTTGGCAGCAGACGTTTGCGGAACTTCAACATTGGTAATTGCTCGTACAGATGCTGAAGCTGCAAACTTAATTACTTCTGATATCGATCCACGTGATACTAAATTTATCATCGAAGGTAAACGTGCACCGGAAGGTTTTTACTATGTTAAAAATGGTTTAGAGCAAGGTATCGACAGAGGTTTATCATATGCACCATATGCTGACTTAATCTGGATGGAAACAGGAAATCCGGATTTAGGAATGGCTAGAGAATTTGCACAAGGTATTCATGCAAAATATCCTGGAAAAATGTTGGCTTACAACTGTTCACCATCATTCAACTGGGCAAAATACATGGATGTAAAAGCAATGACTACGTTCCGTGAAGATTTAGCGGCAATGGGTTATAAATTCCAGTTTATTACATTAGCTGGTTTCCATGCAAATAATACAGTAATGTTCGAATTGAGCAAAGCTTACATGGAAAGAGGAATGGCAGGTTACTCTGAGTTACAACAAAGAGAATTTGCATTAGAATCTTCAGGATTCCAGGCTATCAAACACCAATCATTTGTTGGTACTGGTTACTTTGATGCAATCCAACAAGTTTGTCAGCAAGGTTTATCTTCTACAACTGCATTGGCAGGTTCTACTGAAGCAGAACAATTTCATTGATTACCGCTTTGTCATCCTGAGCGAAGCGAAGGATCTTAGTGAATTATAAAAGAAGGCTCAACGAATGTTGAGCCTTCTTATTTTTTCTTATTTTGAATAGTCCTATAATAAATTGACACAAAGTTGATTAATGAAATGAATACAAAGTTCAGCGTTTTTATATTCAGATAGTTTCCAGCACAAATCTTATAAGCTTATCAGTTGCTCCATGTGGATCTTTACTGAACGTACCGTCTACTCTGTTGGCTAAAATGGCATTTAAGGATAAGGCATTATGACCTAAAAGTTTGCTCATTCCATAAATAGCAGATGTTTCCATTTCCATGTTGGTTAATTTTCGGTTTCCAGGCAAAGTAATGGCTGAAAGTTCATCTATATATCTTTTATCTTTGGGAGCAATACGAACGGTTCTGCCTTGAGGTCCGTAGAATCCACAATTAGTAAGCGTAACACCTTTTCGAATGTCTTTAGCTACCGTGTTTAATAAAGTATCTGATCCTTTTACAATAACAGGATGCACACCCAAATTACTTACAATTGGAATAATTGGTTGCAGAAATTGTTTGTCTTCTACAGAAACCTCGAAATTATAAAAACCTAAAAGACCATCTAAGCCAACACCGTATTCACTGGCTAAAAAACTATCAACCGGAATGTCATGTTGTAATGAACCACAGGTGCCTATCCTGATGAGATTTAAACCGGTTAATTCGGTTTTAGCAGTGCGTGTCTTTAAGTCCATATTCACCAGTGCGTCTAACTCGGTAAGTACAATATCGATGTTATCCGTGCCAATACCGGTTGATAAACAGGTCAGTCGTTTATTGCCTACAAATCCGGTATGTGTGACAAATTCGCGTTTCTGTTTTTTTATTTCAATCCTGTCAAAATAGCGGGATACTTCTTCCACACGATCCGGGTCACCGACCAGAAAAATAGTGTCTGCAATATCTTCAGGTAACAGGTTTAAATGATAAATACTGCCATCCGGATTCAGGATTAATTCACTTGCTTCTATTTGCATACTTTCAAATTATAAACCAAAATACAAATTCCTTTTTAAATCACTCCTGATAAATATCATTGGAAATACTTATTTTACTCTTTTCATGTCGTATTTTTGAGTTAGAGTGATAACACCTGGTCATATATTAAAAGAATATTTTGGATTCAATGAATTCAGAACGCCGCAAGAGGAGATTATTCAGGCTGTGCTGGATGGAAAAGATACGCTTGCCTTGTTACCGACTGGAGGCGGCAAGTCTGTTTGTTTTCAGGTTCCGGGATTAATGCAGGACGGAATTTGTATAGTGGTTTCACCGTTAATTGCATTAATGAAAGATCAGGTATTTCAACTTAAAAATAAAAACATAAAAGCAGCGGCTATTTTTTCCGGTTTATCCTATCATGAAATTGATGTAATTCTGGATAATTGTCAGTTTGGCTATTATAAGTTTTTGTATGTTTCACCTGAACGGCTGAAAACAGAACTATTTATAGAACGCTTTAAAAGGATGAAGGTGAATCTCATTGCTGTGGATGAAGCGCATTGTGTATCTCAGTGGGGTTATGATTTTCGTCCGCCATACCTCGAAATAGCAGCTATTAGAAAATATCATCCTGATGTTCCTCTACTTGCGCTAACAGCATCTGCCACACCTGTTGTCCAAAAAGATATTATTGAAAAGTTAGCACTAAAAAAATATGCTGTTTTTAAAAAATCATTTATCCGCGAAAACTTAAGTTTTGTGGTCAGACGAGAAGAAGCAAAATATCCAAAATTAATTGAGATAATTAATAAGTTGAAAGGAAGCGGAATCGTTTATGTTCGCAACCGTAATAAAACAAAAGACATTGCTGAATATTTGCAGCAACATGCTGTATCAGCAGATTTTTATCATGCAGGATTGAAGCTGAATGAACGAAGTGTAAAGCAGGATAATTGGGTGAAAAATAAGACACAGGTGATTGTTTGTACCAATGCATTTGGAATGGGAATAGACAAATCGGATGTTCGATTTGTAATTCACATGGATGTTCCGGAAAGTTTAGAAGCTTATTATCAGGAAGCAGGAAGGGCTGGCCGCGACGGAAAATTATCGTATGCTGCTTTGTTATTTAATCAACCGGATATAGATAAATTACAGGAAAGAATTGATCAAAAATTTCCACCTGTTGATCTGATTAAGAATGTCTACAATGCAGTGTGTAATCACTTAAGTATTGCCGTTGAAAGTGGAAAAATGCAAACACATAATTTTGATATTATGTATTTTTCCAGACAGTTTAATCTGGATGCTGCTGCCGTTTATAACAGTTTAAAAATACTGGAACAGGAAAATTATATACAACTAAGCGAAGGAGTAGTACTGCCATCTCGTGTTGTATTTGTTGTAGATAAACTCGAATTGTATAAGTATGAAGTGGCAAATTCCAACCATGCATTATTGATAAAATCTTTGTTGCGCACGTATGGCGGCATTATGGATCATTATACCAAAATCAGTGAAATGCAATTAGCCAGACAATTAAAAATATCGGAAGCTGAAGTGGTAAATCAATTAAAATTACTACATAAAAACAAGATTTTAATTTA
>Ga0209717_1005019_pt1 | contig 10650 bp, 9 predicted proteins | sample AD_UKC048_MetaG_FD_184418 | JGI IMG/M metagenome (GOLD analysis project Ga0209717, IMG submission 184418) | Active sludge microbial communities of municipal wastewater-treating anaerobic digesters from USA - AD_UKC048_MetaG (SPAdes) (version 2) | ecosystem: Engineered > Bioreactor > Anaerobic >... | reverse complement strand
GATGGTCGGGGTTCCCGCTGAAGGCGAGATAATCACCAGGGGGGTGTGGCCCATATTGGCCGCCGCCACCGACGTCACCATGTTGGTGATGCCGGGGCCGTTCTGGCCCGTGACTACGCCGCAGCGTCCCGATATGCGGCAGTAGGCGTCTTCCATATGGGCCGCGCTTTGCTCGTGGCGGACAGGAATAAATTTAATGCCAGCCGTCGGGAAGAGGTCCAGCATGTCCATAAAAGCCGAACCTACAATGCCGCAGACATGATCCACGCCTTCGGCGAGCAGGGTTTCGACAATTGCTTCACTGGGTGTCATTTTGATTTTTTTCATTTTCAACCTCCAATACATTCAAACGTTAAGTGTCTTTTTGAGACACGTTCTTTTCCTAAATTGAAAACCCATATTTTCATGGACGAAAGCCTCAATCCAGATCTTCTTTCCAGGGCCACAAAAATATCCCGCCCTCCAGCGTCCGGACGTCGGAGTAGCCGGCCCCCTCCAGAATCCGCTGAGCCGAAAATCCCCGTAAACCAAGCAGACAGACGCAAATTATCTTTTTGTCTTTCGGGACTTCCTGAATTCTCCGGCGCAGTTCATCCAGAGGAATATTGACAACCCTGGGGCTGCTGATGTGCGCGCGCCGGAATTCCAGATCCGACCGGACGTCAATCATCAGAACGCTGTCGTCTTCCTCCAGAAGTTTTTTGGCCTCCTGTGCGGTCACCGGCTTCATCATGCCGGATTTCACATTTTGCGCGACGTTGAGCGCCGTGACAAATACATCCAGCGCCGGCGAAAACGGAGGCGCATAAGCCATATCCAAATCATCGACATCCGAAATCGTTGCCCCCAATCTTATTGCTGTGGCGGCCACATCGATGCGGCGCGCAACATCGCCTTTCCCCACAGCCTGCAAGCCCAAAAGCTTATGCGAGCCGTTTTCAACGATCAATTTCAGCGCGATGATCTGACTGTTCGGATAGTAGTGAGCCTTGTCAAATCCGCAAACGGAAATCGCAAATGCGTCGATCCCCATTCGCTTTGCCTGCGCCTCCGAAAGTCCGGTGGCGCCGACGGCGTAATCGAACGCCTTGCAGATGAACGTGCCCTGTACGCCGGGAAACGTCGACGGAATGCCGCAGATATTGTCGGCAATCACCCGGCCGTGCTTGTTGGCGGTGGAGCCCAGCGGAATGTAGCAGGGCTTCCCCGTGACGATGTGCACGTTTTCAACCAGGTCACCGCCGGCATAAATAGCCGGGTCGCTGGTCTGCATCTGCGCATTGACTTTCAACGCGCCGGTCTCTCCCCGTTCCAGACCGGCAGCCTGCGCCAGCTCCGTCTCGGGGGCAAGCCCCGCTGCAACGATGACGAGATCGGCGGAATACGAATGATGCCGGGTGATGACTTTCCGGACTTGTCCGTTCTCTCCTTCGAAGGACAGAATCCCGGCGTCGAACTCCGTCTCCACCATCTGCTCGTAAAAATGTTCCCGGATCATCGCCGCAATCTCGAAATCAATCATGCCCGGGAAGAGCTGGCTTTCGCGCTCCAGCAGCGCCACCTCCCATTTCTTTGCTTTCAGGGCTTCCGCGGCTTCGACGCCGATAAATCCTCCGCCGACAATAACGGCGCGGCCGTGTTCGCGATTTTGGACTTCCCGGGCGATCACTTCCGTGTCTTCCATGCGGGTCAGGTGATGCACGCCTTGAAGACTTGCTCCCGGTATCGGGGGCATCTTGGGCGCGGCGCCCATCGCCAGAACCAGGTCGTCATAGTCAAAGGTCAGGGATTTTCCTGTCGCCGTGTTGGTTGCCATAATCCGCCTGTTTTCGCGGTCGATCCGGCAAGCCTTTACATGGGTATGAACGGCGATGTCTTTCAGATCTTTGAAATACTGCGTATCGCGAACGATGCCGTCAGTGGTTTTCAGCAGGTCGTCCATCCGGCGGACTTTTCCTTCCAGATAGTAGGGCATTCCGCAGGCGGCATAGGAAATATAGGAGCTGCGATCAAGAACGGCAACATCATAATCCGGACGAAGCCTTTTGATGCGCGCCGCGGCTTTCGCGCCGCAGGCGGATGCTCCAATGATGACGACCCGTTTCGGCTTCATCGATTCTCCCTTTCAAAATGCACACTCGTAAAAATCCGGTAAAACAGCGTCAGCATCAAAAAGCCGGCGGCCCAGACGCCCAGGGTGATGGCGATTTCCGGTCCCGTCGGGGAATATTCAGTGATCGCTCCCAGCGGAGAGGGAATAAAGCCGGTGATCACCAGACCCAGCCCCTTTTCGATCCAGAGGGAGACAAACACAAGAACACAGGCCAGCGCCAGCCAGCTTTCCTTCCGGCGGACCCCGGGGAAGATCAGGATGACAAAAGCGGCAATCGATAAAACGGCAAAGGTCCACATCCAGGCAACAAGGTTGTAACGACCGTCGAGCCCCGCAAAGAGGTACTGAAAATGATGCATATGCTCCGGGATCTGGCTGTAAAACACCGTAAACAGTTCCACGAGAACAAAGAAAATGCTCACGGCCAGCGCATAGGCAACGATTTTCGCGAGCGTCTGAATGGCCTTTTCCCCGGCGTCGAAACATCCCCAGCGCTTGAGAATCAGGCAGACGAGAATCAGGAGCGCCGGACCGGATGCGAAAGCGGAGGCCAAAAAGCGGGGGGCCATGATCGCGGTGAGCCAGAAGCCCCGGCCGGGCAGACCGGCGTAAATGAAAGCGGTGACGGTATGAATGCTGATCGCCCAGGGAATGGACAAATAGATAATCGGTTTCACCCAACGGGGCGGCGGTATTTCCTTACGGTTACAAGACAGGATCACCCAGCCCGTAACGATGTTGATGAGGAGATAGCCGGACAGGACGATCATGTCCCAGAACAGGATCGATTTTGGTTGCGGATGCAGAATCACATTCATTACACGGGAGGGCCGCCCGAGATCGACGAAGACGAAAAGGATGCACATGACGACGGCGGAAACCGCCAAAAACTCGCCCAGCACGGTGATCCGGCCGAAGGCCTTGTAGTCGTGCAGGTAGTAAGGCAGCACCAGCATCACGGCCGACGCGGCCACGCCGACCAGAAAGGTAAACTGTGCAATGTAGAGCCCCCAGGAAACGTCGCGGCTCATCCCGGTTATTCCCAGACCGTAATCCAGCTGACGAAGGTAGAAGAAAAATCCGACGGTGGCGACAAGGATCAAACAGGCGATCCAGATCCAGTATCCGCGATTTCCTTTTAAAGCTTTCTCCAGCATAACGTCCTCATAACAAATAGTAGATCTGCGGGCCGGTGCCCAGGTGCGCGCGTCTGCGCAGGCTGAAGCGCGTTTCTAAAAGACGCCGGATGTCCGACCGGGGATCGTCCGCGTCGCCGAAGGTGAGCGCTTTTTGCCTGCACGCCTCCACACAGGCGGGCAGCGTTCCTTTGGCGAGCCGCTCCTCACAGAAGTTGCATTTTTCCACGACTCCTTTCGTGCGCGTCGGAAAGTCCGGATTGATTTTGGCGGTAAACGGTCTCGGGTCCCTGTAATTCATGCTCCGTGCCCCGTAGGGACAGGCGGCCATGCACAGCCGGCAGCCGATGCAGCGGTGGTAATCCATCATTACGATTCCGTCGGACCGCCGGAACGTGGCTTTGGTCGGACACACGCGGACGCAGGGCGGATTTTCGCAATGGTTGCAGAAAACGGGCGGACGCATCTTTTGCAGCTTTTCGCCTGAATAGGCGTGCGATTCGCCAGGAAAGACGGATGCAAAAGGCTCCGTCCAGATCCATTTGACCTCATCTTTGGGATTGCCGAATTCCGGAACATTGTGAATCGCGTGGCAGGCGACAATACAGTCGGCGCAGTTCGCCGTGCATTTCGTCAGATCCACCGCCATGGCCCAGCGTTTGGCCGCAAGCGCCTTTTGGGGAGCAAGACCCTGCCCCGGAGGCATGACGATGCTGTTTTTCGCCCAGGCCGGGACAAAGATCGCCGGCGTCATGATTGTCAAAGCGGACGCTCCCGCGATTTTCAGAAAGTCTCTGCGGTTCGGCGTCATTTTTTCACCTCCGCGGGAACAATGTGGCAGTCAAAGCAGGAGGGCTTTGCGCCCACGTAATTGTGGCAGCGATCGCAGAACTGCTCTTTGTTGCTGTGGCAGCGGATGCAGGAGCCGGTGAGGCTCTTCTCGAACGTCCGTCCGTCTTTCGCCGTGTATATACGCTTGCCTTCGCGGACGGCTTCGTCGCGCCAGGCGTTCAAAAGCTTCATATGGTTGGCGCGCATGAAGGCCTTGTCCTCGACGCATTTCTTGTCCGCCGATCCGGCGATTTCAGGCGTCTCCAGGCTGAGAGCGGGCGGAGCCGTCTTTTCCTTGCCGTACCAGAAGGGAAACGTCACCCCGATGACGAAAATCGCCAACCCCAGAAGGATCAAGCCCCATTTGTTATTTTTCATTTTTAACATCCACTATGCAGGGAACGGCCGCGACCGTTCCCTACGGATTCATTCACTATCCGCTATCTACCATCCACCATTCACGATCCACCAATTTTCTCCCCTCTCAAATCCGTCGACCTTTCCTTCTCACTTTTCATCACCAGCGCGTTGCCGACCAGTTCATGAACACCCATCACCGAAACACCCGGCACCCAGTAGTCCATGAGCGTCGTCAGCGTCGCCCGGTCGATGGCGCAAATGCAGCCCAGACGGTTCACGCCGTGCTTCTTCACGACCTCCCGGACGGCCATGGCCCGCGGCATTCCGCCGCGCATCCGCATCTCCAGATTTTCATCGTTGCCCAGTCCCGCGCCCGCTCCACAGCAGAAGGTCTTTTCACGGATCGTGTCTTCGGCCATTTCGTAAAAATGGTCGCAGGTTTTTTGAATGATGTAGCGCGGCTCTTCAAAAAGCCCCATGGCCCGGGCCGGATTGCACGAATCGTGAAACGTCAGCCGGACGTGGTCGTTGCGCGACGGATCGAGCTTCAGCTTGCCGTTTTTGATCAGGTCCGCTGTAAATTCGGTGATGTGTACCATCTTCGTTGATTTTGCGTTTTCAAACCGCGTGCCGGTGATGGGCGATACCGGTTCTTCCAGAAAATCGGCCGGCCCGTTCATCGTGTCCATGTACTGGTGGATGACCCGCCACATGTGTCCGCATTCGCCGCCCAGAATCCATTTGACGCCCAGACGCTTGGCCTCCGCGTAAATCTTGGCGTTCAGTCGCTTGATCATCTCGTGGGAGGTGAACAGACCGAAATTGCCGCCTTCCGAAGCATACGTGCTGAAGGTATAGTTGAGGCCGATCTCGTGGAAGAGCATCATGTAGCCCATGCAGGTGTAAGTTCCCGGATCGGCGAAGTAGTCGGCCGACGGCGTGACGAACAGGATGTCGGCGCCTTTTTTGTTGATCGGCACTTCCACTCGGACGCCGGTGCGATCCTCAATATCGTCCGCCAGAAATTCCAGCATGTCCTTGATGCCGCCCGGCTGAATGCCCAGGTGGTTCCCGGTGCGGAAGCAGTTGGCCGCAGGCTCCAGCGCCCAGTTGATGTTGCAGCCGACCAGGTTGAGCAGTTCGCGGCCGATCATGGTGATTTCCGCCTGGTCGATGCCGTAGGGACAGAACACCGAACAGCGGCGGCACTCCGTGCACTGGTAAAAGTAGTAAAACCATTCTTTGAGAACATCGACGGTCAGATCCCGCGCGCCCGCCAGCTTGCCGAAGCAGCGTCCCGACGCCGTAAAGTAGCGCCGGTAAACCGAGCGGATCAGCTCGGCCCGCAGGACCGGCATGTTTTTCGGATCGCCGGAGCCGATGTAGAAATGGCATTTGTCCGCGCAGGCGCCGCAGCGCACGCAGATGTCCATGAACAGGCGGAAAGAGCGGTATTTATCCAGGCGCTCCTTCATGCCGTCGAGGATGATCTGCCGCCAGTTTTCCGGCAGTTTCCAGTCGGCGTCGCTTGGCTGCCAGGCCCGTGGATTGGGCATGTCCAGAGCCGCAAGATTTTTCGCGGCGGCGCCGTAGCTCCAAGTGCCGGGACGGAAATCGACGGGCGTTTCCATCCAGGCCGTTTGCGGCGGCGCGTATTTGATCTGCATCAGTTCATCCGGTTCGGGAATTTTCGCGGTTGACATGGCTACTCCTTCTCCACCGGCAGGCCGGCCGCTTTCATTTTATCCCGGAACTCGTCTTCGTATTCTGCGTACGTGTGAACCTTTACGGGGGCGTTCCAGGGATTGACGTGTCTTCGGCTGCGGCTGTTGTTGATTTGATTGCGCGTGGGGCTCAGGAATATCCCGGCCATGTGGCTGAGCTTGCTCCAGGGGAGCCAGGCGATAAGAACAAAGACAAAGCAAAGGTGCAGATAAAACAGGATGCTCGCGTCCGCAGGCGCAGACGGCGCAAACGACACCCAGCCCATGGCCAGGGTCTTCACGGCGTTGAGGTCAACCGGGAAGAAGTGGCGCATCAAAAGACCGGTTGCCGCGATGGCCGCAATCAAAAGCAGCGCGAAATAATCGGTAAACAGGGAGATGTAGCGGACCTGCGGCAAAACGACTCTGCGCAGAAAGAGAAAAACCAGCCCCGCCAGGAGTGTTGCATCGCTGAGATAAAGCGCCGGAACGCCGATTTCCAAAAAGCCGTCCAGCGCGGAAAGCCCCGTCGCCAGGGGAACGACCGGCTCGGTGAAAAAACGCAGATGCCTGAGCGCGACGGCCAGCAGCGACAGATGAAACATCAGACCGAACAGCCAAAGCCATTTGGCGCTGCCGTAAATCGGCCGCCCGTCCACAATTTCCGTTTGAGAATTTCTGAACAAAGAACGAAACAAAAAGATTTCGCCGGCCATCCGTCCGATTGCGCCCAGCGGCCCGGCGGGATTTTCCACGGGATTGTTTTGAATCCAGGGCAGACTTTTTTCCTGGCCGCAGGTGGTGGGAATGCGGAAGGGAACGGGAGCTTTCGCCCACCGGATGATACGATAAACAAAGCCAAACAGAAAAACCGCCAATACAAGATAGGGCGCAATCCCGGTCAGAACATTACCTGCAATCTGGTTTTCCGCGGCGGCCGAGGCCGCCAGGGCGATCGCCAGAATCGCGATGAAGGATAGCAAAATGTTCAGGTTTTGTTTCATTTCATGCGCCCGTTTTCATTTCCATGACGGCTCTTCGCCGAATTGAATGATCGGTTTTTTCATGCCGTCAAGCGCGTTGACGATCAGCTCCACCAGCCCGCCGTAATACAGACGGCTGCGCTCCTCGGCCTTGTAATAGCTGATGATGTCCCGAATGGCGCCCTTGCAATTGGAGCAGGGGGCGCAGACATATCTGGGCGTTTGAGGCGGTTCGTTTTCAAACGCCTGAAGGATCTGCAGGAATTTTTTCCGCGAGCTCACCAGATTGCGCCAGTCGGTAAAGTTGTATCCCGACATGATGGCGAAGCCGGATCCACCCCCGCAGCAGTAGTTGTCCACGCCGTGCGGCGTCATTTCCCGGAAGCGAGGGGCGATTCTTCGCAGAATTCTTCTCTGCGGCTCCACAATGCCCATCGACCGCACGTAGTTGCAGGGATCATGCAGCGTGACGGGGAAATCGTTTTTTTGCGGATCGAACGACAGTTTTCCGCTCATCACGATATTCTCCAGCGTGACCAGCGCCGATTCCCGTGGAATATTCAGTTCGCCGGTCAGCAGCCGGTCGGACGTTTCGATGAGGGCCTTGTGCGCGTGGCCGCATTCGCCGACGACGATTTTTTTGACTTTCAGGCGGCGTGCGATATCCGAGTGCCGCAAGGCGACGCGCGACAACTGCACATCGTCGTACCACAGACCGTAGTTGACGGCGTCGTAACCGGCTGCCTCCGACGACAGCGTCCAGGACAGCCCCGCCGCCTGGAAGAGGATCGCAAAAGCGCCTACGTTTTCCGGCCAGGCCAGCATTTCACCCGCGTTGTGAATCAGCAGAATGTCCGCGCCTTCCCTGTCCCAGGGGATTTCGACCGGACAGCCGGTAATCTCTTCCATTTCTTCCTGAATGAATTCGACGCTGTCTTTTGCCGCCAGCGGATTCATTCCCGTCGAAGATCCGGCCCGCAGATGCAGAACGGTCCCCTTCTCGTGAAGCTCTTTGGGCGCGATGCCCATCTCCTGAGAAAAGAGCTTGCGGATCTCGTGCGCGATGAGGCCGTTGTCCACGCCGATGGGACAGACGGAGGCGCAGCGGCGGCACAGGGAACAGCGGTAGGACAGCTCCGCGAGGCGCGCAATGGCCGTCCAGTTCAAATCGATGTCGCCGGTCCATTTTGCCGTTATTTTTCCGCCCGGCGTGAGATATTTTTTGCAGACCCGCCTGAGCACTTCCGAGCGGAAAATTGGCCGGTAAATTTCCTGCCGCCCGCTCATTTCAAAAACGGGGCAGGCGTCCGAACAGGTCTGGCAGCGGGCGCAATGCTCCAGGGAAAGGGTAAGCTGCCGCAGAAACGTCCAGTTGTTTTCCCGCTCAAAGAGTTTGCGCAGCCCGGAAAGAAAGCGGCGAATCAGCTCCTCCTCTTCCTCTTTGGTTGCGGGTTTGGGAATGCCGATGGCCAGCGTGTCGTCGAGCGACGCTTCGATGTTTTTGATCTTATCTTCGTTGAGCGGCTTCGGGACGGTTGCGTTGAAATCCTCGTATGGCGGGGGCAGCGGCGCAAGTTCGCCCGGCCCGATCCGGCACAGCCGGCCGGCAGCCCTGGAAATTTCCGATGGTTTCAACAGGGTTTTCATTTTGTCTCCTTGGGTGCCGGGGCAGCGATGTCCCGCCAGGTCTTCTTCCCGTCCGCGTCAACATGCCCGGCCTTCCAGGTCGGCCGGTATTCCAGATTCTTTTTCACGGCCGATTCCAGAGGCGAACCGGGCCGGTTGGGTTCGTCGTCCCACTTGACCCGGTGGTACAGAAAATATTTCATGAACATGTGAGACATATGCGTCAGTGGAATGTACGCCAGCAAAAGCGATCCCAGCACAATGGTCAGGGCGCCGGGGAGGCTTTGCCCCGGCGCATAGCCGGGAACGGCCGCGCCGGCGGTTAAGAGGCCCATCACATAGGATCGGGCCGCGCCCGGAAGAGGATCGGCCGCAATCAGGGCCAGAAGGGCGCAAATGAAAAACATCAGAATCAAGAGAAGATTGAAATAATCGGCAACCGTCGCGTAAGCCCTCATTTCCCGGTCGGTCAGGCGCCGAACCAGCATGACCAGGGATCCGGCGGCGCCGGCAAGGACGCCGATCCATCCGGCGGCAACGATCAGCTTCTCCACGATGGCGGCAACGATGCCGTCTTCGGCAAAACCGAGCAGGGTCAGGACGGCGGATGTCAAAAGCAGCACGAGAGCGGCCGGCATCAGGTACAGCCCCAGATGAAAGGGAAAGGAGAACCGCCACAGGCTTCGGTTTTCCTTCCACAGCCCCCGCATGAGCAGGATTTCCGGCGCCATGTAAAGAATCTCGTTTACCGGCGAGCGCTCCCGATTTTTCTCCCACCAGTTCAACTCTTCCATGTACGAGCCACCGTACGCCGCCTTACCGGCCGGTTCATGCTGCACCGGATAGATTTCCCAGCGCAGATGCACGGGAAGCGTCAGCTGCCGGCGAACCCGCCAGACAACCGTTGCCAGACATACGGCCAGGCAAGCGTATGTAAAAATATAAAATCCCATATCAATCCATCAGCTCAATCTTACTGGTCCAGATTCAGGTGCCGCCACTGCAGGGAATTGCTTTTATCCGTTCCCTGCAGATCAGAGGCTGTTCTCAAAAGGTTTAGATGCAAGGCGCGCAAGAATCGGGGCGCGAGGCGTATGATTCATACGTTGAGCAACACGATTTGAAGCGCAACGCAGCAGATGAGCCTTTTGGAGCAGCCTGGTTCACACGCAGCCCGTCGGCTTCGACAGCCCCGCCAGCTTGCAGGCGCCCTTCGCCGGTCCGGTCGGGAAGAGCTCGTAGAGCTTCTTCATGTCAATCTTCAGATCCTTGCAGATCTTGCGGATCATCGGAGCAATCCCAAACTGCTGGAAGTAATTGCGCAGGTAATTGATTACCATCCAGTGCTCTTCAGTCAGTTTTCCCTCGATCTCTTCCGCGTGAGCATACGCTTCGGCAAATTCTGCGCTCCATTTGTCGAGTTCCTGCAAAAATCCGTCTTCATCCACTTCATACGTTTTGCCTGCTAATTCAATCTGGGGCATGGTTAAAACCTCCTCATTTGATCAGACTGCTGAAAACCGCCCACTGGACATTTTTGAACAGTCTTTTTTTTCGTTTTTATTTTTTCAGTTTTCTCTTCAAACAAAGCCTATAATGATTCTCTATTTAACCACCCATATGAATCCCGCTCTCCAAGACTCCGCTTGTTAGTTGCTTTGTTCTCCGATATTCTTGAGCTTTCGCGATCAGCGCATTCGCCCATTCGGGCGCGCCCAGCGCATGCACATGGGTAAATCCGGCCAGAATATTTTTCCGGCACAATCCTTCCCTGGCGCCGTCGATCCCCGTTCCCTTCTGAATGCTGAACGCGGTGTGCATTTCCCGATCTTCCCTTGCCAGAATCCGGCAGTAATGGAATTCGTGACCGGTTATCGTTGTACCCATGGGAAAGAAGG
>Ga0209717_1005018_pt1 | contig 10650 bp, 8 predicted proteins | sample AD_UKC048_MetaG_FD_184418 | JGI IMG/M metagenome (GOLD analysis project Ga0209717, IMG submission 184418) | Active sludge microbial communities of municipal wastewater-treating anaerobic digesters from USA - AD_UKC048_MetaG (SPAdes) (version 2) | ecosystem: Engineered > Bioreactor > Anaerobic >... | reverse complement strand
CCAGTATATCACCAGAATTGAGCCCTATGAAAAAGATGGCCACCTGGCTATCTTAAAAAATGGGGCAAAGGTTGCCGTCAGCAGGGGAGGGTATGGAAAATTAAGGGAAGTACTTGGGTTGTAGACGAGGCTTCCGGGAGTCATAGATCTGCACCAGTCTAAACAGGGAATTATAATTCATTCACAATTAACTTAAGAGAGATTGTATTGTAACATTAGTTTTACCGGGTAGAATTGTCGGGGTTTAAATACAACCAGGTAACCTGATATACTTGATCAGGTATTATTAGTTTCAAACATTTCTGCTAATGTTCACAATACCAGGCATAATTTAAAGAACCTGGTTTTTTTCAAGTCAATATTGCCTGTTTTCATTCTACAGGCTGCAGTTAATAACCCATCCTACTTATACAAGCAGTGATATACAAAAAATTCGGGTTTATCTATGCCAACTGTTCACCATCTGGCATATCAAAATAATTGAACTCATCTGGCGGCAAACAATAATCAAATTTGGCAATACTGCTTGTGTGCACTGATGCTGAAGGTTGGTGTTTTTTGTGTTTCAGCGCTTTGATTTCACTTTGTCCAAATGACAAACTGGTCAATACAAAACCCGGTGTTGATGGTTGTACGTTGTTCATAAATAAGTTTTTAATGGCTATACTCTAACCACAAATATCATTTATAGGACAACGCCAGTCAATCACATGTGTATGTGAATCCTGTTAATTAAAACATAAAAGCCATCAAAATGCAACTGGTAATGATCAATATTTTATTTCCACGCCGCTTTGCCGTCATCATTCACATAATAGATCATATTGGTACCGGTTCCAAAAGCCAGGGCAGGCTTGCCGGTTAAAGGGTGATTCTTTTTCAGGTAAGGTATTTGCGAAATTTTGCCCCATGCTCCGTTATACACTTCAATTAAATTGTCGTGTGTCCTCCACAAGGAAACACCTGTGGGCATTTGATTGTATTTGCTGATGCTTCCATTGTAATAAGCAAAAGTGCCATCCCCATAAAATTGATAAAAATAACTGCTGTTATTCACCGGGTTATAATATTTCCAGGTGCCGGCTAGTGATGTATCAACTGTGCCCTTGAGCGTTGATGCTATCGCAGGGTTAAATGTTTTATCAAGCGTGTCAATTTTTATATAGCCGCTGCCTTTAGCGTAATAATAAAGAGCAGTCAATGATACGTCTGAAAAATAAACGACCATGGCATCATCGTAATAGGTGCTTTTATAAATTAACCCGGAGCCTTTCGCCACGATCGTTTTATTGATAAGGGCAGATCCGAAGGTATCTGTCCAGCTTGTTCCTACGGGGGCATTTGCTTTAAATATAACCTGTGAATACACTTTATCATTGGCGAAAGATTTACTGTACAGGATACCGTCTTTGCAAAAATAGGCCGCTGCTCTTTTCTTAAACCCCTTGTATGTATTGCCATTATATACCATGGATGTATCAAATCCGCATGACTTGTAATAGTAACAGTCTACACAGTCGTCTTTCCTGGGTTCCGTAGCTACTGCACCAGTTGTATTATTTTGTTTTAGCTGAAGATCGATACGGTTTTCACTGATGACGGTGATCTTAAATGGCTGCTTAATACCCTGTGGAAGCTCATCCCATAATTCAGTAGCAGTACCATCGTAATGTAAACTGATGGTCGCCACATCGCCAGCAAACCCGGGGCTTGATTGAGAAACTTTTATGTTTCCTTTTATTGCCTTACGCAGCGCATCAAAAGCCGGGTTGTCATACTCAACAGCTTTTACCGATATAATGATTTTGCTGTTTTGGGCATTTGATTTTTTGGGCTGTGCTGTACTACTATGAATAATAAATGACAGCAACAGGAAAGACAAATATTTTTTCATTGCGATGATGTTTCGCTTTTACCAGTTGGTTTTCGTATGGTATCATCATTTTATACCTGTCTGTTGGGCAGATAGCCAGCATTCCCTGTTTCAGGCTGCTGTATTACACTCCTATAAATATTACAGCGTAGTGAAATAAGTTCTGGTATAAAGCTAGAGAGAATAAATGGGAAATCAAATAGGGAGGAAACTATTATGGGAATAGAAAAAAATACGATAAAAACCAGCACAACCGCAGGCGATGGTCTGCCGGATAGATTAAAAAGCAAGGCAGGATCAACGGGTTATGTCAAGTAGTTCAATTTACAAATAACTTACCCGTTTTGTTTACGCACATATTTAGTAAGTATAACGATCAATTGTCCTTCTATCTTTCCTTCAATTTGCTCAGTATTATCGTGCACCAAGCGGATGTTTTTAACAACAGTTCCCATTTTTGCATTGAGTGTGCTGCCTTTTACATCAAGTGATTTTGTCAGTACCACCGTATCACCATTTTGCAATAATTGGCCATTACAATCTTTGTGGAGGTCAACACTACTATCATTGTCATGGTCGCCGGTAGCTTTAGCCCAGGCTAATTTGTCATCATCCAGATACATCATGTCTATATTTTCTGCAGCCCAGCTTTCATCTCTCAGCCTGTTGAGCATTCGCCAAGAAACCACCTGCACGCCCGGCACTTCACTCCACATACTTTCAGTGAGACACTGCCAGTGTTTATTGTCCAGTGGAGCTTTTTTCTCTACCTGGCTAAGGCAGATATCACAAAGGATGATGTGGTCATTTTCATCATTGCCCTGCTCCGGAAGCACATCATACATCGAAACTGCATTACCCGATTTGCAGAGTTCACATTTGTTGTCACTTCTTTTTAGCAGGGTGTCTTGCAGGCTCATGTTTTATAATTTATGGCGGCGAAGGTAGGGAAATTGGTTGTTGAATGCGATAGGGATGAGAACAGTCATATGTTTGTATCAAGGACTACTGAATATAACTGTTATTTCATTTCAAGCCTGCATAATTATTCCCTCTTTAATTTTTATATAACCTGATTGTACTGGTTCTGATGGCAACAGCTGCGATCATTTTTTGTTTTGCAGACAGTGGTTGTAAACTGGCATCCAGGTATTTGATTCCGCATATCATCATGCCGACTGTTTTTTCAAATGAAAGGAGGCAAATGAAGCGGTACGCAAAAATCAGTATAAACAATACAACATAGGTCATGTAAGGTTTATCATCTAAAAAGGATGCGATACTTTCTAACGGTATCATCCAATAGATACCAACAAAAAGTCCAACCTCAACCAACCAATCAATGATGTTAGTAAATAACCGTTGCCAATAGGTGCTTTCAATTGCTGGCGTTTCGATATCGGAAAGTAGGGAGTCATCATTTTCCATTGTTGGCAGATTTATTTAAGGTGCATACAAATATAAGATTAACAGCGTGTGATTGTATAGAAGATCATATAGGTGAAGAAAGTAAAATAGGTGGTCTCCAGTTTCAACAGATTCCAGCAACTGGAAGGTACGGATTTTCATTCTTATAAATATCACCTGTCACTTCATGCTGCCTGATTAAAAATTGTTTACCTTGATGCGCTATAGAAATCGATTTATCAGCTTTGGCCTTACAAAAAATCATAAATCTTTTGGTATGAAAAATGTGGTGACCGTTTTCACTATTTTCTTCTTTATTTCATTTAGTGCAGCCTCTCAAAAACGATGGGGCTTTGCCGATGCCGTAGGTTTTAACAGTGTTGACGGTTATAATGGGCTTGGCATCAAAACTAAAACGATCGTTACATTCCAGGTGTCGGTTTTTGCGATATTACCGGCAGATAAAAAGGAAAGTTTCGTTTTCATGCCCTCGTTGGGCTATCTGCCAAAAGGAGTACAGTTTTCTAATATTTTATTCACCGACAATTTGGGAAATGAAACCGGTAATGGCAACTTAAAACGCAGAATTGACTACCTGCAGCTAACATTGGCAGAGTCTTATAAAATGCAATGGGGTTCAGGCATCGAAGGTTTTATTGGAGCCGGACCTTATATTGCCTATGCATTGGCTGGAAAAGAAAAAGTGAGTGGTTTTGTACCTGTCAATAACAGTGCTGCTCCACCTGACAAAGCGGTTGACTTTAAAGCAGCCTCCATTAAACGCTGGGATGCCGGCATCAACGTACAGGTAAGCGCCATCTTTTCTAAAACCTGGTTAGTGGGTTTATGTACGGACTTTGGTATTTTGAAATTGAATAGTGCAGGCACTATTAATGCACAGAACCGGTCGTCGCGTATTTATGTGGGGTATGTTTTCTAGAAAATTAATTGGTAAGCTTATTATTAAGCAGAGAAATATAAGCAAGGGGTAATAATTTCATGTAAATTGATTTAGGGTTTTAAAATTATAGTTGTGAAGCGGGCAGGGCATTATGCAGGTTGGGAATCAGCAATCTGTCGGACCAAAACCGCTGCTGATTTAAAATATGTGGATGAGTTTAAGATTAAATGATCAGTGCAGTTTGCCCGAACTGAAGATTGGCTTTTTACCGCTGCTGATTATTCTTCCGTTCAGACACAATATCCGCAATATCCGTATTGGCTGCTGCCATATTTTTTGTCTTTAAATTATTTTCTTTTATCAAACTTCATGTTATTCTGAATAGCTAATGAATTTTCCATCTATATACTTATAAAGCCCCATTCCTTTACTACTAAGCCATAAATGACCTGCTTTGTCCAAAAAAACAGGGATTAATTTTCTGTTGGGAAAGCTATCACTCTCTTTAAATGTTTTGAGCGTACTGCCATCGTAATAACTTAATCCTTCTTGGGTGTCAAACCAAATATTCCCTTTTGTATCTTCAATAATATTGGAAGGTCCATTGATAGCTTTTTCGTTAAATACATTCTTAGTATATGTTTTTCCATCATATCGTCCCATCCCTTTGAAAACACAAGCAAACCAAAGTATTCCATTTTTGTCTTCTAAAATTCTATCGGTTCTTCCAACATCTTTATAAGGTATAATATTAGATAAAGTTTTTCCGTCAAACGCAGAAACACCTTCACTTTGACAAGCTGCAAACCAAATCTTTCCATCTTTTGCTTCTATAATAGAAAATATCCCTTTCAGCTGCAAACTGTCTCTATTTAATAGATTTTGATTGTCTAAAAAACGAGTAAATATTGTTTCATTGAAACAATAAACCCCGTCATCTGTTCCAAGCCAGATTATTCCTTTCGAGTCAACCATCATACTCCAAACTTTATTTTCAGCCGGTGCACTATTATTGAAAAAACTGGGAAACAATGAATTTGTGTTATTCAAAACGATAGATATATTTTCAAATTTTTTTCCATCAAAACGGTTCAGCCCTTTATTTGTACCTACCCAAACATTTCCTGCTTTACCTTCTACCATTGAATAGGCTATATTACTATTCAAGCCTTCATTCATTGTATATTGAGTAAAAAATTTTCCATCATATTTAAAAACACCTTCTCCATAACTTCCGAACCAAATATTTCCCTCTTTGTCTTGAATGCCAAATCCTAAACCTGCATCTTTATTAAGACCTTGGGGTTTAGGGATTTTTAAACGTTTATTTTTCGTCTCGTTTTCAAAGTATGTTTCTGTTTTTACTTGTCCCGTACAAAAAATATAGGACAATGATAATAGTAGTAGAATAAAAACCTGTGTCTGAAAAATATTTCTGTTCATTAATTGATTTTATTTCAGTTTGAGGCTTCTTCAATGGTTGTCACCAACGAACAGGTATTGCTTTGCAGGTGGGATAATAGCATTCCGTCTGCCGACAACCGCTGCCCTTTGAAATTATTTTGCTGAAGTTAAGAACCTAAGTTGAATGTTGTACGTCTTGCCCGGACTGAAGCCGAGTTGCGCATAACTGCTGATTGTACTTCCGTCCGCCCCACTTGCAGCAATACCCATGTTAGCCGCAGTAGTTCATTTTAGTAGACGTTTTTTTAATTCTATAGCGAGATTAATGTAAGACAGTTAGTGTATAACCGCTACCAATAGTAAAAATGCTACCTTGTCCAATTGTTAGCGATTTTAATATTACATTTGAGCTTACAACTACTGTAAACCCAGTTCCTATAACTACATCCGAATTACTGTCTGGTACTTGTTCGCAACTCCAATTTTGCGGATTTTCCCATTCAGACGATTGAGACCCGGACCAGTTGTTCGTTGTACATGGCACTGTACTTGAATTATTGTTGTATCGGGCAAGAGCATATTGAGTCTCTGAAGAAAATATATCTTGACTATATCCGCAGGCAACAATTTTACCATCACTTTGTTGATCAATAGAAAAACAATAATCATTGCTATTGTTGTAGTCTGTTTGCACGATTCCATAATTACCAAAAGACGAATCGACAACACCATCTTTTGTAAATCTGGTTAATGCAAAATCTCTTGTTGCTCCATATTTTGAATATCCACCAACAACTATTTTTTCATCGCTCTGTAAAAGTGATGAATAGCCTAACGTTTCATTTAAGAAACTTCCCGAAATTTGAATACCATCATTTCCAAAATTTCTGTCAATTTCTCCTGAAGAAGTAAATCTAACGACAGCTATATTATCTTGGCCCGTATTAGGGTCAGTAGCAACACCGCTAATAACAATTTTTTGATCTGATTGAATTAGAACTGAACTTGCTCCTCCCTGATGAAAACCATTCCCAGGAGTATACATAAATGACTGAACCCCATCACCAGAAAAAGTTGGATCCAAAAAGCCATTTTGTGTAAATCTAAGTAAAGCCATTCCTTCATACCTGGTCGTTGCCACAAGGATTTTATCATCAGACTGGATTGCAATACCAATAGGCCCCTTATCTATATTTATCGACGTTCTGGTTATTCCATTAATACCAAACGAAGAATCAGGACTTCCATTTGTGTTATAACGTACCAAGACTATTTCATAGATACCATTGCTACCCGTTGTCCCAGCTACTATTATTTTTCCATTGTTTTGTAGTTTAGTTGAAAAGGCTTCACCTTCAATCGGCAAAAAAGAACTAGCCGCATTGCCGAATATACCAAATGAAGAATCGAGTTTTCCATCACCTAAAAATCTTATTAATGTAAAAGCCTTAGTATTAGTAAAAGATGAGGTAGTTCCGGCTAGCAAGATTTTTTCATCAGGTTGAATAAATAAAGCATTTGCATTTGCAGCGGAACCAAAAATAGATCGTGCTGACGCAATTCCTGAAAGACCGAAAGAAGAGTCGATCTGGCCATTTAATTTATATTTTACAATCAAAAAATTATCTCTTCCCACTGACGGGATGTAAGCAGTCCCTCCCACAAAAATCTCATCACTTGAGTTTATTTTAACTGCCTTTGAATAATCATTAAAAGAAACGTTTGTCAAAATTTTACCATTAATTCCGAAGCTTGTATCCAAAGAGCCTGATTGTGAATAAGATTTTAACAAAAAGGAACAGAGGAAAATGAGAAAAAGAAAACCCGTCTTCATTTTTTTTAATTTAAGTAACGAATAGACATACTTTACCGTGAGAATAAAAACAAATATTTAATAAATGAAAAATCGTTCCGGATACTTGCGGCTAACTCTTGTATTGCTGCAACCAAACTTACATTAATGCGACAAACCAACCAAAATGCCTGTATTACTGCAGTGTTGGAAAAAATTGCTGAACAGCTGCCCAATAGATTGAAAAGCCCAGGGAATATTTGTAACATGGCTCTTGGCCGGACATTCCTACCCCAGCACGCAGGCTCGAAGCAATACCTGGAACCAAGTCCCATCAAGGGTTTGCACTCCACTGCCTACAAAGAAAATTATATCCACGCCCTGTGTATAACCCCAACCGCTATTCTCTCACTCGTTTCATTATATTTGCCACGTTCCAAAAATACTAAAAGAATTAGTACATTGCGGCCCGTTAGGTAAACGGCTGTATGGAAACGAACAGCTTGAAAAATCAACAGCAAAGAGGACCATGGCAGAAAAAGATATCAATAAGTACGACGAAGAATCGATACGGAGCCTTGACTGGAAAGAACATATCCGGCTAAGGCCGGGTATGTACATTGGAAAGCTCGGGGATGGCAGTAGTCCGGATGATGGCATTTATGTATTGCTGAAGGAAGTGATCGACAACTGCATTGATGAACATACAATGGGCTATGGCAAACATGTGGACGTGAACATCAATGGCAAAGAAATTACCGTTAGGGACTACGGACGTGGTATTCCATTGGGTAAAGTGGTGGATGTAGTGAGCAAGATAAATACGGGCGCCAAATATGACAGCAAGGCCTTTCAAAAAAGTGTGGGGCTGAATGGTGTGGGTACCAAGGCCGTGAATGCCCTGAGTAATTATTTTAAAGTTGACAGTTTCCGGGAAGGCAAAATGAAAACTGCGGAGTTTGAAAAAGGGAACTTAATAAAAGAGCATAAAGAAGTTGCTACCAAGGAAGACAATGGCACGCTGATCACTTTTATTCCTGACGATACAGTGTTTAAGAATTTTCATTTTGTACAGGAGTATTTAGATAACCAGTTTTGGAATTATTGCTACCTGAATGCCGGGCTGGTAATGAACCTGAATGGTAAGCGCTATGTAAGTAAAAATGGTTTACTGGATCTGCTGCAGCGCAAAACGAATGTGGATGAGATCCGATATCCCATCATACACCTGAAAGGAGAAGATATTGAGGTTGCCATAACACATGAGAATACGTACGGAGAAGAGTACTACAGCTTTGTAAATGGGCAGTTCACCACCCAGGGCGGTACACATTTAGCTGCATTCAGGGAAGGCTTTATTAAAACGGTTCGTGATTTTTTTAAGAAAGATTATGATGCATCAGATATTCGTGGCAGCATTTGCTGTGCGGTGAGCGTAAGAGTGCAGGAGCCTGTTTTTGAAAGCCAGACAAAAACAAAATTGGGTTCGTTGACTGTAAGCGAAGGCGGGCTTTCCATGAAAAATTTTGTGGGTGATTTCCTTGCAAAAGAGTTAGATAATTTTTTACACCGTAATCCTTCTACTGCGGAAGCACTGAAGAAACGTATAGAACAAAGTGAAAGAGAAAGAAAAGAACTGAGCGGCATCCGTAAATTGGCGAATGAACGGGCCAAAAAAGCCAACCTGCACAATAAAAAGCTGCGTGACTGTAAGTATCATTACAACGATGATGCCACTGGGAAAGACAAGGACAAGGTGGTAGAGAAACAAAAAGAGAGTACCATCTTTATAACGGAAGGGGATAGTGCCAGCGGAAGCATCACTAAGGCAAGAAGTGTAGAGACACAAGCAGTGTTCAGTCTTCGTGGAAAGCCGCTCAACTGTTTCAGCCTCACTAAAAAAGTGGTATATGAAAATGAAGAATTTAATTTATTGCAGCATGCTTTAAATATTGAAGAAGGCTATGAAGGTCTTCGCTACAATAATATTGTGATTGCTACGGATGCCGATGTGGATGGTATGCATATTCGATTGTTATTACTCACCTTCTTTCTGCAATTTTTTCCTGACCTGGTTAAGAACGGGCATGTATATATTTTAGATACGCCGTTGTTCCGGGTACGCAACAAACAGGAAACGATTTACTGTTACGACGAAACAGAGAAACAACAGGCAATAAAAAAACTAGGTAATAAACCCGAGATCACGAGGTTCAAAGGATTGGGAGAAATCAGCCCGGACGAATTTGCAAGGTTTATTGGACCGGATATAAAACTGCAGCCGGTGATGATGCTGCCCGAAACACATATTCAGCATTTGCTTGAATATTACATGGGCAAGAACACACCCAGCAGGCAGGATTTTATTATAGATAATTTGAAGGTGGAAGTGGATTTGGTGGCCCCCTCCGCCCCCTAAAGGAGGAACTAGGGCAAGAGTTCAAAGCTTTGAAATGCTATTGTTTGTTGAAGTGGTTGCTATACCGTTGAATTATGTGATAATGTTGAAATGCTTAATTACAAATAACAATTTAAAATAAATGCCCGGCCTCCCTCTCTTTTGGAGAGGGATCGAGGGAGAGGCTATGTTCGAATTTCACACCGATAAACCACGCTACTTTAATATGCAGGCAGATAATGCCCGCCAGTATGTAGTACCCTTTATTGAAAAGTATAAAAAAATAATACCGGGTATGAGGGTGCTGGAAATAGGCTGTGCAGAAGCAGGTGTGCTAAAAGCATTTATTGAAAAAGGTTGTATAGCAGTGGGAGTGGAGCTGGAGGAATCGAGATTAGAACTGGCGAGGGAATTTATGAAGGAAGAACTGAACAAAGGGTTGATCAGTTTTGTGTCGAAGGATATTTATAAAGTGGATATTGAAACTGAGCTCAATGGAAAATTTGACATCATTGTATTAAAAGATGTAATTGAACATATTCATGATCAAAAAAAACTAATTGCCTGGATGAAGAGTTTTTTACACCCGGGAGGCGTGATTTTTTTTGGTTTTCCACCATGGCAAATGCCTTTTGGCGGTCACCAGCAATTGATGACAAAAAAATGGCTGGCAAAAACACCCTACTATCATTTATTACCGATGGGTTTGTATAAATGGATACTAAAAAAAGGCAGGCAGGATGTTGATGCTTTTGCAGAAATTAAAGAGACAGGCATATCAATTGAAAGGTTTGAAAAGATTAGTGAAGAAACAGGATATAAAGTAGTGAACAAAACACATTATTTTATAAACCCCATCTATACATACAAATTTG
>Ga0209717_1005009_pt1 | contig 10661 bp, 9 predicted proteins | sample AD_UKC048_MetaG_FD_184418 | JGI IMG/M metagenome (GOLD analysis project Ga0209717, IMG submission 184418) | Active sludge microbial communities of municipal wastewater-treating anaerobic digesters from USA - AD_UKC048_MetaG (SPAdes) (version 2) | ecosystem: Engineered > Bioreactor > Anaerobic >... | reverse complement strand
CTTTACCCTGGCTCCAATATGGCTTGAGGAATGTGCACACCGTACCTTCAATGGCTGCGCCCGTGGTGGCCACGCCGTTCATCGCAGGGTTCTTTTCACCGTCGAGAATCTTGCGCATGCCAGCGGCGAGTTCCTCCCACGTGCCCGGCGCTTTCACGCCGTATTTTTCGAACAAGTCTTTGCGGTAATACAAGAACTGGGCGTCCGCGAACGCGGGAAGCGCAACGATTTTGCCGTCGACCACGTCTGCGCTGGCGTAAGCGGGCAAGTAGTTTTTCATCAGCGTCTTGGCGTCGGCACCCAGATAGGCATCGAGCGGCTCTAACCAACCTGCGCGCGCATATTGCATCGGGTTGACAATGTCGATCATGTACAGATCGATAGCGCTATCTTTTGCATTCAATACGGTGGACAAATATTGACGCTGCGCCTCGGAGGTCGCGCCGCCCGTTTCCATCTCGATCTTGGTGCCTGGGTTTTTCTTCTCAAACTCATCGAACAGTTTGCGCATCAAATCCGGACGCTGACTTGCGCCGCCAGAAAATACGCGGATATTCTGTGCCGCGACAGTCGCTGAAACGACCATCAACGCTGCGGCCAGCAGAGCTTTTCTCAGTTTCATAACGAAGGACCTCCTTAGTGTTGTAGTACAGTGACTAACGAATAGACGTTCCGGACGAAGCATCGAAGAGATGCAACTTATCCGAAGCGAGTTGGGCTTGAACGCTGTCGCCCGAGCGCAAGCTGACATCGGGACGCGCGCGCGCGACAAACTCTGTGCCGCCGATGCGCAGCGTAACTAATGTTTCTGCGCCAAGGGGCTCGGTCACAACGACCGTTGCGCTGACCGACGTGCCCGCACTCGTTGTGGTGCGATCCACCGAAATGTCTTCGGGCCGAATGCCTAAATCGACTGTCTTACCACGAAACGCCGCGTTTGCGCTTCGTAGGTTTTCCGGCAGGGCAATGGTCGCGTCCCCCACTTGCGCGGAGGCGCCATCGGCTGAGACGGTCGCCGTTGCAAAGTTCATTGCGGGCGAGCCGGTGAAGCCAGCCACGAATTTCGCAGCCGGACGGTTGTAGATTTCGTCCGGTGTGGCGTATTGAATGACTTTGCCTCCGGAGAGTACCGCGATTCGATCAGCGAGTGTCATCGCTTCAACTTGATCGTGAGTCACGTAGATGATCGTTTTGCCGAGGCGTGCGTGCAACTTCTTGATCTCGGTGCGCATCTCGTTGCGCAGTTGAGCGTCAAGGTTCGACAGCGGCTCGTCAAACAAAAATGCTTTTGGATCGCGCACAATCGCGCGGCCCATCGCCACACGTTGGCGTTGTCCGCCAGAGAGTTGTCGTGGCTTGCGCTCCAACAAGTGTTCGATGCGCAAGATCGCCGCAGCGTCACCCACACGGCGCTTAATTTCGTCTTCTGCGGTTTTGCGTAGGCGCAGGCCAAACGCCATGTTTTCGTAAACGCTTTTGTGTGGATAGAGCGCGTAATCCTGAAACACCATCGCGATATCACGCGAACGCGGCGGTGCGTCGTTCACCCGGGCGTCGCCAATCATGATGTCGCCACTGGTCGTTGTTTCGAGCCCAGCAATCATGCGAAGCAGGGTTGACTTTCCGCATCCCGATGGCCCGACGAACACCACAAATTCGCCCGACTTTATGTCGAGGTCAATACCGTGAATGACCTCAACGTCACCGAAGCGTTTAATGATTTGCTTGAGCTGAACGTTAGCCACGCCAATACCTCACTTGAAACGCTTCACGTTCATCACGCGCTGACCATAGCTGCGCCATGTGTTGCCGTCGGCTTTAAGTGATGCGCTTTGCGCGCACACCTCAAAGCCGCGCTTGCCGGGTGCGCCGAACTCCGCGACCGCGATGACCGGCGTGTCGCCTTCGAGCGGCGTGGTCGATTGCACGACTGGGCCGATCGGCAGCGCGACGCCCGCCCTCACGAACACCGGGATGCGCTCCCAATCGTAGTTGAGCGTGATGACTTCGCCGCCGTCCACATGCATGCCGCTCCACAGCTCATACCAGCCACCGGGCACGCCCGGCAGATAGCCTTCGACATCGCCTTCGCGGTTGAGCACGGGCATTACGATCATGTGTGGGCCGCAATAAAACTGCTGCTCAAAGCCGCGCGCAACGCGATCATCGGGATGCATTAGCGCCATCGAGCGCATGACGGGCAACCCCGTTTTCACCGCAAGATCGCACGCACCGCGCAAGTACGGCAACAACTTGTAACGAATCTCAAAAAATTCGCGTGCGATGCGCTCAACATCTTTGCCAAAACACCACGGCTCACGCGCGCCAATGCCGTGAATTCGGAAATGCGAGGCAAAAATGGCCGCTTGTACCCAGCGTAAATAAAGCGCAGGTTCCGGCTGCGTTGCGCCGTAAAAACCGCCCACGTCGGTGGCGTGAAATGGCGAACCGGAATGGCCGTGATTCATGCCCGCGCGCAAACTTGCAGCGAGTCCTTCCCAATCACTTTGTGGGTCCCCGCCCCATTGCAGCGGATGCCGCTGCGACCCTATCCAACCGGCGCGGCCCCATACGCATGCTTGGTCGCCAAAGGCTTCGCGCGAGGCTTCATACACGCAGCGGTTGTACAGGTGCGAGTTGACGTTGTGAACACGCGCACCCGTGTCGCCGTTGTAGGCAAGCGCATCGGCGGGCACTTGTTCACCGAAGTCGCTCTTGATGACGTCGACTCCCGCAGCCCACAAATTTTTGTGTTCGTCGCGCCACCACGCGTACGCCGCAGGATTGGTGAAATCAACCAAACCAGAAGGCGGCAGCGGCGTGAGCGTCGGGCCGAATGGCGTGGTCTTTTTGCCTGTGTCCCACTCGAACACGAGTTCGCTACCGTCGACACGCTTGAGGAAATAACCGCTTTGTTCGTACTTGCGATAGTCGGGGTGATTGACCGATACGAGCGGGTATTCCCAGCAGCAAATTTTGTAGCCGAGCGCTTTGAGCTCGTCGTTTACACGCTTCGGATCAGGGTAGCGCGACGGGTCAAAATTGAAGTGAAAGCGCGTTGGCGTGTCTTGCCAAGCGCGACCGTCAAACGTGATGACATCGACCGGAAACGTGCGTTCGCGAAACTCATGCGCAGTCGCCATGATGTCCGCTTCATTCTTGTAATAAGCCCGACTCACCCATGCGCCAAGCGACCACAGCGGCACGTTTTCCGGCTTACCCGTCACATGGTGGTAGCCCGCGATTACATCCGTTGGTGTGTCCGCCGCGAACAAAAATAGATCGAGTTGCGGTTCATTGGAAACCACGACGTAACTGCGATTCGACCACTGCGCGTAACCCACGCCGTGCATGACATCGACCGTCGTGTGTGTGAGCACGCCCCAGCAGCCATTGTTCGTCGTGCCCCACGCGAACGGCGTGTTTTTGTAGCTTAGGTCGGTGTTCACGCCGAGCGCATCTTCAACGCGTGAGGCCACGAGTTGACCTCGTTTGTTGAGCGCGCCGCCCTTTTCACCGAGCCCGTAAACCGGCGTGTCAGAGCCCAACGCGAACGCAGCAACTGCGACTGAGTCGGTGAGTCCAAACGCAGCAACGCGCGTGGCTTCGAGCGGCTTCGCCATGCCACGGAAATGCTCGTCGGTGATACTCGTGAGCACCGTTTTGCCGCGATGCGTGAGTGTGAGATGCAACGCATGCGTTGCGTCTGATGCGAGTGTCAGGCTTGCGCGACCCGACGTGAGTGTGAGGCTGTTTTCGCCGCGTTTTGCGCTGCCCACAGCGGGTGCGACGGCATTCGCGACTAACAAGCCGTAGTCAGGTTTGGCGACCGGATTGATACGCAAGCGAAAGATGCCCGCGCCGAAGGTGGCGATAGAAATACTCACATCGTTGCCGTCGATGGTGCGGGCGACGGCCTCGCATTCGCCGGAGTCACTCGGTGTGAGAGAGATCAGTCGATCAAATTGCGTGAAATCCATGCGTTCGCGCGTCCTTCTGGTCTTGGCTAGTAGGCCGAATTTGGATTGAACGATGTCTTGTTTGTCGTTGGCGCAGAGATGGTTGGCGGATCGCTCATTGACGCGTCGACGGAAAGCTCTCGAATACGTGAGATACCGGTTTTAGATGCGCCCATCAGCAAGCCCAAATCGCTAGCATGCGACACGAAGTTAAAGCCAATGGAATAGGCCCAAGCCACAAGCTCCGGCGTCGGCAGCACGGTGCCCAGCGGCACCCCGGAGCGACGGCAGTAGCCGCCCACCTCCTCCATCATTTCTTTCACTTGTGGGTGCGTCACATCGCCGCCGTGCCCAAGCGCCACCGACAAATCACCAGGGCCAACCAAGAGGCCATCAATGCCAGGCACATTTGCAATTTGCATCGCGTTGGCCATTGCCAAGGGTGTTTCGAGCTGCGCTATGACGCACACTTCTTGATTGATGCGCTCGAAGTAATCGGGTTGCGTGTTGTAGCGGCTGGCACGGTGCATACGCGCGAAGCCGCGATCACCAAACGGTGGATAGCGGCACGCGCGAGCAAGCGCCACGGCGTCGTCCACCGTATTGACCATCGGGAAGTACAACGACAGCGCGCCCATATCGAGCGCGAACTTAATCTGCGTCTTGTCTTGCGACGCCATGCGTACGACAGGTGACGTTCCGCTCTCGGCCACGGCCTGCAGTAACGCGTGCAGGTCATGCGTGCTCGCGGTCGAGTGCTCGATGTCGATCACCATGAAATCGTAGCCCGCGTTGGCGACGAGTTCGGCCATCACGGTAGAGCCCGACATGAACCATGCGCCGACTAAGCGTTCGCGGTTCAGGAGCGCGTGTTTGAATGAATTGTGAAGTGCCATGAGAAATCCTATTGAGTCGATGCGTAAAAGCGGAAGTTCAATGTGCCTCTACGCCAAAGAAACGGGGTGTATACCAATACAATGCTGGGCACCGAAGAAAGTTTTGCCACAGATTGACACAGATTACACGGAACAGACACACAAAATCTGTGTTCATCAGTGGAAATCTGTGGCAAAAAATAGCTTCATGTCGACAATGCAAACAGCCCAAGTTTCGCTAAAAAATCGTCGGTTCGGGCAACGTATCATTGCCTTGCAGAAAATCAAAGTCCGCGCCTTCGTCGGCTTGTGTAACGTGCTGTTGGTACAACGCGGCGTAGCTGCGGTTGTACCGCAGCGTTGCCGGTTTGGCGAGCGTCCAAGCGGCTTTGCGCACATCGAGTTCTTCCGGCGTCACTAGAAGCGTGATGCGCCGCGAGTCCACGTCCAACTCGATCATGTCCCCGTCCTGCACCAGCGCCAACGGCCCGCCCACCGCCGCTTCCGGGCACACGTGAAGCACACAGGTGCCGTAGTGTGTGCCGCTCATGCGTGCGTCCGAAATGCGCACCATGTCGCGAACACCTTCGGCGAGGAGCTTCTTCGGTATCGGCAGATTGCCAGCTTCGGGCATGCCCGGCGCGCCGACAGGCCCCGCGTTTTTGAGAACCAACACCGAGTCTTTAGTCACGTTCAGGTCGGGAAGGTCGATGCGTGCCTGCATGTCAGCAAACGTCTCAAACACAACCGCAGGACCGACGTGCTTCAACAGATGGGGCGATGCGGCTGAGGGCTTCATGACTGCGCCGCGTGGCGCGAGGTTTCCGGTCACAACGGCAATCGCTTGTTTAGACACCGGATTGTCCAACGGGCGAATGATGTCTGTATCGAAAATTTCTGCTGAGCTTAGATGCTCGCCGAGCGCACGCCCCGTGACCGTCATGCGGGAAGTATCTAAATGGGTCTCGATTTGCTTCAACAACCCGAGCATGCCGCCCGCAAAGAAGAAATCTTCCATCAATGCGTTGCCCGCGGGCATGATGTTCGCGAGCACAGGGATTTGCTGGTTGTAGCGCTCCCACACGTCGAGCGGCAACTTGATGCCCAAGCGTCCCGCCATCGCAGGGAGATGCACGCACGCGTTGGTTGACCCGCCGAGCGCGAGCACCGCTTTTACGGCATTGTGAAAGCTTGCTTCGGTGCAAATATCACTTGGCTTTAGGTCCTCAAACACCATCGCCACAATGCGCTCGCCCACCTCGCTACACATGCGCGGGTGCAACGAATCGATCGCGGGAATGGACTGCGCGCCGGGCAACGTCATGCCGAGCGCTTCGGCCACAGCGGCCATCGTGCTCGCGGTGCCCGCGGTGTTGCACGTACCGGGCGTGCGGGTCATGCAACCTTCAAGTTCGAGCCAATCCTCGTCGGGCATATTGCCCGCGCGGCGTTCGTTCCAGAACTTCATCGTGTGCGTACCGGTGCCAACTTTCTGCCCCTTGAACGATGCATTCGACGACGCACCCGCCGGAATAAATATCGCGGGGATGTTCGCGGAAAACGCGCCCATCAAGAGCGCGGGCGGAGTTTTGTCACAGCCGCCCATGAGTACGACGCCGTCAATCGGGTGCGACCGAATCAGCTCCTCGGTTTCCATCGCCAGAAAGTTGCGGTAGAGCATCGTTGTCGGCTTCACCCACACTTCGCCGAGACTGAGCGCTGGCAACTCGATCGGCCAGCCACCGGCGCGCAGCACACCCTCGCGCACCTTCTGCGCTCGCTCGCGCAGATGCGAGTGACAGGTCGAAATATCGCTCCACGTGTTGATAATGCCGATCACCGGGCGGCCCATGAAATCCGAGCGATTCCAGCCGACTTGCGCGAGCCGCGCGCGATGCGTGAAATTGCGCAGGGTATCGCCCGCAAACCAGCGCTGGCTGCGTAGTTCTTCGATGCGTTTTTTTGCTTTGCTCACGCGGTCCAGCTCCTCCACAAGCGAATTGCGAGAATAGCATAAGATCAATGCAAACATATATATCATCTAGATCATCTATATGACCACACACACGATCGAACGGCTAACGGCCGAACTCGCCCTCGACGCGCGCGCTACCCTTGGCGAATGCGTGCGTTGGGACGAGCGCGAAGGCCTCATTTACTGGGTAGACATACCCGGCCAGCGCCTGCACCGCTACAACCCGTCAACCGGGCGTAACGACACGATGGAAATCGGCCAAGAGATCGGCTGTTTCGCGCTCGCGGAAACAGGCGGCTTCATCACTGGTCTGCGTTCGGGCTACGCGCGGATCGACACCTTTGGCGGCACCGTGCAGCGCCTGACGAGCCCCGACTACGACCCCGCGTTTGTGCGCTTTAACGACGGTCGCTGCGACGGCGCTGGGCGCTTCTGGGCGGGGACGATGTGGGAGCCGCGCGACCGCCCTGCGGCGCATGTGTATTGCCTCGAAGGCGACGGTCGTTTCAGCACCAAAGCCAACCCCATCACCCTCGCCAACGGCATCACCTTTTCACCAGACAACAAAACCTTCACGCTCGCTGACACGCCGAACCACGTGCTGTGGGCGTTCGACTATGACCTCGACACCGCCACGACGAGCAACCGACGCGTGCTGCGCACATTCGACCCGCCGCAAGGGCGTCCGGATGGCGCCTGCGTCGACGCCGAAGGAAACATTTACCTCGCGATCTTCGCGGGTGCTCGCGTCGAAAAAATCTCGCCGAAAGGCGAACTGTTGGCCGTCATCGACCTGCCGATCCCGAATATCACCTGCTGCTCCTTCGCGGGCGACGACCTACAAACGCTCTACATCACCACCGCCCGCGTCCGCATGAGCGAAGAGCAGTTAGCGCAGCACCCCTACGCCGGTGGTCTGTTCGCGATACGTCTGCCCAGACACCACGCGCCAGGCGTAATCGAGGCGCGGTACGCGGGATGACCGAAATCAGCGGCTGACGACACCGCAATCGACTGGCACAATCACCGAGAAATTCTTATGAACCAGCTCACCAATCTCTACCCCACCCTTCGCGGCAAAAACGTTTTCATCACGGGCGGTGCCACTGGCATTGGTGCTGCGTTGGTGGAGGTGTTTATCGAGCAAGGCGCGCACGTTGGCTTTTTGGACATTGACGACGCGGCGGCGAACGAGTTGAAGGCGCGGCTGAACGTGAAGGAGCGGCTGCGCTATTGGCATTGCGACATTCGCGATGTGGCAGCTATGCAGGCGACGATCGCGACGGCGGCGAAGGCGCTTGGCGGGCAGTTGAACGTTTACATCGGCAACGCGGCGAACGATGTGCGGCACGCGTTTGATGAGTTGACGCCCGAGTATTGGGACAACAATCAGTCGATCAATTTGCGGCCGCAGGTGTTTGGCGCGCAGGCGGCGGCGCGCGTGATGGCTAGCGGCGGTTCGATCATCACGATGGGCAGCGTGAGCTGGATGCGCCGTCGCGCGGGCTTCGTGAGCTATACGACGAGCAAAGCGGCGATCCACGGGCTCACGCGCACGCTCGCGCAAGAGCTTGGGCCACGCGGCATTCGCGTCAATTGCATCGTGCCCGGCGCAATCCAAACGCCGAAGCAAATGGCGCAAGTGGTGACGCCGCAACTCGAACAGGAATTCCTCGACAACCAAGCGCTGAAATTTCGCCTAAACGCGAACGACGTGGCGGCGATGGCGCTCTTTCTCGCGAGCGACGATTCGCGCGGCTGCGCGGGGCAGGCGTTTATTGTGGATGGTGGGATTAGCTGAGTTCGGTTGCGTCCGCGTGCCTTTTCCCGTTCGCCCTGAGCGTAGCGAAGGGTCTGATTGAACTTCAAACCCTTCGCTACGCTCAGGGCGAACGGGGCTAATTCTGCGCTCCCCATGGTGCTCCCGAGACGGAAAACTTTCTGAATTCCCGGCTTCGCCGAGAATGACGGCAATGATTGGAAATAGCGGTATACCTTTTTCGCGCTAACGACAACCAGGCGGTCGTTAGCGGCCTAAAACTTCACTAGTCGACTATCAATAAAACCAACCCGCAAGCGCCGCCCAGCTGTCGCTTGCCGCAGAAAGCCATAACACTATGCCCACATCCATTCCCGGTTTGCGCTTCGGCGAATTTCAGGGCTTGCCCGCATTGCTCATCACGACGCCGTTCTCGAGGGCGGCCGTGAGTTTGTTTGGCGGACATGTGCTCTCGTTTGTGCCGGCTGGGTTTGATGATGTGTTGTGGATGTCGCCGACGACGAAGCGCCCGCCGGATCCGTTGCGCGGTGGCATTCCGGTGTGTTGGCCGTATTTCGCAAAGCAAGGCCAGCCTGCCGACGCGCCGCAGCACGGATTAGTGCGCACGTTGCAATGGCAGGTGACGCATGCTCAACAAAACGCGGATGGCGAGATCGCGCTGGCGCTCGCAGCGCCAGCGGTCGAGGGCGTGCCGATGAGTCTGATCTTGACCATGCGCATTGGCCACGCGCTAGAGCAAGCGCTCACCACGGTGAATCTGGGCGATGAAACCGTGCGCTTCACGCAGGCGCTGCACACGTATTTCCGCGTCGGCGACGCGCGCCGCGTGCATGTGACCGGACTCAACGGTGTGAGCTACGCCGACAAGTTTGACGACTTCAACGAGCACACGCAAAACGGGAATTGGGACTTGCACGACGCGCGCGATCCGGGCCGCAGTGACCGGATTTACGCCGATGCAGGCAACGCGTTTGAGTTGGTCGATCCATCCGCGCAACGAAAAATCACCCTGAAAACCTCCGGCACGAAAACGCTCGTCGTCTGGAATCCGGGCGAAGAATGGATCAAAACGTTCGCCGATTTACCGGCGGATGGTTGGCTGCGCTACGTATGCCTTGAGGCGGCGAACTGCGGCGCGGAGGTGATCGAGCTCGGCCCTGACGATTCGCATGTGTTGCAACAGACGATTACGTGTGAGGCGCTAACGGCGCATTAGGTCAAATCTAATAAAAAAAGGGAGCGCATCGCGCTCCCTTTTGTTTGCGGCCAGCCGATTAAGGCCGTGCCGGCATTCCACGCGCAACGCGCTTGGCGTTGCGAAACGCTTTGATTTCAGCGCGAGTGACCATGCCGTCTCGGTTGACGTCCATGCGTTCGAAGCGTTTGCAAACGGACGGCGTTTTGCCCGTGCACGCTTCGGCTTTACTGAGCGCGCGGTCTTTGTTTGCGTCAGCGCCGCCGAAGCTCCCTGCGCCACGATTCGGTGCAGCGGAGGCGGTGGTGGCGACAGCCATCAAAGCGGCCGCAGCAAGCACGGACAGCGATTTAAGTGCGTTCATTTGAAGGCTCCCTTTCGCGTGGATTAGTGCGTGCGCCAGCCGCCGACTTCGTCGCGCGTCAGGTAGCCGTCACGGTTGCGATCAATCGTGCCGAAGTTGCGCTGCCAGTGCGGGTACACGGTCGCTTCCTGGTACGACAGCACGCCGTCGCCGTTGGTGTCAGCCGACGCATAAGCGTCCGGTGCCGGTGCGGCGTAGTTCACCGCAGAAGGCGAGTCGTAGTACGGAGCCGCGTAGCTCACCGCGACAGGCGCAGGTGCGTAGTACGTGGTCGGTGCGACGTAGGTTGTGTCGTAGTACGACGCCGCTGCAGCGAGCGCAACACCGCCGATAATGACCGGCGCGATCCAACGACCGTTGTGCCAGTAACCACGATGATTGTGCGAGTAGCGAACCGGCGCCGGGGCAATGTGGCGCGGTGCAATGTAGCGTGGGGCAATGTGGCGAACCGGCGCGTGTGTCACCACGGCTGGGCGGTGCCCGACGACGTGGCCACGGTTAAAGTGTTTGGCT
>Ga0209717_1005004_pt1 | contig 10668 bp, 10 predicted proteins | sample AD_UKC048_MetaG_FD_184418 | JGI IMG/M metagenome (GOLD analysis project Ga0209717, IMG submission 184418) | Active sludge microbial communities of municipal wastewater-treating anaerobic digesters from USA - AD_UKC048_MetaG (SPAdes) (version 2) | ecosystem: Engineered > Bioreactor > Anaerobic >... | reverse complement strand
CCATCTCCTGTGCAGAACAAATTGGAGAATTAGTACTCGTGGCGAATGGAACAATAACCATTAAAAATTCGGACAATCAAAATGGAAAAACAGAATTTCATCTTGATAACCTAGTCCGTAGATGTAGTAAAAATGAGGTTAGCGAATGGAAAGAGCTGATCGCCAATCATTTTCGAAGGTTTTTTTCTGATTCTAATAAAGAGAAATACATTTACAAAGACTTCGATTTCGCAAGTCAAATGCTTAAATTTTTAGTCCGGACGTACGATATTGTTGAAGGAAAAGATGATTTTATTTGTAGAGTGGATCTTCCTGAAACCTGTACTTTTTTAATTTTGGACTATGACGAAACCTTTCATTTTGTTCGAAAAGATAGAATTAAGGAATGGGACAAGACCCAAGAAGAACTTTTTGAAGTTGCGCTTGAAAACGTTGCCGCAGAAGAAGTTGAAGTAAAAGAATTTCTATGGATGGAGGAGTTTGAAATGTATACTTTTTTCAGTGATGATTTTTCAGCTTCTTTTATTGTTGATTTATCACACAATGCCAATTTTGCGATTGGTCAATACGGCGCAGTAGTGACCATCCCGGCTAAAGGTTCGGCATTTGTTCATCCCTTGCATGAGAATACTGCTTTAAACTTTATTGCTTCATTTCATGAGGTACAACAAGAGATTATGAAAGAAGATGAAGTTCCCATAACCGATAAATTCTACTGGTACCATCAAGGTAAGTTTGTAAAATTTACAGAACAAGAAGACATAGGGAAGGTGCATATATCCCTTCCTTCAGATCTCAATAAACTTTTTAAAGATTCTAGTTTGTAACGCTATGCCCGGAGAAAAAGACCTCAACACTTTGCTCAAAACCATGCGCCCCGCCCTTAACCCCGGCGACTTCGTTTTTTGTGTCCTCCCCAGTCTCCATGTAATTGACCTGAATGAGGTGCTGCTGCTCTTCAAAGAGGCAGAAGGATATACCGTAATCGTCAGCAAGGAACGGGCCGACAGCCTCCAACTGGAGTATTCTTTTGTAGCGGCATGGATCACACTAAGTGTCCATTCTGCCCTTGATGCGGTTGGACTGACTGCAGCCTTTTCCCAAGCACTCGCTGCAGGAGGCATCAGTTGCAATGCGGTAGCTGCTTTTTACCACGACCATATTTTTGTGGGCAAAAAAGACGCGGAAAAAGCAATGGAAATACTTTGGCAGCTGGCTCAACTAGCAGCTTGATGGATTCTTTGTATTTTACCAGTAAAACATGAAAACTGGTTTTGTCCTTTACATAGCCTTGGTGTTCAGCCAGTTCATTGTAGCCTTCATCTGTGGGCCGCACTCCTGCGAATGGGGCAATACGGTGTACCTTGGCTATGGTTTCATGGGCCTGTTGCTCATTTTTTTCTTCCCACTTTTTAAGGCTGAATGGAGCTTGACCCAGCGGTTTGGTTATGCTTTTGGGTTTTCACTTTTATGGCTCCTGATGTGGGTGCTCGGTTTTATTGCGGGTGATTTACGCATCATGTGCAGGTTGTTTTGAGTAAAAAGTATACCTATTGACGAGCCGTTCATTTTACGGTCTAAATCCCCAAAAACAGCTATCTTGGCATGGATTAGTTCACGCAAAAAATTCTTCCAATCACATGAAACGTCGTGATTTCCTCCATCAGATGGCTTATGCTGCGACTGGCTTGGCCGTTGCTCCCTTGAGCAGTTTTGACCTCGATAGTAGCAAGAAAATGTTTTTTGAAATCTCTCTCGCCGAGTGGTCATTGCACAACGCCCTGTTTAAGAAAGAAATGACCAACCTCGATTTCCCCGTCATGGCCCGTAAGGAATTTGGTGTCGGGGTAGTTGAGTATGTCAACCAGTTCTTCAAAGACAAAGCTAAAGATACTACCTATCTCAACGAGTTGTTGATGCGCTGCAAGGACAACGGCATCAAAAACCACCTGATCATGATTGATGGGGAAGGTGATTTGGGATCGACCACCAAAGCTGAACTGGACAAGGCCATCGACCAACACAAACAGTGGGTAGAATGTGCCAAATACCTGGGCTGCGCCACCATTCGCGTCAACGCTGCGGGTAAAGGTACTGCCGAGGAGGTAGCCAAAGGTGCGGTGGAAGGCTTGAGCAGATTGGGTGATTTTGCGTCGACCATGGGCATCAATGTAATTGTCGAAAACCACGGTGGCTATTCTTCCAATGGAAAATGGTTGTCGGGTGTAATGAAGCAAGTCAACAAGAAAAACGTTGGTACGCTGCCCGACTTCGGCAACTTCTGCATCACTCGCAAACAAGGCTCTTATGATTGTGCCGAGGAATACGACCGTTACCTGGGTGTACAGGAACTGATGCCTTTCGCCAAGGGAGTCAGCGCCAAGAGCCACGATTTTGATGCTCAAGGCAACGAAACCCATACCGATTACGTCAAAATGTTGAAAATCGTGAAAAAAGCGAAGTTCAAAGGATATGTCGGTATTGAATTTGAAGGAGGTAAAATTGGTGAAAAAGAGGGAATCAAATTGACCAAAGCGCTACTGGAAAAGGTAGGCAAAATGGTGTAATTTAACCACCTTAGACACCTTAGTTCACCTTAGATTTACCCGTCTAAGGTGAACTAAGGTGCTTAAAAAACAACCCATGCACATTGATCAAATTGATGCATTCATCGCCGCTGGCCTTAAAGAAGATGTTGGTACTGGCGATGTCACCTGTTTGGCCTGTATCCCCAGCGATGCCCGCAACCGTGCCCGTTTGTTGGTAAAAGATGAAGGGATATTGGCGGGGATGGAAATTGCGGAGCGCATTTTTACAACCGTAGACCCCAATTGCCACTTTGAAAAACTATTGGATGATGGTGCCGACATAAAATACGGCGACCTTGCCTTTATTGTAGAATGCCAAACCCAAGCCCTACTGCAAGCTGAACGCCTGGTACTCAACACCATGCAACGCATGAGTGGCATTGCCACCCTGAGCAGGCAGTACCATGATGCTGTGGCAGACCTTCCAGTTAAAATTTTGGATACGCGTAAAACCACCCCATTGATCCGTTTTTTGGAAAAATGGGCCGTGCGCATTGGCGGTTGTCACAATTACCGCGATGGCCTATACGATTGGTTCATGATCAAAGACAACCATACCGATGCCTGTGGAGGCATTCAGCCAGCGATCGAGCGCGTGGACGCTTATCAGCGAGCGCATGGTCTAAATCTGAATGTGACGGTTGAAGTCCGTAACCTGCATGAATTGCAACAGGTGTTGAATACGGGAAAAGTTACCCGCATCATGCTGGACAATTTCCAACTGGACGCCATGCACACTGCTGTAAAAATGGTCAACAAACGTTTCGAGACCGAGGCTTCGGGCGGAGTAACATTAGAGACCCTGCGCAATATTGCACTCACGGGTGTAGACTACATCTCCGTTGGGGCATTGACGCACTCCGCCCAAAGTCTGGACTTGAGTTTAAAGGTGTTGAAAGAATGATGGGTGCAGATTGATCAGAAAATAATCAGATCGGCGAAGCTTTTATTTTGTCTTTTATAGAGGCTATGAGGGCAGGAGAAGGTTTTCGTCGATCAATTTTTGTCTTTATAAACTCTCTAAATGTTCGCTCTTCTTTGAGAATGTGCATGAATGCCGGATTCGTTTGAATCTCCTTGAGCAGATCGCGGCTTTCTTTTTCATTGAGTTCGTTGTCCAGGAATAATCCCACTTTCTTGATGAACTCATCATAGGTGATTGGACTCTTTACCATAGCTTTGTTTTTTTTGGTTGTCCTTGCTTCTTGATGTGATCGCTGGCTTGGATTTCCCGGTAGCATTTTTAAATTAAGGTTAACAAAACTTCGCCAACCCTTGCCCCTGCAACCCATGAATCAATTCAGGGGTTATTTCAGGGGTTTTCGGGCATAAAAAAAGGCCCCTTCCTCGCACCTTCCCAGGTATGGAGCAGAAGAAAAGGCCTTGCCCCAAGACAGTAGTAGTCATGGGTTAACGATTATCTTTGAAGCCCATGGACTGGGCGTACAATCTCAGTTCTGCTTTTACGCTGTTCCGTGCCCGGTTCAAGCGTGAACGCACCGTTCCGATGGGAATATCCAAAATTTTGGAGATTTCTTCATAAGAAAATTCTTCCACATCGCTCAACAACAGTACAACCCGAAAATTGACCGAAAGTTTATTGATGGCGTGGGTAACTTCATCGCCCATCATCGACTCATAAGTTTCTTCGGCCAAGCCAGCGTGTGCACTGGTGTAGGGGGTGTTTTCCCGGTTTTGGAAAGCAATGACTTCATCCAATTCTTTCATCACGGGGCCACGGCTTTTGCGGCGGTACTCGTTGATGAAGGTGTTTTTTAGAATCTTGAAAAGCCAGGCCTTAGCGTTAGTACCTTCGATGTATTTGTCGATGGCCTTGTACGCTTTCATATACGTTTCCTGCACCAAATCCTCAGCATCTTGCTGATTATAGGTCAGATGGTAGGCAAAAGTAAGCAGCGCCTCCGCCTGAGGCAGCAACTCCTCCTCCAGGATACGATCGTAATTCATGCTTTGCGTTGCTTGTGCTACCATAAAGTTAGGATTTTTTGGGTTTCAATGCATCAACCATGTCCTAAATTTAAAAGTTCCCGGTTTTGAAAAAAAGTTGAGAAGTTGAGGGAGGTTGAGAAAGTTGAGGCTGCCGCGAGCGACATGCACACCTTCACACGCACACATCACACTCAAACCCACTCAACCTTCTCAACTTCTCAACCCTCTCAACTATTCTTTATTCGCCAATTGTCCGCAGGCCGCATCAATGTCTTTTCCTCGGCTGCGTCGCACCGTCACTGTGATTTCACGTTCGCGTAAGTAGCGGGCAAAAGCATCGATCCGGTCTTCTTCGGATTTGAGGTAGGGTACATCACCGATGGGGTTGTACTCGATGATGTTGACCCGCACGGGAAAACGCCGGCAAAGTTTGGCCAGATTGGCTGCATCATCGAGTCCATCGTTGACGTTTTGGAACGTGATGTATTCGTAGCTGATGCGGTTGTGGGTTTTGCGGTAAAAATACTCCAGGGCGTCCATCAATACGGCCAGGTTGTTTTGCTCGTTGATGGGCATCAGTTCGTCGCGTTTGAGGTCGTCGGCGGCGTGCAAGGAGAGGGCGAGATTGGTTTTACAACCATCGTCGGCCAGTTTTTTGATCATCTTGGCAATACCCGCCGTGCTGATGGTGATACGCCGGGGCGACATATGCAGGCCATCGGGAGCAGTGAGGCGTTCAATACTTTCCATCACGTTGCTGTATGCCAGCAGGGGCTCGCCCATGCCCATGTACACAATATTGCTCAAGGGGTGGCCAAAGGTTTCCAAACATTGTTGGTTGACCATCACCACCTGGTCGAAAATTTCAGCGGCGTCGAGGTTGCGCACCCTGTTCATACGCCCGGTAGCACAAAATTTGCAAGTGAGGCTACAGCCGACCTGGCAGGATACACAAACGGTAAAACGTTTGTCATCGGGTACGGGAATCAGTACCGACTCGATCATGTGTCCGTCGTGCAGCCGAAAACGCGATTTGATGGTGCCATCGGCGCTGCGTTGTACCTTGTCTTCTACAATGCCATTGATCACAAAGGATGCTGCCAACTTTTCGCGCAGGCTTTTGGAAAGGTTGGTCATGGCGTCAAAGGAACGTACCCCTTTTTGCCAGAGCCACTCGTACACCTGTTTGGCTCGAAATTTGGCCTCCCCCATTTCCTTGAACAACTCCTCCAGCTCCGCCAAGGAGCGCTGCCGGATGTCCATACGTTCTTTCCCATTCATGGTGCAAAGATAAGCAACTTATGGGATTATACCCCGCACGGGATGACCAGGTAATTTTTGTCTCTTTCTTTTTTCGCCCTGCAGCGTTACAAATGCTCGTCGTAGCTTTGGCTACGTCTGCGCTTTGCGCCTTGCAGGTCAAAAAAATAAATTCGCCAAAATTTTACCTGCCCACCCCGCACGGGGTATAGCGTTAGTGGCAAGAGTTTTGGGTGAAATGGAGTGATTGGTATTTTTATTGTAACCACGGTTACCGTAACCACTGTTACGAAAATTGTTTTATCTTTGCCCTATGAGATTTTACAACCGCGAAAAGGAATTACAATCCTTAAAAGACATCCAAGCCGCTAGCCACAACAGCTCAAAAATGACGGTGATCGTAGGGCGCAGGCGCATTGGGAAAACTCGGCTGATTGCAGAAAGCTTGAGTGGGGTACCGTATTTGTATTTTTTTGTAGCCCGCAAAGACGAAAAACTCCTCTGCGAAGAATTTACTACCCAGATCAAAGAAACCCTGGGCATCAATATTTATGGGGAGATCAGCCGCTTCAAAGACATATTTGCGTTTTTGATGGATTACGCCGAGCGCCAACCCTTGTCCCTGGTCATTGATGAGTTCCAGGAATTCAATCGCATCAATCCGTCGGTTTACAGCGACATGCAAAACACCTGGGATCGTAAAAAAGAGCATACCCAAATGAATCTGGTGCTCAGCGGATCGGTTTTTTCACTGATGAAAAAAATATTCGAGAACAGTCGAGAACCCCTGTTTGGCCGCGCCAATGAACGTTTGCACGTCAAACCTTTTTCGGTAAATACCTTGAAAAAAATTCTGGACGAAAATCAACCCAATTATACCTCCGAGGATCTGCTGGCCTTCTACATTTTTACCGGAGGTGTTCCCAAATATATCGAGTCATTTATAGATCGGAAAAAACTGTCTTATGCCGATATGTTGGGGGAAATTTTTAAAGAAAACTCTATTTTTCTCGAGGAAGGCAAAAATGTACTGATCGAAGAATTTGGCAAAGAATATACGACCTATTTTTCGATTTTGTCTTTGATTGCAGGCTCTAAAACTTCACGCAGCGAAATTGAAAGCATTTTGCAGAAAGACATTGGTGGATACCTCGGCAAGCTGGAAAATGAGTACCAAATCATTCGTAAAGTGCAACCTATGTTTGCAAAACCTGGTGGAAAAAGCATCAAATACGAGATTGAAGACAAGTTTTTGAATTTTTGGTTCAGGTTCATTTACAAAAATAAGGGAGCGGTAGAAATTGGCAATTTCGAGTACCTAAAAGCAATTGTACAGCGCGATTTTCCAACGTTCAGCGGGCATTTTTTGGAAAAATATTTCATTGAAAAACTTGCTTTGTCGGGGGAGTGGTCAGAAATTGGCAGTTATTGGGAGAGTGGTTTTCAAAATCAGATCGACATTGTGGCGCTGAATCATTTGACCAAAAAGGCACTATTAGTAGAAGTAAAACTAAATGAAAAGAAATATTCGGAAGCGCTATTGATCAGTAAAAGTGTAAATCTTGCCAATCAGCTGAAAGGGTATACGCTTGAGTTCCGCAATTTTTCATTAAAAGATATGTAGCCTTTACTTCTTCCGCTCGGTCACAAACGTCACCAAATCCCGCAAGGCTGTCCGCGACTCCGACTCCGGGAAAGTATCCAAGATCTCAAAAGCCTCTTGCCGGAAGCGTAACATCACCGTTTCGGTGTATTGAATACCTCCACTGTTGCGGACAAACTCGATCACCTCTTTTACTTTTTCGGGATTTTCGTTGTGGCGGCGAACCAGGCCGATGATGTGGCGGCGGGTGGCGTTATCGGATTTATTGAGGGCGTAAATCAGCGGCAGAGTCATCTTTTTTTCTTTGATGTCGATGCCCAGGGGTTTGCCTACGTCGTCGGTGCCAAAGTCGAAGAGATCGTCTTTAATTTGGAAGGCGAGACCAATTTTTTCCCCAAAAAGGCGCATGCGCTCAATGACGTCTTCGTCGGTAGTGGAGGAAGCAGCACCAGCCTGGCAGGCGGATGAAATGAGCGAGGCGGTTTTTTGGCGAATGATTTCATAATACACTTCTTCTTTGATGTCGAGGCGACGGGCTTTTTCAATTTGCAGCAACTCCCCTTCGCTCATTGCTTTTACGGCATCAGAAACAATTTCCAAAATTCGGAATTGCTTGTTGCGCACAGCTAAAAGCAGGCCTTGTGACAACAAAAAATCTCCAACCAGCACCGCAATTTTGTTTTTCCACAACGCATTGACTGAAAAGAAGCCCCGACGTTCCATGGAGTCATCCACCACATCGTCGTGAACCAGGGTCGCAGTATGCAACAGTTCGATCAAAGAAGCAGCTACATAAGTGGCCTCCACCACGCCACCACAGACCTGGGCGGCGAGGAATACGAACATCGGTCGCACTTGCTTGCCCTTACGGCGCACGATGTAATAGGTAATTTTGTCCAGCAGCGGAACCGAGCTGCGCATGGATTGTTTGAAGTGCTGTTCAAACTTGATCAACTCCTGATCGATTGGCTTCTTAATGGTATCCAGCGACATATCCCAGTATACAGAAGGTAAAGTATAGCGGTAAAGGTAAAGAAAAGCACGAAGAGTACAAGTTTCATTCTTTTCTGAAAAATTGATAAAAAGTCACCGCTTTACCTCCTGAACGCACCACCACCAAATACCTCCCGGCTACCAACTGGTTCAGGTTTAATTTCTTCAAATGTTTACCAGCCTGTAAACCAGGAAAATCTTGCTTGACCAATTCTTTTTTCAGGGTATTGTACACACAAATTTGTACCTCTCCAGCCTGAGTAAGGCTAAAAGGAATACTCGCCTCATTGCTGAAGGGATCTACCGAACAAGGGGCCAGTTTCGCCCATTCTTTGTCATTGGTAGTCGATTCAGCCATTTCTGCTGGACTCAGCGTAGGCGCTGGCGGACGGTTGTTTGGTCCGTTTTGGGCCAACAAAGCTGCTTTTTTGTTGACGATTGTCAATACACTGCCATTGCTGGGTTCCCAAAGTTTGAGGCCAATGGGCAATACAAAAGGGCTTTTGCTTTCCATGACGCCCTGAGATTGATCTGAAATAACGGTGCGCACTTCAATTTTTCCCAGTTCAACATAAATAAGGTTGAAGTGATTGAAGCTACCGCTGTTTCGGGTCCATTTTTTATTGTCATCGCTGTTCCGCAGGGGTGCTCCCCAACAACCTTCGCCCACATACACCGTGCCACGTTCGTCATCACGAATGAACCCCTCTGCACTGCCAATTTCTTTGGACACCCGAATGGGGTAAGTCCATTTGGCTACGTGGCTATCCGATTCCAGCGCAAGTTGTACCTGATGGTACAAAAACAAAGGTGCCCAGTTTTGTACCAGATCATCGCGTTCTGGTTTGCCCGTGGTATGCGGGCGCATGGCGTGGTGGTACTGGGCAAAACGCCAAGTAAAACCTTTGGCGCCATTCAGTTCCCGTTCCAGCCAGGTTTTTTGATCTCCACCACTGGCTGCCATGGTATTGAGGGTAAGCAGTCGGAGTAAGTTGCCACCAAAACTCAAGGCGTAGTAAGCATCGGGATAAGGAATATCAAAAATTTCTTGCAAACTGCGGTTGTCCATTTCATGGTTGCCCCGAGCCACTACGACAGGCGTAATGCGCCCATCACCCCCGATGGTGTATTGCCAATCGTCGAGCCAAAGCAGCCATTCCGGGCCCGTATCGGTAGCTGTCATGTCGCCATTGAACAACACAAAATGGGGGCGTATTTTTGAGACCAGCGTATTGGCGCTGATGCGGGCTTCGCGGTTGTTGCGAGAATCTCCCCCGGAGATGATCGACAAGCGTTCGGTAGGAACGTTGGGAACGGTACGGAAAGAATATCGCCTGCTGAGTCCTTCGCTGTCTTTGACCACAAAAAAATAAACTGTATTGGGCTTGAGCCCCGTGAGTCGGGCAAAATGATTGTTGAGTCCACGTGCAGTTACGACCTGATCGGGTTTGCGTTTGAGCCGGTAGAGTTCCGCCTTTTGACCATTGTCGACTTCATCGTAGTAGATCATGGGGGTCGTTCCACTCAGCTGATCCCAGGCAATCACCATTGAAGTTGCAGGATCATCGCGCCACATTGCACGGAAACGGGCAGTTTTAGCCTCTAGGGCAACAGCATTCAACAGTGCCAAAAAACAAACAACCAATCGGGTCATAGACAATTATTTAAACAACACTACATTTCATCGCAATCAAAAGCGAAGATATTGTACTTTTGCGCGTGAATATTCAAAGCGACAATTTATTGTACCATGAAGGATACGGTAATTTTTGATTTGATTCACGAAGAGTTGGATCGCCAACGGAAGGGAATAGAGCTGATTGCTTCCGAAAACTTCACCAGCCAAGCCGTGCTTGATGCGATGGGTACCTGCCTCACCAACAAATATGCTGAGGGTTACCCAGGCAAACGTTATTATGGAGGTTGTGAAGTTGTGGACAAAATTGAACAAATTGCCATCGACCGTTTGTGCACTTTGTTCGGGGCAGAATACGCCAACGTACAACCCCACTCTGGCGCACAGGCCAACGCAGCCGTTTTTCTGGCTTGCTTGACCCCTGGCGATCGGGTATTGGGCTTCAATCTCGCTCATGGTGGACACCTTTCGCACGGCTCACCGGTCAACTATTCCGGCAAAGTCTACGAAGCACACTTTTACGGGGTAGAGCAGGAAACTGGCTTAATTGACATGGACAAGGTTGAAGCTACCGCCTTGGAGGTTATGCCAAAACTGATTGTTTGTGGTGCTTCTGCGTATGCCCGCGATTGGGACTA
>Ga0209717_1004995_pt1 | contig 10677 bp, 8 predicted proteins | sample AD_UKC048_MetaG_FD_184418 | JGI IMG/M metagenome (GOLD analysis project Ga0209717, IMG submission 184418) | Active sludge microbial communities of municipal wastewater-treating anaerobic digesters from USA - AD_UKC048_MetaG (SPAdes) (version 2) | ecosystem: Engineered > Bioreactor > Anaerobic >... | reverse complement strand
CCGCCGTCCAGCCCCAGAAGCCCAGGTAGCCCAGCAGCGCCAGCGGCAGCGTGGCCACGCCCTGGGCGGTGGCCCAGGCACGCGGGCTGCGATCGGGGTGGTGGCGCAGCCAGTCGGCATTGCGCAGCGGATACCAGGTCCAGCAGGCCACCGCGCCCACCGTCAGCAGCGCACCCAGCGCGTAGCGGCTGAAGTCAGCCTCGGGGTCGGCGCGCAGGTGCGCCAGTTCCACCTGGTTGACGCAGGCGATGCCGGCAGCGATCAGGCCCAGCGACGGCAGCAGCCTGGCCCAGGGCAGGCGGCCGTCACGCCGCGCATCACGCAGGTTGCTGCTGATGGCGATGACCACCGGCAGCGTGCCGATGATCATCGTCGGCAGTGGCCCGCCGGCGCGGGCGATGGCGCTGGCCAGGAACAGGTAGTACAGGATGTTGCCCACCAGGCCGAGCTTGGCCGCCTCCAGCCAGTCGGCACGGCTGAACTGCGCCAGCGTGCGCCGGTCCATCCAGGCCAGCGGCAGCGCGATCAGGCCGAAGGCCAGGTAGCGGCCGAAACTCTGCAACGCAGCGGGGTAGTCAGGCAGCAGCAGCGGCCCGATGAAGACCAGGCCCCACATCAGGCCGGCAGCCAGGGCGAACAGGATTCCAGAAGCCATGGCGGCCGAGCTTACCCCGGGTGCGGCAGGCGCCACGGCAAGGTGCGCCCGGCGGACACGGTGCGGTGCTAAGCTGGCTGCCCCCTCGGCCCGACCCGGGCACGGGGCACCACCGCCACCTGGAGACACCCATGCCCGGACTGCTGCCCTCTGTCGACCCCGACGGCCTGCTGGAATATTCGGTGGTCTACACCGACCGCGCCATCAACCACATGTCGGGCAAGTTCCAGGGCGTGATGCGCGACATCTCGGCCCTGCTCAAGGGCGTGTACAACGCCCGCTCGGCCATCGTGGTGCCTGGCAGCGGCACCTTCGGCATGGAGGCGGTGGCCCGCCAGTTCGCCACCGGCAAGAAGACGCTGGTCATCCGCAACGGCTGGTTCAGCTACCGCTGGACGCAGATCTTCGAGATGGGCGGCATCCCGGCGTCCAGCACCGTGCTGAAGGCCCGGCGCGTGGCCGAGCAGCACCAAAGCGCCTTTGCGCCGGTGCCCATCGCCGAGGTGGTGGCCACCATCCACGCCGAGCGGCCCGACGTGGTGTTCGCCCCGCATGTGGAAACCTCGGCCGGCATGATCCTGCCCGACGACTACCTGCGCCAGGTGGCCGCCGCCACCCATGCGGTGGGCGGGCTGTTCGTGCTGGACTGCATCGCCAGCGGCACCATCTGGGTCGACATGGCCGACTTGGGCATCGACGTGCTGGTCAGCGCGCCGCAGAAGGGCTGGAGCGGCCCGCCCTGCGCCGGCCTGGTGATGCTGGGTGACGAAGCCCGCCGCCGCATCGACAGCACCACCAGCAGCAGCTTTGCGTGTGATCTGAAGAAGTGGCTGCAGATCATGGAGGCCTACGAGAGCGGCGGCCATGCCTACCACGCCACCCTGCCCACCGACGCCCTGACGCAGGTGCGCGACGTGATGCTGGAGACCCAGGCCCGCGGCTTCGACCTGGTGCTCACGCAGCAGTGGGCGCTGGGCGAGGCGGTGCGGGCAGCGCTGGAGCGGCGCGGCTTCAAGAGCGTGGCGGCACCCGGCTTCAAGGCGCCGGGCGTGGTGGTCAGCTACACCGACGACGCCGGCCTGCACACCAGCAAGGCCTTCGCCGCCCTGGGCCTGCAGACCGCCGCCGGCGTGCCGCTGCAGTGCGACGAGCCGGCCGACTTCAAGACCTTCCGCATCGGCCTGTTCGGCCTGGACAAGCTGGCCGACGTGGCCGGCGCGGTGGCACGGCTGGAAGCGGCGCTGGACCAGCTGGCGCCGCCTGCGAAGCAGGCGGCCTGACACAGCGCAGGCGGAAACCGAAGCAAGCGACCGACGCGGAACCGGCTTCGCCGGGCCGCTGGCGGTGCCCCCCTTGGGGGGCGCGCGAAGCGCGTAGGGGGGTTACTCAGGACTCATGCCGGCGTCCTTGAAGGCCTTGCCCCAGGCGCCCAGCTGCTCCTGCAGGAACTTGCCCATCTCGTCGGGCGTGGAGCCGCCCAGCTCGAAACCCAGTGCGGCGATCTTCTCGCGCACGTCGGGCTTCTGCATCGCATCGTTCAGGGCGCGGTTCATCTTCTGGGTGATGTCGGCAGGCAGCTTGGCCGGGCCGAACAGTGCCGCCCAGGTGCCGGCGGTGAACGGCGGCAGGCCGGCCTCGGCGCCCGTGGGCACGTTCGGCAACTGCGACCAGCGCGCCGGCAGCAGCACCGCCATGGCGCGCAGCTTGCCGTCCTTGATGTGCGGCAGCGTGCTGGCCGGGGTGGCGAAGGTCATCTGCACATGGTTGCCCAGGATGTCGGTGACGGTGGGCGCCTCGCCCTTGTAAGGCACCAGGTTGGTCTCGGCCTTGGCCAGCTTGAGGTTGGTGTGCATCAGCTGGGTGACGCCCGAGTAGCTGCCGTAGCCCAGCTTTCCCGGGTTGGTGCGGGCGTAGGCCAGCAGCTCGTTCACGTCCTTGGCCGGCAGCGTGGGGCTGGTCACCAGCACATAGATGTAGCGGCCCACCAGCGACACTGGGGTGAAGCTCTTCACCGGGTCGTAGGGCGGGTTCTTCTTGAGCAGCGGCACCTGCATCATCGGCGTGTTGCTGGCCAGGAAGAAGGTGTGGCCGTCGGGCTCGCTGCGGGCGACGAAGTCGCCGGCGATGGCGCCATCGGCACCGGGCCGGTTCTCCACCAGCACCGTCTGGCCCAGGCTGGCCTGCAGCGCTTGCGCCAGGATGCGTGCCACCGCGTCGGTGGAGCCCCCGGGCGGGAACTGCAGCACGATCTTGACGGGCTTGCTGGGCCAGGCCTGGGCCCAGGCCGGCAGGGTGGTGGTGGCTGCCAGCAGCAGGCACAGGGCGGACAGGAGGCGCTTCATCGGGGTGGGCTCGTGGGCAGGCGGGATGGCCAGCCGCATTCTGTGCAGCGGCCGATGCCGCCGGCCGTAGCCCAGGTGACAGCCACCCGGCCGCGGGCACGCACGCCGGCTGCCCGCACCAGCGCAGCCGCACCTTGGCCTGGCCATCAGCACCCGCACAGGCAAGGTGGCAGTAGCGCTGTCGCCCGGGCGCTGCGGCGCCCGGCCCTGCACGTCGGCAAAGCTGCCCTGGGTGCGGTCATCCCGCGTCAGCCGGCCGGACGGCCGGCAGTCTGCAGCCGCCAAGGTACCGGGGGCACCGCCCGCCCACATCGAACAGTGGAGCCGTCACGCCTGCCGTCGCGGGCCATGCAGCCGCCGCACGCCGCCATGAAAACGGCCGTGTGCCAGCTTTCGCCAGCACACGGCCTGAGCGTCCACTGCGCACCGGGGCGGACTCGGTGCGGCGGCGCGCTGCGGGTCAGCGCACCTTGCCAGCCTTCCAGGCGTTCAGCAGGGAGTCATAGGCGATGGTCTCGCCCTTGGGCTTCTCGTTGGCCAGCTTGGCCCACGGCGCGGCCTTGTCGCTCAGGTACTTCTTCGGGTCTTCCTTCTTGTTGAGCTTGGGCGCGCACTTGGCCATGCCGGCGCGCTCCAGGCGGGCCATCACCTGGTCCATCTCTTCGGCCAGGTTGTCCATGGCCTGCTGCGGCGTCTTCTCGCCGGTCACCGCCACGGCCACGTTCTTCCACCACAGCTGGGCCAGCTTGGGGTAGTCGGGCACGTTGGTGCCGGTGGGTGTCCAGGCCACGCGCGCCGGGCTGCGGTAGAACTCGACCAGGCCGCCCAGCTTGGGTGCCAGGTCGGTCATGGCCTTGCTCTGGATGTCGCTCTCGCGGATCGGCGTCAGGCCGACGATGGTCTTCTTCAGGCTGGTGGTCTTGGCCGTGACGAACTGGGCATACAGCCAGGCCGCAGCGGTCTTGTTGGCGTCGTGCGCTTCAAAGAAGGTCCAGCTGCCCACGTCCTGGTAGCCGTTCTGCATGCCCTGCTTCCAGTACGGACCGTTGGGGCCGGGGGCCATGCGCCACTTCGGCGTGCCGTCGGCATTGACCACCGGCAGACCGGGCTTGGTCATGTCGGCGGTGAAGGCTGTGTACCAGAAGATCTGCTGCGCGATCTGGCCCTGGGCCGGCACCGGGCCGGCTTCGCCGAAGGTCATGCCGATGGCTTCCTTGGGCGAATACTTCTTCATCCAGTCGACGTACTTGGTCAGCGCGTAGACGGCAGCCGGCGAGTTGGTGGCGCCGCCGCGTGACACGCTGGCACCCAGCGGCGTGCAGCCGTCGGCGCTGGCGCGGATGCCCCACTCGTCGACCGGGCGGCCGTTGGGGATGCCGATGTCGGCGGTGCCGGCCATGCTCAGCCAGGCGTCGGTGAAGCGCCAGCCCAGGCTGGGGTCCTTCTTGCCATAGTCCATGTGGCCGTAGATCGGCTTGCCGTCGATGTTCTTCACGTCGTTGGTGAAGAACTCGGCGATGTCCTCGTAGGCGCTCCAGTTCAGCGGCACGCCAAGGTCATAGCCGAACTTCGCCTTGAACTTGTCCTTCAGGTCCTGCCGCGCAAACAGGTCGGCGCGGAACCAGTACAGGTTGGCGAACTGCTGATCGGGCAGCTGGTAGAGCTTCTTGTCGGGGCCGGTGGTGAAGCTGGTGCCAATGAAGTCCTTCAGGTCCAGCCCGGGGTTGGTCCACTCCTTGCCCTTGCCGGCCATGTAGTCGGTCAGGTTCATGATCTTGCCGTAGCGGTAGTGCGTACCGATCAGGTCGCTGTCGCTGATCCAGCCGTCGTAGATGCTCTTGCCCGACTGCATCGACGTCTGCAGCTTCTCGACCACGTCGCCTTCCTGGATCAGGTCGTGCTTGACCTTGATGCCGGTGATCTCTTCAAACGCCTTGGCCAGGGTCTTGCTCTCGTACTCGTGCGTGGTGATGGTCTCGCTGACCACGCTGATTTCCTTCACGCCCTTGGCCTGCAGCTTCTTGGCGGCTTCGATGAACCACTTCACCTCGGCCATCTGCTGGTCCTTGCTCAGCGTGCTGGGCTGGAACTCGCTGTCGATCCACTTCTTGGCTTCGGCCTCGCCAGCCCAGGCGCCATGGCCCAGGGTGAGTGCCGCCGCGGCGAAGGCCACGGCATGCATGCGGTATTTCATCGGTGTGTCTCCTCAGGTACTTCCCTCTGGTGTGCTGGAACGGCCCGCTGGGAAGGGTGGCGGGCCGCCGACTTGCTGGGTGCGAACGCTAGCCCTTGCGCATGACAAGGGCCAGCAAGGCCATGGAGGCCACGAAGCTGAACCAGATCGACGGCTCGCTCTCCAGGCTGAACCAGTCGATCATCTTCTCGCTGACCGCCACGAAGGCCAGGTTCAGCCAGGCCGCGCTGAGCAGGCCGATGAACAGGCGGTCGCCGCGGGTGGTGGCGATCGGCAGGAAGCCGCGCCGCTCGGTGGTGGGGGACTTGATCTCCCACACCGTCATGCCGATCAGCATCAGCACGATGCTGATGAAGAAGACGGCGACAGGCATTGTCCAGGCCATCCAATCGAACATCACACTCTCCCCATGGCGAAGCCCTTGGCGATGTAGTGCCGGACGAACCAGATCACGATGGCGCCGGGCACGATGGTGAGCACGCCTGCCGCCGCGAGAACACCCCAGTCCATGCCCGATGCGCTGACGGTGCGCGTCATCGTCGCCACGATGGGCTTGGCGTTCACACTGGTGAGTGTGCGCGCCATCAGCAGTTCCACCCAGCTGAACATGAAGCAGAAGAACGCCGCCACGCCGACGCCCGCCTTGATCAGCGGGATGAAGATGGTGACGAAGAAGCGCGGGAAGCTGTAGCCGTCGATGTAGGCCGTCTCGTCGATCTCGCGCGGGATGCCGCTCATGAAGCCTTCGAGGATCCACACCGCCAGCGGCACGTTGAACAGCAGGTGGGCCAGCGCCACGGCGATGTGGGTGTCCATCATGCCCAGCGTGGTGTAGAGCTGGAAGAACGGCAGCAGGAACACCGCCGGCGGCGTCATGCGGTTGGTCAGCAGCCAGAAGAACACATGCTTGTCGCCCAGGAAGCGGTAGCGGCTGAAGGCATAGGCCGCCGGCAGCGCCACGCCCACCGAGATCACCGTGTTGATGGCCACGTAGATCATCGAGTTGATGTAGCCCGAATACCAGCTCTCGTCGGTGAGGATGGTGCGGTAGTGCTCCAGCGTGAAATCGCGCGGCCACAGGCTGAAGACGGCGAGGATCTCTTCGTTGGTCTTGAAGCTCATGTTGACCATCCAGTACACCGGCAGGATGGCGAACACCAGGTAGGCGATCAGGAAGATCACCCGCTTCTTGAAGCGGCGCTCATCCATGTTGACCCTCCTGCGCCTTGTCGGCCGTGCCCACGCGTTGCATCCAGTTGTAGAGGATGAAGCTCAGCGCCAGGATGATCAGGAAGTAGATCAGCGAGAAGGCCGCGGCCGGCCCCAGGTCGAACTGGCCCACCGCCTTCTGCGTCAGGTACTGGCTCAGGAAGGTGGTGGCATTGCCGGGCCCGCCGCCGGTCAGCACGAAGGGCTCGGTGTAGATCATGAAGCTGTCCATGAAGCGCAGCAGCACGGCGATCACCAGCACGCCGCGCAGCTTGGGCAGCTGGATGTAGCGGAACACCGCGAACTTGCTGGCGCCGTCGATGCTGGCGGCCTGGTAGTAGGCATCGGGGATGGCGCGCAGGCCGGCAAAGCACAGCAGCGCCACCAGCGGTGTCCAGTGCCACACATCCATCAGCAGCACCGTCAGCCAGGCATGGGTGGGGTTGCCGGTGTAGCTGTACTCGATGCCCAGCGCGGCCAGCGCGGCGCCCATCAGGCCGATGTCGGCACGGCCGTAGATCTGCCAGATGGTGCCGACCACGTTCCAGGGGATCAGCAGCGAGATGGCCACGGTGACCAGCACCGCGCTGCTCTGCCAGCCCTTGGCCGGCATGGCCAGGGCCAGCGCGATGCCCAGCGGGATCTCCACCGCCAGCACGGCCAGCGAGAAGCTGATCTGCCGCAGCAGCGCGCCCTGCAGGTCTTCATCCCGCATCACCGCCTTGAACCACTCGGTGCCAACGAAGACGCGCCGCTCGGGGCTGATGATGTCCTGCACCGAATAGTTGACCACCGTCATCAGCGGCAGGATGGCCGAGAAGGCCACGCACAGCACCACCGGCAGGATCAGGAACCAGGCTTTCTGGTTGACAGGTTTCATGCCACCAGCTCCTCGGCATCGTTGTAGAAGCAGGTGTGCGGGTTCAGCAGGCCCAGCCACACGCTGTCGCCGGCCGAAGGCACGGCCTGTTCGGGCCGCAGGCGCGCGCGCACCACGCTGCCGTCGGCCAGGGTGGCGGTCAGCAGCCAGTAGGTGCCGATGTCCTGCACCTGGCGCACGGTGGCCGGCAGCGCGCCGGCAGCCTGGGGGTCGGCCAGGGCCACGTATTCGGGCCGCACGCCCAGGGTCTTGGCACCTGCGGGCGCGCCGGGCAGCAGCGCGGCCGGCAGAAAGTTCATGCCCGGCGAGCCGATGAAGTGGCCCACGAAGGTGTGCTGCGGCCGCTCGAACAGATCGGACGCGCTGCCCACCTGCACTGCGCGGCCACGCGTCATCACCACCACCTGGTCGGCGAAGGTCAGCGCCTCCACCTGGTCATGCGTGACATAGACCAACGTGAGCTTGAGCTCGTGGTGGATCTGCTTGAGCTTGCGGCGCAGCTGCCACTTCAAGTGCGGGTCGATCACGGTGAGCGGCTCGTCGAACAGCACGGCCGACACATCCTCGCGCACCAGGCCGCGGCCCAGGCTGATCTTCTGCTTGGCATCGGCGGCCAGGCCGGCGGCGCGGGTGTTCAACTGGCCGCTGAGTTCCAGCATCTCGGCGATCTTGCCCACGCGCTGCTGGATCTTGTCAGCCGCCACGCCGCGGTTGCGCAGCGGGAAGGCCAGGTTCTCGGCCACCGTCATGGTGTCGTAGATCACCGGGAACTGGAACACCTGGGCAATGTTGCGCTGCTGCGGCGTGCGGGTGTTCATCGTCTCGCCGTTGAACTTGACCGTGCCATGCGACGGCGCCACCAGGCCCGAGATGATGTTGAGCATGGTGGTCTTGCCGCAGCCCGACGGGCCCAGCAGCGCATAGGCGCCGCCGTCAGCAAAGGTCATCTTCAGCGGCAGCAGCGCGTAGTCGGCATCCGCCTGCGGGTTGGGCTTGTAGCTGTGCGCCAGGTCCAGGTCGATGCGGGCCATCAGCGTTGCCCTCCGCGTTCCGGCGCGCGCAACAGGCGGCCGTCGGCGCCGAACACATGCACGGCAGCCGGGTCCAGGTGCAGCGTGATGGCCGCGCCCAGGTCGAAGAAATGCACGCCGGTCAGCTGGGCCACCAGCTCGCCGGCAGCGGTGTGCACATGCACGAAGGTGTCGCTGCCCGAGATCTCGGCCAGCTCCACCGTGCCGGGCAGGGCGATGTCGCCCGCGCGGGCCTGCACCCGCAGCGCGCTGGCGCGCAGGCCGATGGTGGCATCGGCCGGGGCGCTGCCCGCGGGCAGCCCGAGCCGGGCCGCACCCTGGTCCAGCAGGTTCATCGGCGGATCGCTGAAGGCCTTGGCCACGCGGATGCTGGCCGGGCGGTGGAAGACCTCGGCCGTGGGGCCGTACTGCAGCAATTCACCGGCGTCCATCACTGCAGTCCAGCCACCCAGCAGCAGCGCCTCGGTGGGCTCGGTGGTGGCATAGACCACGGTGGAGTTGCCGGCGGCAAACAGCGCCGACAGCTCCTCGCGCAGTTCCTCGCGCAGCTTGTAGTCGAGGTTGACCAGCGGCTCGTCCAGCAGCATCAGCGGCGCATCCTTGGCCAGCGCGCGGGCCAGGGCCACGCGCTGCTGCTGGCCGCCCGACAGCGCGGCCGGCAGGCGCTGCAGGAACGGATCGATGTGCAGCTTGTCGGCCAGGGCCTGCACCCGCTGGTTGATGGCCGCGGCATCCATCCCGCCACGCAGCTTCAGCGGCGAGGCGATGTTGTCGAACACCGTCATCGACGGGTAGTTGATGAACTGCTGGTAGACCATGGCCACGTTGCGCTGGCGCACCGGCAGGCCGGTGACGTCGACACCATCGACCGCCACGCGGCCGCGGCTGGGCACGTCCAGCCCGGCCATCAGCCGCATCAGCGTGGTCTTGCCGGCCTGGGTGGCGCCCAGCAGCACCGTCACCGTGTCGGGCTGCAGCTGCAGGTTCAGCGGGTACAGGTGCGTGGCCGCGCCCACCTGGTGCTGCAGGTCGGTCAGCGTCAGCTGCATGCGGCCTCCGCCTGGGTGGCGGGCGCGCCGTAGCGCGCCGCCCACCACTGCGCCACGGGGGCCTGCTCGGCCGGGCTGTAGTGCAGGCCCAGCTTGGTGCGGCGCCACAGCACATCGTCGGCGCAACGCGCCCATTCATGGTCGTGCAGGTAGGTCAATTCAGACTCGTACAGATTGGGCGCCACCTCGGCGCCCAGGGTTCCGCCGGCCAGCACCTGGTCGACCAGGCCGCCGTAGCAGCGCGCCCAGCGCTGCACCAGCTGGGCCGGCAGCTGCGGGTGGCGGCGGCTCAATTCGGCGATGAAGCGAGCGATGTCCAGGTCGGGCCGCTGGGCCGGGCCGATCCAGGCCGACAGATCGCCGCCGGGCAGCAGGGCCGGCGCGGTCCACGCCGGGCGCTGCTCGCCCATGCGCTGCACCAGGCCGTCGGCGGCTTCTTCGGCCAGCTTGCGGAAGGTGGTGATCTTGCCGCCCCACACCGTGAGCAGGGGCGCGGCGGTGCCGACACCGCCGTCGAACTCCAGCAGGTAATCGCGGGTGACGGCCGAGGCGTCGCCCGATGCGTCGTCCAGCAGCGGCCGCACGCCGGAGTAGGCCCACACCACATCGGCCGGCACCACGGGCCGGGCGAAGTAGCGGCTGGCCTGCTCGCACAGGTAGGCGGTCTCGTCGGCATCGATGCGGGCGGCGTCGGGCGCGCCCTGGATTTCGACATCGGTGGTGCCGATCAGTGTGAAATCGCCCTCGTAGGGGATGGCGAAGATGATGCGCTTGTCGGGGTTCTGGAAGATGTAGGCATGGTCGTGGTCGAACAGCTTTTTGACCACGATGTGGCTGCCCTTGACGAGGCGCAGCGACCGGGCGCTGGTCTGGCCGGCACGCTCGCGCAGGAACTCGCCGGTCCAGGGCCCGGCAGCGTTGACCAGCGCACGCGCCTGCACCTGCAGCGGCGCGCCGCCGGCGGGCTTCAGCGTGGCCTGCCAGCCCTGCGCCGTGCGGCGGGCCGATTCACAGCGGCATTGGGTCAGGATGGTGGCGCCGCGGGCTTGCGCGTCCAGCGCGTTCAGCACCACCAGGCGGGCATCGTCCACCCAGCCGTCGCTGTAGACGAAGCCGCGGGTGTAGCCGGGCTTCAGCGGCGCGCCGGTGGCGTGGCTGCGCAGCGCCACCGTGCCGCTGGCCGGCAGCCATTCGCGCTTGGCCAGGTGGTCGTACAGGAACAGGCCGATGCGAACCATCCACACCGGGCGCATCGACGGATCGTGCGGCATCACGAAGCGCAGCGGCCACATGATGTGCGGCGCGCTCCTGAGCAGC
>Ga0209717_1004992_pt1 | contig 10682 bp, 8 predicted proteins | sample AD_UKC048_MetaG_FD_184418 | JGI IMG/M metagenome (GOLD analysis project Ga0209717, IMG submission 184418) | Active sludge microbial communities of municipal wastewater-treating anaerobic digesters from USA - AD_UKC048_MetaG (SPAdes) (version 2) | ecosystem: Engineered > Bioreactor > Anaerobic >... | reverse complement strand
GCGCCGGGCTGCCGATCACGCACAGCGCCCGGGTGGTGGGGATGCCCAGCGCGTGCATGGCCTCGGAGCAGAGAAATTCGCGGATCGACGAGCGCAGCACCGCGCGGCCGTCGCCCATGCGGCTGTAGGGCGTGAGGCCGGCGCCCTTGAGCTGCACTTCCTGCCGGCCGGCGGGGGTGTGAATCTCGCCCAGCTGCAGCGCCCGGCCATCACCCAATTGCCCGGCCCACTGGCCGAACTGGTGGCCGCTGTAGACGCTGGCAAACGGCGTGCCGTGCGGCGGATGGGCATTGCCGGCCAGCAGTTGCAGGGCATCGTCGCTGTCGAGCCAGGCGCCCAGGCCCAGTTCGGCGGCCAGGGCGTCGCTGCGGGCCACCCAGTGCACCGCCGGCAGCGGCGTGGGCGCCACCGACGTGCCGAAGGCCGGGCCCAGGCCGCGTAGCAGTGGGGCAGGGTGCCAGCGCGGGCCGGTGGTGGCTGGGTGGGGCAGCGGGTCCGGTGCATTCATGGGCGGATTGTCGGGCGGCGCCGGCCGGCGGGCACCGTCGGCAGGGGAATCACCCCAGGCCGACCGGGGCAGCAGCCGCCACAATGCCGCGGTTTCGCTTCCCTCCGCGGACGTTTCCACCCGCTGACCCTTTGCCTGAAGAGGACCTTCCCATGCTCGGCCAGATGCAAGACCACCCGCTGCTGATCTCCACGCTGATCGACCACGCCGCCAAGAACCACCCCGAGGGCGAAATCGTCTCGCGCCGGGTCGAAGGCGACCTGCACCGCACCAACTACGGCCAGGTGGCCCGGCGCAGCAAGCAGGTGGCCGGCGCGCTGGACCGCCTGGGCCTGGGCTTCAGCGACCGGGTGGCCACGCTGGCCTGGAACGGCTACCGGCATCTGGAGCTGTACTTTGGCGTCACCGGCAGCGGCCGGGTGGTGCACACCATCAACCCGCGCCTGCTGCCCGAGCAGATCGCCTGGATCGCCAACCACGCCGAAGACCAGGTGCTGTGCTTCGACATGACCTTCCTGCCCATCGTCAAGGGCATCTGGAAGCACTGCACCACGGTGCGCCAGTGGGTGGCGCTGTGCGACGCCGACAAGCTGCCCGCCGACACCGGCATCCCCAACCTGGTGGCCTACGAGGCCTGGATCGGCGCCGAACCGGCCACCTACACCTGGCCCAGCTTCGACGAGCGCAGCGCCGCGGCCCTGTGCTACACCAGTGGCACCACCGGCAACCCCAAGGGCGCGCTGTACAGCCACCGCAGCACCGTGCTGCATGCCTACGCCGGCGCGCTGCCCGATGCGCTGAACCTGTCGTCGCGCGACAGCATCCTGCCGGTGGTGCCGATGTTCCACGTCAACGCCTGGGGCCTGCCCTATGGCGCGGCCATGACCGGTGCCAAGATGGTGTTCCCGGGCGCAGCGCTGGATGGCAGGTCGGTCTATGAGCTGATCGAGTCCGAGGGCGTGACCATGGCCGCCGGCGTGCCCACGGTGTGGCTGGGCCTGCTGAACCACACGGCCCAGCATGGCCTGAAGTTCAGCACCATGCGGCGCACGGTGATCGGCGGCTCGGCCTGCCCGCCGGCCATGATCAAGAGCTTCCGCGACGACTACGACGTGACGGTGCTGCATGCCTGGGGCATGACCGAGATGAGCCCGCTGGGCACGGTGTGCACCCTCAAGCCGAGCCAGACCAGGCTGACCCCCGACGCCCAGTTGGCGGTGATGGCCAAGCAGGGCCGGGCCATCTACGGCGTCGACATGAAGATCGTCGATGCCGACGGCAACGAGCTGCCCTGGGACGGCCAGCAAAGCGGCGACCTGCTGGTGCGCGGGCCGTGGATCATCAGCAGCTACTTCAAGGGCGAGGGCGGCAACCCGTTGACGAAGGACGGCTGGTTCCCCACCGGCGACGTGGCCAGCATCGACGCCGACGGCTTCCTGCAGATCACCGACCGCAGCAAGGACGTGATCAAGTCGGGCGGCGAGTGGATCAGCTCGATCGACGTGGAGAACATCGCCATGGCCCACCCGGCAGTGGCCATGGCCGCCTGCATCGCCGTGCCCCACCCCAAGTGGGACGAGCGGCCGCTGCTGGTGGTGATGAAGAAGCCGGGCACCGAGGCCACCGCGGCCGACATCCTGGCGCACTTCGACGGCAAGATCGCCAAGTGGCAGATCCCCGACGACGTGGTGTTCGTCGACGGCATCCCGCTGGGTGCCACCGGCAAGATGCAGAAGAACAAGCTGCGCGAGCAGTTCAAGGCCCACGCCCTGCCGGGCGCCTGATGGCGCGGGCCGCGCCACTTGCGTGCGGCGCGGCCATCGGTCACTGCGGCGACACCGCCGGGCGGGAAGTCCCTGAAGCCAGTGGGGCCCAGGTCGACTATAGTCTCCGGGTTGATACCCAAGTCCATCAGGAGACCCCATGAAACCCGTTCTCAGCCCGTCCCGTTGGGCCCTCGTCGCTGCGCTGGCCCTGGCCTCATGGGGCGCGCAGGCCCAGATCAAGATTGCCTACATCGACCCGCTGTCCGGCGGTGGCGCCTCGGTCGGCGAGCATGGTTGGAAGCATCTGCAGTACCTGGTCGAGGGCATCAATGCCAAGGGCGGCGTGCTGGGCGGCCAGAAGCTCGAGGCGGTGCCCTTCGACAACAAGGGCAGCCCACAGGAAAGCCTGGTGCAGGCGCAGAAGGCCATCGACGCCGGTGTGCGCTTCCTGACCCAGGGCAACGGCTCGGGCGCGGCGATCGCCATCTCCGAGTTCGTGGCCAAGTACAACGAGCGCAACCCTGGCAAGGAGGTGCTGTACTTCAACTATGCGGCGGTCGATCCCGTGCTGACCAATGACAAGTGCAGCTACTGGCACTTCCGCTGGGACGCCAGTGCCGACATCAAGATGGCCGCGCTGACCAACTTCATGAAGGACCAGAAGGCGATCAAGAAGGTGTACATCATCGGCCAGGATTACTCCTTCGGCCATTCGGTGCGTGGTGCCGCCAATGCCATGCTCAAGGCCAAGCGCCCCGATGTGCAGATCGTCGGCGACGAGTTGCACCCGCTGCTCAAGATCACCGATTTTTCGCCCTATGTGGCCAAGATCAAGGCCTCGGGCGCCGATTCGGTCATCACCGGCAACTGGGGCAACGACATGTCGCTGCTGCTCAAGGCCGCTGCCGACGCCGGGCTGCAGGTCAACTGGTACACCTACTACGCCGGTGGCGCGGGCGGGCCCACGGCCATCAAGCAGACTGGCCTGGACCACCGCGTCTACCAGATCGTCGAGTGGCACACCAACGTGCCGGCACCCGACATGGAAGCCTTTGCCGATGCCTTCTTGAAGAAGCACGGCGGCGCCAGCAAGCAGGGCTGGTGGTACTTGCGCATGAAGAACCAGATGGAGATGTTCGCCCTGGCTCTCAACTCCGCCAAGTCGGCCGAGCCCAAGAAAGTGGCCGCTGTGCTGCACGACATGAAGTTCAAGAACGCGCTGGGCGCCGAGGTCTTCATGCGCCCGACCGACCATTCGCTGTTCCAGGACATGTACGTCTCGTCCTTCGGGTCGGGCACCAAGCACGACGAAGAGGGCACCGGCTGGGGCTGGAAGACCACCACCTTGATCAAGGCGGCCGACACGGTGATTCCGACCACCTGCAAGATGGTCGCGCCCAGCTGATCCATCCCCTGAGCCGATCGACGCCATGCAGGCCGCCCCCATGCGGCCTGCTGCGGAGCGCCCATGCTTGAACTGATCCTCTTCTCGTCGCTCAACGGGCTGCTCTATGGCCTGCTGCTGTTTCTGCTGGCCAGCGGCCTGACGCTGATCTTCAGCATGATGGGTGTGCTGAACTTCGCCCACGCCAGCTTCTACATGCTGGGCGCCTACTTCGGCTACCAGATCAGCCGCTGGGTGGGCTATTGGCCGGGCCTGCTGCTGGCGCCGCTGCTGGTGGGCGGCATCGGCGCGCTGGTCGAGCGCTATGGGCTGCGCACGGTGCACAAGCACGGCCACGTGGCCGAGCTGCTGTTCACCTTCGGCCTGGCCTACATCATCGAAGAGCTGGTGCAGATGGTGTGGGGCAAGATCCCTGTCGACTACCGGGTGCCCGAGCTGCTGAATTTTTCGGCCTTCACCCTGTTCTCGACCACCTACCCGGCATTCCGCATGTTCATGCTGTGCATGTCGGTGGTGGTGTTCATTGCGCTGCTGCTGCTGCTGACACGGACGCGGGTCGGACTGATCATCCGCGCCGCGCTGAGCCATCCCAACATGGTGGGCGCGCTGGGCCACAACGTGCCGATGGTGTTCATGCTGGTGTTCGGCGTGGGCTGCGGCCTGGCCGCCCTGGCGGGCGTGATCGCCGGCCCGGCGCTGGTGACCTACCCGGCAATGGCGGCGTCGCTCGGGCCGATCCTGTTCGTGGTGGTGGTCGTCGGCGGCTTGGGCTCGTTGCCTGGGGCGTTCATCGCGTCGCTGGTCATCGGGCTCATCCAGACCTTTGCCGTGGCGGTGAACGTCTCGCTGGCCGACGTGCTGGGCCATGTCGGCATCACCTTGACCCGAGACTCGATCGGCGGCGACCTGTGGATGGCCACCGTGGCCCAGGTGGCGCCGATCATCCCTTACATGCTGCTGGTGCTGGTGCTGATCTTCCGGCCCAAGGGCCTGATGGGCGACCGTGACACATGAGACCACCGCCATGAACCGCCACGCCTACCTGTTGCCCTGGATCGCCGCCGTGGTGGTGGTGCTGTTGCTGCCGTACGTGTTCAGCAGCGGTGCGGCCATCACGATGATGAGCCTGATGGGCTTCGCCATCATCTTCGCGCTGTCGTTCAACATGCTGCTGGGTCAGACCGGCATGCTGTCCTTCGGCCATGCGGTGTACTACGGCCTGGGTGGTTTCATGACCGCGCATGCGCTCAACGTCATCGCCGCGGGCAAGTGGCCCATTCCGCTGCCGGTGCTGCCGCTGGTGGGCGGCCTCACGGGCTTGAGCTTTGCGATCCTGTTCGGCTGGGTCTCGACCAAGCGCGCCGGCACCGCGTTTTCGATGATTTCGCTGGGCATCGGCGAACTGGTGGCGGCCTGCTCACTGATCCTGCGGGGCTTCTTCGGTGGCGAGGGCGGCATTTCCACCAGCCGCACCGCCACCTTGCGGCTGTTCGGCATCAGCTTCGGCCCGCAGATCCAGGTTTATTACCTGATCGCGGCCTGGTGCCTGCTGTGCATGGCGGCGATGTATGCCTTCACCCGCACGCCGCTGGGCCGCATGTGCAACGCCGTGCGCGACAACCCCGAGCGTGCCGAGTTCGTCGGCTACAGCACGCAGATGGTGCGCTTCATCGCCTTCTGCGTGGCGGGCTTCTTCGCTGGCGTGGCTGGCGGGCTGGCGGCCATCCACTACGAGATCGTTACCTCCAGCGTGGTCGGCGCGGTGCCGTCGGGCTACGTGCTGCTGATGGCCTACATCGGCGGCGTGGCGTTCTTCATCGGGCCGATCATCGGCGCGGTGCTGATGACACTGCTGCAGATCTCCTTGTCAGACTACACCGGCGCCTGGCAGTTGTACGTGGGCGTGATGTTCGTGCTGGTGGTGATGTACGCGCCCTGGGGCCTGGGCGGGCTGGTGCTGATGCATGCGCCGCTGTTGTCGGCAGGCACCTTCCGGCGTGTGTTGCCGGCCTATGCGCTGGTGGCGCTGCCTTCGGCCATGTTGTTTGCCGGTGGCGTGCTGCTGGTCGAGACCAGCCACCACCTGCTGGTCAAGGCCACCGAAGGGCCCGCGATGCGCTTGTTCGGGGTGGGCTACGAGGCCAATTCGCCAATGGTGTGGGTCGCCATCGTCGTGTTGCTGGTCGTGGGCGGCGTGCTGCTCAAACGCCTGTCGCCCAAGGTGTCGGAGGCCTTCCACGCCGCCCGGCAAGATGCATTGAGCAAGCGGATCGCAGCATGAGCAACCCCCAAGGCGCCTCGGCCCTGCAACTGATCGACGTGCACAAGAACTTCGGGGTGACGCCGATCATCCGCGGCCTCAATCTCGACGTGAAGCAGGGCGAACGGCACGCCATCATCGGCCCCAACGGCGCAGGCAAATCGACCACCTTCCACCTGGTCAGCGGGCGCTTTCCAGTCAGCTCGGGCCAGGTGCTGCTCAAGGGTCAATCGATCAACGGCCTGCCGCCCTACCTGATCAACCGGCGTGGCATGTCGCGCAGCTTCCAGGTCACCAACATCTTTCCGCGCCTGTCGGTGTTCGAGAACATCCGCTGCGGCGTGCTGTGGTCGCTGGGCTACAAGTACTCGTTCTGGCACCTGATCGAGCGCTCGCGCGATGCCCGCGAGCGCAGCGAGGCCATCCTCGAGCAGATCAACCTGACCACCCGCCGCGACGTGCCCGCTGGGGTGCTGTCGTATGCCGAGCAGCGTGCGCTGGAGATCGGCATCACCATCGCTGGCGGGGCCGACGTGATCATGCTCGACGAACCCACCGCCGGCATGAGCCGCTCCGAGACCGAACACGCGGTGGGGCTGATCCGCAAGGTCAGCGAGGGCAAGACGCTGGTCATCGTCGAACACGACATGAGCGTGGTGTTCGACCTGGCCGACCGCATTTCGGTGTTGGTCTACGGCCAGGTGATTGCCACCGACACGCCGCAGCGCATCCGCGGCAATGCGGCGGTGCAGGAGGCCTACCTGGGTGTGCCGGCCACGGAGTCCGACCATGCTTGAGGTGAAGAACCTGCATGCCTTCTACGGCAAGAGCCACATCCTGCAGGGCGTGGACTTCCACGTCGACGAGGGCGAAATCGTCTCGCTGCTGGGCCGCAACGGCGTAGGCCGCTCCACCACCATCAAGGCCATCCTGGGCGAGGTGGACCGCACCGGCTCGGTGGTGTTCAAGGGCCGCGAGACCAGCGCCCTGAAACCGCACCAGATTGCCCGCTGCGGCCTGGGCTATGTGCCAGAGAACCGCGAGATCTTTCCCAACCTGACCGTGCGCGAGAACCTGATCCTGGGCATGAAGTCCACCCAGGAAGGCGGGCGCTGGCGCATGGAAGACATGTTCGAGCTTTTCCCCCGCCTGCGTGAACGTGCCGACACGCCCGGTGGTGTGCTGTCGGGGGGCGAGCAGCAGATGCTCACCATCTGCCGCACGCTGATGGGCGACCCCGACCTGATGATGATCGACGAGCCCACCGAAGGCCTGGCGCCCAAGATGGTGGAACTGGTGTCCGACCTGCTGCAGCGCATCGCCGCGCGCGGCGTTTCCATCCTGCTGGTGGAGCAGAAGCTGACCATCGCGCTGAAGATCTCCAAACGGCTGTACGTGATGGGCCATGGCCGCATCGTCTTCGAGGGCACGGCCCCCGACCTCACGGCCAATGACGCCATCCGCAAGGAGTGGCTGGAGGTGTGAGCCGCAGCGCAGCCGCCAGCGGCTGGCGCCTCAAGCTCACCCCCAACGCTCCCCCGTGCCCCCATGTCGCTTCGGCAACATGAGCTGGCGCGGTTTGCTTTCTAGAATCGAACGATCGTGCTTTTCTGCGGCGCTGACCGCAGTTGGGCATCGCCCCCTCCGCACCGAAAGGCTTCCATGAGCGCCACCTACCTGGTCACCGACGGCATTGCCGTGGTCACGATGAACAACCCGCCGGTCAACGGCCTGGGCTTTGCCAACCGCGTGGGCATTGCCGACGGGCTGGCCAAGGCGGCGGCCGACCCGGCCGTCAAGGCGGTGGTGCTGACCGGTGCCGGCCGGGCGTTTTCGGCCGGTGCCGACATCACCGAGTTGGACGGGCCCAAGGCCATGGCCGAGCCGAATTTGCTGACGCTGATCAAGATGGTCGAGACCAGCAGCAAGCCGGTGGTGGCCGCGATCCACAGCATCTGCATGGGTGGCGGGCTGGAGCTTGCCCTGAGCTGCCAGTACCGCGTGGCATCGCCCGGCGCCCAGATCGGCCTGCCCGAGGTGAAGATCGGCGTGATCCCCGGTGCCGGCGGCACCCAGCGCCTGCCGCGTGTGCTGGGCGTGGAAACCGCGATGAACATGATCGTCACCGGCGAGCCGGTCAAGAGCGAGCTGCTGGCCAGCCTGCCGGGCCAGAAGCTGATCGACCAGATGGTCGACGGCGATCTGCTGGCCGGCGCGGTGAAGTTTGCCCAAGGCATTGCCGCCGTGCGGCCGATGCCCAGCGTGCGCGACCTGAAGGTCAAGCACCCCAACCCTGACGCGTATGTGCAGTTCGTGCGCAACATGGTCAAGGGCATGAGCAAGAACTTTCCGGCACCCATGGCCTGCGTGGAAGCGGTGGCCGCCTCGCTGAAGGCCAGGACGCTGGACGAGGGCATCGCCGAAGAGCTGCGCATCTTCCGCGGCATCCTGAACTCGCCCGAGGCCCGGGCGCTGCGCCATGCCTTCTTCGGCGAGCGCGCGGCCAGCAAGATCCCCGACGTGCCTGAGAGCACGCCGCAGCGGGCCGTCAACACCGTGGGCGTGATCGGTGCCGGCACCATGGGCGGCGGCATCACGATGAACTTCCTGAACGCCGGCATCCCGGTGACGATGCTGGAGATGAAGCAGGACGCGCTGGACCGCGGCGTGGCCACGATCCGCAAGAACTACGAGGCCCAGGTCAAGAAGGGCAAGTTGAAGCAGGACAAGTACGAGCAGCGCATGGCCCTGCTGACCACCACGCTCAGCTACGACGACCTGAAGCAGGCCGACCTGGTCATCGAGGCGGTGTTCGAGGAGATCGGCGTCAAGGAGACCGTGTTCAAGACGCTGGATGCGATCGCCAAGCCCGGCGCCATCCTGGCCAGCAACACCAGCACGCTGGACGTCAACAAGATCGCCCACTTCACCCAGCGCCCGCAGGACGTGGTGGGCATGCACTTCTTCAGCCCCGCCAACGTGATGAAGCTGCTGGAAGTGGTGCGCGGCGCCGACACCGCCAAGGACGTGCTGGCCACGGTGATGACCGTGGCCAAGAAGATCAAGAAGACGGCAGTGGTCTCGGGCGTGTGCGACGGCTTCATCGGCAACCGCATGATCGAGCAGTACAGCCGCCAGGCCGGCTTCCTGCTGGACGAAGGCTGCACGCCGGCCCAGGTGGACAAGGCGGTCGAGAAATTCGGCTTCGCGATGGGCCCGTTCCGCATGGGCGACCTGGCCGGCAACGACATCGGCTGGGCCATCCGCAAACGCCGCGCGGTGGAGTACGCGAATCTCAAGTACAGCAAGACGGCTGATCTGCTGTGCGAGCTGGGCCGCTTCGGCCAGAAGACGCAGGCAGGCTGGTACGACTACCAGGCGGGCAAGCGCGACGCCATCCCGAGCGCGGTGGTCGAGCAGATGGTGGTCGACCACCGCAAGGAACTGGGCATCACCGCCCGCAAGGTCAGCGACGAGGAGATCGTGCAGCGCCTGGTCTATGCGCTGGTCAACGAGGCCGCGCACATCCTGGAAGAGGGCATCGCCAACAAGGCCAGCGACATCGACATGATCTACCTGACCGGCTACGGTTTCCCGCTGTTCCGGGGTGGGCCGCTGTGCTATGCCGACACCGTGGGCCTGTACAACGTGGTGCTGACGATGAACCGCTTTGCGCAGAACCCGCTGGACGACGGTGCGTTCTGGACACCAGCGCCGCTGTTGGCGAAGCTGGCGGCCGAAGGCAAGAGCTTCACCTGACCCCCCAACGCACCCAGGAGCCACGCATGAACGCACGCGCCACCTTCAGCAGCATGGAGCTGAGCACCGCCGACGACTGGAAAGCCATCGGCGCCGAGTTCCCCGCCACCGCCCGCACGCTGCCCGACCGCGTGCTGGCCCACCTGAAGTTGCTGGACGGCGACATGGGCGGCTTCCCGGTCGACCGCTACACCCATTCGCTGCAGACGGCCACCCGGGCCCTGAAGGACGGCCAAGACGAGGAGTACGTGGTGTGCGCGCTGCTGCATGACATCGGCGACACGCTGGGTTGCTACAACCACTTCGACATCGCCGCGGCCATCCTCAAGCCCTTTGTCAGCGAGGCCAACCTGTGGATGGTGCAACACCACGGCATCTTCCAGGGCTACTACTTCTTCCACCACATCGGGCTGGACCGCAACATGCGCGACCAGTTCGCCGGCCACCCGCACTTCGAGCGCACGGCCGAGTTTTGCGCGCTCTACGACAACCCCGCCTTCGACCCCAAGGGCGAGACCCTGCCGATCAGCGAATTCGAGCCGATGGTGCGCCGCGTGTTCAGCACGGTGAAGACCAGCGTCTACAAGAACAGCAGCACCGTGGCCGGCGCCACGGCCTGACCCCCCACACCCCCGCCCCACCAGGAGCCCCCATGACCAATGCCGTCATCGTTTCCACCGCCCGCACCCCACTCTGCAAGAGCTGGAAGGGCGCCTTCAACATGACCCACGGCGCCACGCTGGGCGGCCATGCCATCGCCCACGCGGTGCAGCGCGCCGGCATCGACGGCGGCGAGGTCGACGACGTGCTGATGGGCTGCGCCAACCCCGAGGGCGCCACCGGCATGAACATCGCCCGCCAGGCGTTGCTGCGCGCCGGCCTGCCGATCACGGTGAGCGGCGCCACCGTCAACCGCTTCTGCAGCAGCGGCCTGCAGACCATCGCGATGGCGTCGCAGCGCATCATCGCTGGCGAGGGCGATGT
>Ga0209717_1004988_pt1 | contig 10686 bp, 11 predicted proteins | sample AD_UKC048_MetaG_FD_184418 | JGI IMG/M metagenome (GOLD analysis project Ga0209717, IMG submission 184418) | Active sludge microbial communities of municipal wastewater-treating anaerobic digesters from USA - AD_UKC048_MetaG (SPAdes) (version 2) | ecosystem: Engineered > Bioreactor > Anaerobic >... | reverse complement strand
CTTCCGTTTTCCGTGCTCGAAACCTATAAGCCCATGATGGCGTCTTCCCTGTTATCTGAAGGCGATCTGCCATGTGAAGGAGCTACTTCCATGGAACAGATCATTATGGGAGCGGCAAAGCAGCAGAGCAAAAAAATAAAAGGACTGGAAACAATGGCTCAGCAGGCCGGTTTCCTGGACAGTATTCCATACAAATACCAGGCAGCAGAACTGGTGAAATATATTGACAGTGCCGGAACGGATAACGGGCAAAGCACGATGATGGACCAGCTTTTTGACGCCTACCGGAACCAGGACCTGAAAAAACTGGAAGACCTGATGCTGGACAGTGATGCGGGGATGAGTAGTTTTTCGGATATCCTGCTTTACCGGCGCAATGCCAACTGGGTAATGAAATTAAAAACCCTGATGACAGACAAATCCTTGCTGGTAGCCGTAGGGGCCGGACACCTGCCCGGAGAAAAAGGAGTGATCAGTCTGCTCCGTAAAGCCGGTTATACCGTAACACCTGTAGAAAATAAACGGATCAGGACGAAGGAAATCTGATCTATCTTTTTCAGGAAACGATTTTACCTTTTACTGAACCATACGAGTCAGGATTTGTATACATTTCATGCGTAATTTTTTCATTGTATTTATTATTCTGTTGGGAAGCCTGACCCTCATTGGTGCCGGTAAACCGTTAGCGGAAGAGGGCATCCGGATCACGGTCACCCAACTTCATAATGAAAAAGGGCATGTACTTGTCAGTTTGTTCAAAGATGGTACAGGCTATCCTGATGATGCCAACAAAGCATTCCGGAAAATTAAACTCGATATCAGCGGGAAAAAGGCGACGGTCTTATTTACCGGTTTGCCCGCCGGAAATTATGCGGTATCCATCCTGCATGATGAAAACGATGATCAGAAAATGAATAAAACCGCCCTCGGTATTCCCAAAGAAGGTTTTGGTTTCTCCAATAATGTAGTAGGGGCTTTTGGTCCGCCCTCCTGGAGCAGGGCCAGTTTCGCACACAAACCCGGGGTACTTACGTTGCGTGAGATCAGGGCGAGATATTAGAATACAAGCTACGAGGTATGAGGTACGAGTTACAAGTTGCCTGCCGCCGACTGCCGACTGATGAAGTTTAATTAAGCATCTATATATATAGGAAAAGGGGATATCTCAAAGAATGATAAATCCCCTTTTATAAAGTATTGTCCGTGTGTAGCGACTACTAACTACTATCTGCTAACTACTAACTGACTCAGAATTGCTCCAGTCCGCTGAAGAAGAAAGCTCCTTCAATCTTTGCATTCTCATCGCTGTCGCTGCCGTGTACGGCATTTTCACCTAAAGAAGTGGCGTATAATTTACGGATGGTTCCTTCTGCGGCCTGGGCCGGGTTGGTGGCACCAATCAGTTCACGGAAAGAAGCCACGGCATTATCCTTTTCCAGGATGGCGGCAATAATAACCCCGCTGCTCATGAATTCAACCAGTTCCCCGTAAAAAGGTCTTTCTTTATGTACGGCATAGAATTCGCCGGCTTTTTCTGCACTCAGTTTGGTCTGTTTCAGGGCCACTACACGATACCCTTCTTTAATAATGCGATCGATGATTGCTCCGGCATGGCCATTTTTCATTGCATCCGGCTTGATCATGGTAAAAGTTCTGTTACTCATATTGGGTTGTTTTTGCGCCGCAAAGGTAGGGAAAATAGTCGGGAGTTAGTAGTTAGAAGTTAGTAGTCTGCTCACCAGATAACCTTGAAAATCCGGTAAAATCCGGTAGTACAGGACTACTAACTTCTAACTGCTAACTACGAACTAAAAATCCTACCTTCGCACACTTCTTATGCAACCCATACAGGATATATTTCCCTTATTAAATCAGCCCCGACGGATCGTTATTACCACCCATCAGAAGCCGGATGCGGATGCGATGGGCTCTTCGTTGGCCCTGCGCCATTTTCTTGTACAGCTTGGCCATACTGTAACTGTTATTTCCCCAACCAACTGGGCCGGCTGGGTAGACTGGATGCCCGGAACCCGGGAAGTGATGGACTATGAACGAGACCGGCAGAAAGCAGAGGCGATCCTTGATCAGGCAGAATGGCTGTTTTGCCTGGATTTTAATATTTTCCACCGGACTAAATCCCTCACCGAAAAGCTAAAACAATTAACCTGCACTAAAATTTTAATTGACCATCATCAGGAGCCTGATATTCCGTCATTTAACTATGGCATCAGCGATACATCAAAAAGTTCCACCTGTGAAATGATCTATGATTTTATCGTGGATTCCGGAAACAGGGATAAAATCAATGAAGAAATCGGGGAGTGTATTTATGCAGGTGTGGTAGGGGATACCGGTTCCTTCCGTTTCTCATCAGCCCATGCCGGGGTACATACCCTGGTGGCGGATCTGAAAACAAGGGGACTGAATCATGGTAAAATCCATGAAGGATTATTTGATAATTTCCTGGAAAACAGGCTGCGCTTTATCGGGCATGTATTACTTCACCGGATGGAGATTCTCTACGAATACAATGCAGCCCTGATCGCCATTCCCAAAAATGACATTCTCAAGTTTCATATCCGGACCGGCGATACGGAAGGGCTGGTTAATTTTCCCCAATCCATCCAGGGCATCAAGCTGGTAGCCCTGGTCATTGACCGTGACGAGGAACGAAAATGGAGTTTTCGCAGCAAAGGTCAGTTTGATTGTAATACCTTTGCCCGCAACTATTTCGAAGGTGGTGGTCACTATAATGCCGCCGGAGGCCGTAGCAGTGAATCCATTGAAAAGACAGTGGAACGCTTCAAAGCGGTCCTGAAAGAAAATGCAACACTTTTACAATAATTAAAACCCAAGTATGAACAAGATGAAACCATTGTTTTTGCTGCTGATCACCGGAACCCTGCTGGTTTCCTGTGATAAAGCTGCTTACCGAAAAACACCGGGTGGCATGCCCTACCAGCTTTTTGCCGGTAAGGATACCACTTCAGTGAAAGTCGGCAATTTTTTGAAACTGGAATTTACCCAGAAAATTAATGACAGTACCTATTTTTCAACCGTAGGATCGCTGCCACTTTATATTGAGGTAAATGGACAGAGTAACCCCTATGATGTGACTGAACTCTGGACCTTACTACATGACGGCGACAGTGTGGTAGCTACCCAAATGATGGATACCTTTATCAAACGCGCTCCCCCCGGCCAAATGAATCCGAAATTCAAGAAAGGAGATCGTGTAATGACCTATGTGAAAGTGCTGGCTGTCTATGCAAATGACAGTATTAAAACCGTCGCAGAAAACAAAGACCGCGACGCATTTACTGCCAGGGAAGCCAAAGTGGTGGAAGATTTTGTCAAATCCAAAAAAGCGACTGTACAACGTACACCGTCAGGTGCCTTTGTAGAAATCCTTGAGCCCGGTACCGGTAACCTGATTGACTCCGGAAAATACGTATCAGTGAATTACACCGGCACCACATTCACCGGTGAGAAATTTGATAGCAATATCGATCCTGCATTTGGTCATGTTCAACCCATGTCTTTTACCGTGGGATCGCCTGGTATGAGCAAAGGATTTGATGAGTCTATGCTTTCACTCCGCAATGGTGCTTCAGCCCGCCTGTACGTTCCGTCCATGCTGGCATATGGCGGGAACCCGCCCCGTGGTTCAAAGATCAAGCCTTTCGAGAATCTCATGTTTGAAGTGAAAGTGATTGACGTGAAAGATCAGGCACCACCGCCACCGGCAAACCCGGCACCGGATCAACCACAGATCAAGTTGCAATAAGCTACTTAAAATAATTCCGCACCTGTATTTAAAACGGTGCAAGTTTGTACCCGTCGCTGTAAAGGACGGGTACTTTTTTTATAATTCCTGGTTACCCAATATCAGTTTAGTCAAACACCGCTTTTTAACCGGCCCCTTTCATTTCAAGGAATAACTTAATCGTAGCGGCGGCTGCTTTAACGTCATGCACCCTTAACAGGTTAGCGCCCTTTATCAGTCCGGCCATATGCAAGGCGGTAGTACCCTGCAACGTATCATCAGACTCCGGTGTAGTACCCAGGGTCTTCCATATAAAAGATTTCCGGGAAATGCCCAACAGGACCGGGGCTTTGAAGAGTGAAAACACAGGGAGTTCCTCCATCAACCTGAAATTATGGGCAGCCGTTTTTCCAAAACCAAAACCCGGATCAATGATACAATCCCGGATACCGGCTTTCTCAATGACTGCTTTCCGGTCCGCCAGCTGATCCAGCACTTCCCTTGTGACATCCGCATAAACTGCCTGCTGTTGCATCGTTTGCGGATTGCCTTTAATGTGCATAAGCACATATGGCACTTTCAGTGCAGCTACCTCAGGGATTAATTGAGGATCAAGACTGCCGCCACTGATATCGTTGACTATGCAGGCACCGGCTTCCACAGCATAACGGGCCACTTTTGCATAATAGGTGTCGATAGAAATATAAGCCTCCGGAAAACGTTTGTGCAGGGCTTCCAGCGGGGCGATCACCCGGCTTAACTCGTTGTCTGCATTCAGCTGTTCACTGCCCGGACGCGTACTCTGGCCGCCTAGATCCAATATGGCAGCACCTTCCATCAGCATTTGTTCGGCCCGGAAAAGCACTTCATCCACCGTCTGGGTACGGCTGCCGCTGTAAAAGGAATCGGGTGTTATATTGAGTATACCCATCACCAGCGGCTTATCCACAACCAGTAATCTTCCTTTACAGTTGAGCGAAAACATCAGTCTTGTTTGTTAATTTTGAAGCTAAGATAACAGAGAGCGGCTAACCAACGGAAATTCATTTTTCCCGGCTTTCTCTCCCTATTTACTATTCTCTATTTTCTATTTTCTGACTTATGGCTATTACGAATCAACAATACGATCAGGTGATCAGCGGCTGCCGGGAAATTTTTATAAAAAAAGCCACCGACTATGGCACGGCCTGGCGGGTGCTTCGTACCATTTCGATCGTGGACCAGATCTTTATCAAGGCGCAACGGATACGGACCATACAGGAAAAAGGAGCACAAAAAGTTTCTGACGGGATTGCGGCTGAATTCAAAGGCATCATCAACTATTGTGTCATCGGACTGATTCAACTGGAATTGCCTGCAGATGCACCGGAAGAACTGGCGATTGGAGAAGTGGCCGCTTTATACGAACAGAAAGTACAAACCGCCAAAGCCCTGATGCAGGATAAGAATCATGATTACGGAGAAGCCTGGCGCAGCATGAGCCAGGAGAGTTTTACCGACCTCATTTTGATGAAACTCCAACGTATCCGTCAGATTCTGAGCAATGACGGCAAAACACTGATCAGCGAAGGCATTGATGCCAATTACCTCGATATATTGAATTATGCCGTTTTTGCATTAATATTAATCTGATGAAAGCACTTGTCACCTTTGTCCGGCTGTTAGTCGGCATCCTCTTTATCTTTTCCGGTCTGGTCAAAGCCAACGACCCGCTCGGACTGAGTTATAAAATGCAGGAATTTTTTGAAGTGTGGCAGCTACATGGATGGAATGAAACCACACTGGCTTTATCCATTTTCATGAATGCCTTCGAGATCATTGCGGGCTTTGCACTGCTGATCGGCTGGCAATTCCGCCTGGTGAGCTGGTTGCTTTTATTACTGATCGTTTTCTTTACCTTCCTTACAGGCTATACGTACATAACCGGTATGCCTAAAAACTGTGGTTGTTTCGGGGATTGTTTGCCCATTACTTCGCTGACATCGTTTTTAAAAGATGTGGTACTGATCGTGTTGATACTTTTCCTGTTGCTAAATAGAAAAATGGTCAGGCCATTACTGCCTGCTAAAATGGCGCTATTATCCATGTCCCTGGTTATCATTTTCAGCTTTGGATTTCAATATTATACCCTGCAGCACCTGCCGGTGGTGGATTGCCTTCCGTTTAAAAAAGGAAATAATATCATTGAGAAAAGACAAGTTCCGGCCGATGCGATTCCCGATAGTTTTGCCATCCGTTTTATTTACAGCAAAGGAGGTAAAGAATTTGAATTTTCCCAACTCGAATTGCCTGCAGATCTGAATACCTATAAATTTATCAGCCGGAAAGACAAACTGATCCGTAAAGGCAATGCAGAAGCTGCCATTAAGGGATTTGACCTGAAAGGACAATCCGGTATGGATTCCACCCTGCAGGTCCTGCAACAGCCAATTGCCGTTTTACTGATCGGCGAAGACCTGAAGCATCCTTCCGTTTCCTGGACAGCTGGTTTTTCGTCTGTTTTTAATACAAGTAAACAAAAAAATATTCCGGTCTATATTATCACCGGACAGGCCGGTAATGCAATTCAAATCACAGGTGGAACTGCCTATGCTTCAGTTCCGGTCTTTACCTGCGATAATGTTACCATACGTACCGCTGCCCGCTCCAATCCAACCTTGTATATTATTCAGCAGGGTACAATCACCGGAAAATGGAGCGGAAGCGATTTGGGGAAAGCGGAAAAAGTACTTACAGAATTACCGGATATGCCGCCACCGGCACCGGTTCAACAACAACCTACAGATAGTATTCAATAGAAAGTATGCTGAAATTCATCCTCCGTAAGATGGCCTACGGCCTCCTTGTTTTACTGGGGGTGATCGCATTGGTCTTTTTCCTTTTCCAGGGCTTTGGCGATCCGTCCAGGATTGTCATGGGACAAACCGGCGATTCCACCACGCAGGCCAATATCCGGAAAGATCTATATCTCATAGATGAACAGGGAACACCCATTCCGAAATTCAAACAATTTCTCTATTATCTCAATGATGTTTCACCGGTATGCATTCATAGCAAAACGGATATTGAAAAGAAAAAACTGCGGGGCTTCTTTACCGGGGGTGAAAAAAAATTCGGCATTAAAATTCCATATCTCCGCAAATCTTATCAGAGCAAGCGGGAGGTCTGGACCATCCTGGTACAGGCATTACCCGGCACACTGATGCTGGCTTTAGCTGCAATGGCGATTGCAATTACCATCGGGATACCGTTGGGAGTAGTGGCCGCTGTAAAACAAAACAGCTGGATCGATACCTCTGCGATCTTCAGCAGCATCGTGGGCATATCTGCACCCTCTTTTTTCATGGGCATTATCATGGTCTATGTATTTGGCTTTGTGCTGAGTGAATGGACCGGGCTGCATATTGCCGGAAGCTGGTTTGCCATTGATGATGAAGGACAGCGACGACTCTCGTTGCAAAACCTGATCCTGCCGGCGGTCACACTCGGGATCAGACCATTAGCCATCATTACCCAGCTAACCCGTAGTGCCATGCTCGATGTACTGGATCAGGATTATATCCGTACTGCATATGCCAAGGGACTCAGCCGGCGGACAGTGATCTGGAAACACGGACTCCGGAATGCACTGAATCCGGTCATTACGGCGATAACCGGCTGGTTTGCTGAATTGCTGGCTGGCGCTTTTTTTGTGGAATATATCTTTGGCTGGCAAGGGATTGGAAAAATAACCGTGGATGCATTGGAAAAACTGGATTACCCGGTCGTAATGGGATCCGTTTTGATCTCAGCCGGCTTTTTTATTTTTATCAATATCCTGGCCGACATCCTTTATGGAGTAGTGGATCCGCGGGTCAGGCTCAGCTGAACATTTTTTCGTCATATTTAATGAAGGTCATGTTTTTAGTACGGTAGTTGTTGTAAATTACTGGTATCGGTTCTTTTCAGTCTTATTCATTAAAACGGTAAGCCATGGAAAAATTAAATCAGCTTTTATCACGCCAGCAACCGCATTTCATCAACATCACCCCGGGATCCAGTATCAGGGACGCCCTTTGCAGGATGAGTACCCTGAATACTGAATACCTCATCGTTATGGACGGGAAAAATCAATTCCTGGGTTTATTAACCGAAAAAGACGTTGCACGGAAAGCCCTGTTTCTTAACCGTTCACTGAATGACACCAAGGTGAAAGACCTGATGACCACCCGATGGCCTTTCGCCGATATCAATAATACGGTAGATCAATGCATGACCATCATGAAAGCGCATCATGTAAAGTATGTTCCCGTATTTGAAAACCTTGAATTTGTCGGTGTGATATCTGCAGATGATATTTTACTCGAAGCCGTAAAACAAAGGGAGGAGATATTTGATTGAAGAAGGGTTGGCCTTGAAGGGTTATGCGCTATTGTATTATCACTTCATTCACCACTCTCGCCTTCAGTGCTTCATTTACCCTGTTTCTTATTTTTTCCTTCTGGTAGATCAGTTCATTTTTCAGGGGGCCCACGGATGTAGTGATGATCAGTTTATCTCCGATGATCTGGAGTTTGTCAGTGTAACGGGCAATCGTCTTCCCCATGATATCTTCCCAGACATCTTCGATCTGCATAGCCTGTATACCGCCCTTGATCCGGCTGCTGTTCAGGAATTGTTGTAAAGCTTCTTGCATGGAGTATTCGCCCATTGGGTAAAGGTAGTTTATAAGTTGAAAAGTTGATAAGTTGAAAGGTTGACAAGGCCTTTTTTTTAGAATATTCTGTTAGAAATTCCCTGTCAACTTGTTAACTTATCAACCTGTCAACCTGCTCCACAACCTGCACCTACAACCCGATCAGCTGATAACCTACCCCCAGTTTCTCAAGGTGATCCTTCAATCTGTCCTCGTGTGTATCGGTAATAAACACCTGTCCTTCGTTCTCAATACAAACTTTCCGTAACAGGTTGGAGATGCGTTCTTCATCCAGTTTTTCAAACACATCATCCAGCAGGAGCAGGGGAGGGAAGCCCTTTTCTTTTTTCAGACGCTCCATTTCAGCGAGTTTAAGGGCGAAGAGCAGGCTCTTTCGCTGTCCCTGGGAGGCAATACTTTTAAAAGGCTGTGCGCCTAATTGTATTTCGAGATCATCGCGGTGGATTCCCGTATTGGTACGCTGGGAAAAAAGGTCCCGTTGCCGGTTGGCCTTCAATAATTCACGGAAGCTATTCAGTAAAAGTTCACTGTCATAAACGAGTTGAACCGGTTCTGGTTGAAGCGCCTGGATTTCCTGGTCAGTTTTATTGGGCTGCCGGGCTATTTCCAGGTAAAGCTGTTTTACGGCCGGCAAAAAGGTTAACAGGAAATCCCGCCGTTTGGCAAACAGGATTTCACCTGGTTTCAGCAATTGTTCATCCAATACATCCAGCAGGGCTTCATCCCGGGTATTGGTTTCGGCAAACCGCTTCAGGAGTGAATTCCGCTGTTGCAGTACCCGGGTATAGGTGATCAGGTCCTGCAGGTAATCCGCATCCAGTTGGGAGAGGAGTTCATCGAGAAAGGTTCTTCTTTCCCGGCTGTCCCCGGTTATGAGTTCCGCATCATCTGGCGCAATCACCACACAAGGGTACCGGCCGATATGACGGGAGAATTTCTCATAGGCTTCATCATTGACCGAAAATTCCTTCCGGCCGGTCTCCCGGAGGATACAAACCGCTTTTTCCGGTTTTCCGTTGAGTTCGCCCTGTCCTTCCACCCGGAAACCATTACAGCCCTGTTTCACATTATTGCTGTCCTGCCGGGTAAAATAGCTTTTGGTAAAACACAGATAATGGATGGCATCCAGCAGATTGGTCTTACCCACGCCATTATTGCCATAAATGCCTATCACCCGCTCCCTGAAGGCAAAACTGCGGTTCTGGTAGTTTTTGAACTGAAAAACTGATATTTGGGATAACCGGAGCATTCCGGCTGCAAGATAGGGGGGAAGGGCGACGGAACAAGGCCCCGGAAGCTGCCGAAAGCCGTTAAAATGCCCCCTGACGGCAAAAGCGGGTCTGTCCCGGTTTATCCCCTCAAAATCACCGTATTAAAATTCCTTTTTTCCCCTTATTTTTGCGGCTCAAATTTAATGCCTGTGGCCGCTAAATTTTCCAAAGAAACATACCTGTACTGGTACGAGCTGATGCAACTGATCCGCCAGTTTGAACTGATGGCGGAAGAGAAGTACAAAATGGAGGGTAAGATCCGTGGTTTTTTCCATGCCTATATCGGCCAGGAAGCCATTGCAGCCGGTTGTATGACCGCTACCCGTCCTGAAGATAAGTTTATCACAGCCTACCGTGACCATGGCCTGGCCATTGCCAAAGGGGTATCAGTGAACAGCTGTATGGCGGAACTCTATGGTAAAGCCACAGGTTGTGCAAAAGGCAAGGGAGGCAGTATGCACTTCTTCAGTAAGGAAGCCAATTTCTTTGGTGGTCATGGTATCGTGGGTGCGCAGATTGGCACCGGTGCCGGACTGGCATTTGCTGAAAAATACAAGGGTACAGATAATGTGGCCCTGGCTTATTTCGGGGATGGCGCTGCCCGGCAGGGTATGCTGCATGAAACCTTTAACCTGGCCATGCTCTGGAAAATACCGGTGGTATTTATCTGTGAGAACAATAACTATGCGATGGGTACATCAGTAGAACGTACCTCCAATGTGATCGATATTTACAAACTGGCGGATGCCTATGAAATGCCGGCCGATACGATTGACGGCATGAGTGCCGAAGCCGTACATGAAGGAGTAAGCCGTGCAGTGAAGAGAGCCCGTGAAAATGGGGGACCGACCTTACTGGAAATTAAAACCTATCGCTACAAAGGTCACTCCATCAGTGATCCCCAAAAATACCGTACAAAGGAAGAAGTGGACGAATACCGCGGTAAAGATCCG
>Ga0209717_1004986_pt1 | contig 10687 bp, 11 predicted proteins | sample AD_UKC048_MetaG_FD_184418 | JGI IMG/M metagenome (GOLD analysis project Ga0209717, IMG submission 184418) | Active sludge microbial communities of municipal wastewater-treating anaerobic digesters from USA - AD_UKC048_MetaG (SPAdes) (version 2) | ecosystem: Engineered > Bioreactor > Anaerobic >... | reverse complement strand
GCCTGCGCTGCTGGCGCGGCTGGGCCCGCACAAGATGGGCAACGCCTGCCTCTACATCAAGCGCCTGGCCGATGTGGACGCGAACGTGCTGGAGCAACTGGTGGCCGGCTCGCTGGCCGCGCTGCAGCGCCAGTACGGTTGAAGCGCGGGGCCGGCCGGTGCATCATGGCCGCACCCGGACCTGGCAGCGCGGCAGCCACCGCACTGACGCCCACTACAGGAGCAAGCGATGAAGCGCGTGACCGGCATCGGCGGCATCTTCTTCAAGGCCAAGGACGCCCCGGCCCTGCAGGCATGGTACCGGCAGCATCTGGGCATCGACTTGCAGCCCTGGGGCGGCACGGCCTTCCGCTGGGCTGACGCCGACGGCACCCCCACGGGCGGCACGACCATCTGGTCCGTGGGCGCTGCCGACGACGACCCCTTCGCGCCCAGCGCGTCCAGCTTCATGGTCAACTACCGGGTCGAAGACGCCCGGGCGCTGGCCGCAGCCCTGAAGGCCGAAGGCTGCAACGTGCTCGACAAGATCGACGAATCCGAATACGGCGTGTTCGCCTGGGTCATCGACCCGGAAGGCAACAAGGTCGAACTCTGGCAGCCACCGGCGGGCCAGTGAACGGATGGCCGCCGGCCCGCCTGACGGGGCAGGCACACTGCGGCCCCATGGAACTGGCCACCCCCTTGCCGGGCTGCGCGTTGCGCCCCTGGCGCCCAGCTGACCGCGACAACCTGGTGCGGCATGCCGACAACCGCCTGGTGTGGCGCAACCTCACCGACACGTTTCCGCACCCCTACACCCTGCAGGATGCCGACGGCTGGCTGGCGTTGTGCGCGCAGCCCGGCCGCAGCGTGCACCTGGCCATCACCGTCGACGACGCTGCCGTGGGCGGTGTCGGCGCCATCGCCGGCAGCGGCATCGGCTGTGCCGGCGCCGACTTCGGCTACTGGCTGGGCCAGGCCTTCTGGGGCCGCGGCATCGCCACCGCCGCCGCCCGGGCCCTGGCCGACCAGCTGCTGGGCGCTGGCGCCTTCGCCCGTCTGCAGGCACCGGTGTTTGCCTGGAATCCGGCCTCGATGCGGGTGCTGGAGAAGGCCGGCTTCGTGCGCGAAGGTGTGCTGCGCCACAGCGTCACCAAGGACGGCTGCCTGATCGACAGCGTGCTGTATGCCCGCACAGCGGCTTGACCATCCACCACAGACCGATACCCCGATGCCCCACCCCTTTGCCGACCTGATCGCCCTGCACACCGACGAGACCAGCGCCGGCCACAGCCGGCTGCGCCTGACCGTGGCGCCGCAGCACCTGAACCCGCACCAGGTGGTGCACGGTGCGGTGGTCTACGCCATGGCCGACACCGGCATGGGCGCCGCGCTGTACCCCACGCTGGGCCCGGGCGAGATCTGCGCCACCATCGAGATCAAGATCAACTACTTCAAGCCGATCGCCCAGGGCGAGCTGACCTGCGTCACCACGCTCGTCAACCGCGGCAAGACCATCGCCAACCTGGAGTCCCGCATCCACCTGGGCGGCGTGCTGGTGGCGCAGGCCAACGGCAACTACGCGATCTTCACGCCGCGCCCGCGGGCAGCCTGAGCGGCCACTTCCGGGCTGCGGCAGGCCGGCTCAGTGCGCCGGCTGCACCCGCGGGCAGGCGTACTCGCGGCCCACCATGGCGCGGGCGCCCAGGTAAGCGTTGCGCAGGCGCTCGGTCAATGTGTCCAGGTCGACCTGGCCGCTGGCGTCGCAGGGCACGGCCACGCCGCGGCCGGGGTGGAACAGCGAATCGAACCGCAGCACATGCGACGGGCCTGGCGCGGCCGGGCTGGCGGGATGGGGATGGGCATGCATGGCGGCCCTCTTTGGCGGGTGGGTGGCAGGTCGGGTCGGCGTGCCGGGCCCGGAAAGCCTGCAGCGCGCTGGGCCATTTTTCGGCCGGCCGGGCCGTGGCCACTCGGCTGAACAGCGCAGGCGCAGGCGCCCATCTCCGCCGGCTGGCGGGCGCACCGCCGCCGGTGGACTTCAGCCGCACGGCCTGCCCGGCGCTGGCACCTGGTTGAGAATCAGGCCTCCGTAACCTTTGCCAGGCGCCGCGCATGCCACCCCGCACCCCCGAAGAGATCGCCAACCGCCGCATCAACAACCTGATCGGCCTGTTCGCCGTGTCGGTGTTCTTCTTCTTCGTCAGCTGGATGCTGGGCCGCGGCAGCCCGGACAAGGCCGCGCCGCTGCTGCTGTGGTTCTTCGGCCTGCTGGGCGGGCTGAGCCTGGCGGGCTGGATCGCGCTGTCGGCCGCCCGCGTGGCCAAGCTCGACAAGCTGACGAAGTAAGCGTCGGCCGTCCGGCTCAGGCTTGCAGCCCGCGCGGCGCGTGACGCGCCGCCCCTTCGCAGGCGACCGGCCGTGCGCAGGCACGGCCGTCCGTCCGGCTCAGGCGTAGCGCTGGCGTGCCAGCGCCGCGCCTTCGGCCAGCGCGCGCAGCTTGGCTTCGGCCACGGCACGTTGCATCGGCGCCAGGCCGCAGTTGGTGCAGGCGATCAGCCGGTGCCTGGGCACGAACTGCAGTGCCCGGCCGATGGTGTCGGCCACGTCCTCGGGCGTCTCCACCACGTCGCTGGCCACGTCGATCACGCCCACCATCACGTCCTTGCCGGTCAGCAGCGCCATCAGCTCGGGCGGCACCTGGCTGTGGATGCATTCCAGGCTGACCTGGTCAATGCGGCTGGCAGCCAGCGCCGGGAACACCGTCTCGTACTGGCGCCACTGGTCGCCCAGCGTCTTCTTCCAGGCGATGTTGGCCTCGATGCCGTAGCCGTAGCAGATGTGCACCGCCGTCGTGCAGGCCAGCCCCTGGGCCGCCCGTTCCAGCGCCTGCACGCCCCAGGTGGCGGCCTCGTCCAGGTAGACGTTGAAGGCCGGCTCGTCGAACTGGATGATGTCCACCCCGTCGGCCTGCAGCGCCAGCGCCTCCTGGTTCAGCAGCTCGGCAAAGGCCATCGCCATGGCCACGCGGTCGGCGTAGGGGCTCTGGCTCCCGTTGGCCACGGTGTCGACGATGGTCATGGGCCCGGGCAGGGTGAACTTGATCTGCCTGCTGGTGTGGGCGCGCAGCAGGCGGGCCTCGGTGGCATGCACCCGGCCCTTCAGCCGCAGCGGTGCCACCACCTGCGGCACCATGGCCTTGTAGCGGTCGTTGCGGATGCCGATCTCGATCTTGTTGGCGAAGTCGATGCCGTCCACCTGCTCCAGGAAGCCGTGCACGAAGTGCTGGCGGCTCTGCTCGCCGTCGCCGATCACGTCCAGCCCGGCGTCTTCCTGCAGCTTCACCCACAGCAGGGTGGCGTCGGCCTTGGCGCGGGCCAGGGCGTCGCCCTCGGCCTGCCACTTCGGCCACAGCTTGCCGGTCTCGGCCAGCCAGGCGGGTTTGGGCAGGCTGCCGGCGATGGCGGTATCGAACATGGGGCGTCTCCTGGTCGGGGTGGGTGGGGCCGCAAGGTAGCACGGCCCAGGTGCGCCGCCTTCGGGCCGCCCTGACGGTGACGTTGAGCACCAGGTGCTGCCGCTGCCAGCTCGATCAGCATGCCCGACAGCGACACCGCACCTTCCAGCGTGCCGCGCGGTTCAACCTGCCCCGTGTTCTCGAACACGTCGCCAGCGCACGCCGACGAGCACCAGCCCGGCCGCCAGCATCGCCCAACTGCCGGGCTCGGGCACCGCGCCCACGTAGGAGAGGCTGCTGGCCTGCTCGAACGTGCCGGCGAGGACACCGCGCGCCTGGACCGTCACATCCTGGTCCCCGTTGAACAGCCTCAGGTCGGACACCTGGAAGGTGTTGCCGAAGTCGACATCGATGGAGCCGGTGCCGGCCCAGGCATCGTCGGCGAACGACTCGTAACCCTGCTGGGCCAAGTGGGCGGTGGCCACCGCGGTGGCACGCAGCTCGACGCCGCGCAGCGCTGCGGCGGTGGCGCCGCCGGGTGGGTCGTCGCCGAAGATGTTTTGGGTGAAGTCGCCACCCAGCGTGATGCGCAGCCAGGTGTCGACCTCGAGCCCGCCAGCGTTCGGGTGTGGCGGCGGGTCAGTCACGTCCACCCACCATGGCTGCCAGCTGCCCGAGCAGCCCGCAGCCCCAGGCCGGCATGGGCCCGCGTCCGGCACGAACTGTTCCACGCCAGTCGATGCGGCGTTCATGTCGAAGCTGGCTTGCCGGGTCATCGCCATCGTCAGCTCCCGGGAGTTCCAGCCCGTTGCTGCCGAATCACCGACCACCGACCAACGGGCGCCGGCTTCAAGCGTTCCGAAGCGCAGTTGTTCGCCTGAGAAGCTCGTGCGCTGCAGCGGCAGCAGGTTGGCCGCGTAGAGACCCGGTCCCAGCATCCAGGCACGCTGCGCCGTCAGGCCCAGCGCCAGCGTGCCGGAGGGGGTGCCCATCGCCGGGGTCACATAGGAGATGGCTCCGGTGACGTGCAGGTCGAACTGCAGGCTGCTGACGGAGGCGTTCGGGTCCCAGGTGATGAAGACCGTTCGCTCCGCTTCCGCACTGGCCAGCGCATCGGCGTTGGCCACATGGCCGATGCGCGGTGTCCGCTGGATGCCGGCCTGCACGCGCAGCGCGGGCAGCTCGGCGCTGGACACGGGCGGCGAGGCGGAGGCCACCGTCCGCAGCGTGTACTCCGGCAGCTCGCCTGGCTCCAGGGGCCGGGACTGAACCAGGTTCGACGGGCTCGAGTGGCAGGTCCCTGCCGACGCCACGAGGGCGCCCAGCGAAAAATCCGATGCGTTGCAGGCCGCAAGGCCCGGGGCCGGCGACGTGAGGAATGGGTTGCCATACAGGGCGTGGTAATCCAGCGACGACCTGACGACCGCACTCCCGCCGGCGCAGGCCATCGGCGCCAGCAGCAGGCCGGCCAGGGACAGGGCTACGCCGCGGGCACGGCGGGCGCCGGGGATGGTCACGGAACATCGGTTCATGTCAACTCCTTGCAAGACGCGATCCCGCCCCAGTGGCAGGGCCGCAGACGAATGGGAGACCAAAGGTCAAGACCATGGTCGGCACGCGACCGGCGCGTCCAGGGCGAGCGCCAGCTTCAGTGGCCTCAGGATCGGTGGGTGGCGGCGTTGTTTCAAGTCACACTCCCGGTGCGTTGGCGTGGCCTGAAGGGCCGACACAGCGCGCAATCGGCGCATGGCCCTGCGCTAGCTCAGATGGCAGGAAGCGCCCCTCCCACGCCCGAAAACCATCGTAAGTGGCCGGGCGTCACGGCAGCGTCACGTCTGCCGGGTCGGCTCCCCCCTTGATCTGGGGGGCAGGCGGGCTGGGGCAGGCGATCAGCGGGTGGGTGGGGCCGTCGGGTCGCACGGCGGTGACAATCGCGCGCCGCAGACCCGTTCCGTCGACTTGACCGCTTCCGCCCCCTCAGAACCCGACGCCCAGGCCGAACGGCGCCAGCGCCTCGCCCGCCTCCTGCTGTGGCTGGTGCCGCTGGCCTGGTCGAGCAACTACCTGATCGCACGCGCCGCCGCCGGCGTGATTTCGCCGCATGTGCTGGCGCTGGGCCGCTGGAGCCTGGCCTTTGCGCTGATGCTGCCGCTGGCCTGGGCTGCACTGCGGCGCGCCGGCCGGCCCTGGCTGGCGGCCGAATGGAAACAGCTGCTGGTGCTGGGCGGCCTGGGCATGTGGATCTGCGGCGCCTTCGTCTACATCGGCGGGCAGACCACCTCGTCGGCCAACATCGCGCTGATCTATGCCGCCACGCCGGTGGCCATTGCGGTGGTGGGTGCGGTGCTGCTGGGCGAGCGCATGGCCCCCAGCCAGGTGGTGGGCGTGGCGCTGGCGCTGGCGGGCGTGCTGTTCGTCATCGCCAAGGGCGACCTGCGCAACCTGCTGGCGGTGCGCTTCACCGTGGGCGACGGCTGGGTGCTGGCCGCCGGCATCAGCTGGGTGGCGTATTCGGTGCTGCTGCGGCTGTGGCCCAGCCGGCTGGACGCCGCCGCGCGGCTGGTGGCCATCACCGCCGGCGGCATCCTCGTGCTGCTGCCCTTCACCCTGCTGGAACTGGCGCTGGTCACACCGCCGGCGTTCAGCTGGCAGGCGGTGGGCCTGGTGGTGTCGGCGGCCGTGCTGCCCGGCATCGTGGCCTACCAGGCCTATTCGTTCATGCTGCGCGAGCTGGGCGCCGGGCCCACCGCGCTGGTGCTGTACCTGGGGCCGGTGTATGCCGCGTTCACCGCCTGGCTGCTGCTGGGCGAGCCGCCGGCCTGGTACCACGCAGCCGGCGCCACGCTGATCCTGCCCAGCATCTGGCTGGCCACGCGGCGGCAGGGTTGAGCCACCCGGCCGGCCGGCGTCAGGGCCCGTCGGTGGGCCAGGTCTCGACGACACGCCCGGCGATGACCTCGCGCAGCCAGGCATCGCGGTCCCTGCGCCGCAGATTGTCGCGCCAGGCGTCCACGCCGAACTGGTTGGGATTGGCGAAGTGGTTCATGTCGTTGATCTGCAGGGTGCTGCTGAATCCGGTGCCGGGGAACTTGGCGAGCAGGCGCTCGCGCAGCCGCGGTTCCATCGTGGCGAACAGGGCCACGTAAGCCACGCACTCGTGCGCTGCCACGGGCAGGTCGAGGGGGCCGGCATGGCAGCCCACGACAGCGTGCGCCATCTCGTGCGTGGCCACGGCAGCGCGGACCACCACCTGCACCAGGCCCGGGCAGGCGCGCTCTGCCGGCTCAGCGCCAGGCGCGGCACTGCAGACGGCGGGTGCGGCACCTGCCAATGCCACCGCGGCCAGCGCCAAGGCGCCAAGCCAAGGCCTGCGGTCGGTTGGATTCATCGCCTTCTCGCCGTCATCCGCCATGCACCCTGTGCCAGGCGCGTGATGGCACCCCGTTCAGCCGGGCCGTGCATTGTGGTGCAGACGCAGGCGGCAGTGCGGCATGGCGAACCGAGGGTGGCGGGCCACGCGGCCGGGGCGGCATCCCCCCCGCTTGCGGAGGTGGCCAGCGGACGCCGGTGGCGCACCAACCCGTGCGTGGCATGACCTTCTGCACTGCCCGCATCCTGTCGCCGGCCGACCACCCGAGACGAGACACCATGACCACACCGTCCCTTGCCAAGGCTGCCGCCCTTGCAGCCGTGCTGGCCGCAACCTCTGGCGCCGCCGCCGCCCAGACCGCCTTTGCAGCGCAGACCGGCGTCAGCACCATCTCGCCCTGCCCGAGCTTCTGCGGCGGGTCCGGTGCGCAGTTCGGCTTCGACAGCGATGGTGGCGAGGGGTTCGCCAGCAGCCAGTCCGCACTGTCGAACATCGACGGCCAGGGGCAGGCTGAAGCGGTGCTCACCGGCCCGGTGAACCTGCCGATCCTGCGGGCCGAGGCGTTCGCGGCCACGGGCCGGTCGTCGCGGGTGCAGGCCACTGCCGCCGGCATGCAGGGCTTCTACGTGGGGGCAAACGGCCTGCCCGCCTACCAGCTGGCCCTGGCCCTCTCCGGGCAGGCCACCGGCACCGTGCACGCCGACGTGCTGGTATTCCGCGATCTCGACCCCACCAGCCTGCCGCAGTTCACCAGCGACATGGGCACCATGGAATTCGAAGTGATCGCCCTGTCGGGTGATCTGGAACTGCTGCAGCGCCTGACGCTGACGCTGCCTGCCGACGGCACGGCCCAGTCTGCCAGCGCCACGCTGGACATCGAGAACGTGGCTGCGGGCGATCTGTTCTATGTGTGGGCCAGACTGGGTGCCATCGGACTTCGCGGCACCTATGGCGATGCGTTCAACACGTTCCACCTGTCCTACACCGACACCACCGGCCTGTCGCAGACCGCACCTGTGCCCGAGCCGGGCACCTGGCTGATGCTGGCGGCCGGGTTGTCGGCACTGGCCTGGCGCCGGCGCAGCCTGTCGGGTGCCCGTCCACGGGTGTGACACGGCGGCCGTGAGCCCGCCGCACCCGGGCGCGCTACGGCACTTGCTTCACCCACAGCCGCGCAGCGCTGGCCAGCGCGCCCAGCGCCGCAAAGCCGGCCCCCAGCCCCAGCGCCACGGTGGGCCCCTGGCTGCCGGCGATGCCGAAGCACAGCGCCACCAGCGCCGCACCCAGCGCCTGGCCGTTGAGCCGCGCCATCGCCACCATGCCGCTGGCGCCACCGGCGCGCTGCGGCGGCGCAGCCGACATGATGGCCTTGAGGTTGGGCGACTGGAACAGCCCGAAACCCAGGCCGCACACCGCCATGCCCAGGGTGATGCGCAGCACCGACGCATCGGCCGGCAGCAGCGCCATGGCGGCCATGCCGGCGCTCAGGATGACCAGGCCGATGCCGCCCATCAGGCCGGGCGCCTGGCTGTCCGACAGACGCCCGGCGATCGGCGCCATCGCCGCCACCACGATGGCCCAGGGCGCCATCAGGAAGCCGGTCTGCACCGGGTCGCGGTGCAGCACCGCCTCGAAGAAGAACGGCAGGCTGACGAAGGCCAGACCCTGGGCGCAGAACGAGGCCACCGCCGTGCAGATCGACAGCGCGAACATCGGCCGGCGCAGCAGGTCCACCGGCAGCATGGGCGCCGGATGGCCGGCCTGGCGGCGCAGCAGCAGCACCCCGGCGCCCAGCGCCAGCGCCGCCACCGGGGCCACCACCCCCAGCGGCTGGCGCTGGGTGGCCGCGCTCAGTGCGCCGATCAGGCTGGCAAAGCACAGGGCCGTCAGCAGCGCCGTCAGCGGGTCGAGCGCGGGGCCGGCGGTGTGGCCGCGCGGCAGCGCGGGCCAGGCCACCACAAGCGACAGCAGCGCCAGCGGCAGGTTGATGGCGAACAGCCAGGGCCAGGCCGCCACCGACAGCACCAGCGACGCGATGGTGGGCCCAGCCGCAAACGACACGCCCACCACCAGCGCGTTCAGCCCCACGCCGCGGCCCAGCATCTGCGGCGGGTAGATGGCGCGGATCAGCGCGATGTTCACGCTCATCAGCGCCGCCGCGGCAATGCCCTGCAGCGCACGGGCGATGGCCAGGCTGGTGAGGCTGTCGGCCAGCGCGCAGCCCAGCGACGCCACCATGTAGGCCACCAGCCCGCCCAGGTGCACCTGGCGCGCACCCAGCCGGTCGCCCAGCGCGGCAAACGGCAGCAGGCAGCCGGCCACGGCCAGCTGGTAGGCATTGACCACCCAGATGGCCTGCGCCGGCTGCGCCTTCAGATCGGCCGCGATGCCGGGCAGCGCGGTGTTGACGATGGTGGAATCGAGCGTGGCCAGGGCCACGGCCAGCAGCACCGCCACCAGGGCCAGGCGTTGCTGGCGGCTCAGGCCGGGGGCGGGCGCGCTGGCGGGCAGGGTCATGCGGGGCGGGTGCGGCGGGTCAGGCCAGGGCGGCCTGCAGGGCCGGCAGCTGGGCGGTGAACGGGGCCGGGTCTTCCAGGCAGCGCAGGTCGAGCAGCAGGCGGTCGTCGGCCACGCGGCCGATCACCGGCAGCGGCAGGCCGCGCAGGGCGGTGGCCAGTGCATCGAGCGCGCGGCCGGCGCCCTTCTTCTGCAGCGGCGCGATGGCCAGGCCCGCCGACGGCAGGCGGTCGACCGGCAGCGACCCCGAGCCGATCTGGCCCAGCAGGCTGACCACCTGCACCGCATGGCGCGGCGCCACCGCGGCCTGCACCGCCGGCTGCAGCTGCAGGGCCAGCGCGTGGATGGCCGCCTGCGGGCGCGTCAGCAGGCGCAGCGTGGGCAGGTCCTGCGCCAGGCGTTCGGGGCGCAGATACAGCCTCAGCGTGGCCTCCAGCGCGGCCAGCGGCAGCTTGCTGATGCGCAGCGCCCGCTTCATCGGAAACTGCCGGATGCGCTGCACGGCCGCCCGGCTGCCGACGATCAGCCCGGCCTGCGGGCCGCCCAGCAGCTTGTCGCCGCTGAAGGTGACGATGTCGCAGCCGGCGGCCAGCTTGTCCTGCGGCAGCGGCTCGCGCGGCAGGCCCCAGCGCGCCAGGTCGACCAGCGAGCCGGCGCCCAGGTCGGTGGCCAACGGCAGGCCCTGCGCATGGGCGATGGGCGCCAACTCGGCTTCGTCCACTGCGGCGGTGAAGCCCTGCACCGCATAGTTGCTGGTGTGCACCTTCATCAGCAATGCGGTGCGCGGGCCGATGGCGCGGGCGTAGTCCTGCGGATGGGTGCGGTTGGTGGTGCCCACCTCCACCAGCGTGGCGCCGGCGCTGGCCATCACGTCGGGCATGCGGAAGGCGCCGCCGATCTCGACCAGTTCGCCGCGCGACACCATCACCTCGCGGCCGCCGGGGTGGGCCGATGCCATGGCGGCAATCGTCAGCAGCACCGCCGCCGCGTTGTTGTTGACCACGGTGGCCGCCTCGGCGCCGGTCAGCGTGCACAGCAGGTCCTCGACCACGCTGTCGCGGTCGCCGCGGCCGCCGGTGGCCAGGTCGTATTCCAGGTTGTTGGGGCCGGCCATCAGCGCCAGCAGGTGCGCCAGGGCCTGGTCGGCCAGCACCGCGCGGCCCAGGTTGGTGTGGATGACGGTGCCGGTGAGGTTCAGCACCCGCTGCAGCCGCGGCGCCAGGCGCGCGGCCACGGCCTGCGCCAGGGCATCCGCCAAGGCACCGGGCTGCACCGCGTCGGCAGCCAGGGTGCCGGCCAGCGCCTGCTGGCGCAGGCCGTCGAGCAGGGCACGCGCCTGGCTGGTCACCAGGCTGTGGCCATGC
>Ga0209717_1004979_pt1 | contig 10699 bp, 5 predicted proteins | sample AD_UKC048_MetaG_FD_184418 | JGI IMG/M metagenome (GOLD analysis project Ga0209717, IMG submission 184418) | Active sludge microbial communities of municipal wastewater-treating anaerobic digesters from USA - AD_UKC048_MetaG (SPAdes) (version 2) | ecosystem: Engineered > Bioreactor > Anaerobic >... | reverse complement strand
CCGGATGACCAATGACGTAAATGAAGTGGAGACTTCCGTAGTAGGAACATTGGAAGGCTGGATCCGCGATCCGTTAAATATCATCATTACCCTCACGGCATTATTGCTGATCAGTTACCAGATGACCTTACTCATCCTGGCGCTTATTCCCGTGCTCGGGTTAGTCATCGGACGGATCACCCGTTCGTTAAAAAGACATTCACAGGATGTAGCCAGTAAATATGGTGAAACGCTGTCTACGCTGGATGAAACACTGGGAGGGCTGCGGGTGATTAAAGCTTTTAACGTCGAAAAGATATTGCGAGGCAAATTTTTTAAGAGTAATGAAGAATTACTCAGCTCCAAAAACAAGATCAGTTACCGACGTGATCTTGCCTCCCCGCTGTCGGAAGTAATGGGTGTGGCTTTGTTTACCGCGGTGCTATATTTTGGCGGGGTGATGGTATTAAAAAATCAGTTGCTCCAGGCTTCGGCCTTCCTGATGTTCCTCGGGGTATTTTATAATATCATCAATCCGGCCAAAGCTCTTTCCACCTCGTTCAGCAATATGCGCAAAGGCGCCGCGGCGATCGGTCGGATCGAAGAGATCCTGAATACCCCCGTAACGGTGGATGACAATCCCAATGGCAAATTATTACCCGCTTTCAATAATAAAATCGAATTCAGGAATGTGCAGTTCTCTTATGAAGATGTGGTGATCCTGGATAATATCAACCTCACAATAGAAAAAGGGAAAACGGTCGCGCTGGTTGGTTCTTCCGGTGCCGGTAAGTCCACGCTCGCCGACCTGGTACCGCGTTTCCATGATGTAACCGGTGGGGAGGTATTGATTGACGGGGTGAATATTAAAGATTACTCCCTGACATCTGTACGCAGCCTGATGAGTATCGTAACCCAGGAGCCCATCCTGTTCAATGATACGATTGGCAATAACATTGCACTCGGACAACAAGGTGCCAGCCAGGAACAGATTGAGGAAGCGGCCCGGATTGCCAATGCGCATGAGTTTATCCTGAAAAAAGAAGACGGTTATAAAAGCAATATCGGCGACCGGGGAGCTAAACTGAGTGGCGGCGAAAGACAACGTCTTACGATTGCCCGTGCCGTATTAAAGAATCCACCGATCCTCATTCTCGATGAAGCTACTTCATCACTCGATACCGAAAGTGAACGTCTGGTGCAGGATGCCATTAACAATATGATGCAGAACCGCACCAGTATCGTGATCGCTCACCGGCTGAGCACGATCCGTCATGCCGATGAGATTGTGGTGCTGCAGAAGGGCCGGATAGTAGAACGTGGGAATCATGAAGCATTGATGGAGCAGAATGGTTTTTACAGGAAATTAGTAGATATGCAAGAAGTGAGGTGAAACCAGTCGGCAGTCGGCAGTTGGCAGTAAACAGCCCCTTCTGAGGGCGATTGGTTGAATATTCAGTTTTTTTTCCCAACTGTAAATAGATGTAACTTGTATTTATTCGTGGCTTTTCGTGTATTTCGTGGCCACCATAAACCTCGAAGAGGTTTTCCTTCCCGATCTTACCGCCTTACCGGCAAAAAATTGTATTTTCCGCAGGCAAATTTGATTAGCCGGGAAGACGGGAAGAACGGGAAGGGTGAAGAAAGTAAAGAACATTTTACTTTTTAATTTTGGCTTTTGGCTTATTTTCGACATTCAACCTGATGAAGCCTGACCTATGTCCATCCAACTTGACATCAAAACCCCTGCCCGCTCACTCAATAAAGCTTACCTGAAAGAAACCGCCGGCCGCAGCAGCATTGAGAAATGCAAACAGCAACTGCTCCATCTGCTCGAAAAAGCGGACCCGGCCAGCAGTGAGGATACCCTGAAAGATTATATCACCGACTTTTTAAAGAATACCTGGTATAGCCCGGAGCATGCGATTACCATCAATAAAGAGCGAAAGGATTTTTCGATCCATACGGGTAAAACGGCCAAAGATCCGGTGGCGGTGATTGCAGAAGTGAAGAAATTGGGCAGCAGTGAAATGATCACTGCGGATAAGCCCAATGTGAAAGCCCTGCATGAACTGGTGCTTTATTATCTGCAGGAACGAATCACCGGCGTCAATAACCAGGTAAAATACCTGCTGGCCACCGATGTTCATCAATGGTACCTGATCGATGCAAATGAATTTGATAAGAAAATCTACAGCAATACCCGGATCAAAAAGCTCTATGAAACCTATGTCAATGACAAAAAGGATAACCCTTTTTTTTACGATGAGCTGAAGCGCATACTGTCGGAAAGCGATATCACCCTGACCGCTACCCTCCTGCAACTTGACCAATACCAGAAATCAGCCGCCAATACCGATCCAGCAGATGATAAAAAACTTGTACCGCTGTATAAGATCCTCAGCCCGGTGCACCTGCTGAAACTGCCCTTTGCCAATGACAGTAACAGCTTGGACAAGAATTTCTACGACGAACTGCTCCATATCATCGGACTGGAAGAAGTGAAAGAGGGCAGTAAAAAGCTGATCCAGCGAAAAAAGGAAAAAAGCGAAGCCGCCCTGATCGAAAATGCCATGATCAAGATCCGGGACAAGGACTGCATCCGCGACCTGCCCGATGCCACCAAATACGGACTTACCGGCTCAGAGCAGGAGTATAATATTGCTCTTGAACTCTGTATTACCTGGATCAACCGGATCCTGTTTCTGAAACTACTGGAAGCTCAGCTGATTTCTTACCACCAGCAGGATATCCGTTACCAGTTTTTGAATGAACCCCTGCTTCCGGATTATGATGAATTGAATAACCTGTTTTTCCAGGTACTGGCCGAAGTGCCGGAAAACCGGCGGGGTCATTTACAGATCAAGTTCAGCAAAGTGCCTTACCTCAACAGCAGTCTCTTTGAACGCACTGAACTGGAAAGACGAACTATTGATATCAGCGCCCTCGATAATGCCCTGACCCTGCCCCTGCATACAGCCACTGTACTCAAAGACGATAAGGGGAAAAGGAAACAAGGCGCCCAAACTACCCTCTCATATCTGTTTACCTTCCTGGACCGGTACAATTTTACCAGTGAGGGTAAGGCGGATATACAGGAAGAAAACAAGACCCTGATCAATGCCAGCGTACTGGGACTGATTTTTGAAAAAATAAACGGCTATAAAGACGGTTCTTTCTTTACCCCCGGTTTTATCACCATGTACATGTGCCGGGAAACCCTGCGCCGGGCGGTAACCCAAAAATTTAATGAGGCCAATGGCTGGACCTGTGAAAGCTTTGAAGCCTTGCAGGAAAAGATCGAATTTCAGGACAAGGAAAAAAGACAGGCCGCCAATAACCTGATCAACAGCCTGACCATCTGCGATCCTGCTGTGGGAAGCGGCCACTTCCTCGTATCGGCCTTGAATGAACTGATCAGTATCAAACACGACCTCAAGATTCTGCAATTCCGGCATAACGGGCAACGGATAAAAGAGTACAGCCTGGAGATCGTAAACGACGAACTGATCATCCAGGATGTGGAAACGGAGGAGTTATTTGAATACACCCTGAACCAGAAAGGCAATAGCAAGGCAGAACCGCAGGCCCTGCAGGAAACCCTGTTTCATGAAAAGGAAACGTTGATCGAAAACTGCCTGTTTGGAGTAGACATTAATGAAAACAGTGTGAAGATCTGCCGCCTAAGGCTCTGGATTGAGCTGTTGAAAAATGCGTACTATACCAGCGATAGCCAATACACCCAACTGGAAACCCTGCCCAATATTGATATCAATATCAAGAAAGGAAACAGCCTGATCAGCCGCTTTGCGCTGGATGCCGACCTGGCACCCGCCCTTCAAAAAAGCAAGTTCAGCATCGAAGCCTATAAAGCCGCCGTACAAACCTACCGCAATGCCGAAAGCAAGGAAGAGAAGCGGGAAATGGAGCAGTTGATTGAAACGATTAAGAATGATTTTCAGAAGGACCTGAGCACCTATGACCCATTAAACAAAAAACTTTCAAAACTCAGAGGTGAATTGGCAGCATTTCAACAGACCGATTTATTTAGTGCTGACACAAAAAAGAAAGCCAAAGCAAACAAAGAATTCGAAAAACTTAGTGCTGCGATAGATATATTGGATAAAGAAAAGTCTGATATTAAAAACAATGCCATTTATAAGGATGCTTTTGAGTGGCGGTTTATGTTTCCGGAAGTGCTGGATAATGAGGGGGTGTTTGTGGGATTTGACGTAGTGGTTGGGAATCCGCCGTACATACCCTTACAAAAAATGAAAGAAGAGCAATCTGTTTTAGAGAAACTACAATTTGAAACATATTCAAAACTTGGAGACATATATTGTTTGTTCTATGAAAGAGGAATTAATTTATTGAAGCAAAAAGGTCATCTTACATATATCACATCCAACTCATGGATGAAAACTCAATACGGCGAATTATTAAGAAGATATTTTACCAATAAATGCAACCCAATAGCATTACTAAATTTCGAGGACACCCAAATTTTTAAAGAGGCAACAGTAGAGTCAAACATTATCGTAATACAAAACAAGAATTGGAATAAAAACCTACTTGGTTGCGCGATTAAATCAGATTTTGATACATCCACATCTATTACTGATTATTTCATAGAAAATTCAATTAAAATAGCTGAGCTTGATGAAAGCGGTTGGAATATTGGAAATACAATAGAAGATACACTAAAAAAGAAAATTGAATCTAATTCAATTCTTTTAGGCAAGAATAAATTAGAAATCTACAGAGGCTTTACCACTGGCTTTAACGAAGCTTTTTTTATTTCAACAGAAACAAAAAATAGATTAATTATCGAAGATGCAAAATGTGAAGAATTAATAAAACCTGCTCTTCGAGGCAAAGACTTATCAAAATATGCATACACTTGGAAAGGCATGTGGCTAATTCTTATCAAACAAGGATGGACAAAGGAAAACAAAGGAAATGAAGACGGCGAGTTATATTTTAAGAATAAATATCCCTCCGTATACAATTTTCTAAAAAAAACTGGGGAAACGATAACTGGAAAAGGCAAAGGCCTTTTTAACAGAGATGACAAAGGCGATTATTGGTGGGAGCTTCGACCCTGTGTTTACTATGATGAATTTGAAAAAGAAAAAATTATTTGGGGAGAATTAAGTGACGAACAAAAATTCGTTCTAGATGAGCATGGCTACTACCTTAATAATACAATATTCTTTATTACAGGCGAGAATTTAAGATACCTCCTTTCAATTCTAAATTCGAAGCTAGCAAAATGGTATTTTAATTTAATATCAACCAGCTCAGGAATGGGAACTAACCGATGGCTTAAATACAAAATTAAACAGTTACCCATTAAGCAAATAGCTGTTGAAGCTCAACAACCCTTCATCACCCTAGTCGACAAGATTCTCGCCGCCAAGAAAGCAGATCCGGCGGCGGATACCAGTCACTGGGAGGCGGAGATAGATGAGCTGGTGTTTGAGCTGTATGGGTTGACGGAGGAGGAGAAAACACTTGTCAAAACGACTTGATACAGTTTCAGCCGCTTTACCACCAAACCAACGCCATGACACGACAGCTAGGTAATTCATCGATCAAGACAGTCAACACCAGTCCCGAAGACTTAAACTACAAACTGGATCTGCTTGCCTCCGAACTGGCTTATAATTATTATTCGAACTCCTTTGGAGCCAAGGAGAAAGACAAAGCGGCCGCATTCGAAAATGCCTTCTTTGCGGATGAAGAACTGATGAAAAACTTCGGCAAGTTGCTGAAAGATGATTTCAGAGTCAGGAATATACTAATTGTTGGCGCCGGGGCTTCCTACGACAGTTTTAAATGTATGCCGCTTGGCAGGATGATGCAGGAGGCCATGAAAAAGGACTTTGAGGAACCAATCATAAAAAGCGATATTGAATTTCTGAAAGACCGTTTTACAAAGGAAAAGGAGGATCTCGAAGACCTGTTTGGTGGCAGGGAACTGAGTTTTGAAAATTACTTCTACCTCCTCAGCAGCCATTTTGTTAATCAGTCCGACCTCCGGGAAAGCATCAAAAAGATGACCGATATCCGCTATGCTCCTTCCCTGTTCAACGAAATTGTGGCGCATCTGCTCAAACATGCCTTCCTGGATGTGGTGATCAATTTCAATTTTGAGGAAACACTGGACCAGGCAATAGAAGATGAAATCGGGGCCGAAAACTATTACAAAGTCATTTCCGACGGGCATGTGGTGGATATTGATAAAGTACTGGTTGATGGGCGGCTGAAATCACCAATCTATATCAAGCCGCATGGTACAAACAGCCATAAATCCACCCTGCGCTTTACTAATAATCATTATTTTGATCTGCCGGGCGACATCAAGGAAATGCTGAAAAAAATACTGAAAGGCAAGCTTACAGGCAAAGGGGATGAGAATAAAAAAATCAACCGGATAAACCTGATTGTGGCGGGTTTTGCACTCGAAAGTGTGGAGTTTAATAAACTGCTTAAAATAAAAAAAGAGGACAAAGACCAATACCCGGAATATCATATTTACCATATTGATCATTTCCCGTTCGATCTTAGTATTGATTCCGATAAAACAAGGGAGTTTCTGAGCAAGTTCCCTTCCTGCCACTCCTTTTTCTCCGGAAAAGAAATGATCCCGATAGTTGATGTGGATAAAAAGTACCAGGGGTTGCTCAGTTATATTCCTTTAAAAACGTCCACATTCACCGATAAAACAAACCGGCTCAGCACACCATTTGCCGAACTGATGAGTGTACTCTGGCGGAAAGTACATAACAGTTTTTCGGAATCCTATGCCCCCCGCAGTATTGCCCGGCATGAGATCATTTCTTATTTGCTCTATGACCCCGGATTCGGCTTTGATAAGTTACAGGGTCCCGAAGAACTTATACAAAACAGGCTTGACCTGTACCATACTTACGAGCCGGAGAATCAAAAATGGAATACCGGGTCACAATGCCGGTCTTATTTTTCAGATAAGCTCATGGTCGAACTGATGCTGGCAATCAACCGGAATAACGGGGCTATTGATATTGGTGAAATGCTGAAAGGCCGGATCGGGTTTTATTACCGGGAATATGAAAAAATGTATGACAAGGTTGATAATTGTTCCGGTACGATTTATGACATGGTCAACTGGCTTTGTGGGAATAACCAGGAAGACAGGCCGGCTTACCTGCGCAATACAAAGAATTATTGTTTTCTTGACCTGCATTTCACCGCAACCGACAAAGACCACCTTACAGCCGCATTGGATGTAGCGTTCGGATTTGAAGAAGTCCCTGAGCGATCTGCGTTTATCAACTCGTTTATCCGTCATCATGAAGCGAGCGAATCAGACCCGGACTCAAGGGTTTTTGTATTGTTCAGCCGCTTACTCACTTCTCCTTACATCTCCGCTCGACTGAAAAAAAACCTGTTGAAAAACTACCGGCTTCCTGTACAGAACGGTTTGCAACTCAGCCCGGATCTGTTGTCGGAAATTTTCAGATTGATGTATAAAAGTCTATCCAGGCATTATTATATCATTAACCCTCGGCAGAATAACCCGGTGCATCATTTACTGGAAAGCTACAGTGAAGAAAATCTCCATCATACGAATATGGCCTATAGTTATGCATTCAGTGATTTATTCTGTAACCTAGACAACTGGGATGCTGCTCTTGTTGTGTCCGAAACCGGCGGCAGTATGAAACATGCTTACTTCATGGATGAAAGGCTCAGTGGCAAGCGGATAATATTGATCTGTTCGTACGAAGCTGTTGTAAAACGATATCCTGATCTGTTCAGTGAACTCCTCCGATACCCGACAAAAGAAAACTATGAAAAACTAAAAAAAAGGCATTTTGAACATATTACAGGCAGCAGTCACCCACTCCCCGGCTTTGAATTATTTTTTGCCCCTTCCAGGGAGCACAATCACCACATGGCGGTATTCCTAAAAAAGCCTGAACCATCAACAAAGACTCATGAGGCCGCGGATGCCCCATTTCTGATGGCGGGTGCCCTTTATCATTACCGTCAAGGTTATTCCAACAGTATTGATCCGGTAGTAATAAACGCCTGTAAAAAGCCTACCATCACCGAATGGCAGGATTACGGAAAGCTTCTTTCCCAATTCTATGGGCAGCATCAGCGGGCTCATAGTTTTGAATATCATTTCAAAACCGGCACTGCTTCAAAAGAAATGGACCCGTCATTGTTTAACAAAGCCAGTCAGTGGGATGACAGGTATTTTAACCGGTTTCTTCATCAGTTCATTGAAGCTGTGTTTGTGATAAAAAACGGGACCGGAAAATAATATTGATCAACTACCTGAAGGATCTGGGTAATTGGGCAGGATATTAGTTGAGAAGTATGAGGTGAAGGAGGAGGAGAAGGGGATGGTGAAGGGGGCCTGCCGCAGCAACCTCATAAACAATTGATTTTCAGCTTTACTTTGGCATTTGATATCAGTTTTTTTTAAATTACCTTTGCAGCTACCTAATTATGAGTTTCGCAAATACAGGTCTGACTACAAAAGAATTCCGGAACAAAGCACCGTTCAAAAAAACCGGCACAGTTACTGCAACCGCTCTCCCAAACAATACGGAGATGATTGTGGGTATCGATGGCGTGAGTGCTATACTGAATAATGTTTCCTCCCTGCAGGAAAAACATACAGAAAGCAAAGAACTGTACTTTGCCAAAAATCTTCCTTTTTATACCTGCCTGAATGCCGTGGAAAATCAATGGCAGAAGGAAATGCCGGACGGCCAGGTTTTCCTCGTAGAACTTCAATTTGATTGGGAGGCCGATACACAAAAGGAGAAAATCCTAAAACAACTTTCCTGAAATGGCCAGGCTTATTGTTGTAAGCGGGCCGAATGCTTCCGGAAAAACTACCTTAATCAAGAAAAGTCGGCTTGAATTATCACGCCTCGGATATCATATTATCATACCAGATGAACTGGACTCTACTTCAACCACTCCCATATCCGACTCAGTACACTATTGCATCCGTAAAAACAAAAACACGGTATTCGAATCGCCCCTTCAATATGAAGAACTGATCGGGCAGATAAAAAAGTTTGCGGAGGCCGGTTATCAAATAGTATTGATACAGCTTCAACTGGAAAGTGCTGCACATTCCGCCATCAGGGTCAGGCAGCGCGATCATAAAGGCGGCATGCATATTCCTTCAACGGAAGTAAAGGCCAACTTTGAAAACAATTTCAATCATATCATTCTGCATCACAGGATCTTTCACCAGTGCTATTTTATTGACAGTTCTACCTTAGAAAATCCGATCATTGCTGAAATAAACCATGGCCGGCTAAAGTTTTACTATCCGAATCAATCTGTTGCAATAAAAGAGATGCTATACCAGATTGTAATGACGCATGGAAATGACAAACATTCGCTGACACTGCTGAAGGAGAATAAAGTGGCGGGAAGCTTATCGTACAAGCAGATGAACAAGGCACTGCGCCTCATGCTAAAACTCCGGAGACCACCTGCAAAAAACAGATAAGTGCCTTAAGGAAGAGACGGAGCTTTCTATTTTTTCAGCTACTCATACCCCCAGATTTATTTCCGAAAATCACAATACACCCCCACGGGGTGAAGGGGGCTTTATGCGTTACCCCCTGTGCTACCAACAATGCACCCCTAATGGGGTGGGAGGGATAGTTACGAGCTGATTTTACATATCAAGGGCTGTTGACTACTAACTACTATCTGCTAACTACTATCTACCTCAGCACTTCCCGGCTAATCACAATCTTCTGAATCTCACTCGTCCCCTCACCTATCGTACAAAGCTTGGCATCGCGGTAGAATTTTTCGACGGGGAAATCTTTGGTGTAGCCGTAGCCACCGAAGACCTGCACCGCGTCATTGGCGACTTTGACGGCCACTTCGCTGGCGTAGTATTTAGCCATGGCGGCTTCCTTGGTCATGGGGAGGTGACGGTTTTTTAGATCGCAGGCCTGTAAGACGAGCAATTCAGCGGCGGCAATCTCCGTGGCCATATCGGCGAGTTTGAAGGAAATGCCCTGGAAGGAGGAAATGGGCTGATCGAACTGGTAACGCTCCTGGGAATATTGCAGGGCCGCTTCATAAGCGCCTTTGGCAATGCCGAGTGAGAGGGAGGCAATGGAGATTCGTCCGCCATCGAGTACTTTCATGGCCTGTTTGAATCCATCTCCTACTTCACCAAGTCGCTGACTATCGGGGATACGGCAGTTATCAAATACCATCTCCGCCGTTTCACTGGCCCGCATTCCGAGTTTGTTTTCTTTTTTGCCGGCACTAAAACCGGGGGTGCCTCTTTCCACCACAAAAGTGGTGGAGTTGTTTTTCGTACGTGGCTCACCGGTACGACAAACCACTACCGCGATATCCCCGCTCTTTCCATGGGTGATCCAGTTCTTGGTGCCGTTGATGATCCAATGATCGCCGTCTTTTACAGCCGTACATTTCATATTGCCGGCATCACTGCCGGTATTGGCTTCGGTCAGTCCCCAGGCACCAATCCATTCGGCGGTGGCCAGTTTCGGCAGCCATTTCATTTTTTGTTCCTCATTACCAAATGCCAGGATATGACCGGTACAGAGCGAATTGTGTGCGGCGAGACTGAGTCCAACAGAACCACAAACTTTGGACACTTCTTCAATAATGGTTTTGTATTCAAAATAACTCAACCCCGCACCGCCATACGCTTCGG
>Ga0209717_1004977_pt1 | contig 10703 bp, 13 predicted proteins | sample AD_UKC048_MetaG_FD_184418 | JGI IMG/M metagenome (GOLD analysis project Ga0209717, IMG submission 184418) | Active sludge microbial communities of municipal wastewater-treating anaerobic digesters from USA - AD_UKC048_MetaG (SPAdes) (version 2) | ecosystem: Engineered > Bioreactor > Anaerobic >... | reverse complement strand
ATATTTTTGTTTACCTACTTTTTTTATCATTTTAATCTCCTTACGGATTAACTTCAAAAAGTCGTTTTACATTCCTCACATCAGCGTGCACCCAATTAACGCCTTTTTCTATGCAAGTGATGAGTGGGAATTTTCCTTTTCTAATATCGTTCCGCACTTGTTCTGCTGGCACATTTTTTACATCAAAATCAATAGGCTCTACCAAACTTGTGCTGGCTTAATTTTGCACCTATTGTAGTATTCATTTCTCTGAAGCCACGATTCTTGAGATTGCCCCCCCAATACCAATTATTGATGGTAACAGGAACGCCATAATATTCTCTGATTTCATCTGCCGTGATGAGTATTCTATCATCCATCAGAATGAGCCAATATTTCTCATATTCCTTACTCGGCATAAATTCATACCACTTGAAATATTTGGGTTTATACATTTTATTTATTTTTTGATTACTGGCTTTATAATGTTTTGATATAATGCTGATACCAGCGGAATGGCATCAGTCACATTATTGATTCCTAATTTTTTCAGGATTTTAGGATTTGCCTTTTCAATAGTTGCCTGTGCTACTACCATTGCCTTTCCTTCATTTGTATTTACATAACTATGAATATCTGGCGAAGGCAAGTTTGCTAATTTATCCAGTATTTGAACTGGATTTGTCTCTGCAATAGAAATTAGAGGTGCTGCAATTTTATTGAATTCTTCCGTTGCCAATAATTTCTTAATCTTCTTATATTCGGCAATTACGGTTGCCAATAATCCAGATACTGCCAATATAATAGCAGTAATAGCTTCAATGTTTGCCAATATGCTATTTAATATATTTTCCATTTTTAACCTCTCCCAATATTGTTTCCAATAGTGTCTCTATTTTAGTTAGTCGTGCATCAATGTCTAATGATGTCAGTTCATCAATGCGCCTATTGATATTGTGTTGTTCGGATTTATACTGTTCCTTTTGAATTGAGCATTCCATAATATCTGACACCTTCTCATTCAATTCATAATATCTTTTTTCTATGTCTGCTATTTTGGTATTCAGCTTTCCCCACGCATAAGCGAAGGATACCAGATAAACAACGATATTGATGGCAATAGCTACCCATACGCTCATTTTACTATCCTTTATGGACATTGATATACAATTTAGCTCCTAAAACGGCTATCTTACACCCGGATTCAATCACAAAGTATTCAGATATACCCCCGGAAATTGGAATATCTGAAGTCGTAGCAGTAGGATTTGCACCAATGGCAATATGGCAATTATTGTCTGCCCATAGACGCACTACTTGCTTATCGTTTGCATCGATGACTGCAGCGGTCGCCGCTGAAGCAGATGTTCCATCTACAATTATCGGTGCAATTGTGCCAGGGTAAAATACTGGCATCGGATTACCATTTTGATCTGGAAAAAGAATATTCATTTTACACTCCTGTTACAGGTATTGCCCTGTAAATTATATTTATTAATATATTGTCACCATCATTATATTTTAATCTAATTTGATCCAGCATTGCTTGCCCTGAATTTGGGTGAGTAGTTTTTATAATAGTTACTTTTGCAGGTTCTCCTGTTTCTTCGGGATTTTGTAGAAAATATGTATTTGCTGCAGATTTTTTATAAATGGATATTACTATTCCTGTATAATTAATTAAATAACCAGAACCAATCCCTGCGTTGGTAAGCAAATCATTATGCGAAATTGTGTATCCATTGCCTCCAGAAATTGTAACATCTATACCATAATGATATATATTTGTTACGATTACATTGCTAATATTGTTAATTTGATTTTGAATACTTCCTGTAACTCCATGCAGATAACTAAGTTCTGTTTTAGTGGTCTGAATGCCGGTTAATTTATTTATATCCGTTGCTTGACCGTCCCAACCGGTTAGTTTGTTTATTACATCACCAGTAGTAGTCATTGCAGTAGCACTATTTAATCTAATGTTATCAATGCGTTTATTGCTCATTGTTTGTGAGCTTGCATCAGCAGTGACAATAGCACCAGAACCACCGAATGCTCTATTGCCTAATATCTTTTTTAAGATATTAAGGATAGTTACTTTCTTATCTTTATTTCCGTCACTGGTATCGGAAATATGCAGGAAATCTCCATCATCAATATTGGTGTAAGTTCCAATATCGTCTAATTGATATATTCGTTTGTTTGCCATTTTTTTATCCTTTTAATATTAAATTATTACCATTATGGTCTATCAAATAATTATCATAGAAATCTACCATATAATAAAATCCTTCCAGGGTGGTATAAGTAGGCATATTATCTATTTTCTGTTTGCCAATGAAACTTAATTCTAATGTCTGTCCCGCTGCAACATTCTGGCTAAAATCTTCTGGATTGATATCTGAGCTCAATATACAGAGATATCCAAGATCGTTATCATATTCATATCTCGGATAGATCATTATTCCTTCTGTTTTAGCTGCATTGAGCATTTGGATTAGTGATGCCATATTAAATACACTTGCGCCCCATGTACCCAAATTCCACATCGTAATAGTTATAACCGGGATAAACCCTTTATGCTGAACTTTCAGATTGCCGGATTTAGTTCGCCAGGTATTCTTGAGTTCTTGGAATCCAAGTTTGCCATAGCAATGCGGTAATTCCATTTCTGTCGTTCCATAAACGAATTTAACTCCGCCAAAGCCCCAAAGCATTTCAGCCATTAGTTCCAACTCCCCAAACATTCAATATCAATCAATCCATCTTTAGGATAGCCAATGTTTGTCAATATGTAATTATAGCCATCTATTTGTATTGTTTTAAATATTTCCATATATTCTTCGTTATAATAATAATCAGGTAAAGAGAAAGACAATTTGCAACTAATAGCTGTAAAAGCAATGCGATATATATATTTAATGGCATTTGCTATATTATCACCATTTGCCGCATTACTAAGAGCAGAAGACATTGTATTGACTTCTATCAATGCTCCGTCTCTGGTTTGATTGACAATATCATCATCCGGAATTATTGTTCCATCCTCAATAATGAAATTAGGATTAAGCACAGAATAATTAATATGCTTAATGCCAATTTCATTAGCTCTGATATGAAGAATGTTTGCCGTCAAGAGAACATTAAATATTGTCTCATAAGTTTTTGCTCCATCAGAAAATTCAATCTCATTGAAATCAAGCGGAGTGCTGACATATAATTTGTCCTGTTCTCCTACTTTCTCAATTTCCATTTTATAGTCAGTATCATCTATAGTCACCGTAACCGAATGAACTCCATTAACAATAAGATAAGGATAATTATGTTGATCTTCTGCCCATTCTAAAGTAGCACCGGTATTACCTAATAATGAAGCGATAAGATTATAATAAGTTACATGATTTGTTGCTGGATTACACATAATTGTTTGTTTTTGATATGGCTGAAGCAAATTTTCAGGATGGAAAAGAAATCTTTCCATTTGATACCGCCAAACCCAATTGTTTACTCCGCCGTAACGCCAGGTATGCAGGAATAAAACATAGAAAGAATTGGTTTCAGATAGATAATAGATATGAGTATAAAATCCTTGCCATAAATTAGTATATCCTCCCACGACAAAAGGTAATTCCCAACCATATAGTTCGTTATGATCTTCAATAGTAATTTGTAAATCTTGAATATACATTCCCAATGAACCAACTGCATCGTTCACATATTGATTCATATTCAATGCTAATTGTGTTACTGGCTCTGTCATTAGTTTTTGCAGATTATTGCCTTCCCCGTCTATTTTCCAAGAACTATCCCCTTCACTAAAAGTATACTCATATTTCCTTGCTTGCGTTATCCATATATCTAATGAATCCCGCAAGGTAATAGTCATACTATTATTATCGTAATTATGTTTAATGTCTTCTAATCGTAATGCCCCCGTAAAAATTGCATTTCCGCTATCTGTATCCACTAATTGGAATGCAGCATCATAATATTCAGGATAGATAGAATTTATCAATTTATTATTTATTAGATTGCCGAAGTCGCCTTCTTTCAATAATGTGATGGTTGCAGTTCTGCCATATATTTCAGAAATATTGTCTGCAGCTCCTTGTTTTGGCGAAATATCCCAATCAATGAGGTCATCTGGTTCTATACTGAATAATAGTCCCGGTTGCTCTCCATCAATTAATGTGAGCGATTCATATATATCTAATCTGGCATTCTCAAACATCTTAGCTTCCCATTATATTGAGATTCTTCTCTACTCGTTTAATAGCATTTCTGAGAGGCAATCCATCCAGATAAAGATTGAAATTCTGTTCCCTGCTGGAAGCTATTTCTCTTTTAAGTCCATCTATGGACATCATCAACTCATTCTGTTGATTATTAATATTGATATTACTAAGATTATTTTTTCCTGTAGAAGCAATTGGTGCTGGAGGAAGTTCAAAAGCACCCGGAGCAAAAGAAGGAATTGAACCAGCACCACCTATTCCGCCGGTAGCTATTTCTCTTTTAAGTCCATCTATGGACATCATCAATTCATTTAATCCCGCAGTAGCATTCCCCCAAGCAATTTGAGTTGCTGAAGCATTATTGATTTCGCCTTGGGTAAATGTATCGCTACCCTTTGTCATCAAAATCAGATATTGAGTAAATGCAGATTTCACTCCTTCAAAGAAAGATAATGAACCACCTACTGTCTCCAGATAATCATTCCAGGCATTCTTCAATTGTTGAGTTGTAGTTGCAGAAGCCAATGCCAGTCCTTTATACTTCCCTTCCAGGGCATCTAAAAGAACTCTTTGTGCTTCAAATTTTTTACCTGATTCCACAAATCCTTTTATCGTCGCTTCCTGAGTTTCATTGAACATAACACCTACCCGTCTCAGACGAGTTAGCCCCAGAAGTGGGTCTGCAAGAGAAATCCCAAGAGTTTTTGCTGCATTATCCAAACTACCCATACTTTCTGCCATATCCACAGTTAATGCTTGAACTCTCGGGAAAATCTCTTTGCTAATGCCATCAAACCTTAAAAGCGATTGAGTTGCTCCTTTGAGAATCTCCTCATCCCCGAATTTGGAAACATGTTGCAATTCTGACGCCATATTAGATAATTCTTGAGTTGTCCAATTAGCTGACTGACCCGTAGAACGCAGTTTTGCCTTTTCTTCCGGAGCAATAGAAGGAATTGTGCCAGCACCACCTATTCCACCAGTAGCTAATCCTACTAATTTCTGCATAAAAAATAATTCAAGCATCTGTGCTATAATCTGAGAAATGATTCGCATAGTTATTTCTGCCATTGACTCCCATGCATTATTCCAAGCATCCTTCATGCTTTTTGTTCTGCTAATGAAATCATATATAGTATTGCCCAGGACATTAGTTATATTTGCACTAATATTGCTCATATTTTTTTGCACTATATCCGATATATTCTTTATATTATCCGGGATTTCTGAATATATTTTTTTAATCTGATCGGCTCGCCACTTATCGAGTAAAACAGAATTTATACCTTGCTTTTGATATTCCTCGTATTCTTCTTGTATCTTCTGAATGCGTAAATCTACATAGCGGTTGCGATCTGTGGTCACTTGCAATTCAATCTCTCTGCTGGTCTCAATATATTTCTGATACGCTTCCCAGAATTTTTGGGTTTCGGCTAATTCTTTTTCATAATTTTCCTTCATCAGCATAACTTTTTCGTTTTCTATGTTTTGAAAATAATCGAATGCTTCTTTTTGCAGTTCTCTTTCTTTGGCATAATACATATTATCTATTTGTTCTTTTGTTAGAACTGTAGAATATTTAGCATCTATCTCTATTCTGTATTGTTTTAGCTGACTATCAATCCAATCCTGCGAATATTTAGCAATTATCTCATAATAATCTCTCATAGCTTCTTCATTAGTAATCAATATCTGTTTGAGATTGTTACCTGTATTGCCTAATTCTTTTTCAAAATCATCAAGCATTTTTTGTAATGCAGAAGTATCTATGCCTTTTTTGGATAATTCATTCAGTTCATTGATTCGTTTTCTTACTTCCCAAGTAATAGTTGAATATGTATTTTCTACTGATTTTGGAATCTTGCCTATATCAATCATACTATCAGTAATAATTGTAGAGATTTCTTTTGAGTCAGATTTTAACTTTTCCAGATAAGGGTTAACTTTTTTTGTATCGGCACTTTTACTCCATATATCGGCAATTGAGCCAAAAGCATTTTTCAAATCATCTCCACCTAATACTGATAATACCGCCGGCGGTAAAGCACTAATCGTATCAATTATTTTCTTGATAGTTTGTAAATATATACTTGCTAATTTCTTAAGTTCAAAATCAATAGCTAAAACGCCCTGCGATACAAGCGTAACAACCAGTGTAATAGCTCCACCGCTAATTTTCACGAGATCAGAAATCAATGTTGCTAAGCCCTTTCCCGAGACAATCAATCCCGCAGTAGCGTCTCCCCAAGCCATTTGAACCGCAGAAGCATTATTGATTTCTCCTTCGGTAAAAGTGTCACTCTCTTTTGCCAGCAAAATCAGATATTGAGTAAATGCAGATTTCACTCCTTCAAAGAAAGATAATGAACCACCTACTGTTTCCAAATAATCACCCCAAGCATTCTTTAATTGTTGAGTTGTAGTTGCTGAAGCTAATGCCAACCCCTTATATTTTTTCTCTAAAGCGTCTAAAAGATATTTCTGTGCTTCTGATTTATTCCCTGTTTCTACCAATCCCTTTATCGTTTCCTGCTGTGTTTCGTTGAACATCACTCCAGCTCGTCTTAATCGAGTCATTCCCAGAAGCGGATCGGCAAGCGAGATGCCGAGCGTTTTAGCTGCACCTTCTAAACTTCCCATACCTTCTGCCATATCCACCGTCAATGCTTGAACTCTCGGGAAAATCTCTTTGCTAATGCCATCAAATCTTAAAAGCGATTGAGTTGCTCCTTTGAGAATCTCCTCATCTCCAAAATTGGAAACATTTTGCAATTCGGATGCCATATTGCCTAATTCTTGAGTTGTCCAATTTACTGCTTGACCTGTAGAGCGTAGAGTTGTTTCTACTTGACGCATAGCGATAATTGCCTCATTATAATTCTGCAGTGACTTCTTGCCTATATCCAGAGCAGTAGTGAATGTCTTGTAGGCAATCGCAGCTAAACCTATGTTCTTGGCTAAACCCATAATACTTTTATCAAGGGTTTTTACTTGGGTAGCTGCTCTTTCTTCACCTTCTACGCCGAATATCAGACGCAATTTCTGAGTTATGTCGTTCACGCTCTTCTCTTTCCTTGTTTGCTTGAGTTTTTCTTGCTATATTCAATTGGTCTATGAACCATTGTGGTTGATTTTCCCACGAACCCTCCAGCGGATATTGATGGAAACCATTGTTGATTTCCATTAGATATTGGATAATATACCGGCTGAGAGGTGATATAATGGGCATTCCCTCGTTCTGGTCGCATTCTTCTAATTTCTCACAATATCTGCATATAGCATATTTTAGTATTTCCCTATCTTCAAGGACGGTAGAACTCTGATTGGTAAACAAGAATTCTACCGCTCTTATTAGTTTTTTTCATTATTCTCGGTGCGTTCCTTGAGTTCATTCTCGTGATTCATTATCTGCATATATACTTCATTATAGCCGTCCGGATTTTCCATAGCAAATAACTCCAATCCCTCTTCAGTAAGCGGATATTCCAATTCCCATTTCACCAAACTATAAAGAATAGTATAAAATATGGCTACAAGACCACCATTGAATACACGATTGATATTGCCATCGGTAGTTATTTCCTGAGTAAATACCTTTTCTTCTATTTTGGCATTAAGCAAAGGAGATCGAACTCTTGCCGTAGCAAAATATTTGCCATCTAATTGAATTTCATACTCAAATGCTTTCATCCGAGTAGCGAGACAATCCTTAAATTTATCCATTATATTTCTTCTCCTTTAGAATGTTTGAATTGTGACACTATTCTCTACATTATCACTAGCAATTGCTTTCATTGTTACATTGCTTTCAAATAAATCTCTATCGGGATCAGCTGAATCAAATGCTGTAACCAATGCTTGAAAAACAATAACCCAAGAACTCGTTCCAGAAACAAGTGTTATAGATTCCGATAATCGCTTATCAACACCAATATCATCCATCGGATTAAGCTCAATTTTTTCTTGCTTGAATAATCCTTTTACATTTAATTCGCCTTCCTGCCGAAGAATTATATCTCGCAATCTGGACATTGAATTAGTATAGCGTTTGGTGTCATCAATATATATATTTGTCAGAGTCAAAGAGAATTCAGTTAATCTGGTTGTTTCACCAAAATCACCTTGATAAACTATATCCCCAAATTGAACCACATCAGGGAAAGTAAGACCGGGATCAATTCCAGCAATAACTTGTTCTACTTCTCTTTCGTGATCGGTCATTCTACCTGTCATAGTGAATTCTATTACCTCTTTACTTCTGCCGGTAATTACTAATGAATCAACGGCACAACCTTTAGCAATATCAACTTTATATTTTGATTCTATTACTGTATCATCCCAAACCTTCATCATTACCAGCGATTTTGCTGTAGGTGGAGTATCGTCAAAAGTATATGTATGATCCACTGGAGCTTGATGAAACATTGCCTTAAGCAATATCTCATAATCCAGAGATAGTTTCCCCGATAGCGTGAAAGTTCCATCAGTAACGCCTTGAACTTGCTCATAGGCTGTTGCCTGAGAAGTTCCTGTTTTGTAATTAGTGTCAATCAGCTGACGATCGGGATTAAGCTCTAATTTCACAGGCATAACGGTTAAATCTTCCCAACGAATTGATAAAGTCGGAGGGCTACCCGCTCCTAAATGAGTGTTCCCGCTTCCCAGCGATGTCTCCAGTCCGATTGCTACTCTGTATTTATTACCACTTCTATAATTTCCCATTTATTTCTCCTTCTTAGGGATTTTAGTTTCATTATCAGAAATCTCATTTGTTACAGAGATTTCCAGTTCTTTTTTCTTTTCTTGCTTGGGTACTTCCTTCTGGACAGGTTCATTGACTTCCAGAATATCAGCCACCATAGCAGCCACACTATCCTCTACTTCTGTCTCCTTTTCAGCAGATAATCTGTAGAGTTTGCCATTGCAAGGTATAATCCTTGCTGTTATCCCTTTTTTGAGTTTTACAATACGCATAATTACCTCGCATTCATATATTTAATGTTAAAATTTATGCTTGATATAATGTCCAAGTCACCCACTAATTGAGTCACAAATGGCATATCAGCGTGCCAATTAATTGTCTCTAAATTTACTAATGCGGTCTTGGAATTTAATCCCGAGCTGTTTAATATTTTGCCAATTGCGGCATAGAGAACATTACAATGCTCTTTCGTTTTATTGATACCATTTTGAGTAATAATAAAGATAGATATATCCAGAAGCTGAGTCAATATTCCACCATTATCGTTTTCTGTGGTCTCAGAATTAAGCAAGATGAAGCCAAAGGGATTATTATTGCCCGAGAATATTAAGACCTCCGGTAATATACCCACCGTTCTACATCCTGCTTCCCGAAGAGCAGCCAATATTTCATCAGTTATATCGGTTATTTGATTCGTCATCTATTTGCCTTCTTGTTTTTTACAGTTTGAAGTTTGGCAATCTTCTCCAGATATTTATTACCATCGGTTTTATTGAAGCCAAAATGTTCTCGCTTAGGGAGATGAAAACCTCCCGTTTGATGTAGCAAAGCTACTCTTGCCCTGTTTTGATCCGCATAATATAGAATAGCTGCATTCGCTTGAACCTCTATACTGAGAGAACGGTGCATTTGTCCTGTATCCTGAAGAGTAACCACAGAAGAACCTAATCCCCTGGTCTGCATTATTCCACTTTTATACTCCTTGGTCATAGCAGAATATTCGTGAAAGGGTTGGTGATTGATGTCAATCCCGCTTCGAGTGCGTTTCACTATTTCGCTTCTTGCTGACATTCCCAGTTCTCTCCATTCTGACCGGGAGATTTTTCCCAGCTTGAATATAGGTGAATTATATTTGAACTCTATCATCTTGTCACTCTACCGCTGGTTATCAGAAGTGAACCTGTATCATTATCAGTTCCTACTCTCATTCGGGAAATAGCACTGGCAATTGCGTTCTGATATGCTCTGGCGTATGTCTCTGCCTTCATCTGATGCATTTGATTGAAAGTTCCAAGACCCAAATCACGATAAATCAATTCCAATGCCTTCATATCACAAGCAGTAAGGAAGGTTTCTGCATTTGTAATTAAATCTAATGCCTCTTCATCTGTGGAAGCGTCTGTGCGATTATAGAGGATAGTCAATATATCATTCTTTACTGCTTCTCTTGCCAATTCCAGTTTTGCATTCCAGGTTCTATTTACTTTGGCAATAATCCAGATATTCTCAGTAAGCGTAAAAGATGTAGTTTTGCCATCTTCTTTCAGAACTTCTATTTTTGTTCCATCTCCTTCCATCAGGTTGGAGACACCAAATAATGTTTCACCTTCATAATATAATATTGTATTTATCTCGGCTTCGGGAATATCCCATTCTCCGGCAACCTTGATTTCTGAAGTATGAGATATACCGGCTGAATCATTATAGACAATAGAATCAATAGATTTATTTATATCTATGATTTTAGCTGTTTTATTACCTTGAATCGCAGGAATAGAATCATATCC
>Ga0209717_1004975_pt1 | contig 10707 bp, 10 predicted proteins | sample AD_UKC048_MetaG_FD_184418 | JGI IMG/M metagenome (GOLD analysis project Ga0209717, IMG submission 184418) | Active sludge microbial communities of municipal wastewater-treating anaerobic digesters from USA - AD_UKC048_MetaG (SPAdes) (version 2) | ecosystem: Engineered > Bioreactor > Anaerobic >... | reverse complement strand
AAGACTACGCGTTATGGCTTGAACACTCCATTCTATATTTCAGAACATGAAGTAATATTTTCAAGCCAGTATGCAAGATCGTATGTTTTATGGCGATTGTATGAAATGGATACTGTACGTGGTAGCGCCAAGTATTATCGATTATCGGGCAATATGCGTGAAGTGTTACAATTAGAAGCAATTGCCTATCGAGCTGCGCCAAAGTGACATGCACAATATTTTTTACGAATCCCTTTCCCTAAACCTATTTCTTCTCAACACCTGCAACCTTTGCCCAGTCAAGTATCAGACTCAGCATACATCAACACCTACCGAGGCGAAATTCGATGGCGCCCCACCACCGACAATGGTGAAGGTCCCGGAGCTTCGGGCACCGTATTGTCCAGAGAGATAGGTAGAGGAAGGGAAATAGATGACGTCATTATTTAGAGTTATCTAACCAAGATGACGATTAATCACTTTTTCACCACCAATGTTCCCGCCATTTGATCATGTAGACCTTGCTTTTTTTGCGTTATACCTATCATTATAAATCCAATGTAAACTATAATTATTGACAAAAATTTACCAAAAAATCTTCCTGTTGCTTTGCCAAACCCTATTCGGTTGCCCAATTCATCAGTAACTATGATATCCATCATTTGCTTTCCAAAGGTGGCTTGAGATGAGGAACTTTCCATTATTGAATAATATAACCAAGCAGTGATAAGTCCTAACGTTCTAGTTATGGCTTCTACAAACTTTGGATCATTTGAGGATGCTAAAAATGGCAACGATATTACAATTTCTAATATGCCAATAATAAATAAATCTACAAGTGCTGCACCAAGCCGAATCCAAAAGCCGGCATATTCAATTTTATTTTCAGAAACGGTGTTTATTTTTTCATTTAATTGACTACTTTTAATGCCAGGAAAAGTCACAAGATTCTGTTTTTTTAATTCCCAAAAACATTTTGCAGTTACACTAACGTCAATTGATGCATCGTGAGCATCTTCCAGACCAGTTCCAAATATTTTATAATGTAATTCAGAAAGTTTGGGCCACTTAAAGCCATAATTACTTGGTATTGCACAGAAACGTGTGGTTGATTCCATAGTGCAAATTCTCCTTTTAGCAAATAATTCGCTTGAAATGCCTTTTCTGATAAACTCTGCACCGATAATTTTCTCATCAAAACTCATATTGTGAGCAACTAAAAAATTCGAACCTTTAATAAGATTTGCAAATTCTATAAGTACATTTTGGAGGTCACTACCTTCGTGAAGCGCTTTCTGTGATGAAATACCGTGTATTCTACTAGATTCTAATGGGATGAGGTATCCTTCTGGTTTGATTATATGATTGCCGCTATTGAGAAGATTCCCATTTTCGTCATATAGTAGCCAAGCAAGTTGCACCATACGCGGCCAATTATTTACATTGCTAACAGGTGCTTTCCAATTTTCAGGTAGGCCAGTTGTCTCTGTGTCAAAAAACAATACCATAATTATTTTATTAATTAATTAATAATTGATTTTATATTTCTAAAAACCTTCAAGCAATTTGTAGAAACATAAAAAGTGAGATTGAAATTCTAAGGCGGAATCAAAAGATTATAGATATTATAGCGAGTGTTTTGTCCATTACAAAAAGCGAGCCGGTTTGATTCGAGGCGGGAAGAGGCAAATCAAAATCTGTCACAACACTTTCGCCTAGGCAGGTATTCCTCTACCTAGCCGCAGTCTTATACTTGGCCGATTCACCGTCCCTGAACACCTCCCATATGGAACCATCTCAACAACACAACAACTTATTACGCCCCATCTATTGTTCGCCACATTTGGTGTTCCCGCTCCCGAATAACCGACGCCCAAGCGCCGCTCTTGGCGTTTTTCTCCCTTGCCAGGTATTACTGCACCTGCCCGACCGAAAACCCAAGCGCCACGCGTGATGTTTTTTTGCAACACCGCGCGCAAACATGCAGCAGGAACCCCAATATGATGAGTGGACCTGATAGACATGAAAGGCTGCGGAAAACCTGAAGAGACCGAAATATCCTGCCTTGCTTTTGCTACGCCCTGGGGTGGCGCAAATAGCCGGTACCCGGCAAAACCGACATGCGAACACCGCTCGTGTTAATAAGAGTTGTAGCAGCCCCGGGGCCAGCGACGGAGCATAAATAATACATTATCAGAATATCCGGTACTTGATTTTTGATTAAAAATAACTTTTAAGTGAACTTAAAGTTGCTAATTAACTTTTAGATGAATACTTTTGCCCTGGAAAAATAGGACTATGAGTCCACTCTGGTTACCTTTTATACGGTCCGTTTTGAAAAAAGCGATGTTTCGGAAACAGAGAAGTTTCTGCAAAAGTATGAGACCGACGCCCGATACAAAACGTCGGTTCGAGAACTGGTTGCACTTTTGCTGGATGTGATGGGAGAGCAACAAGGCGCTCACCCTGTGTTTTTTACTCGTAAGGAAAACAGGGCGGCTGCGCTGCCTCCACCGAAGGCACGAACAAGCGAAATTAATCTTAAGTATCCCAATTTCCCATTGAGGCTTTTTTGTTACAGGGTGAGTCAGGAATTAGTTATTCTTTTCAACGGTGGAGCCAAGACATCTCTTGCCGTTCAAAACAGTCAGGATTTGAACCTATATTTTATACAAGCCAATGAATTTGTACGACGACTTGAAGATGCCTTCCAAAGTGGAATGATCAAGATTGAGGCAAATGATAGTCGTCTTTTAAAAGACTTTAACGGCAATTCTGAAATTTTTATCTAATCCCGCTAAATCCAATTATCATGAGAAATGCAACAGCAAGGAAGATTCTGGAAGAAACCCCGGAAGAAACTCGCCAATTTGTAAAACGTTACGGCGAACTAGTTACACGTATTTATGATCTTTTAGAAGAAAAAGGCTGGACACAGAAAGATCTGGCACTCAGATTGGGTAAAAAACCTTCCGAAATTAGCAAATGGCTTAGCGGTAAGCACAATCTTACATTACGTTCACTGGCCAAACTGGAAGTTGAACTTGGTGAAGATCTAATACAGGTTCCGAAGACGCATAAATTTAAGGTTTACAGCAGCAATGTCGTTCATCTGAGCCATGCTCCTTCTTCTAAATCAATACCGTCAGGTGAAGCAGGTTATGCTCATTGGACACCTTCTAATTTGTCTGCTCAATTATCTGTTGCCTGAATATGTTCGAACCGAACGCACTACAACCGGAAAAAATCCATTTGGCGGAATTCCGCATTTTACAAGGGCAGCTCAATAGCCCGATTGATTTTAAATTGAAACACATTCAAAGTTACCGTTCGGATGTTGGTTTTGATATGGCCTTTTACTTGGCAAAAAAGTTAGTTAAAGCGGATATTCAGATCAATGTAGAAACGGAAAGTTCAGGAAAAAACAAAGCAGAAGCCAAAGGCTTTTTTCATATTGCGTTCTTCTTTACGGTAGATAACATGGAAGGCCTGGCAATAGAAACGGATTCCAAACACCTTGAAATACATCCAGGATTGGCGAATGCCATCGCTTCCATTACCTATTCTACTGCACGTGGCGTTATTTTGAGCCGCTTTCAAGGAACAGCACTTTGTGATTTTATTCTGCCTGTTATTGACCCTAATACTTTACTCAAAGGGAAATAACAGAAGTAAAGAATCTGCCTTTTTTATTAAAGAAACAAGAAAAGCCCACCAAGATTTTCTGTTTTGTCAGGTATTCCAGCACCTGTCCAATCAAAAACCCAGGCGTCGCACGCGGTATTTTTTAACACCGCGCGCAAACATGCAGCAGGAACCCTGTGAATGATGAACGACCTGGCTGATAGGTATTTTTCGATGGCGATCCATTTCGCAAGCAACGACTCTTTATTAATGATATTCCTTTAAAAATATTTTCAATTTTAAAGATATACGCTTAAATTTGCAAACAGTTTTAAAGGTATATCTTTATGAAAACGGAACAAAGGCACCTCTCCATTACCCAACTTGATAAAAAAATAGCCCATTTTACGGAGGCTAAAAAACAACCTGTGCCGGGTGAAGGGTGGATTTATTCCATCCGGACGGCATTGGGGATGTCATTGAAGCAACTGGGCAACCGATTAAAAATGACTCCCCAGGGTGTAAAAGATATGGAGCGACGGGAAAAAGATGGCTCCCTCACGTTGCAAAGATTGCGGGACGTGGCAGCGGCGCTGGATATGCAACTGGTTTATGGCCTGGTTCCGAAAGACAAGACCCTCGAAGATATTATTGAAAAAAGAGCCCGGGAACTGGCCCGGGAAATTGTCATGAGAACCTCCCAAACCATGCATTTGGAAAACCAGGGACTGGATGCAAATGCCATTAAAGAAGCCATAGACCTGCGGGCAGAAAAGATTAAAAAGGAAATGCCGAGTGACCTATGGAATTGAATTTAAAATACGAAAATGGGCAAACTCCCATCGATGAAGATGAAAAGAGGGGTCTGAAAATAAAGTCCATCTCGACCATGGGAGATTTGGATGCGTTCGAGCAACAAAACATCGAGCATGCCATGCAGTGGGCATATGCCAGGTCATTTAGGCCAGACAAAGTTTTGGATGTAGACTTTATTCTGAATATTCACTTGCGGATGTTCAAAAATGTCTGGAAATGGGCCGGACAATTCAGGCGATCCAACAAAAATATTGGCGTTCCTTACTATGAAATCAGGAGGAACCTTCAAAGTCTGATCGATGATTGTAAATTCTGGATAGAACACGACACTTTCCCTCAGGAAGAAATTGCCATTCGTTTTAAACATCGTCTCGTATCCATTCATTTATTTCCAAATGGAAATGGAAGACACTCCAGACTAATGGGAGACATTCTTCTGAAAGCGCTCGACAGTGATCAGTCATTCACCTGGGGCGGCCAAACCTTCAAAAAGGGAGATGATAGAACTGCTTACATTGAGGCATTACGAAAAGCAGACAGCGGGGATATGGAGCCACTGATTCAATTTTCCAAGGCATGAAATATTGTGGTATCCTTCAAGGACACAATGCTACCTATGGATTACGCAATACCCACAAAAAAGGAGTCATGAACAACTAAGTTCACAACTCCTTGATAATAAGTCGGGACGACAGGATTTGAACCTGCGACCACATGCCCCCCAGGCATGTATTCTACCGGGCTGAACTACGTCCCGAAATCTCAGAAGTTGAGAAATGTGAGAATGTGAATAAGAGATACCATAAGAAGAAGCACTATTCCCACGCTTGCTATCTCTCACTATCTCACGCTCTCACATCTCTCACCCTCTGTTTTTCGTCGGATCAACGGGATTCGAACCTGTGACCTCCACGATGTCAACGTGGCGCTCTAACCAACTGAGCTATGACCCGTTTGCTCAACGGGCTGCAAAGGTAACTCGGCGGCGCGGAAAAAACCAAGCCTGGGGCAAAAAATCCCGACAAAGCGCTTTTTGGAAATAACGGCGCCGATGTGCTACCTTTGGCAGCGCCAAACCACACATTATTTGCACGTATTATCTGTTTTCCCCGAATGAAAGAACAAATCCAGCAACTGATCTCGACCGGTCAGACCGAAGAAGCCCTCCAACTTCTCGTCAAAAGTGCCCCCGATGCCATTCTGTTACAGGCGCGGTACAACCAGGGCAAGAAGCAGTACAACATGGGCCTGATCGAGTTCGGCGAGTGGTCGCGGATACAGGCGCAGGTCAATTATGCGGCGCTGGAACTGGCAGGATCGGCGAAAGTAACGACCAGCACCGCACAGACGGAAACATCCTTGTCTTCATCGAATAGTAATTCGACGAGTAAAAAGGTATTTATTTCCTACAATCATGCAGACCGGGAATCAGCAGATCAGATATTTGACTACCTCCAAAAAGAAGGAATCACTGCTATTATCGATGTGGAGAACATGGCGATTGGAGATAAAATCAAGGATTTCATTCTCGAACAGATCAAAGGCGACAACGCGGTACTTTCCCTGGTTTCAAAAAACAGCCTGAGATCCGGATGGGTAGGCCTGGAAAGCAATTTGGCGCTTTATAGTCAGTTACTTACCAATAAGAAATTTATACCTGTCATGATAGACGGCGAGGTATTTAACGACGAATTTTACTTTGATGTAATCGAGGAAATAGAAACCAAAACTGCTGATCTGGATAAAAAAATCGAACGAGCCAGACAGTTGAAGGTGAGTTATAACCAATTTGAAACGCAACGTAATAGATTGGTGGAGCAAAAAAACAACCTCTCGAAAATCATTGAGAATTTCCAAAACGTACTGATTGCGGATATCTCCAACGGCAACTTTCAAAAGGGAATGGGAAAAGTGATAAAAGCCATCAAAGGGTAATAAAAGCCAAATGCGAAGCGGAGTAATCTACGGACTCTCACCCTCTCACTTTCTCACCCTCTCACTTCTCTAACTCTGTCTCCCGAGTTTCTCCATCACATACAACTTGTGGCTCCTTCCGATCGGCAGCACCCGGCCCGCAATTTCCACTTCCGCCGCTGAAAACGACTCGATCTTGTCCACCGCCACCAGAAACGACCGGTGGATGCGCAGGAAATTATCCGAGCGCATGAGTTCTTCCAGTTCGCCGAGTTGGTAGTGTGTGCTGTACGATTTCGTTTTGGTGACGATGCTCACTGAATCTTTCAGGCTTTCGATAAAGAGGATTTCGTCGAGGTAAATCTTTACGGAGCGTTTATTCACCATAAAGAAATAGTAGGGGCGTACAGGCTGCACGGCCGTTTTGGCGGCTGAGGCCTGGTCCGACTGCCGGTGCGGTTGCAGCAGTTTGTTGACGGCTTTGGTGAACCGGCTGAATTCGATGGGTTTGAGCAGGTAGTCGGTCACGTGCAGGTCGAAACCTTGCACGGCGAACTCGTGGTAGGCCGAGGTGACGATCACCCGCGGCTGGTGCAGCAGGGTTTTCAGAAATTCCAGTCCGCTGAGTTTGGGCAGGTTGATATCGAGAAAAATGACGTCGACCGGGTGTTGGCGCACCACGTCGAGCGCCTGGATGGCGTCGTTGCAGACGTGCGTGAGTTGCAGGAAAGGCGTCTGGCCGATGTACTCGGCGAGAATTTCGGCGGCCAGCGGCTCGTCTTCCACGATGATGCAGCGGAGTGTCATGTTGGTTGCGTTTGTAGTTAACTGTAAAAGTAGTTGTCAGTTATTAGTTATCCGTTATTAGTTATCAGTTATCAGTGTTGATAATCAAGCATTTGAAGGATTTAACCAAAACTAATTTTGTACACCTACTTAACAGTTAAAGTCCGTATAGAAAATGGAACGTTGCAACGCATTGTACTTGTATCGACCAACGTGTGGCTGCGTGACCTGAATCTATCTTTTACGCGCTTTAACGACGTAAAATAAGCCCTTTGTTTAATTCGGTTACGCCGCTTGTAGGAATAATTGCAACGCGGATGACGCGGATTATGCGGATTTGCGCGGATTTTTAGTGGTCTGACGGCCACTTTTAATTTCTAAACCACGAGGGCACAAGGGCACTAAGCATCGTGTCTTTGTGTCCTTGTGGTTAAAAAAAATAACACCCGAGTGGCCGTCAGGCCACTAAAAATCCGCGTAAATCCGCCTCCTCCGCGTCATCCGCGTTGCCATTATTCCTACGAGGGGTACACTCTAAGAGCCCTCCCCCGCTTCACATCAGCCATTTATTCGCAGCCGGCAGTTTACTCAACAAGTAAATACACCCATACGACAGCGTCAGCACCATCAATGTTTGCGGAATAGCGCCCAGCAGCGGGTATACCGGCCGGTTGAAGAACAACTCCGAAGTGGTGTGCCAGTTGCCGATGTATCCGTTTTTCAGGATATCGAGTACCAGCGCGTGAATGAAGTAAATACCGAAACTCAATGCCGCAAACTTATGGATAAACCGGTCGATCCGTGGAAACCTGTCCGCGAAAGTCGACCAGTCGCGCCAGCGCAGCCAACTGAAAAACGCAATGACCATGATCACCACGTTGGGACTAAAGTAAACGTACAGGGTCTGGTCGTGGGCGCCTTTTCGTGCAGACAGCCACCAGGTGCCCAGGGCCGTCACCACGGGCATCAGCATCGCCAGCGCGTACACGAGCGTTCGCCAGCGGTCGGGCAAACGGTACGTGCTGAGGTAATATCCGAGCACATAAAAGCCGATGTAGCCCAGCCAGCCCACGTATTCGACCACAAAAAAGCCGGGAAACAAGTGCTGCATGGCCGTGATAAAAAACGCGATCCCGAGGAAATACTCGACTTCGCGGCGCTGCGCATGCCGGATAAATATACGAAAAACAGGCGTCAGCAGGTACAGGCTGACGATCATCGGCACAAACCACAGGTGGTAATACACGTCTTCAAAAAAGATCCGGTTCAGCACCTCGCTCCAGGTCGGCCACACACCCGCGCCGAACAGCGATTCGCGGTACTGGTAAACGGTATACACGACGGTCCAGAAAGCGAACGGCAGCAACACCCGCACGATACGTTTTTTCAAAAATTCACCCGTCGATTCGTGCCGCGCCGGATCGAGCAGAAACCCGCCGCTGAGCAGGATGAAAAACGGGGTCGCCCAGCGCAGCAGGCTACAGTAAATATTGCCCGTCCACCAGTGCACGTCCATGTTGTTGTTCGGATCGAACGCCGTCAGGTAGGAGCCGGTAGCATGGATCGTCACCACCGCCATAGCCGCGAAGGAGCGGATGTAGTCGGCGTACAGGCGCGTGAATTTTCGGGGCTTTTCCGGCGTATGTGCTAGTTCTGTCATCCGATAATGAAAGTACGAAGTCTTCAGTGCGAAGTGCGAAGTCTGGAATCAGTGCGAAGTCTGAAAGCAGTGCGAAGTCTTCAGTGCGAAGTTCGAAGTCTGGAATCAGTCCGAAGTCGTCAGTGCGAAGTGCGAAGTCTATGGCATTCGAGTGAATGTGGACTTCGCACTTCGCACTGAAAACTTCGCACTAATCACGCAGTGATTTGACCGGATACCTCTCCGAATCCGATGCGGACACCGTCTTTTTCGGCGGCGGCGCGCAGGGTCAGGGTATCGCCGTCTTCCAGAAACGTGCGTTGAATGCCGCCGGCCAGTTGGAGCGGATTTTTACCGCCCCACGACAATTCCAGCAGGGAGCCGTAACTGCCCGGTGTGGGGCCGCTGATGGTTCCGGAAGCCATGAGGTCGCCTATTTGTACGTTGCAGCCGTTCACGGTGTGGTGTGCCAGTTGTTGCGCCATCGACCAATACAGATATTTCGTGTTCGATCTGGAGATCACCGTTTCGGAGCCTTTCGGGCCGGGCGTGAGCGATACTTCCAGGGCGATGTCATATTGTTGTTTGCCTGTTTGCTGCAGGTATTCCAGCGGCGCGGGTTTTTGTTGCGGGCCTTTTACACGGAACGGTTTCAGCGCTTCCAGCGGCACGATCCAGGGCGATACGGTGGAACCGAAATTTTTTCCCAGAAACGGACCCAGCGGTACGTATTCCCAGCGCTGGATATCGCGGGCGCTCCAGTCGTTGAACAGCATGAGGCCGAAAATGTATTCGTCGGCCCGGTCGATGGGGATCGGTTCTCCGAGGGTACTGTTTTTCCCGATCACGAATGCCATTTCCAGTTCGAAATCGAGTTGCTGCGAGGCGGCAAACACCGGCGTTTCCTGGCCTTTCGGCACAATCTGACCCTTGGGGCGGCGTATCGGTGTGCCACTGGCTACAATGGATGAAGCGCGGCCGTGATAGCCTACCGGCAGCCAGCGCCAGTTGGGCAGCAGCGGGTTGTCGGGCCGGAACATGCTGCCGACGTTGGTCGCGTGTTCAATGCTGCTGTAAAAATCCGTGTAATTCGGGATCTGTAAGGGCATTAGCATCACCGCACTTTTGCGGTCGGTGAGCAGTCGCGCCGCATTGGCCGGGGCTTCCGGAAGACGCAGCCAGTCCTGTACCTTGCGACGAATACGGTTCGTAACGGGTTTGCCCAGTCCGATGAACTCGTTCAGCGTGGGTTGCAGGAATATTTTTTTGAAAAAACGTGCTTTCCCAAACAGGCCGGATTCGGCAGCGGCAACCAGATCGACAATGTGGTCGCCGATAGCGATCCCGGCGCGCGGCCGGTTGTCGCCGGTATGAAAAACGCCGAACGGGAGGTTGTGGATGGAAAAATCAGTATTGGCAGGCAGGGAAAGCCACATGATGGTGTTGAATTTGGTGAAGGTGGTGTTTGGTGTTTGGTGTGTAGTGTTTCGCACTCAAGTTTCTTTGACGATTCGGGAACCAAACACTATACACGATACACCAAACACTATTCAAGTGGTGGAAGCCGCAAAAGTCGGGAAATCCGCAGCGAAACTTTCTGTATTCAGCCGACTTTTTGAAACGGGATGTATTGAAATACGAATCTGTGCAACGAAACGGACGTTTTGATCGTATATTAGGGGTTGAGGTTGTTGAGATTGTTGAGGGGTTGAGATTGTTGAGGGTGCTTCGCTCAAACTTATTTGAATATCTTGAGCGAAGCACCCTCAACACCCTCAACACCCTCAACCCCTCAACACCCTCAACCCCTCAACACCCTCAACCCCCTCAACACCCTCAACCCCTCAACACCCTCAACCCCCTCAACCCCTCAACCCCCTCAACCCCTCAACCCCTCAACAACCTCAACCCCTCAACAACCTCAACCCCTCAACAACCTCAACCCCTCA
>Ga0209717_1004972_pt1 | contig 10708 bp, 8 predicted proteins | sample AD_UKC048_MetaG_FD_184418 | JGI IMG/M metagenome (GOLD analysis project Ga0209717, IMG submission 184418) | Active sludge microbial communities of municipal wastewater-treating anaerobic digesters from USA - AD_UKC048_MetaG (SPAdes) (version 2) | ecosystem: Engineered > Bioreactor > Anaerobic >... | reverse complement strand
AGGCCCAGCCCGGATTCGGACTGTTGTAGAGCAGTTGCTGGCTGGCCGCGTAGATGCCCTGCTGCAGCTTGATCTCGTCGTCGGCCGAAGAGGCGGCTGCGGCACTCAGCGCCGCCTGCAGTTCGGGCACATTGGTCACGCAATAGGTTGCTGCCGATGTCGGCAACGCCGTTGCGCAGGTGCAAAGCGCGATACAGGATCCAGCGAGTCGTCGGATGATGCCAGTCATGAGGTCTGCCTCGGTGCGATATGTATTGCAATACGCACGAACGCGGCAGATCCCCCAATCCTCATTGCACGTGGAGCGGGATTATTCCCCCAGTGTCAGCAACGAGGCATTGCCGCCGGCGGCCGTCGTGTTGATCGTGACCGTGCGTTCGGTGGCGAAGCGCAGCAGGTAGTGCGGGCCGCCGGCTTTCGGGCCGGTACCGGAGAGATTCTCGCCGCCGAACGGTTGCACGCCGACCACCGCGCCGATCTGGTTGCGGTTGACGTAGCAGTTGCCGACCTTCGAGCGCCTAACGATGTGATCGATCGTGTCGTCGATGCGGCTGTGGATGCCGAGGGTCAGGCCGTAGCCCGTCGCGTTGATCGCATTGATCACGCCATCGAGCTGGTCGGCTTTCCAGCGCAGGACGTGCAGGACGGGTCCGAAGACTTCCTTGTGCAGGATGCCGAGCGTCGGGATCTCGTAGGCGCGCGGGGCGAAATAGGTGCCATGCGCGCTGTCCGCCGCGGTGTCGACCTGGCCGATCAACGTTGCCTCGCGATCCATGCGCGCGGCATGCTCGGTGAGCAGCTTCAGTGATGCGTCGTCGATGACCGGACCGACATCGGTCGAGAGCAGGCCCGGATCGCCCATGACCAGCTCGGCCATCGCGCCCTTGAGCATCGCGATGACCTTGTCGGCGATGTCATCCTGCACGAACAGGACGCGCGCGGCCGAACAGCGCTGGCCAGCCGAATCGAAGGCCGAGGCGCAGACGTCCTTGACCAGTTGCTCGGGCAGGGCGGAAGAATCGGCGATCAGTGCGTTCTGGCCGCCGGTTTCGGCGATCAGGGCGGCGATCGACGAGTCGCGCGCAGCGAGGGTGCGATTGATCGTCCAGGCGGTTTCGGTGGAACCGGTGAAGCAGACGCCGGCGACATCGGCGTGGGTCAGCAGGGAATTGCCGAGCACCGAGCCCTTGCAGGGCACGAACTGCAGGACATCCTCGGGCACGCCGGCTTCGTGCAGCAGCTTCACTGCGGCATAGCCGATCAGCGTGGTCTGGTCGGCGGGCTTGGCGATCACGCTGTTACCGGCAGCCAGCGCGGCGACAACCTGGCCCATGAAGATCGCGAGTGGAAAATTCCAGGGACTGATGCAGACGAAGACGCCGCGACCGTGCAGGTACAACTCGTTGGATTCGCCAGTCGGACCCGGCAGGATCTCCGGTTGCGCGAACAGCTTGCGCGCCATCGCGGCGTAGTAGCGGCAGAAATCGGCTGCTTCGCGCACTTCGGCGATCGCCGCCGACATCGTCTTGCCGGCTTCACGCACGCACAAAGCGATGAACTCGGCGCGGCGCGCTTCGAGCAGGTCGGCGGTGTGTTCGAGGATCTTCGCGCGGCTTGCGGCGGGCAGTGCATTCCAGCCGTACTGCGCGGCGACCGCGTTGGCCAGGGCTTTCTCGAGCGTCGCCACATCGGCGCTGCGCGTCGTGCCGATCACGCGACGGCGGTCGGAAGGGTCGGTGACATCGCGTTGCGTGCCGGACGGCGTGCTGCCCGGCACGAGGGGTTGCGAAACCCATGGTTTGCGCGCGTTGTTGACGCTTTGAGCGAGCGCGTTGAGTTCGTTGTCATTGGCGAGATTGGCGCCCATGGAATTCTTCCGTTGTTCGCCGAACAAAGCGATCGGCTGGGGGATATGCGGATGTGGCTTGGAGTCGAGCTGGCGGACCAGTTCGCAGGGATCGGCGACGAGATCGCGGATCGGCACGTCCTCGTCGACGACGCGGTTGACGAAACTCGTGTTGGCCCCGTTCTCGAGCAGGCGCCGGACCAGGTAGGGCAGCAGGTCCTCGTGGCTGCCGACCGGCGCGTAGACGCGACAAGGCACGTTGAGATTGTTCGTGCCGATCACTTCGGCATAGAGATCGGCACCCATGCCGTGCAGGCGTTGATGCTCGTACGGTCGGCCGCGCGCAAAGTGATGGATCGCCGCAATCGAATGCGCGTTGTGCGTCGCGAACTGCGGATAGATCAGGCCGGCGCCTGCCTCGAACATCTGGCGCGCACAAGCCAGATACGAGATATCGGTGTTCGGCTTGCGCGTGAAGACCGGATAGCCCGACAGGCCGAGTTCCTGCGCGCGCTTGATTTCCGAATCCCAGTAGGCGCCCTTGACCAGGCGCACGCACCAGCGCCTGCCGGCCTTGCGCGCTGTCTCGGCGAGCCAGTCGATGACGAACGGCGCGCGCTTCTGGTAAGCCTGCACGGCGAGGCCGAAGCCGTTCCAGCCCTCCAGTGAGGGATCGACGAACACGGCACCGATCACATCGAGCGAGAGTTCGAGGCGGTCGGCTTCCTCGGCGTCGACCGTCATGCCGATGCCCTGTGCCTTCGCCATCTGCGCCAGTTCGAGCACGCGCGGGGTCAGCTCGGCGTGGACACGGGCGCGGTTCGGCACGTCGTAGCGTGGATGGATGGCCGACAGCTTGACCGAGATCGACGGCGCATCGAGCACATCCTTCCACGGACCGCGCTTGCCGAGTGCCGCGATCGCGTCGCGATAGGCCTGCATGTAGCGTTCGGCGTCGCCCTTGGTCAGCGCGGCCTCGCCGAGCATGTCGTAGGAGTAGCGATAGGCCGCATTGCCTTTCTGGGCCGAACGATCCTGGGCCTCGTTGATCGTGCGGCCCATGACGAATTGATGGCCCATGATGCGCATGGCCTGGCGCACGGCGAGGCGGATCACCGGTTCGCCAGCACGGCCGACAAGCCGCTTCAGGGCGCCGCTGAAGTTGCTGCGCGTTTCTTCGGCGAGATTGACGAGGCGGCCGGTCAGCATCAGGCCCCAGGTCGATGCGTTGACAAAGAGCGATTCGCTTGCGCCGACGTGCTTCTTCCAGTTGGCCTCGCCGAGCTTGTCGCGGATCAGCTTGTCCGCGGTCTCCGAATCGGGGATGCGCAGCAGGGCCTCGGCCACGCACATGAGCAGAACGCCCTCTTCGCTGGACAGGTCGTACTCGCGCATGAACGATTCGACCGCGCTCTGGTTGTCGGCCTTGGCGCGCACGCGGGCGACCAGGTCGGCGGCGTGGGCCAACACGCTTTCGCGATCGGCCGGCGTCATGCTGGCCTGGGCGAGCAGTTCATTGACCGATTCGGTTTCGTCGCGCGACCACGCGGCGGTGATGCGCACGCGCGTCGGGTCGTTCTGCGGGATCAACTCGGGGGAAAGGATTTCGCTCACGGTCGGTGGGGTCTCGGCGAATGCGGCAGGGGCGACGGACTTCGTCGGCAATAGGGTGACCCAGGTCGATCTTCAAGGAACCGCGAGGCTGTGCGGTGCTCGATCGACATGGCGGCTGCGAAACGATCCGCTCGATCGCCGCACGCGATCGGTGCGAGGCGTGCAATCTGGCATGATCCTGCGGCAAGCATTGCACGGACAATCAAGGCGGATTCAGGCTTTCGCCGGAATGACGGCGAGCTAGGGCGTGGGGCCGCTAGTGTAGTGAGCCGCCGGGCCGCGGCCAAGCGCCGCAGCATGCGCGGATGCGACCTATTGACACGAGCCAAATCAGGACGATGACCGGCTTGTCCTTGCCGCTGCAGCGGGCACTCCACTATCATTCCGAGGTTCCCTGCATATCGTTTCGATGGACGATGCGCGCCCTGCGCGGATCGCGGCTGGTATCCGGGGCCGGATTCCGTATCGGGCGCCTGGTCGGTCCGATATGCAGTTAAGCTGATTCACGTATTCAAGGTGATGGCAATGATGTCAGTTGGGATCTCGCGAATGCGCCGCGTGCTGGCCGCGCCGGCTCTTATCGTCCTCGGCATGCTGGCGAGCCGGGCGGCGAGTGCCAATCCGGAGCCGTGGCAGCTCAACATGGCCCGTGGCGCCACCGTGACCTCGAACGAGGTCCACGATATCCACATGATCATGCTGTGGATCTGCGTCGTCATCGGCATCATCGTGTTCGGCGTGATGTTCGTGGCGATGTTCCGCTTCCGCAAATCCAAAGGCGCCGTCGCGGCGACCTGGAGCCACAGCACCAAGCTCGAGGCGATCTGGACCGTGATTCCGATCCTGATCCTGATCGGCAGCGCGTGGCCGGCGACGAAACTGCTGCTGCGCATGGCCGACAGCTCGGGCTCCGACATGACCATCAAGGTCACCGGCTACCAGTGGAAATGGCGTTACGAATACGTCGACTATTTCGGCAAGCCGACCGGCGTCAACTTCGTTTCGAGCCTCGAGTCGCAGTCCAACCGGACGCGCCAGGTTGGATCGGGCCTTGATCCGAAGGCGATCCAGGTCGATGGCGTTCCGACCTACCTGCTCGATGTCGACAAACCGCTGGTGCTGCCGGCCGGCGTCAAGGTTCGCTTCGTCGTCACCGCCGACGACGTGATCCATGCCTGGTGGGTGCCCGCGCTCGGCTGGAAGCAGGATGCGATCCCCGGGATCATCAACTCGGCATGGACCCAGGTCGACCAGCCCGGCGTCTATCGCGGCCAGTGTGCCGAGTTGTGCGGCCGCGATCATGGCTTCATGCCGATCGTGGTCAAGGTCGTGCCGAAGGCCGAATTCGAGCAGTGGATGACCGAACAGGCGCCTGCGCCGGCGGCCGAAGCCACTGCAACCACTCTTGCTCCGACGACAGCCCCGCAGGGCTGATTCCGTTCCCGAATTCTTGAGGTAGAGGCCATGGCCCACGCTGCCGTCCACGACGACCATCACGACGCCCACGATCACAAGCCGCAGGGCTTCCTGCATCGCTGGCTGTTCACGACCAACCACAAGGACATCGGTACGCTGTACCTCGTGTTTGCCCTGGTCATGTTCCTGACCGGCGGATCGATGGCGATGATCATCCGCGCCGAGCTGTTCCAGCCAGGCATGCAGCTCGTGCAGCCGGAGTTCTTCAATGAAATGACCACGGTGCATGCCCTGGTCATGATCTTCGGCGCGGTCATGCCGGCGTTCGTCGGCCTCGGCAACTGGATGATCCCCTTGCAGGTGGGCGCGCCGGACATGGCCCTGCCGCGCATGAACAACTGGTCGTTCTGGATCCTGCCGTTCGCGTTCACCCTGCTGATCTCGAGCCTGTTCATGCCGGGCGCAGGTCCGCAAGGCGGCTGGACGCTCTATCCGCCGCTGTCCCTGCAGGGCGGCAACAGCGTCGCCTTCGTCATCTTCGCGATCCACATGATGGGCATCAGCTCGATCATGGGCGCGATCAACATCATCGCGACCATCCTCAACATGCGCGCGCCAGGCATGGACCTGCTGAAAATGCCGATCTTCGTCTGGTCGTGGCTGATCACCGCCTTCCTGCTGATCGCCGTGATGCCGGTGCTGGCCGGCGCGGTGACCATGCTGCTGACCGACAAGTACTTCGGCACGAGCTTCTTCAATGCGGCCGGTGGCGGCGACCCGGTGATGTTCCAGCACATCTTCTGGTTCTTCGGGCACCCCGAGGTCTACATCATGATCCTGCCGGCGTTCGGCATCGTCAGCGAGATCATTCCGACGTTCGCGCGCAAGCCGTTGTTCGGCTACCAGGCGATGATCTATGCGATCGCCTCGATCGCGTTCCTTTCGTTCATCGTCTGGGCACACCACATGTTCACGGTCGGCATGCCGCTCGGTGGCGAGTTGTACTTCATGTACGCGACGATGCTTATCGCGATCCCGACTGGCGTGAAGGTGTTCAACTGGGTCACCACGATGTGGGAAGGCTCGATGACCTTCGAGACGCCGATGCTGTTTGCGATCGCTTTCGTCATCCTGTTCACGATCGGTGGTTTCTCGGGCCTGATGCTGGCGATCGTCCCGGCTGACTTCCAGTATCACGACACCTATTTCGTCGTCGCTCATTTCCATTACGTGCTGGTCACCGGCGCGATCTTCGCGATCATGGCGTCGGTGTATTACTGGCTGCCGAAATGGTGCGGAAACATGTACAGCGAGCGCTGGGGCAAGATCCATTTCTGGATGAGCGTCATCTCGGTCAACGTGCTGTTCTTCCCGCAGCACTTCCTCGGCCTGGCCGGCATGCCGCGTCGCATTCCGGATTACAACGTCGCCTTCGCCGATTTCAACATGGTCAGCTCGATCGGCGGATTCTGGTTCGGCGCAAGCCAGCTGCTGTTTGTCGGAGTGGTCATCCACGCCGTCTATTTCTCGAAGAACCGTGCCACTTCGCGTGTCTGGGAAGGTGCGCGTGGCCTCGAGTGGACCGTGCCGTCGCCGGCGCCCCACCACACCTTCAGCGAGCCGCCGAAAATCGACAATTCGATGCTCGCGCACGGTGATGTGACACATTAGTTTTTGCGTTCATCCGTGAACGCGGAGCGGAGAGAGGAAGCGCCATTTCTGGCCGCATTTTTCATTGGCTTGTGCGTTCGTCCTTGAGCGCAAAGCAAAAAAGGAGAAGCGCCATCCCTGGCCGCACTTTTCAAATGAAGCATTGGCTTGTTTGGGTTTCTTGGATCAGATGAAGAGCACCACTGACCAGCACGAAGTTGTCAAACCGGTGAAGCACGATTCGCGCGGAATCGCGCGGGCGGCGTTGTGGGTGGTCGCGGCGTCGTTCCTGTTCGGTTTTGCGATGGTGCCGATCTACCGCATTGCCTGCGAGCATGTGCTTGGCATCAAGATGTCGGCCGAAGCGGCCGATGCGGCGCAGGTCGCGTTGATGACGGTCGACGAGTCGCGCACGGTCGTGGTCGAATTCGTCGCCAGCGTCAACAGCAAGCTGCCCTGGACCTTCAAGGCCGAGAAGTCGCGGATCGAAGTACATCCTGGCGCATTGACCGAGGTCTGGTTCGATGCGACCAACCAATCTGCGGGAGCGATCGTCGGCAACGCCGTGCCGAGTGTCGCGCCGAGCGAGGCATCACCGTACTTCAACAAGACCGAATGCTTCTGCTTCACTGCGCAGACGCTCGATGCAGGCGAGTCGCGGCGCATGCCGGTACGTTTCGTCGTCGATCCGCAGTTGCCGAAGGGCACGACGACGTTGACACTGTCCTACACGTTCTACGCAAACGAGCTCGAGACGAAGCAACTCGCGTTCGCGCAGCCGTCGGTCGACGGTGTGGCGAAGAACTGACCTAATCCTTGTTTCCGGGGTTCCAAGATCATGGCGCAAACACAAGGTGCTTATTACGTCCCGCACGGCAGCCACTGGCCGATCGTCGGGTCGATCGGTTTGTTCAGCACCGTCATCGGTGCCGCGAACCTCATCAATGGGGGCCACGGGCTGACGGCCGCACCGTTGATGTACCTCGGGCTGGCGATCATCGTGTTCATGATGTTCGGCTGGTTCGGCACGGTCATCCGCGAGTCGCTCTCGGGCATCTACAACAACCAGGTCGATGTCTCGTTCCGCATGGGCATGATGTGGTTCATCTTTTCGGAAGTCATGTTCTTCGCCGCTTTCTTCGGCGCTCTTTTCTATGCGCGCATGTATTCGGTGCCGTGGGTCGGTGGTGAGGGACACGGCGGACTGACCAACTACTATCTCTGGCAGGGTTACACGCCGAGCTGGCCGACCAATGGTCCCGGCGATATCGGTGGCAGTTTCGAGACCATTCCCGCATGGCACCTGCCCCTGATCAACACCTTGCTGCTGCTGAGCTCGGGCGTGACGATCACGTTTGCGCATCATGCCCTGCGTGCCGGCCATCGCCGCGCGCTGCTGGTATGGCTTGCCGCGACGATCGGTTTCGGCGTCACCTTCCTCTATTTCCAGGCCACCGAGTACATGGAGGCCTACCAGCATCTGAACCTGACCCTGGGCAGCGGCATCTACGGGTCGACGTTCTTCATGCTGACCGGCTTCCACGGAATGCATGTCACGCTTGGCGCGATCATGTTGACCGTGATGTGGTTTCGCTGCGCGAAAGGACATTTCACCCGCGAAAACCACTTCGGCTTCGAAGCGGTCGCCTGGTATTGGCACTTCGTGGATGTGGTGTGGCTCGGCCTGTTCGTATTCGTGTACGTGCTGTAGGACCGGGATCCGCGGGAAGGATTCGTTGTTTCGCGGGGGACCGTTTTGCGAGCCCCCAATCCCGAATCCCCGATCCCCGCTTCAGAGCCCGTGCGGCTGGATGATGCCGGTGAGCATGCCGATGATGATCAGCACGATCAGCACCACCGAGAGGGCGATGCGCCGGGTCAGTGCCTTGACCGTGCGATCGGTGCCGCCCTTGTCGGTCATCATGTAGTACAGGCCGGCGCCGAGATTCCAGACGATGGCGAGCAGGAAAGCGATTATCAGTATCTTGCCGAGCATGTTCCGGATCCGTAGTGGACAGGTTTGTCCGCGTTGCGGCCAAGTATAGTCGTTGGGCCCGTGAAGCGACGCTGGAAAAAGCCCTCGTGGCTGGCCCTGTGCCTGGTCGGATTCGGGATCGTTGCATTCTCGTACCTGGGCTTCTGGCAACTGCGCCGCGCTGCGGAAAAGGAGTTGCTGCTCGCGGCCTACGCTGCTGCCGCCGTGAATGGTCCGGTCGACCTGGCCGAGGCGCGACGAACTGCCACGCCCGGATTTTTCCCCAGGGTCACGCTGCGCGGACGATTCGATCCGATCCACACCTACCTGCTGGATGACCAGGTGCGTGACGGGCGCCAGGGTGTGCTGGCCTTTGCCGTTTTCGATCCCGGCGACGGTTCGCTTCCGCTGTTGGTCAATCGGGGTTTCGTGGCGCGCGACGGCACAGCCGGTTTGCCGGCGATGCCGCCCGTGCCGGCCGGCGGGCAACAGTTGAACGGGATCTATGCGACAGCGCCCGGATCCGGATTGCGCCTCGGCGGCAATGCCTTGCCTGCCCAGATGCAGTGGCCCAAGTTGACGATCTACATCGATACAATCGAGATCGGCGCGGATCTCGGTCGTCCGATCGATACACGCGTGCTCCTGCTCGACGCGGATGCGGCGTCAGGGTTCGTGCGCGAGTGGACGCCGCAGATCCTGCCGCCCGAGCGTCATCGCGGCTACGCGTTCCAGTGGTTCTGTTTCGCACTGGCCTCCGTCGTCATCTTCATCGTGCTGCACTGGCGGCGCGTACAACCCGGGTCGAAATGATGCAGACAAGAAACCGCAAGCGACTGCAACTCGTTCTGCTCGCCTCGCTTTTCGTTGTTCCGGTGCTGCTTGCCGCGATCCTCGCCAACAGCGGCTGGATTCCGGGCGCGCGCAGCTATGGGCAGGGCATCGTGCCGCAGCGCTCGGTCGAGGATGTCGTCGTCGATCTGGCCGACGGTGCCCGACTCGACTGGCACGATCCGGATTGGCGCTGGAGTGTCGTCGCGTTGCCCGGCAAACGCTGCGCCGAAGCCTGCATGGCCCAGCTCGATCGCATCCATCGTGTGCGCGTTTCGTTGAACCAGAATGCGCGGCGCGTTCGCCTGCTCTATCTCGGCGCGCCACCCGACGGTGTTGCCGCCGACGAGCTCATGAAAGCATGGCAAACCGGCAGCGATATGCACGGCGGATTCGCCGAATGGGCGCCGACGACGGACGATGGTCTCGCCGTCGTGCTGGTCAAGCCCGATGGCACGGCGCTGACCGTGTATGCCGATGGCTTCGACGCGGCCGGCCTGCGCAAGGATCTGGCCAAGGTGACCAAATGAATGCGCGCGGTGCAGGCTGGACCCGGGTCGCACGTTTTGCCGCGCTGACCGCGACCGTCGCGTTCTGCCTGATCGTGTTCGGTGCATTCGTGCGCCTGAGCCACGCCGGCCTGTCGTGCCCGGACTGGCCGACCTGCTACGGCAAGGCGAGCTGGCCAGGCCACGAACAGGAGATCGCGTCGGCCAACGCCGCCTTTCCCGACCGTCCGGTCGAATCGCACAAGACCTGGCGCGAGCAAGGCCATCGCATGCTTGCCGGCACGCTGGGCATGATGATCCTTGCGCTTGCGCTGGTTGCCACGTGGCGACAAAAACGCGAGCTCGGACTCGTGCTGCTGGCATCGGCGAGTGCGGCGCTGGCCATCCATCTTTACCGATCCGATGCGCCTGCGCTTTCGGCAGTCTGTTCGATCCTCGCCCTCGGCTTGCCGGTCCTCGCTGCGATCAAGCTCGAACGCGAGCTGGCCTGGCGCATCGCCGTGCTCCTGCTTTCGGTCGTGATCTTCCAGGCGATGCTCGGCATGTGGACCGTGACCTGGCTGCTGAAGCCCGTGGTCGTGATGGGTCACCTGCTCGGCGGCCTGACCACGTTTGCCTTGATGAGCTATGTCGCGCTGCGTCTCGGCGGGGTTGGCGCAAACCAGAATTACGATGTTGCGATCCGCAAGCTCGTCGTGATCGGCTTGTTCCTGCTCGGGATTCAGATCGCCCTCGGTGGCTGGACCAGCGCGAACTACGCCGCCTTGACCTGCGGTCTCGATTTTCCGACCTGTCAAGGCCAATGGTGGCCGCAGACCGACTTCCGCGAAGGCTTCATCCTCTGGCGTGGTATCGGCGTCAACTACG
>Ga0209717_1004971_pt1 | contig 10709 bp, 9 predicted proteins | sample AD_UKC048_MetaG_FD_184418 | JGI IMG/M metagenome (GOLD analysis project Ga0209717, IMG submission 184418) | Active sludge microbial communities of municipal wastewater-treating anaerobic digesters from USA - AD_UKC048_MetaG (SPAdes) (version 2) | ecosystem: Engineered > Bioreactor > Anaerobic >... | reverse complement strand
CATTTGCCAGGCGGCGTCGGCATCCCGTCAATTGCAGGGTAAAGAGCTTTCCTACAACAATATAATGGATGCCGACGCCGCCTGGCAAATGGCATCCGATTTCAATCTTCCCGCCGCCGTGGTGATAAAGCATGCCAATCCCTGCGGGGCGGCGACCGCGACCGGCGACGACATCCGAACGGCCTTTGAAAAGGCTTTGAAGACCGATCCAGTTTCCGCCTTCGGCGGCATCGTGGCCATGAACAGGCCTGTGGACGCAGGCACTGCCGCGGAGCTGGCCAGGATCTTCCTCGAGGTCATCATCGCACCTGCCTTTAGCGACGAGGCGCGGTCCATCCTGGGTGCCAAAAAGAACGTCCGGCTCCTGGAAATCGTTGCGGCGGCCTCAGCCGCTCCCCAGGATTATGATTTCCGCAGGGTTGTCGGCGGATTGCTCATCCAGGAAAGGGATATGGATGCCTTCGATATCCATCAGGCCCGAATCGTCACCAAACGCACCCCCACTGAGGATGAATACCAGGCTCTGGATTTCGCCTGGCGGGTGGTAAAACACGTAAAATCCAACGCCATCGTTCTGGCCGCCAAGGACCAACTCATCGGCGTGGGGGCGGGACAGATGAGCAGGGTGGATTCCGTCAAAATCGCCCGGATGAAGGCCATTATCCCCACGGCCGGTTCGGTCCTGGCCTCTGATGCCTTCTTCCCCTTCCGGGATGGGGTGGACATGGCGGCGGAGGCAGGCGTAACGGCCATCATCCAGCCGGGAGGTTCCGTCCGGGATGAAGAGGCGATCCAAGCGGCGGACGAGCACAACATCGCCATGATCTTCACGGGCCGGCGGCATTTCAAGCACTGAGGATAAAAGCAGCAGATTGAACTACCCCGCGGCAAGCTTCGGGGAATATAACCCCGAGAGGTTCAAGGAGGAGCATAAGTATGAGCAAACAACCAGTTCCCAAAGTCAGTGTGGTTATGGGCAGTGATTCCGATTTTTCCGTCATGGAAGAAGCGACCCTGATCCTGAACCAATTCGGCGTCCCATACGAACTCTTTCTGACTTCCGCCCACCGCTCCCCCGCCCGGACCTCCGCATTTGCCCAGGGAGCGGCGGAGCGGGGAATAGAAGCCATCATCGTAGGCGCCGGCGCGGCGGCCCATCTGGCGGGAGTCATCGCTTCCGCGACCCATCTGCCCGTCATCGGCGTTCCGATCGATGCCACCGCCCTGCGGGGTCTCGACGCCCTGCTGGCCACCGTTCAGATGCCCGGAGGCATACCGGTGGCCACGATGGCCATCGGCAAGGCGGGGGCGAGAAACGCCGCCCTCTATGCGATCAGGATTTTATCGCTCCATGACGTCACCTTGAAAAAAGGACTGCTCGATTACATAGCAAGCATGTCCCGGGAAGTGGAAACAAGACACGAAAAAATCCAACAAGTGCACAGCTCAAAAAAACAAAATTCCGGATCCGGGCCGCACTGAAGCACTTCGACACCGAGGCTCCAGGAAGGGAGACCTGGCCGTTGAGAGCATCCCTTTCACGGCCGTTATCCGGGTAGCAAAGCAGTGTCCGTATATTATGAAAGCCGACTGTTCCAAAGTGTTTATTTCCTAAATGTTTCATGGAAATTCGGGATAACAGAATCATCGCGGCAGGGGAACTCGGAAAGGCCGTAGGCATTATTGCCGCCGGAGGCGTGGTCGCCTTCCCCACCGAAACCTTTTACGGCCTGGCCGCCGATGCGGCCAACGAAGGAGCTATCGATCAAATCTTTGCCCTCAAAGGTCGTTCCTTTAGCAATCCCATCGCGCTGATCATAGCGGAACTGGCTCATCTTGAGGCCTTGACGGAAGGGATCTCCGACACTGCGCATAAACTAATGGCGGCCTTCTGGCCCGGCCCTCTGACCTTGGTATTCCGGGCTGCACCGGCGGTCAGCCTCCGCTTGACCGCCGGCAGCGGCAAGATCGGTGTCCGCATCTCCAGCCACCCCCTCGCCCAGGCGCTGGCCGCCGGATTGGGCCGCCCGATTACCGCCACCAGCGCCAATCGCTCCGGTCATCCTGAATGCACCACCGCTGATGAAGTCAGTAAGCAACTGAATTCCGATTTGCTCACTATTTTGGATGGAGGACCAACGCCGGGGGGGAATGGATCGACCTTTCTGGACTTATCTACAGAACCACCGGCAATGTTGAGACAAGGGACAATATCACGGGGGGCCCTTATCACAATATGCGGAAAGATATCTTAGCGCTCCTTGTGTTTGACAGCCTCAAAATAAACACGAATGCTTACAAGATGGCGCCATAATGCATTTTAAAAATCGTCATTAACACTCTCTTCTGTTTACATTGATCGGCAAAAGCGGTAATAGGTAGTGAAACGCCTTAAAGGAGGAATTAATACGGTGGAGAAATCAGGAAAATTATTTCCGGCAGTGATTTTGTGTCTGATTTTTTTATTTTTGGTCCTTCCCGCCTGGGCCGCGCCTCCCCGGGGATCCGGTGGCAGTGCCGGCGGCAAGATCGGTATCGTGGATATGCAAAAGGTACTGAGAGATTCGAAAAACGCCCGGAACATCCGGACGGCCTTTCTGAAGGACGTGGAAAAGAAACAGGCAGCCATCAGAGCCAAGGAAGGAGAAGTACGCAAACTGGAGGAGGAATTCAACCGCCTGGCCCCCAACGCCTTAGAAGAACGAAAGAAGAAAGCGGAGCAGCTAAAGATTGAGGCCAGGAATCTCCAGCACCTGCGCGAGGATGCGGAAGGGGAACTGAAAAGAAAGGATGCGGAAATAACTCAGAAAACCATTGGCGAAATCATGCAGGTAATCAGGAATTACGCCCGGAACGAACGATTTACCCTCATCATCGACCGCATGGCCGTCATCACCGCCGATGAAAGTATTGATATCTCCGAACGGATTACCAAGCTGTATGACGCCCAGAAGAAGTAAATAAGCTTCGTTCCGTTCCGTTCGTGTTTATCATTCTACGGCGACAGCAGTCGCTCGGCGGCGATGGGCATCACCATGGTTTTATCTACACCGGCGGGTTCCCGGACAAAGACCAACATAAAAGGGATCGCCCCCTGGGGGTTGATCCGGTCATTTGGAACATCGCTACCCTGGGGAATGGCCAGTTCCCGAAAGATCTGTTCTTCCGACATGATCGCCAGCTCTTCGTCGCTAAGAATATTGCCGCAAAAAGAAGCGCTGTCTTTAACCAGGGCGCCGACCAGATCATATAGTTCCCCTCGAATCTTGATCCTCGTCATCGGATAAGAAGAGGTATTCATGGCCAGTCCCTCCACGACGCGAATATTTCCCAACATCGGATTGGCCACGAAGCGCTGACGAACATCCGCGATCCTGACTTGGGCGGGACCGACGGCAGCCGTGGCTTCCGGAGTCGTTTTCAGCCCCAGTCCGGGGAAGAGGACATTCAATTCGCCCATTACCATCTGACCGTATTCCGGAAAGACGAACATTGCGCCCCCCGTGGCGGCCAGGATCAGCATGATCAATCCCAGCACCCAGACGCGGATTTTTTTTGCCCCCCCAGAGGGTGCCGCCGGTCCCTCCTCCCGAGCATCCTGAGGCGGCGCAGATAAACTCGCAGGAATGGTCATCCGTTCCCGGAGGGGGGCATCCTCTTCCCGGGCAGACATACCGGTCGTATCGATCTCTTCTCGGAGGGAAGCATCAACACCGGCCGATGGAGGCGTCTCCCTGCCTTCCGCCACCATGGGAGCCAACCCTTTTTCGTCGCCGCCGCTCACCGCTCCCTGATCCGGAACCGCGCGGATCGTAGAAAGGGGCGGATGCTGAAAGAAGACGTTTTGACAGCGGCTGCAGCGCACCCATGCCCCCTCGAAACCGAGCAGGGTTTCATCAAAACGGTACTTGGTTCGGCACAATATACATTGAATGATCATGGCTGCCTCTATAAATTCGTTACGATGTAAACATCGGGGAAAAAGCGCGCTTTCTCATTGAAGTCCAGACCATAACCGATGACGAAACCGTCATCGAGTGTGAACCCCACATAATCCGCCTCGAAGCTCACCTTACGGCGCAACCGCTTGTCCAGGAAGGCACAGACCTTCAGGGAGCGGGGTCCCCGTTCCTTGAAGGCCCGGACCAGATAGGAAAGGGTCAGGCCGGTGTCGACGATATCTTCTACAATCAGGACGTCCCGGTCTCGGATCTCCATTTCGATGTCCTTGGTGATGACGATCTGGCCGGAACTCACGGAGCCGGAACCATAACTGGCCAGCCGGGCAAAATCGATGATGCAGGGAATCTTGAGCCGGCGGATCAGATCGGCCATGAACACAAAGGCCCCCTTGAGGACACCGACCAACACCAGTTCCCTGCCCGCATAGTCCCGGGAAATCTCCTCGGCCAGTTCCATAACCCTCCGGTCGATCTGATCCCGGGAATAGAGAATCTCTTTCTGCATATTTTCCATGGTCCACTCCTCCTCAGTCAAGACCCGGAGGTCGAAAAAAAGTTTCCGGAACGGCCTCCCCCGCCGGGAATGCTAAAGGAGAGCATGTCTTTTGTCAACGATAAATTTAAGGAAAATCATTTGTAATTTCGATATGTATCGATAAATTCCCCGATATGGCGGGCGATGATCTCCTCCGCTGCCCGGACATCCTCCCGGCAGGAAAATTCAGAGCTCAGGCTCATGAATACTTGGTCGAAACGGGATTTTCCCATCCCCAGAGCCTCATAGTCGATATATTTGACCATATACTGGGAGCCATCGAAATAGTACTTCCCCAGGCGATGCACATCCGCAGCCCGAAACGGCCAGGTCAGCTTGAGACTGAAGAAGGACCGGGTCGACTCATGAAGCGGGCCGCTTCGGAAACACTCTGGATCCGGCGTCTCATAGACGCCGTCGCTGATGAGCCGGAAATAGCTTTTAACCAGATCGATGTCTGTAACCACCAGACCGTAGAGGTACCAGTCGTCAATTACATGGAGGAGGGAATGTTTTTCCGCCCCGGACAGGTAATGATAGCTCGGGCAGAAATGGCCATCGCACAGTTCCCGACCGTAAAAGGACACCTCCCGGTAGTCCACCCCGTCATTCTGCAGGGGATGGAGGAGGCAGCCGACACGCCGCTCTTCCAAATCGAGAAAACCTAAATATTCGCAGCAATAAATGACCTCGTAGCGCTTGGTCATGTCTTCGGTATCCCGGATCATCCGGGCGAATTCCTCCAGGCCCGCCGGTGATCTATTGGCACGGCCCATGAGGGCGGTACGTCTTCGCAGACGCCGGACCAGGGTGTCCCGGGAGCTGTCGGCATAGTTGTACAGACCGCAACAGGCCCCGCAGGACTTGCACGCATCGGGCTGGCAAAGATGGGGAAAGTGCCTGGTGTCCATCACTCAAACACGACGGTCTTGGAACCATAAGTGAGGATACGGTTCTCCAGGTGAAGGCGGACCGCCTTGGCCAGGACCACGCGCTCCAGGTCCCGGCTCTTGAGCTTGATGTCGTCCATGGAATCGCGATGTGTGATCTTGATGACGTCCTGGGCAATGATAGGTCCATCGTCGAGATGCTCGGTTACATAGTGGCTTGTGGCGCCGATGATCTTGACTCCCCGATCATAGGCCTGCTGGTACGGCTTAGGACCGGCGAAGGCGGGAAGGAAGGAATGATGGATATTGATGATCTTATTATGATATTTTGAGATGAAATCACCGGTCAGGACCTGCATGTACCGGGCTAGGACGACCAGGTCGATGTTCTCTTTCTGGAGCACTTCCAGTTCCCGTTCCTCCTGCCTCGCCTTGTTTTCCCGAGAGATGGGAAAATGAAGGAATTTTATCCCAAACTTTTCGACCAGGGGTTGGACATCCAGATGATTGCTGATGACCAGGGGGATCTCCGCCTTGAACTCCCCCATTTGGCGCCGCAGGAGCAGGTCGTAGAGGCAGTGGGGATGGCGGGATACAAAGATGGCCAGCCGGGGAACGGCGTCGGTGAAGTGAAGGTCCCAGGTCATTTGAAACTGACTGGCCACGTGTTTGAAGACCAGGCCGATTTCCTCCCTGGGGATGACAAAGCCGTTGAGTTCCCATTCGATGCGCATGAAGAAGATCTTTCTCGTCATCGAAGTGTGTTGCGCTGCGTGGACGATGTTCCCATTGTGGCGATAGATGAAATTGGCGATGTTATAGACGAGTCCCTTCTGGTCCTGGCAGGAGAGAAGCAGGATGGCATTGGCACCCTTATTTTCACACATTATAGCCTCAATATACGGATCCGCTTATTATACAACTAATTGTAATCACTGCGTATTAATTTCACCAGCCGCAGGATGTATCTTTTACAACATCAAGACGCAACTTAAATCCGGCGTTCAATTACGCTGGTCCGGAAAACCCGGCGTTGTTTAAGATGCAACGGGTGTCGCTTGAGGTCGATCACCCGCGTCCGGAAAACCCTCATCAAGAATGAGGAAGGTTTTCGTCTCTTTGGTAGCTTTTTCCCGTTGCTTCTATATGAGGATTGGGATTGCAGGTCAAGGGCAAAGATGCTATGAAGACCACATTCGAAAAGGGGTCGCCAATAATGAAACATATCGAAAAAATAGTGCTTCCCACGGGATTGAACCTTAATGTCTGGGATGCATCCCGCCGGATCGCCGCCGACACGACGAAGGTGGAGCTGGTGATCAAGATGAATGTGCCCTTCGCAGCCGATCATTTCGACGCCGAGGACCACTACCTCAAGACCCGCCGCGTCTTTGGTCTGGAGGACACCTACGAATACCGGAAGGAAAGGACATTTGTCGCCACCACAGAAAAGGATCGGGTCTTCGCGGAGCTCCTCGCCGATTTCAAGCGCGATGCCTTGCCCTATCTGGCCAAAGAAGATTTCCCACGGCGCTTTTCCCAGTCCAAATACCGCGAGATCATTCGCAACTGGTATAAATACAAAGATCGCCTCGAAAGCGCCTGATCTCCCTGATGATAATGAACGATAGAATATCCCGGGACGACCTCCCCTTCTTGGGGGCACTACCGCTGGCGTCCCCGAGCAATGAGTAGTAGTAAAGTTAATGACATCGTAAAAAGATCCGCAGGCAAGGCGCGCGAATCCTGAGGAATGAGGCGTACTTGTGCGTACGTCGCAGTGACGAGGGATGAAGCGCAACGAAGCATCCGGACTTTTTACGAGGGCGTCAAAGTTAATCAAATAATAAATTCAAGTTAGTGGAGATTAGCTATCAACCGGTTTGACTTCCCAAAGAGGGCAAGCCGGTTTTTACCGCAGATCCACACACCGCCCAGTACAAATTTTAATCCTCGCCAATACTAAGTTCACGCTAACAATAAACATGTTTCGTATTTACAATATAATGTTATAAATCTTAGTATAATTACAACCCTTATCTCACATATTGTTATTATATTTTCAACAATCGACGTGAAAATTCCTTGACTTAAAGCTATTGCTTATAATATAAGCCAGTGAAGGTATATTTTGTCCTTTCTTAAATACTTTCCTGGTTTCATCGCTTCTTTTAATTTTTGGTCATTTATCCTGCTTTGGAGGGATTAGATGTATAAGAATTGTTTTGTACTTGTCCTTTTGATCTTTCTTTTATCGTCATTTATCCCACCTTTAGCTTTCGGACAATTGCCATCGGTTCTTCAAGAGGGCATCACCCAGTATAAGAATGAGAATTATGAAGAAGCCATTGAGATACTGACAAAGGCTCGTCAGCAAGACAAGACATCATCGGCGGCAGCCTTTTTTCTCGGTCTTTCCTACAAGCAGGCCAATGAATATCAGCGGGCGCTGGACAACATGCGTGATGCGGTATCCCTTACCCCGCCGATCAAAGAGGCGGTCATCGAAATGATGGATATCCTCAATCAGTTGGATCAGCTTGACGAGGCGATGAAATGGGTAACGGTTGCGGAGCGGAACGACATTTTCCCTGCTAAGACGGCCTTTCTCAAAGGGATGATAATGGCCAAGAAAGGCGAATATGCGGGGGCGATTGCCGCTTTTGAAAAATCCAAGCAGATGGAGAAGAGTTATACTCAGGCTGCGGATTTCCAGATCGCTATCGCCTATATGCAGGATCGCAACTACGCCAAGGCCCGGGAGCGTTTTCAGGCTTCCATCACTCAGGATCCTCTTTCCGATCTGGCGTCTTTTGCCCGGCGCTACCAAGACATTGTCGAGGAGCAGAGTTTTCTTCAGCGTCCCCTGCGGGTGACGCTGGGGGTTACCGGTCAGTATGACACCAATATGCTTCAGGAGCCCATCACATTTCCGGGACTTCCGGACTCGGGAGATGAAAAGAGCATGGCCCTGAACACATCGGCCCGCCTGGACTACGTGCCGATTCTTCCGAACAACTGGTTATTCAACGCCTCTTTTGGTGCTGTCAGCAGGCTTCACGAAAAAAATTCTACCCGCTACGACCTGTTCGCCACCACCTTCTCCGCAGCTCCCGGTTACGGTTTAGGGCGTTTTGCTCTTAATCTTTCCGGCAACTATACCTTTGTTCTCAAGCGTGGGGACTATGAAAACAACGGCGGCGGCTACCGGCGTTATTCAGAAAACTATACAGTGGGCCCCCAGATGCGTTTTCTGGCCGCCGCCAATCATATTTTCGAGCTTTATACGGGCTATGCCAAAAAGAACTATTTCAAGACCACGCCGGCGGGGAATCCTCAGGATGACATGTCCGCCGGCGGGTTTGACAGCTATTTGAGCTGGATGTGGCTCTTTCAGAACGGGGGGCTGTTCAACACCCGTTTCGGTTTCACTGTGGACAATGCCGACGGCATTTATTGGAACTGCCGGAATTACAAATTTACAGCGAACCTTATTTACCCCATCTGGAAGAAGATCAATCTCCAGTTGGGAGGGGAATACAACCTTGTCCCCTATACGGCGGAAAATCTCAATTTCAACAATACCATCCGGTTGGACCAGATTTACACGGGGATAGTGGGTTTCAACTGGACCATCAACCGTTATTTGACGGCGCTGGTTCAATATACGGGGACCAGGGCCAATTCCAACATTTATATCTATGATTACAGTCGTTCTTTGTGGTCAGCAGGTGTGGAAATCAGATTTTAGCACCAGATTCAAGATTCAGGAGTAAATATCATGAAAAAGACCATGTGGGTCATTTTGGCGGTTGTCGTTGCCTTATTAATCCTCCCGGCAGTGGTTGTTTTTGCCGCCCCGGTGGGTAAAATCACCGCCCTGGAGGGAAGGGTCGACATGACTCCCGCCGGGACCAAGGAGGCAGTCTCCGTCACCGTCGGCACCAATGTCAACACCGGCGACATCATCCGCGCCAAAAGCAAATCCAAGGCGGAAGTAACCTTCACCGATGGCAACATTCTCCGCCTGGCCGAAAACAGCCGCTTACGGGTAACGCAATATCAGCCCGAAGATGGAAAGAAGAATTATGTAAACCTCTTTCGGGGCAAAACCCAGGCGGTAGTGGATAAGCTTAAGAAAAATTCGAGTTTTGAGGTTCACACCCCGACAGCCATCTGTGGTGTCCGCGGCACCGTTTTTTACAGCTCATACATCAACGGTCAGAGCAGCTTTGTTTTTCAAAGCGGTGCCGGCTACGGTTATAATATCAATCGCCCTGACCAGGTAGTAGCAATCCCGGCCAAGGTATTTATGGTCGTACAAAGTGCAGACAAGCCCCCCTTACTCCGACCGGCAACGGATGTGGAACTTGACAAACACCAGAAAGACACAACCCCTGCCGCCGCACCTAAGAAAGAGGAAGCCAAAAAAGAGGAAGAAAAAAAACCGGGCGAGGTCAAAGCTGCCAATGAGGAAGGGAAACCGAAGGAAGAGAAGAAAGAGGAGCAGGCGAAAGAAGAGAAGCCGAAGGCAGGCGAAACAGTAGCAAAAAAAGACGAAGGCAAGGCGGAGGAGAAATCGAAAACCGATACTCAGTCAAAATCTGATAATCCGTCCGGAGAACCACAGAGTAAAACAGCGGATAAGAATGGGGCCAAGCCCGCAGAAGAGGCCCCTAAGCAGGTTGTCGCTTCCACCAACGCCGACCGGAACGAAAGATCCGGGCCGGTAGATATCGTGGCCAGAACCGACCAGAGCCAGACAAGCAATACGGGAAATGCTGCCGAACCAGTGACCGCTCCTGCCACGGCTTCTTCATCGCCTCCGGCGTCATCCCCAGCATCGGCTCCGGAAAGCGACATGGCGGCGATGACCATGACGCAAGCCCTAATGACGGAAAGAACACCCGCTCCCCAAAATACTCTGGAAACCGTCGTTGTTGTCCCGGTACAAAAACCGGAGATCATCGTCACCAAGGATAACACGCCACCGGAAATTTCTTTCAGCTCCGGACCTGTTTCCCTAACGAACATGAACACGGCAACGTTCAATTACAATTCCAACGAGAGGGTCGATTATGAATATAAACTGGATACGGACAGCAATTGGTCTATCGGCCCTGCTTCAACCCAGAACGGCAGCACAACCATCAGTAATATCCCGGAGGGGGCCCGGACGCTGACGATCAGGGCAACCGATGCCGGCGGCAATGTCTCGACCCAGTCCTACTCCTGGACCACCGACTATACCGCCCCCAACGTATCCATAGACTCCAAACCCAAGTCCATAACCAACCAAAACTCCGCCTCCTTCGGCTTCAG
>Ga0209717_1004966_pt1 | contig 10715 bp, 11 predicted proteins | sample AD_UKC048_MetaG_FD_184418 | JGI IMG/M metagenome (GOLD analysis project Ga0209717, IMG submission 184418) | Active sludge microbial communities of municipal wastewater-treating anaerobic digesters from USA - AD_UKC048_MetaG (SPAdes) (version 2) | ecosystem: Engineered > Bioreactor > Anaerobic >... | reverse complement strand
AATTGGCCACCATGTATTCCGGGGAAAAACGACGGGAGATATAGGTCGGAAACATTTCCTGGAAAACGGGTGCCTGGTATTCAGCAAAGTCTTTACCGGCATATTGCTGCAACCCAAAGGCAAAACCTGCATTGGTATTGGCCACCCCGGGTGCATCAAAAGGGCCGGTGAAAAGGATGGCATTACTGGTCTTGTATTGCGGAAAATAATGCTTTACATAACGGAATGCCTGCTCCAGTTCTTTTTGAAATTTATCGGTGGAGGTGAATTTTTTATCCAGGACTTGCTGAACCGGCGCATAGCCACGGATAAATTCACGGGTAATCGTCAGGGTTTGCTGGTTGGTATCCGCCCCGCTGACCCCAAGAATATTCTGCATAAAATCAATATAGAAACCGGGGTGTTTTTGCTGTAACTGACGGAGTCCGCCGGGAATATCATTGGTATCGATCCGGAAAAAATCCTGGTCAAAACGGACTACCGGAATACTGACGTTGATACCGGAAACATCCGGGGCGGCGGATTTGTCCTTGCAGGAATAAAGTACAGACAGGAACAGCAGGAAAAAAAGTGATTTTTTCATAGTGACTCAGAACGACAGATGAGTAAAAATGTTGTGACACGAATGTAGCTACAAAAACATTCACATAAATTTGTACAATGAAAATAGCCCTCGCGCAGCAAAATTACCATATCGGTAATTTCGAAGCTAATACGCAGAAAATTATTGCCGGTATCCGTCAGGCCAAAGCCATGGGGGCTGAGCTGGTGCTTTTTTCCGAATTATGTGTATGCGGCTATCCGCCCCGGGACTTCCTCGAATTTGCTGATTTTATCGCCAAATGCAATAAAGCCATTGACCGTATCCGGGAGGAAGCAGATACTATCGGGGTGCTGATCGGGGCCCCGGACCGTAATCCGGCCAGGGAAGGAAAAGATCTTTTTAATGCAGCTTACCTGTTATATGAAAAGGAAATAAAAGGGGTGGCGCATAAGACCTGTCTGCCCAATTATGATGTATTTGATGAATACCGCTATTTTGAACCAGCCTATGGCTGGAATGTGATTCCGTTTAAAGGAAAGAAACTGGCCGTAACCATTTGTGAGGATATCTGGAATCTCGGGGATAATCCGCTCTACCGCAATTGTCCGATGGATGAACTGATGAAGGAGTCGCCGGATATTATGCTGAACCTGTCCGCTTCACCTTTTGATTATACGCATGTGGAAGACCGCAAGGCGATAGTAAAACTCAATACATCCAAGTATAAACTGCCGATGTTGTATTGCAATTGTGTGGGCAGTCAGACCGAAATCGTTTTTGATGGCGGGTCGCTGGTCATGGACAAGCATTCCAACCTGGTGAAACAACTGCCCCTTTTTGAAGAAGCGATCGAACTGGTGGAGTGGAAAGAAGATGGAACCTTTGATCTTCCTGTATTGGTTCCTGCCGCAGCGTTACCGGATGCGGAATTCAATCCTGCCGAACTGGATTACAACTTATGTACCGCTGAAATTTACCAGGCCATATTGACCGGTATCCGGGATTATTTTATCAAGATGGGCTTTACTAAAGCCATCCTGGGCAGCAGCGGTGGTATCGATAGTGCCGTAACCCTGGCGATTGCCTGTGAGGCATTGGGCAAAGACAATGTGAGGGCGGTGCTGATGCCCTCCCAGTATTCAACCGGACATAGTGTGAGTGATGCGGAGCAACTGAGCAAAAACCTGGGGAATCCGTATGATATAGTACCGATTAAAAATATTTACGACAGTTTTCTTACGGAGCTGAAACCCATTTTCGGAGACCTGCCCTTTAGTCTGGCAGAGGAGAATATACAGAGCCGTTCGAGGGGCAACCTGCTGATGGCGATTGCCAATAAATTCGGTTACATTTTACTGAATACTTCTAATAAAAGCGAACTGGCTACGGGCTACGGAACGTTGTACGGGGATATGGCCGGAGGACTGGGTGTACTGGGTGATTGTTATAAAATGCAGGTCTATGCCCTGGCCCGTTACATCAACCGGGAAAAGGAAATCATACCGGAAAATATAATTACCAAAGCACCTTCTGCTGAGCTGCGGCCCGGACAAAAAGATTCGGATTCCCTGCCGGATTATGCCGTACTGGACCGGATCCTGTATCAGTATATCGAAAGAAGACAGGGACCCAATGAGATTAAAGCCCTTGGATTTGATGCGGCACTAACGGACCGGGTGCTACGCATGGTCAATATCAATGAATATAAGCGCAATCAGTTTTGTCCCATCATCCGCGTATCCCCCAAAGCATTCGGGGTGGGCAGACGGGTGCCGATTGTGGGCAAATATCTTTCCTGATTAATGAGTATAAGTGGCGGAAACGGGTATCGCCGTGCTTGATGGCGGTATGATCACATCCTGTGTTATAGTCAGGCTGGTTTCCGTGAGTGCCGTAATGGTAAACAACCCGGCTCCGGCAGGGTAAATACCAGAGGACATCTGTAGCTGAGTCTCACTGCTCTGTAAACTCCAGGTGAAATTGCCGGCAGTCGTCGGAGAACATACAATGGTTCCTTCAGTGATGGTCCCGGTAGTGCTGCTGGTAAATGTGATCACATCATCTTTAATACAGGCAATGGCGGGATTCATGGTGATATCGGTCCCGGAAGCCGAGGCAGTACTGAATTTCCAGCTGGCCTGTGTCAGGAGCTCCGTTTTAGTTTTGGGGGCGGCTGTTTCTTTCTGGCAACTGGTTCCCGCTGTCAGGAATGCTGCAGCGAAGAGGACGAGGATGAAATTCTGTTTTTGCATGTCGTTGGATTTAGAGAACAAAATAGTCACTTTTTTCTGTCTGTTTATCGGTATTTTACCTGAATTAGTACCGTATTTTCAACCAATTACAATATCGGCAAATTATTTGCATAGTTCCAATTCGTAATTTGTGGAACTATCAGACTCACAAGCTCCTTGTGCAAATAGTCTGCCATCATCGTATTTTAAACTGTAACTATGTTAAAAACCGCCGAAGATATCCGCCTGCTGAACGAAAAAATCAGCCATGCCGGCCAGTTTACCGACACATTAAGAAAAGAAATAGGCCATGTTATCATTGGGCAGACCCATATGCTGGATCGTCTCCTGATCGGGTTGCTGAGTAATGGCCACGTTTTACTGGAAGGGGTACCCGGACTGGCCAAGACCCTGACCATCAAGTCGCTGGCCCAGGCTATACATGCCCGTTTCAGCCGGATACAGTTTACGCCCGATCTTTTGCCGGCTGACGTAATCGGTACGATGATCTATAATCAGCAACGCAATGAGTTTGTGGTACGTAAAGGACCCATTTTCGCCAACTTTATTTTAGCGGATGAAATCAACCGGGCACCGGCCAAAGTGCAGAGTGCCCTGCTGGAAGCGATGCAGGAACGGCAGGTTACTATTGGCGACTCTACTTATAAACTTGATGAACCCTTCCTGGTACTCGCTACACAGAACCCGTTGGAGCAGGAGGGTACTTACCCGCTTCCGGAAGCCCAGGTGGACCGCTTTATCATGAAAGTGATCGTGGATTATCCAAATATGAATGAGGAACAACAGATCCTGCGACAGGGTATCCAGGGAACTTTCCCGGCCATTAAGCAGGTGGTTTCCGTACAGGAAGTCACCAATGCCCGTGATCTCTCCCGCGAGATCTATATGGATGAAAAAATAGAAAAGTATATTCTCGATATTGTTTTTGCCACCCGTCGCCCGGAAGACTATAAACTCGAAAAACTGAAACCCCTGATCTCTTATGGAGCCTCCCCCCGGGGCAGTATCAACCTGGGACTGGCCTCAAAAGCACAGGCATTCCTCAACAAACGCGGTTTTGTAATCCCCGAAGATGTCCGCAGCATCTGCAAAGATGTACTTCGTCACCGCATCGGCCTCACGTATGAAGCGGAAGCGGAGAATGTGAGGGTGGAGGAGGTGATTGAAGAGGTTTTGAAGATGATTAATGTGCCATAAAAGCTGTCGGGTGTCAGGTGTCGGGTGTCAGGGAGTTTTCTAAGAAATGTTTGCTAAATGGGAGAATATAAGACATATAAAGAGCTGGATGTTTGGAAAAAGGCAAGGGCTTTTGTAAAGGAGATTTATATCATTACAAGGGATTTTCCCAACGAAGAGAAATATGGACTCATGTCACAGATGAGAAGATGCGCCGTGTCTATCCCATCGAATATCGCTGAAGGGTATGGCCGGCAATTCAAAAAGGAAACCGTACAGTTTTTACATATTTCAAGAGGCTCACTTTATGAGTTGGAAACACAAATTTATATAGCATATGATCTGTCATTTATTAGCGAAGAGAAATTGAACAAACTATTAGCAGATTTAGAAGAATGCAGAAGGTTACTTAGTGGCCTTATTAATTATTTTGAAAAGAATTTATCATTAAAATGAATATTACCGGAATCAGCTGCCTGACACCCGACACCTGACACCTGACACCTTTTATGTTAACAACGGCCGAAATAATCAAAAAAGTCCGCGCTTTAGAAATAAAGAGCAAAAAAATCACCACCGATCTTTTTACGGGGGAGTACCATAGTGCTTTTAAGGGGAAGGGTATGTCGTTTAAGGAAGTGCGGGAATATTCGGCGGGGGATGATATCCGGTTTATTGACTGGAATGTATCGGCGCGGTTCGGACACCCGTTCAGTAAAGTGTTTGAAGAGGAGCGTGAGCTGACCGTGATGTTGCTGGTGGATATCAGTAACAGCGGATTATTTGGAACAGCGCATGCGAGAAAGCGGGATATTATCACCGAGATCGGGGCCGTGCTGAGTTTTTCGGCAGTGAACAATGCGGATAAAGTGGGGGTGATTTTTTACAGTGATGTGGTGGAAGCCTATATTCCGCCCAAGAAAGGAAGACAGCACGCTTTATATATTGTACGGGAACTGCTGAGTATGGAGCCCAAAGGAAAAGGCACGGCGGTCAGCAAGGCCCTGCGTTATTTTACCAATTCCACCAAGCAGAAAAGTATTGCGTTTGTGCTGAGTGATTTTATTGACGCCGGGTATGAGGATGCCCTGCGGATTGCGGGTAAGAAACACGATGTGATTGGTATTAAGTTGTACGATCCGATGGATATGAAACTGCCGGATGCCGGGCTGCTGCAGGTGGAAGATGCGGAGTCGGGGAAGACACAGTGGGTGGACAGCAGTAATGCCTTTGTCCGTTATCAGTATGAACAGGAATTTTTCCGGGTCACCGCCTATGCCACCCAGGTGTTTAAAAAAGCCGGCTGTGACCTGCTGCATGTTAAAAGCGGGGAGGAATATGTAAAAGTGCTGCAACGTTTTTTCCTCAGCCGTAACCGATGATACAATGAATGACGAACCCATGATTTTCCGGAAACTTCTTTTTGTGTTACTCCTGTCTTACGCCGGACTTAATGCCGGTGCACAGTCGGCTGCCACCATAAAAGCAGTGGTGGAGAAAAACCGGATATTGATCGGGGAGCAGGTTCCGCTCACCATTGAAGTGCAGATCCCGGAAAAAGAACCGATCCGCTTTGTGACGGTAGATTCGATTGCCCATTTTGAATGGATCGGCAAACCGGTCATGGATACGATTGGTAACGGGGAGGGCACGCTGCTCCGGGGCGTTTATCAACTTACAAGTTTTGACTCCGGACATTGGGTCATACCACCTTTTGAGTTATCCGGCGGACTGAAGACCGACTCCATACCGATGGATGTGGTATTCTCTGATTTTGATCCAAAAGCTCCCTATCATGATATCAAGGATATACTGGAAGCCGATCCGGAGAAAAAGAAGAAAGAATGGTGGTGGTATGCGGCTGCCGGCGGGTTATTGCTGATCCTTATCCTTGTCCTGGTATTCCGGAAAAAGAAACCGGCAGTGGCGGAAGTAAAAGCGGTACCGGTTATCTCACCGCTTGATGAAGCGTTGGATGGTTTACAGAAACTTAAGTCGGCCAATGCGGAGACGAAGTTGTTTCATACCCGGCTGGCGGATATTTTCCGGATGTATGTGTATAGGAAAAAAGGCCTGCTATCCTTGCAGAAGACCACGGACGACCTGGTAGTACAGTTAAGGGAACTGGGGTTAAGTAAAGCGGAGTTTGATGAACTGGCCCAGGTATTACGGCTGGGTGATTTTGTAAAATTTGCCCGGTTTATTCCGTCTGCAACGGATAATGAGAAAGCTTTTGAAACGATTAAAAAATCAATAGAAAAGATTGAACAACTGAACTGATGTTTTACGAATGGATCAGACATATGGATTTTGGCTTTCCCGAGTCGTTTGCGCTCCTGGCCTTACTGCCATTGCTGATATGGTGGTATGTTACAAATAATAACCGGCAACAGGCAAGGGTAAAAGTGTCAACGATCCGGGCTTTTACGGTCCGTTCCTGGAAGAACCGGTTCAGGCATCTGCCTTTTATCTTCCGGTTACTGGCATTTACGGCCCTGATCTTTGCACTGGCCCGTCCGCAAACAAGGAATGACCAGCAGCAGACCGAAGGAGAGGGAATTGATATCGTGTTATGCATGGACGTCAGCGGTAGTATGGGCTCCCGGGATATCCTTCCTTCCCGGATGGAAGTGGCCAAACAAGTGGCGGAGGAATTTGTACGCAGTCGCCCGGTAGACCGGATCGGACTGGTTATTTTTTCCGGGGAAAGTTTTACGCAGTGCCCGGTGACTACAGACCGGAATACATTGATTACCCAGATTCAGCACCTGGAGAGCCGGAGGTATCTGAAAGACGGAACGGTGATTGGCGAGGGACTGGCCACAGCGGTGGATCGGTTGTCGGACAGTAAAGGGAAAAGCAAGGTGGTGATCCTGCTGACCGATGGGAAGGAAGATCCGCCTGAAACCCGGCTGATTGATCCGCTGACAGCTTTGGAGATCGCCAAGTCGAAAGGGGTAAAAGTGTATGCCATTGGCATGGGAGCGGCGCCTTCCAGTATTGTCGAGAATACCGGGAATGTTTCTTATAAAAAGAATCCGATGGTTGATTTCCTGGATGAGGAGTTGCTGAAGAAAATGGCGGATGAAACCGGGGGGCAGTTTTTCAGGGCAAAAGATAAAGAGGGGTTACAGGATATTTACCGGCAGATTGATAAACTGGAAAAATCAAAAGTAGAGGTTCAGTCGTTTAAAAGATATGAAGAGCGGTTTATTCCCTTCCTGCTGGCCGCTTTGTTTTTTGTCTTCCTCGGGCAACTGCTCCATTTTACCCTGCTCCGCAAATTCCCCTGATCTTTTTATCGAGTATATTGCAGGCGCATGAAAGCAATTGTTTATAAATCCACGGGCAGCTGGTACACACTCAAAGATGAGGGGGGCCGTTTCTGGAATGGCCGTATGAAGGGCGTGATGAAACTGGATGATATCACCAGCACTAACCCGGTGGCGGTAGGTGACTGGGTGGAAGCGGATATTGAAAATGACGATAGCAATACCGCGATCATCAATGAAATACATGACCGGAATAATTATATCAACCGGCAATCGCCCCGGCATAAACACCAGCATCATATTGTAGCGGCCAACCTGGATCAGTCGCTCCTGATAGCCACCCTGCGGGAACCCCGGACTTCACAAGGCTTTATTGATCGTTTCCTGGTGGCTTGCGAAATGTACCATGTGGCGGCGGTCATCGTTTTTAATAAATCGGATCTGTATAAGGCAAAGGATATGGAGAAGTATGAGGAGTGGAAAGCCATGTATGAAGCCATTGGGTATAAAGTAATCCTGGTCAGTGCGGAAAAAAACGAGGGGTTGGATCAATTCGGACAGGTGCTGAAAGATAAAACCACCTTGCTCAGCGGACATAGTGGTGTCGGGAAATCTTCCCTGTTAAATACCATGTTTCCGGGTATGAACCGGAAGACCCAGGATGTGAGTGGCTGGAGCGGAAAGGGACAGCATACCACCACTTTTGCGGAAATGTTTGACCTCTCTTTTGGCGGAAGGATTATTGATACACCCGGCATGCGGGAATTCGGATTGGTGGATATCAGCAAAGCGGAGTTGTCGCATTATTTCCCCGAAATGCGTGACCGGTTGAATGATTGCCAGTTCAATAACTGTCTCCATATGAATGAACCCGGTTGCGCCATTAAAGAAGCTGTAGTCAATGGCCATATCCACGAAGACCGTTATATCAGTTACTGTGGGATACTGGATTCTATTGAGGAGAAGAGTTATTGAGTGAATAGTTGACCAGATTTTCTTTTTCCGGACAACATACAAGATTCCTCCTTTGTCGGAATTTAAATGTCCTTATATGATCTTTACCACTGCCCCTCGCTTCGCTTCGGGGTGACAAGTTTTCTTAGAACGTTTGTTGAATCAGGTAGGTGCTTCGCTTCGCAGAATACAAGGTCCCTCGCTTCGCAGAATACAAGGTCCCTCGCTTTGCAGAATACAAGGTCCCTCGCTTCGCAGAATACAAGGTCCCTCGCTTTGCAGAATACAAGGTCCCTCGCTTCGCAGAATACAAGGTCCCTCGCTTCGCTCGGGATGACAACCATTTTTTTTGGGGGGGGGGGGGAATACAAGACTTCTCGCTTCGCTCGAAGTTGAAGTGCAGATCAGGGATATAAAAAACAAAAATGCCCGTATTCAACGGGCGAAATAAAATGCTCTTGTCATCCTGCCTGTCCCGCCAATTGCGGGGAGTAGCCCCGCTTATAATATACTACAGGGCTAATAACAAATGATAGTCGGGGCGTATCGAAGGATGGCGGGGCGTATCGAGCCTACGCAATATGCCGTTGCTCCAAACTGATCAGTTTTCCTTCCAGCACGCCGGCCAGGTCGACTACGGCCTTATTATCCTTATTTAAAGCATCACGTGTTTTGGTAGGGAATATGGAAACTCCGTTGTAAATATTGTAATGAAGTGTCATATTATGACCCTTGAACCGGAACTCCCAGTTGATGGTGTCAAAATCGTCTTCTTTGTTGGAGAATTTTACTTTGAAGTCCTGGCTCAGGACATTAGCTACATGATAGAATTGTTTGAGACCGCCGTCGTCGGCGATAACGGCTTCTGTGCAGCCAAGCGAGGTTCGTAGGGTAAGGCTCATATCTAAAGTTTAAGGGTTTCTATCTACAAGACCAATCCCGGGACTAATTCGCTGCACGTAACAGTAAATTAACTACGAAATTTTTTGGCCTTTCTTGAACTTTTTTCAGCATCCGGATCACCGCTGAGAATACGCTCTGCACCCACGTTTTTACCATTGGTGGGACAACCTGTTTTCTTTTTGAACAAGTTACCGAATACACCGCAGGAGGAAAGCAGGAGGGCTAGGCTCATGGATACTGCAAAAAATCGGAGGTTTTTCATGTAAACTGTTTTCATTCCTAACGAAAATAAAAAGAATTAATTGTTATTACTATAGTAAACCTACGCGCAGCACCTTGCTGATACTACTATTGTATAAACAAGACTGAGCATCAATAGTTGAGCGTCTGAAATTTATTTTAAATCACGGAACCAGTCGGCATACCGGATATAATTATTGGCAATCCGGTCAATCTGACCATGAATCAGCTCCTGGGAGATATCCTTTACCTTTTTGGCCGGCACACCCGCATAGATACTGCCGCTTTCGCAGACGGTGTTTTCCAGCACCACGGCCCCTGCGGCGATGATGGTATTACTGTGTACCACGCAGTTATCCATAACAATAGCCCCCATGCCTATCAGTACATTATCATGCAGGGTACAGCCATGTACAATGGCATTATGTCCAATCGACACATTGTTGCCGATAGTTGTCCCGTATTTCTGATACGTGCAATGAATACAGGCACCATCCTGTACATTCACTTTATTACCCATTTTTATAAAATTCACATCCCCGCGGATCACGGTATTGAACCAGGCACTGCAATCATCACCCATGATCACATTGCCAACAATGGTGGCATTGGGAGCGATGAAGCAATTGTTACCGAATTGCGGGTGTTTGTCTTCGACAGGTAGTATAAGGGGCATATTAGTTAGTAGTTAGAAGTTAGTAGTCTTTCCGTTGTGCGATTTTCAAGCCATTTGAAGGCTTCCTCCAAAGTTCCGCAATTCTTTGTTTCCTTTGCAGAAAATCAGTAAGATTGAATCAACGTGAACTTTTTTTGCGACATGTAGGACAGACATCCCCGGCGCCCATGGCCCTGGAGATTGTAAAGGCCGATTGCTGCACTTTGTTTGATGCCGGGGGCAAGGAGTATATTGACCTGATAGGCGGGATTAGTGTGGCTAATATGGGACACCGGCATCCCAAAGTGATCGCGGCCATCCATGCCCAGCTGGAAGCCTACATGCATATCATGGTCTATGGCGAGTTTGTGGAAGCGCCCCAGGTACAATATGCCAAATTGCTGACGGAACATTTGCCCCCCTCCCTGAATTCGGTTTATTTCACCAACTCAGGCGCGGAGGCGGTGGAGGCGGCGATGAAACTGGCCAAAAGGGTCACGAACCGCACGGGGATCATTGCTTTTAAAAATTCTTATCATGGCAGTACCCAGGGGGCACTGAGCATAATAGGGGACGAATACTGGCGGAATGCGTACCGGCCCTTGTTGCCGGATATCCTGCACCTTGATTATAATTCTTTTGCCTCACTTGATTTTATAACCACCCATACGGCCTGTGTGATCGCGGAAACCGTACAGGCGGAAGCCGGGATCAAACCA
>Ga0209717_1004959_pt1 | contig 10722 bp, 9 predicted proteins | sample AD_UKC048_MetaG_FD_184418 | JGI IMG/M metagenome (GOLD analysis project Ga0209717, IMG submission 184418) | Active sludge microbial communities of municipal wastewater-treating anaerobic digesters from USA - AD_UKC048_MetaG (SPAdes) (version 2) | ecosystem: Engineered > Bioreactor > Anaerobic >... | reverse complement strand
AAAAGCCCAGATTGTTGCACTTTCAACATCAAGCTCTATGGCAACTCTTCCTGTCACAATGGAAGTCTGCGAAAAAGAGATGAATGTTTCAAAAGAGACCTCTTCGTTTGTCCTGCCTCTGGGCGCCACGATCAATATGGACGGAAATGCGATATATTATGCGCTGTCTGCACTTTTTTTCGCTCAGATATTCGGCATTGAACTCGGAATGGCTCAATATGTTGCGATCATAATCACCGCTACCCTCGGCTCGATCGGTCAGGCAGGGGTTCCCGGACCTACACTTCTTGTTGTCGCAGTCCTTCTTTCGGCAGACATTCCGGTTGTGGGACTGCCGCTCCTTTTCGGAGTTGACCGGCTCTTTGACATGATGAGAACCGCAGTGAACATTACAGGGGATGCAAGTTGTGCTGTTATTGTTGACAGTATGATGGAAAAATAAAAACATTCGTGTATAACTGAAACCGTCTTTTTTAATGAATTGATTTTAATCTGCAATTATATTATTATTATCGTATGAACTTGGAGAAAATTATATGAGAAATTTGTTGCCTGTACTGATTTTTATGACAGCGTTGTTTTGTGCATTAATTTGTTCCGGAAACAGTGATTATGGGAAGTTAGGCGAAGAATGAAATTTCTTTTCTGAAATATCTTTTACCGTTCGTTAAGAAAAATCGGTCATCGATGGCAATAATGTTTCAGAACAATCCGCTTGAAAGCATGACAAGTGTGCAGCCCTCGATATATTCGATGCCGGCTTGAAGAGCTTTTTTCTTTAAAGTTTCAGTTTCTGTTCCCGGATTTGCAATAATCCTTTTCGACTTGATCCCGATTATTTCATCTGCAATTTCTTCAACCCTTGAAGAACCGATATAAAGTGTGACAGTATCAACTTCACCTGTTATGTCAGCGATCTTCTTTGTAACCTTTATTCCGTCGATCACCGGAATAACAGGATGAACCGGAACAACTTCATGACCGTGACTGATAAGCGAATGAAGCGCCATGTTCGAATATCTGCCCGGCTGATTGCTTGCCCCGAGAATAACAACTCTGCTCATATTTCCCTCCAGAAAAATAAAAAACCCAGCACATTGAAAAATTACACCTTAGAAAAAAAATTGCAATAAAAGGGCAACATTTGACATCCTCTCATCAGATAATAAAATGTAGTCCGGTTATTTTTAAGGAGATAGTTTTGAAAAAAATCATATTTCTCATTCTTGCGGCGGTATTTTCTGCCGGATGCAGTTTTGTCAATACGAGCAATGGGCACATTGATGCCGATGATGATGTCTTTTCTTTTGTTGACGATGACATTGCCGATCTCAGTGACGAACTCACAGATCCCGATGATAACCCTGATGAAACAGTGACTCCAGATGAATCGGTGACTCCAGATGAATCGGTGACTCCAGATGAATCGGTGACTCCAGATGAATCGGTGACTCCTGATGAAGATATTGAATCTCCTGAAAAAGTGGTGATTGCGACATACAACACCCATATGTTCTTTGACACAGTATGCGATTCCGGCTCATGTGCTTCTTCAGATTTTGAAGAACAGCCCTCCGTTTCCGAATATAATGATAAAGTTGCCGATGTGGCTGAAGCTCTCACCATGATAAATGCCGACATTGTTCTTCTGCAGGAAGTCGAAAAGAAGATCTGCCTTGAAGACCTTTTTGATGAAATGAACGGAGTGTATGACGATCTTTACATCGGCGAAACTGGTTATGATGCATCAATTGATACCGCAGTTATAACAAAAGGGGAGATAACCTACACAAATAAACATACCGGCTCGATCCCTCATCCAGACGGAGGGACAACAACTTTCACAAGGGCGTTCCTTGAAGCTCATATCAACCTCGGAGGGAGAAAAATAATAGTCTTTTCCGCCCATTTCAAGGCAAAGAGCAACGATGATCCGGAGAGGAGACAGGCCGAAGCGGATGCGGCACTTGAAATAATAAATGATGTTGCAGACAGTAACTCTGATGCATTGATAGTGATGGGGGGAGATCTCAACGACACACCCGGTTCAGGGCCGGTATCAACTCTTGAGAATTCATCAGAGCTTGTCAGGGTCGCATCAGAACTTTCTTCAACAGATCAGGCAACTTACTATTATGACGGTCCCATTGCCATTGATCACATTTTCTTCTCAGTTGAAGGGTCAGGATCGTATGTTTCAAAATCAGCAGAAGTAATAAAAGATGCTCCGAGCTGGTATTCGCTGATAAGTTCAGATCATGCCGCGTTAAAAGCGGAATTTGAGTTCTAAAAAATGTTCAGATTTGCCGCTGTAACACAAAAACCGCTGATAATTCCGATATTTGTCCCTAATATGGGTTGTCCAAATCTGTGCACATTCTGCAATCAGAAAATTGTGACAGGGGTTTCAGAGCCCTCTCTGGATGATGTAGAAAGGACCGTTGAAGAATATCTTTCATTTTCAAAAAAAAGAAAACGGACGGAAATATCATTCTACGGCGGAAGTTTTACAGCCATTCCCAAAGAAACGATGATGGCTTACATATCAAAAGGAGCTGAATTTGTTGATAAAAAGACAGTTAATGCGTTAAGGTGCTCGACAAGACCGGATGCCGTTGACGAAAAAACAGTGAAGATATTAAAAGAAAATCATTTTGAAACAGTTGAGCTCGGTGTCCAGACAATGTCGGAATCTCTGTTGGTAAAAATGAAAAGAGGGCATTCAGCGGAAGATGTTCTCAAAGGTGTCGGAATCATAAAAAACAATGGAATAACAGCAGGTCTCCAGTTTATGACCGGATATCCTGATGAAAGTGTAGAAGATGTTGAAATAACTATTGATTCACTCAAAAATCTCAAGCCGGACTTTATAAGGATATATCCATTTGTCCCCCTTGAAGGGAGTGAAATGTTTTCTGAGATTTCATCAGGAAGAAAAGAACTTATTCAGAAAGAAGAGGTTATGGAAAGAACAGTTTCTCTCTTTCTTGAAGCAATGAAGCTGAAGATTCCTGTCATCCGGATCGGTCTGCCCGTTTCATCTTCAATGCCCGATATTTATCCGCACAATCTCTCCCAAGTCGTTGTCGGAAGGGCTATTGAACGGCTTGCGGCTGAAGGCGAGACCTTATTTGATCTGCCTTCCGAGTGGATGACATCATTTTTTACGGCAAGAAAAAAATTTCCTCAAATTCTTGTTGACAAATGAAAAAATCGTAATAAATTAAATTCCGTTAGTGCTATTCAGTACATTCTTACTCAATGTTCTATGGTTATTTTCTTTTACGATTGAAAATCCCCGCTCAGGGGATTCTCATCTTTTAAAAAAGTTCTAATATAAAATTGATAAATAGCTTTTCCGGAGTAATATAAATAAGCTTGTGGTTTAAGAATATGGAGCGGATGAAATGAAAAAGCTTGCAGTCATGATAGTTACAGCGGTCGCCTGGCTTTTCTCATGTGAAAATACGGATTACAGCGATTACGACCTTCCCGGGGATTGTGGCGGAAAATGTGAATTTGTAAGTGACATGAACTCATTCCGTGATGCCGTTGCAAATTCCGCGGCACAGTTCTCAAACTGCATCTGTCTTGAAGAAGGGTTGCTGGATGGTGAGATAACTGTTTCAAAAACATTGAACATAATCGGAAGAAAAGACAGTTCATCCATGTTGAAACGCCTCTCTTTTTACAATGCTCAAAATGTTCTTGTATCGGACATAACTTTTCAGAATATTTCAGTTAATGACTCTGCAATGTTCATTTCAGGAAGCTCGGTTAAGATTGAAAATGTCGTTTTTTCCAATATCAGTGCCGGCTCTCTTTTTGGCGGAAGGGGAGTTGTTGTTTCTGGAAAAAGTTCGGATGTCATTTTTGAAAATGTAAGGATCAAAAAAACTGACGGAACAGGTCTTTTGATAGACGGATCACATGAAATTTCAGTTATATCAAGCACTTTTTCAGATTGCGGTTTTGCAGGAATATGGGTCCAGAATAGTCGGGAAACATCAGGGATGCTTAAGGTCTCAGACACCGTTCTTAATGATAACGGTGCAGTTTCATTGCAGATATTGGGAAAAACAGCTCTAATGGTTTCTGATTCTCAAATAAACGGAGTGAAAAAAAGAGAGATAAATATGGAAGTGGTAGGGGATGGAATAGTTGTCAAGAACGGAATGATGACGCAAAGCGGATCAGTATCAATAAAAAACCTCAAAGTTACAGGATTTGAAAGAGCCGGAATGATATTTGACGGTGGAAACGGCTCTGCGCTAAACGGAATAGTCCTTGAAAATATCAGCATCACTTCTGAAAACGGGCAGTTCGGAGCAGTTGTGCAGAATGGGTCAGAGCCGGCAGGATTCAGGAACGGAATTGATGTAAACACATTTACGCAAAATGATAAAAATTTGACCAGTCCGCTATATCTTATTGAAACAATTCAGGAAATGTAACATGCTGAGGATTGTTTTTCTCCTTTTATTTTTTATTTCCTGCAGTGTGGAAAAACCTGTTCCTGAAAGTGATCATGAAAATAGAGATGACTCAGAACTTCAATGCGGAAATTATGAAGTGACTGTCGAAACCCCCGTTATGCCGAGCGTCCCTGAGATCGATGAATTGCAGCATTATTCAAAAGAAATGGTTAATTGCGTTCAACTTGCTGAAATAACGGAAGAAAAGATGGTTCTTGAAGAAGGTTGCTATCAGGGGTGTCTGACTGTTTCAGGAAAACTTTCAATAACCGGAAAAGGTAGCACAAAAACGGTAATATTCTGTGATGATGACAATGCAGGGGCAGTTATAGATATTAAAGAAAATTCTGAAGTAAATATAGACAATGTGACATTGAGCGGATTAACAAGAGGAGTGCTTGTGGAAAAGGAAAGCACTGTATTTATTAATGAAACCGTTATATCAGATTGCGTGAAAGGGGGGATAAATGTCTGCGGCGGGGAATATGAGTGCGGAAGTGAACTGTTTTTTGAAAGAAGCAGAATTGAAAATATAGTTCCTGAAAAACAAACTGAGATAAGTTACGGAATTTCAATGGGTCCGGGCAGAGTAACAATTAAAGATTCTGTTATGTCGGGATTTAATTCATTCGGGGTCGCACTTTGGGGGGGGAATGAAGGTCAGAGCATTGTCGCAGAAATAGAAAACACTGTAATATCAGATGTTTATGGAGGGAATGAAATCTTTGAAGGTCATGCTGTATATGCAGAAGGAGGGACAGTTCTTTCAATTGCGGAAAGTAAAATAAATGACAGTTCCGCAACATTTATCTATTTTTCATCAGATATGGCGGGTGGAGTTCTGAATATGTCCGATGTTACATTGGAAAATATCATTAAAACAGAGAAAGAGCAGGGGGGAATAGTTCTTGACGGCAGAATGTCTGCTCAAATGGAGAGGATTTATATAAAAAATTCAAGGGGTAACGGGATATTTTTAAATGGAACTGAAATTACTGCAAATGATATAACAATTGATTCTGTTTTTTCTGACGGTTTTGGAAATAACGGCTCAGGAATGATGCTTTTTGACGGAAGCGATTCAGAATTCAACCGTATTTCTATAAAAAACAGTCAAACTGCGGGAATTCTCATGGATGGATCATGTCGTGGCGAAATTAAGAATTTCAGAATTTCAGACACACGCTCCGACCCTGATATTTCTGAGTTCGGAGTAGGGGTTGCTGTTCAGGAAAACGCTGAATTAATTATGGAAAACGGGATAATTGATGGGAACAGAGAGTGCGGAGTTATGGCGGTCAACGGAAAAGTCGGAATGAACAATGTTGAAATAAAGAACACGATGCCGCGGGAATGTTATGAACTGAACAGCTGTCAATTTGCCCCCGGAGTTCCTTTCGGTCACGGGATTTCGCTTTATCAGGGTTCTGAACTGGTTTTAGGCAAGATCTCTATTTCCAGTAACAACAACGGACTCAACATTGAAAACTCTGAAGTGGTTAGAACGGGGGGAGAAAAAGCAATTTTCATAAAAAACATAAGTGCCGTCAATGCATGGAACATAAGCAGTTACAAAGATCTTGAGAAAAGTTTAACTGATTCAGAATATTGTGAAAACCAGTCAGTTTTTACAACTGATGTTCAGCCAGTCAGGGAAGGGATATGAGACTACTTGTCAGACAAAGGTATTTTAAAGGAAAAAGTACTCCCTTTCTGAGGTGTGCTCGATATTTCAAGGGATGAATTCATTTTTCTTAAAAGTTTATCTGTGATAGCGAGTCCGAGTCCTGTTCCGCCGAATTTTCTTGTGATGGAAGTGTCCGCCTGATAAAAATTCTCTGTTACTTTATGAAGTTTCTGCTGTTCTATCCCTATGCCTGAATCTTCAACTGAAACCTGAAGAAAAGGAAGATTCTTTTTTTCCTTAAAATATTCAAGTTTAAGGTTCACAAATCCGCTGTTTGTGAATTTCACAGCATTGCCTGTCAAGTTCAAAAGGATCTGCTTTAACCTCAGTTGATCAACGAATATTTTCTGAGGAATATTTTCAGGAAGCATGAGAGATGCTTTAAGACCTTTTTCTTTTGCAAGGGGCTCGAAGGTTTTAAAAACTTCATGGAAAAGAGCTTCCAAATCGGTTTCCTGTGTGTGCAGTTCAAGTTTGCCTGCTTCAATTTTGCTCAGGTCAAGAGTGTCATTTACGAGATCGAGCAGTGTTTTTGCCGAACTTTTAAGCATCTGGACAAACTCTGTCTGTGTTTCATCAAGCTTTGTCTCGGTTTCAAGAAGGTCGGTAAATCCGATTATTCCGCAAAGAGGAGTTCTGAGTTCGTGGGTCATGTTCGAAAGAAAGTCCGATTTTGCCTTATTCGCTGATTCAGCCGCTTCTTTTGCTTTGAGGAGTTTCATTTCGGTCTCTTTTTTAGCCATTGCTGTCGAAGTTATCGCTCTGAAAATAAGGAGTTCTTCTTCTTCGATCGGGGTCTGATCACGGTGTCCTGCAAAAAATATGTTGCCGAAAAGATGACCGTGATTGACCAGAGATATTCCAATGAACCATCCGAACCCGAGCGTTTTCTGAACAACTTCACACACAGTTTCAGTAATGGAGCCGAGAACCACCTGCTTTAAAGAAAGAGGCGGGCTGATCTTTTCAGTTATCATTTTTTGATATTGATCAGGTGTCAGTTTTATGGTCGTGCCCACAACATTCTTCTTTAAGAGATTGTTGATGATCAAAATTTCATTCCCTGGAAGAGCGATGGTTTTAACAAGGATTTCAGAGGTTTCATTGTTGAAAGTTGATATCCAGCATGCTTTTACTGAAAAGAGTTCCCGTGCTTTTGTAACGATGAAATCAAACATTTCAGTATGATCCTTTTCAGCAAGTTCAAATGAGTATTCATGCAGTTCTTTAAGTAGTTTCAGATTCTTATCTTTTGCAGCACCATTCATGACAACTCCATTTTCAAATAAGCAGCTTTGAATCTTTTCACATTTTCTGAAATATTTCCATTATTTTGAAACATCCCTCCGCCGATCAGGAACATTGCATCATTTCCGTAAAATTTTTTGAGTTCAGACATTCTTTCAAGTGTCATTCCTCCACCCGGAGCAGGAAATATCGGACTGTATCCTGCAAATGGCTCCGTGCATCCTTTCTGAATTGAACTGCACTCATCTTTAGAAAACGAGAATCTTCCGCCGTAACTTGGAAAAACACTTGCATCACACCCCGACATTCGCATAATCTGACCAAAAAGGGCATAGTGACTTATTCCGCTTTCATCAGAATTCACAAAACTTCCTGAAAGTGCAGGATGGGCAATGAGCGGAAGAGCTATGGAATCATCTTCAGAAATCATTCTTGCAAAGTCGATCCCTGTCACAAACGGGGCGATAAGCAAAGCGCCTGCCCCGGCCTCTTTTGCAAAATGTGCACGGTCAATAACTTCTGAAGCGGATGCAGAAATGCTTGGAGCATAAAGAGTTTTTGAGCCGGTTTTTGAATTTATCTCATTTACTGTGTCACTCACTGCTTTAACCCTTTCCCTGAAACGGCTAAACGGCTGATCGGCAAGTCCGTGATCGTCTTTGATGAGGTCAATTCTGCCCAGAGTAAAATCGGCCGCCATTTCTGCAAGTGTTGAGGGGCTAAGTCCCATCGGTTTTATCGCTCCGCAAAGAAGCGCTCTGTCGTGAACACCGGTCAGTTTTCTTAATCCTTCAATTCCAAATCTCGGACCGGTTGATATGTTTTTTAAGTAATTATGCTGGTTTATCTTTAACAGCTGGATCCCTTTAAGCAAAGATATATTGCCGAAAAGGACAGTGAGAAACTGTGTAAGCTCATGTCCGCAGATCTCAACGGCGTAACTTATTTCAGCGGTGTATGAGCCGTTTTTGTGAATCTGAAAACTCTCAATGCGGCCGAAAATATGATCTCTGATCGCTCCTTTGGGAATAAGATCTTCAGGAAATTCAACAGTCTGTTCAATGCATATTTTCTCAGCAATTTCAATGGCTTCTAATTCAGTTCCCGATATCTGATAAATAACGGAAAACCGTTCTTTTGAAATATGGTCAATTAAAGATGGCTCGTTAAACCGCTCAGTACCTTTTATCATTCATCCCTCAACTTAAAGTGCTTCAGCTTTTGATTCGCTGTGAACCGCTTCTATCCGCACTGTTCCCAGTTCGCTTTCGCTTATATTGAGCTCTTTTCCAATAATCTTTTCAACTGTTTTTATGAGTGTCACAGCATCTATCCCGTGTTCCTTCATCAGATACCGTCTTGAAGCACCGTGGAGAAATCTGTCCTGAATTCCGAGCTTTACAAGTTTTTTGTTGAGCCCTTTGGAGGCAATAATTTCAGCGACACAGGTTCCAAGTCCGCCGATAACTGAATGATTTTCCATGGTTATCACACCGAATTTTGCCTGACTTATCGCGTTTTCAACTTGAGGGTCAGTGAACGGTTTGAGAGTTGAAATGTGGTGGTGGCAGACAGAAACACCTTTTTCCTTCATGAGCTTTGTCGCTCTCATTGCTTCTTCAGTGCAGATCCCGCTTGTAAGAAGAGTGATATCAGTTCCGTTTGAAAGAACTCTTGAACGGTTGAAAACAAGCGGATCTTTGAAAAGTCGCGGTATTTCGCCTCTTAGCATCCTGATATAGACCGGTCCGTTTATTTTGTGTGCGGCATCAAGAACTGTTTCAACATCAGTTGCGTCACCTGTTTCAAGAACTGTCATGTTAGGAAGTGACCGCATCAGCGAAATGTCTTCAATCGCCTGATGGCTTGCACCTCCCGGAGTTGTAACGCCCGGAAGAAATCCGATCATTTTGACTGGAATGTTGCTGTATGCCGCACTCATCGCAACCTGATCATAAGCCCTTCTGTAAATGAAAACGGCAAAAGTGTGAATATAAGGGACAAATCCTTCACCGGCCATTCCGGCAGCCCAGCTCAGCATGTTCTGTTCAGCAATTCCAAGAGAGAAAAAACGGTCGGGGTATGCATCTCTGAAAAGATCGGCTTCGCATGAACTTGTGAGGTCTGCGCTCAGAACGATGACCTCTTTTTTATCTGCCGCCCATTTGACAAGATTGTGTCCGTGAACTTTAGAGAATATTTCCATGTCACTTTCCTCCAAGTTCATTAAGTATTTGAGTATATTCAGCTTTTTCAGAGTCAGACTTAAATCTGAGATAGTGGAGTTTCGGAGCGTTTCTTCTTAAAATTTCAAGTCCTCTGCATGGATCTGTTTTGCAAAGAACGGCAAGAACTTTGTTTTCATGAGGAGTTTCAACGCTTTTGCAAAGTGCTTCGATGTCGTGTCCGTCAACTGTCACAACTTCAGCCCCGAAAGAGCGGAGACGGTCTGCGACTGATCCCATTTCCATGACATTTCCGACCGGTCCGTCACACTGCTGACCGTTCATGTCGGCAAAAATGATCAGATTATCAAGCTTATAATGACTTGCCGCCTGAATTGCCTCCCATGTCTGACCTATCTGGAACTCTCCGTCAGAAAGATATACAAAATTATTTCCGTTATCATTTTTCATTTTTCTTGCAAGGGCGGAACCTGCTGCCCGACTTATGCACTGGCCGAGTGAGCCGGCGGTCACTTCCATCCCCGGAGAGTGTTCGGCTCCGATCATTTCGACTGAATATCCGTCACGGTTGAAATAATCAAGCCCGTCAGCAGTCATCCTTCCCGTTTCGATCAGAAGTGCATAAACAACAAGGGCATAGTGTGCCGGAGAAAGATAAAACCGGTCAAAACCTTCAACATGTCCGCCGTTATATTCAGCACCGGTTTTGTAACTCATGTTATCAGCAGACGGAACCCCCTGAAAAAGTCCCGGTTTCAGCGGAGTGTCAAGCTCCGGCATGCTCATAATATGTAAATAAAGAGCAGAAAAAGTCTCTGCACTTGAACATGCCTGAGACATATATCCGCCGTTCTGAGAGATGACATGCGTAAGCACCCGTTTTCTGATATTGTCTGCAACATGCTGAATTCTTTGAATATTCATAGTATTTTCTCCACAATCCTGAAATAACCCGGCTGATTATATCTGATTGGTTACTCTAAACAAGATATTTCTAAATTGAAGTTCCCCCAAAAAATCTGAGATAAAAACAGAGAGTCTTTTAAAAACAAATACTTAGCTTAAAAAACAAGTGAAACTTAAAAAAATGGGGGAACTTTTTATTTAAAAAAGATAAAATGGAACC